>ENA-OQBU01000123-OQBU01000123.1-human-gut-metagenome-genome-assembly--contig:-NODE-123-length-21693-cov-5.109710_pt1 | contig 21693 bp, 21 predicted proteins | sample MGYA00242492_ERZ504566 | MGnify/ENA primary metagenome ERZ504566 (study PRJEB26092, sample SAMD00036261) | human gut metagenome | host: Homo sapiens | study: EMG produced TPA metagenomics assembly of...
CTCAGACGTCCTCGGACATGTCGGAACGCCCGCAGCGCGCTACGCGCTGGCGGGCTTCCTCCGTCCTGCGGAATGTTCTGAGAGATAGGCCTTTCCGTTTCCGGACGGCCCGGTGGAATCAGAGTACCCTTGCTGTTACTCTGCTTTGCCCACAGAGTTGAGGTTGGTCATGCGAATCTTAACCAGCTCGGTGATCTCACGCATGCCCTCCTTGGCCGGCTTCTTGGGATCGAAGCAGGCAGGGTTCTCGGCCATGTAGGCCATGAAGCCCTTGGTATAGGCCTGACGCAGCTCGGTGGCGTAGTTAACCTTGCAGATGCCGTTCTTCACAGCCTCGGCAACCTGCTCATCGGGCACACCGGAGGTGCCGTGCAGGACCAGCGGCACGTCGACGGCGTCGCGGATGGCCTTGACCACGGACTGCTCGATGTGAGGATCGCTCGTGTACACGCCGTGACTGGTGCCAACGCCAATGGCCAGCGAGGTGCAGCCGGTGCGCTCGACGAACTCCTTGGCCTCGGCAGGATCGGTGTAGGGGCTCTCGCCCTCAACCGCGGGACCGTCGTCCTCCTTACCGCCGACCTTGCCGAGCTCGGCCTCGACGGGCACGCCCATGGCACGGCCAGCATCGGCGACGGACTTGGTCAGGGCAATGTTGTCCTCGAAGGACTCGTGCGAACCGTCGATCATGACGGAAGTGTAGCCCGTGCGGAAAGCCTGCATGCAGCGGTCATAGCCATCGCCGTGATCGAGGTGCAGGGCAACGGGCACGGAAGCGCGCTCGGCGGCAGCCTTGACCATGCCGTAGAAGTAGTCCAGACCAGCGGTCTTGATGGTGCCCGGGGTGGTCTGCATGATGACGGGGGACTTGGTCTCCTCGGCAGCGGCCAGAACGGCCATAACAAACTCGAGGTTCTCGACGTTGAACGCGCCGACGGCGTAGTGGCCGGCCTGAGCGTCCTTGAGCATCTTTTCGGTGGTAACAAGTGCCATGAGCGTTTGCTCCTCTCCCTCGCCCGCATCTGGACATCGGGCGTAGTTGTTCACAAGGCGTTTTACCTTGCGTTTTTCTGCGTTCATTGTATGAAATTCAGCGTCTTTGCACGTGCGAGATATTGAGCCCATGCAGGTCAATACAGTCGTTTTTGAAAAGTAAACGGAAGGAATTTGAGCCGAGTGGCCATGTTCGATATTGAATTTTGGGCGTTCAGCGTCTTCTTTTTATAGAAAAGATAAGTAATCGAAAGGTGTTTTCTTACTCAAAAAGAAAATGAACGAAAATAGAGTCAACACAATTCCTGCAAATTTCAGACGATGATGGAGCAGATATGGCCCACGCAACAACCCGAGCTTTCGCCGACGAGCGTCGTTCCGCCATCATGGAGATGCTCGATCATAATGCCTCGGTGCAGGTAGCAGAAATCGCCCAGACCTTTGGCGTGTCCTCCGTCACCGCCCGCGCCGACCTTGACGCGCTCGCCGAGTCCGGCAAGTTGCGCCGCACGCACGGCGGCGCCGTATCGCTCCACAAACGCCTAACCGTTTCCACGCAGGATCGCCGCATCAATGTCAACGTCGCCGCCAAGCAGGCCATCGCGCAAAGCGCCATCGAGCTCGTCAATGACGGCGACACGCTGCTCGTCGACTCGGGCACCACGGCGCTCGAGTTCGTCCGGCTCCTCGATCAGCGCGACGGTATCACCGTCATCACGGCCGACATTACCATTGCCGATTACATCGACGAGAGCATGCCCTCAGTCGATGTCGTCATGCTGGGCGGGGCGCTGCGCAAAGGCCATCGTTATTTGTACGGACCGCTCACTATGCAGGCGCTCCAAATGGTCCATGCCGATCTGGCCGTCATGTGCCCCGGCGCTTTGTCCCCAGCTGCGGCTTTACGACCGACTTTCCCCAGATGGCCGAGACCAAAACGGCTATGATCGCCGCGGCCCATCAAAGCGTCGCCCTCATGGACGCCAGCAAGGTTAACGGACGCGGCATGTACCGCTTTGCCGAGCTTGCCGATGTCGACTCCATCGTGATGGACCGTGACCCCGACCATGCCGTCGCCACCTCGATCGCCGAGATCGTCGACGACGCCCGCCCAAATCTCCTCATCGCCGGCGCTTAAACAAAAACCACCACAAAGGTGCCTGTCCCCTTTGTGGTGGTTGAGCGTCAAAAGCGAAATATCGCTACTTGGAAAGCTCGTCGGCGAGGGCCTCGATCTGAGCGCGCGAGGCGTCGTTGAGCGACCCCAGCACAGTCACCTTGTTCTGCGCCAGGGTGATGTCCTTCATACCCTCGAGCTCCTTAGTCATAACCTTGGCAGCGGTGGGCGCCCAGGAGCCGGCCTCGACGAGCGCCACGGTGCGGTTCTGGTAGGCATGCTCGGCGAGCGTGTGGATAAAGGTGCTCATGAACGGGAAGATCTCGCCCTGATAGGTGATAGAGGCGAGCACCAGACGGTCATAGCGGAACGCATCCTCAACAGCCTCGGCCATATCGTCGCGAGCCAGGTCAAAGACGGAAACCTTCTGGCCGCGGGCCTCGAGCGCAGATGCGAGCTCTTCAACGGCAGCCTTCAGATGCCCATACACACTCGCATAGGCAATCGTGATGCCCTCGTCCTCGGGCTGATAGCTCGACCAGGTGTTGTAGGTGTCGAGGTAATAGCCCAGGTTCTCGGTCAGCACGGGGCCGTGAAGCGGGCAAATGATCTGGATGTCCAGATTGGCGGCCTTCTTGAGCACGGCCTGCACAAACTTGCCGAACTTGCCCACGATGCCAAAGTAGTAACGGCGCGCTTCGCAAGCCCAGCCCTCGGGATCCTCGATGTCGTTGGCGCCAAACTTGCCAAAGCCGTCGGCACTAAAGAGCACCTTGTCGGTGGCCTCGTAGGAGAACAACACCTCGGGCCAGTGAACATTGGGGGCACCGACAAAGGTTAGGCTGTGGCCGCCCAGGTCGAGCACGTCGCCATCTTTGACGACCATCTTGCGCTCGGAGAAGTCGGTGCCAAAGTAGTTGACCATCATGCGGAAAGCACCCATGCTAGCCACAATCTGCGCCTGGGGATAGCGCTCCATAAAGGCGGCGATACCGGCGGAGTGATCGGGCTCCATGTGATGGACGACCAGGTAGTCGGGCGTACGGCCATCGAGCGCGGCCTCGAGGTTGCCGAGCCATTCGTCGACAAAGCCAGCGTCAACCGAATCGGCGACAGCGATTTTATCGCCCAAGATAACATAGCTGTTGTATGCCATGCCGTTCTCGGACACGTCGTACTGGCCCTCGAACAGGTCAATGTCGTGATCGTCGACACCGATGTAGCGGATATCCTTGGTGATCTCCATCAGGCAAAGCCTCCTAGATAGACAAAAGAACCCGTCTATCATAACACTCGCCTTTAGAGCCACAGCTATCTACCGGCATCCTTATCGATTGTTATTGATGCGGAATATACCGCTTTTGACCTGCAAAAACTATGCGCGAGGCTCTGCCGTGCTATGTCGAACGATGAGCTGACCGGGGATGCGAATGGCGACGGTTTTGTCCGTTGCCCCCGCCTTGGGAACCGCGTGCTCGAATACCTCGCGCCCACGCTGATGCAAATCGAATCGAACGGTCGTGAGCTCGTTATGCGCGACAAAGTCGTCGAGCGAGTCATCGACGCCCACCACGCTCACGTCCTCGGGCACGCGCAAGCCGCTATCGCGCAGCGCTGCAATGACGCCATTTGCCATCTGATCGTTTGCCGCATAGATCGCCGTCATGGTGCGATCGTGTTCGGCCAGGTACCTACCGGCCTCGTAACCGCTGTTGGCAGACCAGTCGCCCTCAAGCGGCTCTACCGGCTCGATGTGCTTACGCTCGAGCGCATCCTGCCAACCGGCGCGACGGAACTGCTCGTCGACCGAAAAGGACGGGCCGCCGATATAACGAATCTGCTCGTGTCCCAGCTCAAACAGATGATCCATGAGCAACAGCGAGCAGCCGTAATGATCGGAGTCAACCGTAGTCACCCGCGGGTGCGCATACATGGTAACGATGACCGTGCCAATACCCGGCAGTGGATCGAACGTCTCAAAATCGGGAGCCATACGGCTCATGCCGATAATGATGCCGTCCACGGGCAGCGCGGCCATACGACGTGTTGCCTCGGCAAGAGAGAATTCCTCGGTCTTGGACATCTCGACCAGTGTGATGGCGCAATTATGCTCGCGAGCAGCGCTGGCGATGCCGTCGATCATTGAGAGGTTGCCAAACTTGGTGACATCGTTGACGCACAGGCCGACCGAATGGTAACGGCCGTCACGCAACGAACGGCCGGCATAGCTCGGACGGAAGCCGAGCTCTTGCATAGCGGCTTGCACGCGCTGGCGCGTCTGTTCGTTAACGTTGGGCAATCCGTTGGCAACGCGCGAAACCGTCTGTTGCGAAACACCGGCAGCGCGGGCAACGTCGGCCATGGATACCGGACGCGTACCCGTATCGTTGGAAGGGCGCCTTGCCACAAAATCACCTTCGCTCTCGCAGGATCTGAATAGTGCGAATGTCGGCCCGGGCAGAAACACACCCCGCGCCGAAGTCCGCTATCGTCGGACGCATGTTAACGTACTCTACTTTTTCTATCAGCGGTTCTTTTGCTCCATATGTCCATACGGCCACACCGTTCACGGCCGAAAATCTACCGATTACCAGATTCTCAAAAATAGATATGCGTTGTGTTATGAGTACGTTAACATACCCATTAACGTGCGGCGCCGCGACGTCTGGTTTGTGGTGCTCAAAATTGTTAACGTACTCATAATGACACGGACCAATCTCTCCGGCGTCAAGGAAAGGACCCATATGACCGCCCCCGACGAAAAGACACTCGCCACCCTCACCAAGCTGTTTGAGGAGGAGTTTGGCCCCATCGCGACCGCCAGGTGCTCTACGTGCACGCGCCCGGGCGTTCCGAGATCAGCGGCAATCACACCGATCACGAGGGCGGCCACGTTATCGCCGGCTCGCTCGATGTCGCCGTTGACGGCATCGCCGTAGCAACCGACTCCAACAAGGTCCGCGTCGCCGACGAGGGCTACCCCACGTTTGAGATTACGCTCGACACGCTGGATGTTCAGGAGTCCGAGAAGGGCACGTCCGCAAGCCTCGTGCGCGGTATGGCCCACGAGGTCGTAGCACTTGGTGTTGAGCCCAAGGGCTTCGACTTCGCCTTTACCTGCTCCGTTCCCTCGGGTGGCGGACTTTCGAGCTCCGCCGCCGTCGAGGCCGCGTACGGTCGTGCCATGGAAACCCTCTGGGGCGCACCCGCCATCGAGCCCGTCGCGCTCGCCCAGATGAGCCAGCGCACCGAGAACAACTACTATGGCAAGCCCTGCGGTCTGATGGACCAGGCCGCTGTGTGCCTGGGCGGCCTCGCCTACATGGACTTTGAGGACCAGGCTCAGCCTAAAACCCAGAAGCTCGAGCTCAACTTTGAGGATCACGGTTATGCGCTCGTGCTCGTTAAGGCCGGTGCCGACCACGTGGCCGCCACCGACGACTACGCCGCCGTTCCGCGCGAAATGCAGGACGTCGCCGCCGAGTTTGGCAAGGAACGCCTGTGCGAGGTCGATGTTGCCGACTTTGACGCCAAGCTCCCCGAGCTGCGCGCCAAGCTGGGCGACCGTGCCTGCCTGCGCGCCGTTCACTACTGGTACGAGAACGGCCTGGTCGATAAGCGCTGGGCGGCCCTGACGCCGGCGACATCGACCAGTTCCTGGTCCTGACGCGCAAGTCCGGCGCCAGCTCTGCCATGTACCTGCAGAATGTCGTTGCCAAACTGGGCTCCGAGCAGCCCTCGATGTATGCCCTAGCACTGGCCGAGCATGTGCTTGACGGCCGCGGCGCCGTCCGCATCCACGGCGGCGGCTTTGGTGGCACCATCCAGGCCTTCGTGCCGCTCGACCTAGTCGACACCTTTATCACCAAGATGAACAGCTGGCTGGGCGAGGGCTCTGCCCGTCACTACGCCATCTCTGACAAGGGGGCTTACGCGGCATGGCTGTAATGACTGATGTGCGCGAGGCCGCGCAGGGCCTGATTGAGTATGCCATCCATCGATCGATGATCGGACAGGACGATCGCATCTGGGCCTACAACACCATTCTGGAGTGCATCGGCGCCACGGGTCCGGCGCTCGACATGATCTGGGCGCTCCAGGTCGAGAAACTCTCGCTCTTACACCCCGATACCCTCCCCGACTTTGACCTAGAGAGCACGCTTGCCGCGCTTGCCGAGGCCGCCGTTGCCAACGGTGCTGCCGAGGACACGGCATCGGGCCGCGACCGCATCGCCATGCGCATCATGGGCGTGCTGATGCCGAGGCCTTCGGTTGTAAACGAGGAGTTCAACGGACGCATGGGCGTCAACGAGCCCCGCGCCGCGACCGACTGGTTCTACGGCCTGTGCTGCGACGCCGGCTACGTGCGCCGCGCCGCCATCGCGCGCAATATCAAATGGAGCACCCCCACCAACTGGGGCGACCTCGAGATCACCATCAACCTGTCCAAGCCCGAAAAGGACCCGCGCGATATCGCCGCGGCCGGTGCGGCCAAGAACACGGGTGAGAGGTATCCCGCCTGCCAGCTGTGCATCGAAAACGAAGGCTACCCTGGACGCTCCGCCGCAACCGACGGCGCGCCCACCCCGCCCGTCAGAACCTGCGCGTTATCCCCATCCAGCTCGACGGCGAGCGCTGGGGCTTCCAGTACAGCCCGTATGCGTACTTTAACGAGCACTGCATTGCCATGAGCTCCAAGCATCGCCCGATGCACGTGGATCGCAAGAGCCTGACCTGCCTGCTCGACTTTGTCGACCTGTTCCCGCACTACTTTATTGGCTCCAACGCCGACCTGCCCATCGTGGGCGGCTCGATTCTGTCGCACGACCACTTCCAGGGCGGCGCACACGAGTTCCCCATGATGCATGCCACCGAAGTCTCGCAGTTTAGCGTGCCCGGCTTTGACCAGGTCAGCGGTACCGTGTTGCAGTGGCCGCTTTCGGTGCTGCGACTGCGCTCGCACGACCGCGCCCAGTTGCTCGACGCTGCCGAGAAGATTATCCTCGCCTGGCGCGAGTGGACCGATGAGTCGGTTGGCGTTATCGCACACACGACCGACGGCGTAGCGCACAACACCGTGACGCCCGTCATCCGCCGCGTCGACTCCCGCGGCAATGCCGGCGGCGAGATTTACGAGGCCTACCTGGCGCTTCGCTGCAATATCACGACCGACGAGCATCCGCTGGGCGTTTTCCACCCGCATGCCGAGTATCACCACATTAAGAAGGAGAACATCGGCCTGATCGAGGTCATGGGCCTGGCTATTTTGCCGCCGCGCTTGGTTCCTGAGCTCGGTGCTGTCCGCGAGCACCTGCTGGCGGCCAAAGCCGATGTCAGCTACGACCTTGCCGGCGCGCTCGAGGGCGATGATCTTTGCCGCAGCCATGCCGCGTGGGCCGAGGATGTCTATGCCCGCCGTGCCGACGAGCTTACGGCGGATAACGCCATCGATATCCTGCACGAGGAGGTCGGCGTGGTGTTCGGCCACGTGCTCGACAACGCCGGCGTCTTTAAGTGGGACGAAGCCGGCCGCGCCGCCCAGCAGCGCTTTATCGACTCGCTGTAATGATCCCTTGGGGACGGAGGAAAACGGATCATTTCGTCTTCAAGACAACGGCGCCCGCCGGCAACATCGCCGGCGGGCGCCGTTTTTTGAGTGTAGTCATTGGGGATGTTCTTAAACGACTGGTCATTAAAGAACGTCCCCCGACGACTAATGACTCGAGCGTGGAAAATCTCCCACTTTGAGCTCGTATGGGCACCAAAAGCGGGAGATTATCCACGCTCATTCTATTAGGAGTCGCAACCGCTACAACTCTACGACCTCAACGCCGTTGTAAATCTCGTCCCAGCGGTCCATGACCAGGTGGCCGGTCTTGGGATCCATGGCGTTGAGCTTGCCGCAGGTATTGGCGGTCTTGAGCACCGTGACGTCGTCGGCACCAGCAGCAATGGCATGCGCAAAGCCGGCGATGGTCGAGTCGCCGGAACCCGTCGCGTTCACAGCCGCAATCGCGGGCGTCTTGGCGCGGAACGCGCGGCCCTCGTGGAAGCCCACCGAACCGGCAGCGCCCATCGAAACGACGACCCAGGGAATACCGGCAAAGCGGCCATCGGCGGCAAGCGCCTCGCGCAGGGCATCGACATCATCGGTCGTAAAGGACGTACCCAGCAGGCCGTTAATCTCGGTCAGGTTGGGCTTTACGAGCTCAGGCTTAGCGTCGGACTCCAGCGCGGCCTCCAGCGATGCGCCCGAGGTGTCGAGCAGCACCTTGGCGCCCGCCTCTTCGGCGATCTTGACGAGCTCGGCATAGTAGCCGGCATCGACGCCACGCGGCAGCGAGCCCGAAAGCGTCACAACGTCAGCCTTCGCTGCAAGCTCGGCGAACTTGGCCGTAAAGGCCTCGAGCTCGGCTGGGACGATCTGTGGGCCGCTCTCCAGCAGCTCGGTCTGATTACCCTCGTGCAGAATATTCAGGCAAATGCGCGTCTCACCGGCGATGGGCACAAAGTCATTCTTGACACCATCGGCATCCATGAGCTCGGCCATATAGGCACCCATGTGCCCGCCAAGCAAGCCGGTTGCAAGTACGTCGTCGCCCAGCTGCAACAGCACGCGGCTCACGTTGAGGCCCTTGCCGCCAGCGGTCTTTTCGGGCGTCACGCGGTTAACATCGTCGATGATCAGCTTGTCGAGCTGATAGCGCGTATCAATCGACGGGTTCATGGTAACGGTCAGAATCATATTGAACTCCTGTTTAGAAAACCGGCCCGCGCCCCCTCACAGAAACGCGAGCCGTCAATTAAAAAGCCGCAGAATGCCGGGTACCGCCAAAACGAAGCACACAAGCTCAGCAAGCAAAAGTGTTATCAGAGCAGTTCGCTTGCCAGACGGCTTCGCAACAACAGGGGCGACCCCACAGGCACCCCCAACGTCAGCGTGAAGCCAGCTGGCGAGGCAAGGTGCCTTGAAGCGAGGCGGCATTGACCTTCTGGCCATGCCGCTGAAGCTGAACGGCAGCTCGCCCGCCAGATGGCTTCGCAGCGTCGACTGGTCTGGCGTTCGGTAGAACGCCGGAACCTCCTTAGTCGTGGTATTCGCCGCGGTCCCACTTCTCCAGGAACTCGTCAAAGAAGTGCGGGTCAGCCTGAGCCTCGGCGTCGGCCTTGTTGCAGGCATCAATCTTGGCAATCAGGGCATCGTGCTCGGGGGTCTTCTCGTAGGGCTCCTCCAGGAAGGCAAGCATGATGTCAGCCATCAGGAACTCGCCGGTGATCTTGCCGCCAAAGCCCACGATGTTGGCGTTGAGCTCGCGACGGGCATACAGGGCAGAGGTCATGTCGCGAACCAGGGCGCAGCGGGCGCCGGGAACCTTGTTGACGGCGTTGGTGATGCCGATGCCGGTGCCGCACAGGGCCACGCCAAAGTCGGCCTTGCCGCTGGCAACAGCCTCGCCCACGGCCTTACCGTAGATGGGATAGTGCGTACGGGTGTGGCTGTAGGTGCCGCAGTCGAGCACCTTGTAGCCAGCCTGCTCCAGGCGGTCGGCCAGATAGATCTTCTCGTCCGTAACGATATGGTCGCAACCGATTGCGATGGTCTTCTTCATCAGAACGTCCTTTCGTCTGAATTCACAAGTTGAGGTAGAAGTTCGAGTTCTCGGTGGCTCTCGTTAGGCCATCTTGTTGAGCATGTCGACACGGATCTGGTGACGGCCGCCGGCGTACTGGGCGCGCAGGAACTCGCGGGCGATCTTCTTGGCGACCTCGGTGCCCACAACGCCCGGACCCATGGTGACCATGCGCGAGCCGTTGTGCTCGCGGGTCATGTAAGCGGAACGCTCATCGGAAATGTTGGCGACGACCATGCCCTTGATCTTGACGGCGGCCATATAGGAGCCGACGCCGTACTTATCGAATGCGAAGCCCTGAGAATCCTTGTGCTCCAGCAGGTCCTTGGCAACGGCGGTGGCGGAATCGACAAAGTCCGCGGCAGGGGTCTCGGAATAGTCGACGACCTCGTGACCGTCGGCGATGAGCATCTCCTTGATGGACTCCTTCATCGACATACCGTCGGCATCGGAAGCGATTACAACCCTCATGACATCCTCCTTGAGAGATACGCAGGTGCGCAGTTTCTGTTTGGAAGTGTTGAACCGCGTTCAGGTCCGGGCATCTGAATGTGCGGTTCTTCACTGTTCATGTTTATTTGAACACATTCGAACAGAGACTGCAACAATAATTTGTTTGTCTTTGTTCTTTTTTGAACAAATACCGTTCGCGGATGATTGGCGACCGTTTGGGCCCGGCGCGAACGTAGCGACCATGTGCTCAACAAACAAAAGGGCGGCCGAGAACGTGTCTCGGCCGCCCTTCGGCGGTATGCCCCGGTATATACAGCTGTTTTAGTTACTCGGACTGCCCACCTTTTTGGTGTGCTTGGACGGAGTGCTCAGAAAGCGGCCCGTCAAATAGCTCGCTGGACCGGAAATATCGATCCCCAACAGCGTGTGTCCCAGCCACAGAAACGCCGCGAGCACCAGCAATGGGATAACACACGAGGTCACGATCATCACGATGACGCCTTCGATCAGATCGGTCACCTGCTGCACAATCTCATCGGTCATCTGCTTGGCGCCGCTGGTCACCGACGTGACAAGACCCGAGGCGCCGTCGGCAAGCTGCTCAAGCACATTCTTGGACTCTGTGGACTCGGTCTTTTTCTTGCTTGCTTTGGAGCTGTCGCTATCTGCCGCATCCGCAGCCTTTTGCTGAGCTTGCTCAATACTTACGCGATACGTTTCATCGACCTTCTGCGACACCCATACGCTTGCAGGCACCAACACCATGCCAATTATGGCGACCACCAGCACACGCGTTGCCACGCGGCGAATGACTGTGCTCGTGCTCCAGCGTCCGTGAATGCCAAGTGAGATCGCAAAGAGCACCAGCGCAAACGGGATCAGGATGCCCAGGCCAACCGACCACAAAATCGTAAGCAAATATTTCTCTAGGTATAGCACGGCAAGCACGATACCAAGGTTGCCTGAAAGCTGCGCGAGCTGCTCGGCGACTGGCGTTCCCGTATCGCCCGGCAGCGCGGTAATACCCGCAGATAGGGCAACGCACGAGGTCGTGAGCGCCAAAACGTTGCCCTTCTTTTGGTCGATAACCTCGATGGTGGAGTCCCATGTTTTGGTATCGGCGAAAATGCGGACGAGCTACAAAGCCCGACAGCAGCGCCAGTACCACGAGCGCAACGATAAAGCCAATCTGCAGCTTTTTGTTTGCGCACACGACATCGGACAGGCTGGGCTGTAGCTCGGTTACCGTCGTATGCTCAGTTATCTGGACAGGACGCCCATGGGCCATCTCGTGCGCACCTCTTTTTTGTATTGACCCGTTATCCGGCATTTGGATACCTCCTCATTCCGGCCTGTATTGCGGATGAGAGTATACCCATCCAGCGAAAAACCGAACGGGAGGGCGTGCAGAAGCTCCATAACGCTGCTAGTCGAACAGTGCCATTTCAAAACTATGCCGGTTTACTACCGTAAAACCGATAGGACCGACCACATTTGCTATTAGCAGAAAATGGCAAGCTTTCTACCTGCGGCTTTGATAACGCTGTTCTTTCCATAGTTGAAAGAATACGATTCATCGTAGTAAACCGGCATAGTTTTGTAACCGACGGGTCGAGTCGGCACCGCAACAAACCTAATAACCCGTTTTCTTCCATCCTCAAAGGATCAAATGCATGGCAGGAGTGTCCCTAACTGTCGGCAGATAAGGAACGTCCCCAAGTACCGGGTAAAAAGAAAAAGCCCTGTCGCGAGTTTGCAGCAGAGCTTTTGGAAGGGGACTTGGTTGTGCGGGCTCGTTAGGCGAGCTTGGCCTCGAGCTCGGCGATGCGCTTGTAGGCATCGATGGTAAAGCGGGTCTGCTTCTCCAGGATCATAGTGGTCATGAGAGTGTCCTGAGCGTGAGCCATGATGAAGGTCATCTCCATCTCGCCACCGCCGGCCTCCTGCGAAAGCAGCTTGGTCTGCGTGTCGTGGGCACCGATGAGCGCATCGCTGGCATCCTTGTGCAGCTGCTCGGCCTTCTCAAAATCACCCTCGCGAGCAGCATCGAGCGCTGCAAGCAGATCGGTCTGGGCGTCACCTGCGTATGCGACGATCTCGAATCCAACCATCGAGATTTCTTCTTTGGTTGCCATATTGCGTTCCTTTCACATATGAACCAATGGAGAGCATCGCGTCCGGGCATACGCGCTGCGTTCTGTATGGCAGAAACATTAACATTCAAACAAAAAAGAACAACGCAAAACATAATTTCAAGCTATGAACGGTCAATTTTCGCCCGTGAACGGTTTCCAAACCATTTCGAACAATATCAAACATGATTAACGGAAACCCAAACAGGACCGCGCCCTAGCGCAAATCGCGCACCGTATCGCCCTCTACGAGCACGCCGGGGATCAGCATGTGCTCCACGCCAGACGCACCCCCCTCGGCACCGGCGATCTTATCGACTGCCCACATGCCGACACGCCTGTTGTCAAAGCGCACGGTGGTCAGGCGACGGTCGGGCACGATATCGCCCAGGCTGTCATCAACACCCACCACGCTCGCGTCCTCGGGCACACGCCTTCCGCGCGATTCGAGCCCGCGAATGCAGCCGTAGGCCATGGCGTCGTTGGAGGCATAGATGGCAGTACAGGTCGGATCGTCCGCCAGAGCCTGGCCTGCGGCATATCCGCTCTGCGCCGTCCAATCGCCACGGATGAGTCGCGGCAGCTCAATACCATGCGCGCGCAATGTCTCGCGCCAGCCCTCCTCGCGCTGCATGCCCGAAAGCGAGCGCTCGGGACACGAGATAAAGTGCACGGTCTTGTGCCCCTGCCCCAGTAAGTACTCGACAACCTGGCGCGAACAATCGAACTGATCGTTATCGACCGTCGAGCACAGCGGGTGCTCCAGCATGGTAACGAGCACCGTCTGCATACCAGGCAGCGGCTCAAAGGTGCCAAAGTCCGCCGGCATGCGATTCATGATCACAACCATACCGTCCACTGGCAGTGCGCTCATGCGCGACGATGCGCTCTCGAGGGTATACGGATGCCCGTCTACTTTAGTAAGGGTGATGGCATAGCCATGTTTGTCGGCCGCGGCGGCAAAGCCCTCCATACGGTCGAGGTTGCGGTACCGGTAATGTTGAACATGGCGACGCCGACGGTCTAAACTTGCCACGGCGCAGCGATCGACCGGCAAAATTGGGGCGATACCCCAGCTCGCGCATGGCGGCACGCACGCGTTCCTTGGTCTCGGGGCGCACGCTGGGAGAATCGTGCACGGTACGCGAGACCGTCTGCTCCGAGACGCCCGCGAGACGCGCCACATCCTTAACGGATACCGATTTTTTAACAGCGGCCATAGGTCGATCTTTCTATGTCAACGATGCCATTGGTGGCACCTTGCGCAGTCATTTTTACCGCCTTCAAGTATATCCAACGCCTCCCCCACCATACGCTCACCACCCAAAACCTACCGTTCACCGACATTTTTGCTTCACCGAACGGCTTTTGTCACCCAAATGTTAACGTTGCCATTGTGCAAACACAGAGCCACCGGGCGGCTCAAACGTTTACGCATAGGGAATCGACGGTTCGCAGGCACAGGAACCACCGGTTCGCGTCTTTTTTTGTGTCGCAAAATGCAAGTCAACATTTTGGCAACCGAACGCCAAAAGCTACCATCGTTGTTAACCCACCGACTCTTAGGAGCATTGCATGGAGCAACTTATCGCCATCATCGAAAAGGGCCAGCCCTTTTTCAACGCGATCGCCCGCAACAAGTACCTCAAGGCGATTCGCGACGGCTTTATCTCCGTCATCCCCATCATCATCTTCTCGTCCATCTTCTGCCTGGTAGCCTCGGTCCCCAACATCTGGGGTTTCTACTGGCCCGATGACATCAACAACGCCCTGTGGAAGTGCTACAACTACTCCATGGGCATCCTGGCCATCGCCTGCGCCGCCACCACGGCCAAGCACTTCGCCGACGCCCAGAACCGCGATCTGCCCAAGAATAACCAGATCAACTTTATCTCGTGCATGTGCGCGGCCATCATCGGCTTCCTGCTCCTTTCGAGCGACACGATCGCCACGGACGCCGCCAGCGGCTTCAACACCACCTACCTTGGTTCCAAGGGCCTGCTGACCGCCTTCATCGCTGCGTTTGTGACCGGCATCATCTACAAGTTCTTCATTAAGCGCAACATCACCGTCAAGATGCCCGAGCAGGTTCCGCCCAACATCTCGCAGACCTTTAAGGACATCATCCCCTTCTCCGTCTGCATCACCGTCTTTTGGGTCTTTGACATCGTCTTCCGCGCTGCCTTTGGCTTCTGCTTTGCCCAGGGCGTCATCCAGGTGTTCCAGCCCCTGTTCACCGCTGCCGACGGCTACATCGGCCTTGCTGTGATCTACGGCGCCATGAGCCTCTTCTGGTTCGTGGGCGTCCACGGCCCCTCGATCGTCGAGCCCGCCATCGCCGCCGCCCTCGTTGCCAACATGACCGACAACCTGGCTGCGTTCCAGGCCGGCCAGCACGCTTCCGCTGTCCTGACCCAGGGTGCCCAGTACTTCGTCGTCTGCATGGGCGGCACCGGCGCCACGCTTGTCCTGGTCTTTATGTTCTGCTTCCTGGCCAAGTCCCAGGAGATGCGCGCCGTCGGTAAGGCCGCCATCGTTCCCGCGTGCTTTGCCGTTAACGAGCCGCTGCTGTTCGCCGCGCCCATCGTGCTCAACCCCGTCTTCTTTGTCCCGTTTGTCTTTGCCCCGATCGCCAACATCTGGATCCTCAAGATCTTTATCGACTTCTTGGGCATGAACGGCTTTATGTACACCCTGCCCTGGACCGTCCCCGGCCCCATCGGCACCATCATGGGCCTGGGCTTCCAGCCGCTCGCCTTTGTGATGCTCGCCCTTATCCTGGTCGTCGACTTTGCCCAGTACTACCCGTTCTTCCGTGCCTATGACGCCCAGAAGTGCACCGAGGAGGCCGAGATCTCCCAGGAGGAGCTCGCCGCCAAGAACGCTGAGAAGGCCGCCAAGCTCAACGACGCCTTCCAGGGCAAGGCTGACGCCAAGAGCGTTGCCGCCGGCGCTGCTGCCGAGGCCGTGAAGGCCGACGCCCCCGCCGCTTCCGCAGCGCCCGCCACCGAGGCTGCGACCGCCAGCGACCTCAACGGCAAGCGCGTGCTCGTACTCTGCCAGGGCGGCGGTACCTCGGGCCTGCTCGCCAACGCGCTGGCCAAGGCTGCCAGGGAGCGCGGTATTAACCTCGAGACCGCTGCCGAGGCCTATGGCAACCACGTTGACATGCTCCCCGACTTTGACCTGGTCGTCCTGGCCCCGCAGGCCGCAAGCTACCTGGCCGACCTTCAGAAGGACTGCGAGCGCGTGGGCAACAAGTGCGTCGCCTGCCGCGGTAAGCAGTACATCGAGCTCTCCCAGAACGGCGACAAGTCTCTCGCCTTCGTAAGCGAGCAACTCTCGAAGTAAGTAACGCTCAGGGCCAGCCGACCATCCAAGACCGGCTGGCCCTTCGATTTAGACGATTGGATCATCATGTCCGTTAACCCTGCTAGCGTCACTAACCCGCCTGCGCAGTTTCCCGAGGACTTTGTCTTTGGCGGCGCCACTGCTGCCTACCAGGTAGAGGGCGAGACCCGCACTCACGGTAAGGGCAAGGTTGCCTGGGACGACTTCCTGGAGGCCCAGGGGCGCTTTTCCCCCGATCCCGCTTCGGACTTCTACAACCAGTACCCCGTCGACCTGGAACTGTGCGAGGAGTTTGGCATCAACGGCATCCGCCTCTCCATCGCCTGGAGCCGCATCTTCCCCAACGGCACCGGCGAGATCAACCCCGAGGGCGTCCAGTTCTACCACGACCTCTTCGCCGAATGCCATAAGCACCATGTTGAACCGTTCGTCACGCTGCATCACTTTGACACGCCGCTGCCCCTCTTTGAGAAGGGCGACTTCCTCAACCGCGAGACCATCGACGCCTTTGTGGACTTTGCCACCTTCTGCTTTAAGGAGTACGCCGACCAGGTGACCTATTGGTTCACCTTTAACGAGATCTGGGCGGACGCCTCCAACACCTACATCGAGGGCACCTTCCCCGGCGGCGTCAAGGCGCATCTGGCCGAAGCCTTCCAGTGCGAGCACAACATGATGCTCGCCCACGCCAAGGCCGTGCTGGCCTTCCACAATGGCGGTTTTAAGGGCAAGATCGGCGTCATCCAGTCGTTGGAGTTTAAGTACCCGCTCAACGAGAACGACCCCGCCGACATCAAAGCCGCTAATAACGAGCACGTGTTGCAGAACCAGTTCTTGCTCGACGCCACTTTCCGCGGCGACTACGCGCCTGACACCTTGGAGTGCGCCAACCGCCTGGCTGCCGTCTCGGGCGGCACCATCGAGATTCTGGACGAGGACCTCGAAATTATGCGCGAGGCCGCGCTCTACAACGACTACCTGGGCGTTAACAACTATCAGTGCCGTTTTTTGAAGGCTTACGATGGCGAGAACGACCTGCACCACAACGGTACGGGCGAGAAGGGCACCGGCCGCTGGCGCGTTAAGGGTATTGGCGAGCATGTGAACAAGCCTGGCATCCCCACCACCGACTGGGACTGGATCATCTATCCCGAGGGCCTGTTCGATCTGCTCGTCTACATTAAGCAGCGCTACCCCAACTATAAGCAGATCTTCATTACAGAAAACGGCATGGGCTACAAGGATCCCTACAAAGACGGCTTTGTGGACGACCAGCCGCGCATCGACTACATCGAGCAGCACCTGCGCTGGTTGCTCAAGGCCATGGAGGTGGGCGTCAACGTGGGCGGTTACTTCCTGTGGAGCCTGCAGGACAGTTCTCCTGGACCAACGGATACAACAAGCGCTATGGCTTCTTCTACGTTGACTTTGAAACCCAGAAGCGCACGCCCAAGGCAAGCGCCTACTGGTATAAGCACGTAGCGCAGACCCGTCGTCTGGACTAGCGGCTTGCGGGGTTACCCGCCCACATAACCTGTCCCCATTTCTCAGCCGGGGGCGGCACGTCACACGGCGCGCCGCCCCCGACCTTTTTTTTTTGTTCAGGTCGGGGAGCCGTTTGTCTCGATCTGTAACATCTAGCCGAGTTTTTTTGGTCCTAGCTGTTACAGATTGAGACGAACAGGATTGCTCTTTCCGAAGAATCTAAATCTGTAACACGTAGCCCGCTTTTGACCGTCTACCTGTTACAAATCGAGACAAACGGAGTAGGACCTAACCCCGTATGTCCCTAACAGTCGAGCGTTCGACCAGCGTACTCGGCACATGAATCGCCTCGATAGACGAGCTCTCTCCAATCGCCGCCTCAAACGCAAGCTTACCGACACCGCGCAAATCAAATCGCAGCGTCGTCAGTCGATTGTGAGGAACAAGTCCCTCGAGTGCGTCGTCGATACCAACCACGCTCACGTCGTCGGGCACGGACAGGCCCGCGTTCTCGAGCGCGGCGATAACGCCCAGCGCCATCTGGTCATTTGCCGCAAGCACGGCAGTCGGCGCCTGCGACCCGCCGGCAAGCACCTCGGCCGCAATCCGCTCGCCCATGGCGTACCCACTGTCCGCACTCCAATCGCCACGCAGCATCGGAGCGGCATCGACATGAGCACGACCCAGCGTATCGCGCCAACCGGCCTCACGAAAAACGCGAGGAAATCGAGTTTTCCGGACCCGCCACAAACCGCATATTCGAGTGACCATGTTCCAGCAGATAATTGGTCAACAGCTCGCACGAACCATACTGGTCGGAGTCGATCGTCGTGCAGCGCGGATGCGCATACATGGACAGGATGACCGTTCGCACTCCCGGCTGGGGAACAAACTCCTCAAAATCGGGAGCCATGCGGTTCATGTTGAGAATCATGCCGTCGACGGGTCGCTCGACCATGCGGCGCGAGGCATCGGCAAGTGTATAGGGCTTGTCGCCGCCCATCTCGATCATAGTGACGGCAAAATCGTGCTCGCGCGCCGCTTGCATGATACCCTCGAGCGTCGCCAGGTTACCGACACGTGTGATGTTGTACATGCACAGGCCAATAGAACGATACGACCCGCCGCGCAACGCCGCTCCAGCAAAATTGGGACGAAAGCCCAGCTCTTCCATGGCGGCCAGCACACGCTTGCGCGTCTTTTCCGTCACGTTGGGCATACCGTTGACCACGCGAGACACAGTCTGGCGGCTCACGCCAGCGAGCGCCGCAACCTCTGCCGCGCTCGCCGAATGACCATTCCTTGTCTGCTGAGCCATGCCTTCCACGCTAACCTGCTTCCCAACTATTCCCCGCGCCCATGGCGCATCGTACATACATCGATAACGTGCTCATGATACCCGAGCCATATACCACAACATGAAAACTTCTGTCAATCAAAACCGCTTACCGAACAAATACAACCGTTCGCAGCTGTTTGAAGTTGTTTTGTTTCTATACATCCCAGCCGGATGTTAACGTGCTCATTGTCAAATGTTCACATGCTCATTTTGGTTCTAATCATTTTAAGATAGTGTTTATCGGGCTTTTTCACCGCTGAACGCTAACCAGGGAGCCTCCTGAGCGCAAACGCACAATATCGAACAGCGAGACGAGAGGGTGTATGCATATGTCTTTGCTAAACCGCGTACAGCAGCTGCCGAAGGGCTTTGTTTGGGGCGCCGCAACCGCCGCGTACCAAACGGAAGGTTCCACGAAGGTGGCAGGCAAGGGTAAGACCATGTGGGACGATTACCTTGTCGCCCAGGGTCGCTTTTTGCCCGACCCGGCCAGTGATTTCTACAACCGCTACGAGGAGGATATCCGCCTTTCTGCCGAGCATGGACTCAACGCCATCCGTGTGTCCATCGCCTGGACCCGCATCTTCCCCAACGGCGACGATGCCGAGCCCCTCGCCGAGGGCGTTAAGCACTACCACGAGCTGTTCGCCTGCTGCAAAAAGTATGGCGTCGAGCCTATGTGTCCCTGCATCACTTTGACCTCCCCCGCCGCCCTGTTCAACCAGCGACTGGCTCAACCGCAAGACCGTCGACGCCTATGTGCGCTATGCCGAGTTCTGCTTCCGCGAGTTCCGCGAGGTCAAGAATTGGTTCACCATCAACGAGCTCATCAGCCTCTCGCACTCCCAATACATCCAAGGCAACTTCCCGCCCAACCATCACTTTGATGTGACGAGCGGCATCCAGAGCCAGCACAACGAGCTCGTTGCCCACGCCCGCGCCGTCAACCTGTATAAGGATCTTGACGAGACCGAGCACCTGGGCGGACGCATTGGCATGGTCAACGTCCTGACGCCGGCATATCCTGCCACAGACTCGCCCGCCGACCAGCACGCCGCCGACCTGTACAACGCCTTCTACACCGACTTCATCATGGACGGCGCCTTCCTGGGTCACTACTCCGCGCGCACCCTCTCACTCATCAACGAGATTCTGCGTGCCAACAACGCCACGCTTACGGTTGAGGACAGCGACATGGAGGAGCTCGCCAAGGCGGCGCCCCGCAACGATATGTTCGGCCTCAACTACTATCAGTCGGCGTTTATCGCCGCCTACGATGGCGAGTCCACCAACAGCTTTAACGGCACCGGAGACAAGGGCACCTCGTGCTTTAAGTTTAAGGGCGTCGGGCAGCAGGTCGATATGCCGGGTATCCCCACCACCGACTGGGATTGGCTCATCTACCCGCAAGGCCTCTACGACACGCTCAAGCACATCAGCGCCACCTATCCCAACCTCCCCGTCATCTATATCACCGAAAACGGCCTGGGCCACAAGGACCCCGAGCCCGACGCAAACGGCATCGTCGCCGATCCCGAGCGCATCGACTTTGTCGACCAGCACATGGAGAAGGTGCTCCGGCGCGCGCCGAGGGCGTCGACGTCCAGGGCTACTTTATCTGGAGCCTGCAGGACCAGTTCTCGTGGGCCAACGGCTATAACAAGCGCTACGGCCTGTTCTACATCGACTTCGACACGCAAAAACGCTACATCAAGCAGTCGGCACTCTGGTACAAGGAGCTCGCCGACACTATGGCGGACGCGCAGTAGCGCATCGCCTCGCTTTCCCCCGAGAGGGGAGCGGCCCTATGCGATACAAACCCAGCCGCTCCCCTCTCTCCCCCTGGGACCGACCCCGCCTGCACCCGGGCTTTTAGCAAGCGGGAGACCATATAGGTTTTCAACGTCCATGCCATTAAGATTTCATGCAAAGAGGAGCGTGAACTATGGAATCGATCGTTAAGTTCTTGGAGAAAGGTCAGCCGTACTTCGACAAGGTCTCTAAGAACATCTACCTTCAGGCCATTAAAGACGGCTTTTTGGCAGCAATGCCCATCATCCTGTCTTCTTCTGTCTTCCTGCTTATTTCGACCCTGCCGGGCGTTGTCGCCACGGTCGGCGGCTTTACGCTGCCCGACTGGTGGAACGTCGACGTCGTGAACTTCTGCAACAAGGTTTACAACTTCACGATGGGCGTCGTGGGCATCATGGTCGCCGGCACCACCGCAAGCGCGCTGACCGGCTCCAAGAACCGCCGCATGCCTGCCGGCAAGGCCATCAACGCCACGAGCACCATGGTCGCCGCCATGTGCGCTATGCTCATCTTGGCCGTTACCCAGACGAGTGCCAAGATCGACGGCGCCGATGTCTCGGTGTTCTTTACCGACAACATGGGCACCAAGGGCCTACTGAGCTCCTTTGTCGCCGCATTTGCCACGGTCAACATCTATGCCTTCTGCATTAAGCGAGACATCACCATCAAGCTGCCCAAAGAAGTCCCCGGCGCCATCGCCCAGAACTTCCGCGACATCTTCGCCTTCAGCTTCTCCATCCTGTTTGTCGCCGTCATCGACGTTATCTGCCGCACCTGCTTGGCCGTCCCGTTTGCCAACGTCATCTCCACGCTGGTGAGCCCGCTGTTCGCCGCTGCCGATTCCTACGCCGGCCTCGCCCTCATCTGGTTCATGATCCCGCTGTTCTGGTTCATGGGCATCCACGGCCCCTCGGTCGTAAGCCTGCCCTCAACGCCGCGCTGTTTGGCAACATCACCACCAACCTCGCCACGCTGCAGGCCGGCGGTCACCCCGCCCTCGCCCTGACCGAGAACTTCGGTAACTACATCGGCGAACTCGGCGGCACCGGCGCCACGTTCATTGTCCCGATCATCTTCCTGCTCTTTATGCGCTCCAAGCAGCTCAAGGCCGTCGGCAAAGCCTCTGTCGTACCCGTGATGTTCGCCGTCAACGAGCCGCTGCTGTTCGCCGCGCCCATCATCCTCAACCCGTACTTCCTGATCCCGTTCCTGTTTGCCCCCGTGGCCAACGTCCTCATTGGTAAGTTCTTCATCGACTTTTTGGGCATGAACGGTTTTATCTAGGCTCTGTTAGACCAAGATTGACATAAAAACGATGTCACCGCGAGGCGGTACCCTTCAATTAACGTCGAAGGAGCGCCCATGGATGCAGACGACCTG
>ENA-OQBU01000124-OQBU01000124.1-human-gut-metagenome-genome-assembly--contig:-NODE-124-length-21588-cov-4.144914_pt1 | contig 21588 bp, 36 predicted proteins | sample MGYA00242492_ERZ504566 | MGnify/ENA primary metagenome ERZ504566 (study PRJEB26092, sample SAMD00036261) | human gut metagenome | host: Homo sapiens | study: EMG produced TPA metagenomics assembly of...
AGTTTATCGCGAGTTCCGCACGAACAGGAGGCCACTTAATGTGGCCTCCGTCGTGAGCAGGACTGTAGAGCAGGAAACTTTACCCGCGGCCCCCGGCCGGGAACAGCAAAAGGTCTGGTTGGTGCGGGTTGCGATTTGTCAGACAGTCTATTCAGTTATTTGAATTCAGATCTTTTGACAATCGCATGCGCGTCATTGCCCCAGATAAAACCGACCAAAATAAAGCTGTCCTTTTTGGCAGGTCTGGTCTCAGCGGGATAGACCAGTTCAGATGGGGCTTTCATGCATGGGTGGTCTGTTGGTGGGCAAATGGGTATCATACTGTGGTTATTGCATCGACTCTGCGATGCATGTTTGTATGTTCCCGGCGGTCGGTTTGCCAGAAGCGCCCCGTCGGTTGTTCCAGACCCGTTTCGAAGAAAGGAAACCACACGAACCTATGGCAGCTAAAAAAATCATCTCCCTTGAAGATCATCCCGCTTGGCGGCCTTGACGGCATCGGCAAGAATATGACGGTCTTCGAGTGCGGCGACGACATGGTGCTCGTCGACGCCGGCCTCATGTTCCCGGATGACTCCCAGCCTGGTATCGACCTGGTGCTTCCCGACTACACCTATGTTCTGGAGAACGAGGAGAAGCTCCGCGGTATCGTCGTCACTCACGGCCACGAGGACCACACCGGTTCGCTTCCGTATCTGCTGCAGGACCTCAACAATAAGGTGCCCATCTTCTCGAGCAAGCTGACGCTTGGCTTTATCGAGGGCAAGCTTTCTGAGTTCCGCATCCGCGCACCCAAGTTCCGCGAGGTCAAGGGCGGCAGCCATGTCAACCTCGGCGGCATCTCGCTCGACTTCTTCTCGATGACGCACTCCATCCCCGGCGCTCTGGGCGTGTTCATCCGCACCAATCAGGGCACCGTTATGCACACCGGCGACTTTAAGCTCGACCAGACGCCCATCGATGGCGTTACGCCCGACTATGCCGCTATCAGCCGCTTTGCCAAGCAGGGCATCGACCTGCTGCTTTCCGACTCCACTAATGCCACGGTTCCCGGCTTTACCAAGTCCGAGGCCGAGTTGGTCCCAACCTGCTGCACGCCATCAAGACGCCCCGGGTCGCGTGTTCGTCGCATCGTTCTCGAGCCACATCCATCGTTTGCAGCAGATCTGCGATGCCGCCCGCAAGTGCGGCCGTAAGGTCGTTGTGACCGGTCGCTCCATGCTCACGAACACCCGCGTGGCGCGCGAGCTCGGTTATCTCAACATCGATGATGCCGATATCATCGATGCCTTCGATATTGATAACCTGCCTGACGACAAGATTGTCGTCATGTGCACCGGTTCGCAGGGCGAGCCGCTGTCGGCCCTGTCCCGCATGGCCAATGGCGAGCACAAGACGCTCTCCATCCACGAGGGCGATACCGTTATCCTTTCGGCAACTCCCGTTCCTGGCAACGAGAAGGCCGTCCAGCAGGTCGTCAACAGCCTGGGCCAAGCTCGGCTGCGACGTGTGGGATAGAACCGCGCTCTCGTCCACGTCTCGGGTCACGGTAGCCAGGAGGAGCTCAAGCTCCTGATGGCCATGGCCAAGCCCACGTACTTTATGCCGGTTCACGGTGAGGCCGTGCATCTGCGCGCCCATGCGCAGCTGGCCCGCAAGATGGGCATCAAGGACGATCATATCTTTATCCTCGATAACGGCGACACGCTCGAGATGCGCGGTGGTATCGTCAAGCGCGGTACGCCCGTCGAGTCCGGTGTCGTTTACGTCGACGGCCTGCGTATCGGCGATACCGACCCCATCGTCCTGCGCGATCGCCAGAAGCTCGCCAACGACGGTATGGTCACGGCCGTTGCCATTGTCTCCCTCAAACACAAGAAGATCGAGGCCATCGAGTTCTCGGGCCGCGGCGTCTCGTTTGCCATCGACGACCAGTTCTCCGAGGATGCCTCCGCGTCCATTATGAAGACGATCGAGAAGGGTAAGTTTAGCTTTACCAGCAGCGGTTCCGATGCCATTCGCAAGGCCGTGCGCGATTCGCTCTCTAACTTTATCTGGAGCCGTACGCGCACCCGTCCGATGATCATCCCGGTCGCATGGAGGTTTAGTTTGGCGCGCGGATCTGCAAAAACGCCAAAGGCAATAAGGCCAATAACCAACCGGCATCTGCTAAGGGTGCCGGTTCCCATCTGCGTGCCAATAAGGGCCACGAGTCCGAGTTTGATGAGTTTGAGCCCCTGGTCGAGCCTTCGGCCAATCGCGATATCGCCGGTGTGGTCATCGCCGTTTTGGCGATCGCGTCCTTCATTGCCGTGATCTCTCCGGCAACAGCGCCCGTGACGGCTGCGGTTGCCGGTTTCTACCACCTGGGCTTTGGTCTGGGCGCCTACGTGCTGCCGATCGTCATCTTGCTGTTTGCCGCCACGCTCTTTTTGGGTGAGGACTCGCCGCTCAACGTGCGCTCTGTTGCGGGCGCGCCTTGGTCTTTATCGCCGTCGTCTCCATTCTTTCGCTGATGGTGCCGGGCACGAGCGATTCGTGCGACCTTATGTTTACGCCGCAGAACCTTTCCGTGTCGGGCGGCTACATTGGCGCCTTTATCGCAAGTGCCTTGCAAAACGCCTTGGGTAAACCTATCGCCATGGTTGTCCTGCTGGGGCTTGTCGTCGTTGGTTTGGTCATTATCGGCTTTTCGGTGGGTGGCGTTTTTGCGCTCCGCACGCGATCGCGCTGCCGATTTTGCCGAGCGTCGACGTGCCGATGTCAATGCGAGCCCGTGGGGCGATGAAGAGGCCCTGTCTGTTCCCGGCGTCGCTCGTCCGCACCTGAGCATTTTGCGCCAGAAGGGGACTGACGCCGCGGTGACCACGGTCATGGGTGGCGATGTCGACCCGGTTTTGGATGACGACGAGGACGATGACCCGTTTGTCGACGTATCCGAGTCGGTTGAAGCCGAGCGGGCCAAGACCACGCTGCTGCCGCGCCGTCATGCCAAGAAGGGCAAGACGGTTCCCAAGCTCAATACGAGTGAGCCCGACCCGTCTTGGTCCGATAGCGAGATTGAGCTCACCGAGGGCGATGACGAGGACGACGAGGCTCCGATTGAGACCGCAAAGACAACTTTGCTGCCGCGTCGCCATGCAAAGCGCGGCCAGGTCACCGGACAGCTTTCGATGGAGGACGATCCGGACAAGGTTGACGAGTCCGAGCCGCCGTTTTCCGTGAATCCCGTCTCGGCCGCCCCCCAGATCCCCGACTTCCTGAAGCACCCCAAGGTCGCTGACGCCTCAACCTCTACGGCCTCTGCCGCTCCTGCTGCGGCTGACAATGGGGGAGCGAGCGACACCGCAACTGCGCCGAGGGCGAAGAAGAGGACGGCCTCAAGCTTCCGCCGCTCGAAATCCTGCATGCCAACCCGCAGTCGGCTTCTGCCGCGTCTTCGGACAAGGAGCTGGAGCAGACCGCTGAGTCACTGCAATCCACCTTGCTTGAGTTTGGCCGCAGTGCCCGCGTGGTCGGCTGGATCGCCGGCCCCACGGTGACGACCTTTAAGCTGCAGCCCGGTGAGGGCGAGCGTGTGAGCAAAATCTCGAGCCTCGAGGACGATATCGCGCTTTCGCTCGCTGCCCAGTCGGTGCGTATCTTTGCCCCGATCCCCGGCACCTCGCTCGTGGGCATCGAGATTCCCAACCGCAAGCGCCAGAACGTCAATCTGGGCGACGTGCTGCCCTATGTGAAGGGCGGTCCGCTCGAGCTCGCTATCGGCCGTGACGCCGAGGGCACGCCGGTCGTCGCCGACCTCGCCAAGATGCCTCACCTGTTGATCGCCGGTACGACTGGTTCTGGTAAGTCGGTGATGATCAACTCCATCATCACGACCTTGCTCATGCGCGCCCTTCCCGAGGACGTTCGCCTGATTATGGTCGACCCCAAGCGCGTCGAGCTTGCGGGCTATAACGGTCTGCCGCATCTCTATGTGCCCGTGGTGACCGAGCCTAAGCAGGCCGCGAGCGCTCTGCAATGGGCTGTGTCCGAGATGGAGCGTCGCCTGAAGGTTTTCGAGCGTCTCAACGTGCGTAAGATCTCGACCTACAATGAAAAGCAGGCCGCCGGCGAGTTTGAGCATTACGACAACCCGCCGCAAAAGATGCCCTACCTGGTCATCATCATCGACGAGCTTTCGGACCTGATGATGGTCGCCGGTAAGGATGTCGAGGCCTCGATCGTGCGTATTGCACAGCTGGGCCGTGCCGCCGGTATTCATCTTATCGTGGCCACGCAGCGCCCCAGCTCCAACGTGGTGACGGGCCTCATCAAGGCTAACATCACCAACCGCATCGCCTTTAACGTCGCCACGGGCATCGACTCGCGCGTCATCATCGACCAGATGGGCGCCGAGAAGCTCACCGGTTTGGGCGACATGTTGTTCTCCAAGGTCGACTGGGGCAAGCCCCGCCGTATCCAGGGCTGCTTTGTCTCGGATGACGAAATCAACGAGATTGTCGAGTTCGTCAAGTCGCAGAGTGAGCCAGACTACCACGAGGAGATCCTGTCTGCCGTGGCGCCCGCTTCCATGTCCATGGCGGGTGGCGGAGGCATTGTCCGCACCGGAGTAGCCGAGCCGCAAGACGATGATCCACTCATTTGGGAAGCCGCCCATATTGTGGTGGAATCGCAGCTTGGCTCCACATCTGGCCTGCAACGTCGTCTGAAGGTTGGCTATGCGCGTGCCGGGCGTATTATGGACATGCTGGAAGAAAAGGGTGTCGTCGGCCCGCCCGACGGTTCCAAGCCGCGCGAGGTCCTGTTGGACGAGGAGGGGCTTGCCGCGCTGGAATCTGTCGACGCCGAGATGGCACGTGAAGATCGTGAGTTTGGAGGATTCTGATGGCTGCACGCTTTGGTGACATGCTGCTCGAGCAGCGTCGCCGAATGGGCCTTTCCATTCAGCAGGTCGCCAACACCATCAAAATCAGGCCGCAGATCATCGAGTTTTTCGAGACCGGTAACTTTGCTTCGATGCCGCCGCGCGGCTATGCGCAGGGCATGATTTCGAGCTATGCTCGTTTTTTGGGCCTCAATCCGCGCGAGGTCGTCAATGCCTACTTTGACGACCTGATGGCATACGAACGCGAGACGTCGCAGCAGGGCGGTCGTTTCAGGCGCCGCCGGCTACGTCAATTCGCGTTCCTCTGTCGATAACGGGCGCTTCCTGATGGTTCAGGGTGGTCGCTCAACGCGTTATGGTCAGCGTCCGCAGCAGGCTGGCTATATTACCGAGACGGGGTCCAGTGAGGAAATCCGTTCTCAGCGCGATCGTTTCCGCAGCACGCCTATGCCCGACGATCGTGCGCTTCCCGCTGCCCGCGGTGTGGTGCGCGATCCCCGTGTCGGCTACGGAGATGGCGGCTATTCCGATCGTGGCTACCGTGGTGTCTCTGCCGGTCGTGCTCTCGGCGGCTATGCGGACGCCGATGCCACGCAGGTGACGCCGCGTCTTCGCTCTCAATCACAGCCGTATGGCCAGCGCTCTTCGGCTCCGCGTGCGGGCCAGCGTGGCTATCAAGGCCGCGGTGAACTTGCGCCCCGCTCGGGTCAGCGCAGCCTTCAGGGCCAGGGTGGCTATCGCGGCCGTTCCGACAGCAATCGTGGTCGTATGCCTCAGGGAGGCGGCCGCAGCAGTTCCAGTCGTGGACGCGGCGGTTCCCGTACTCCTCAAAACAACGGTCTCGATCCGCGTATCGTCTACGCCGGCATCGGTGCCGTGGCGTTGCTGCTGATCGTGCTCATCGTGGTACTTCTGCGCGGCTGCGCATCTTCGCGCCCCGAGACCACGCCCGAGCGCCCGCTGTTACCAAGACGACGACCAAGAAGTCTTCTAAGAAGACTGAAACGGTCGACGAGGACGAAGACACCGATGAGGCGACGGATGAGTCGACCGATTCGGACGCCACCAAGACGACGGCTAAAAAGGAAGAAAACGAGGTAACGAAGGTCAAGGTCTCCGTTGCCAAGGGAAAGACCGCCTGGATTGAGGTCAAGGTTGATGGCAAGTCGGTCTATGGCGCCCAGGCGACTGGCCCCTTTGAGCAGGAGTACACGCCTGAGTCCTCGATCGAGATCACCACGTCCAAGCCTTCCGATGTCACCGTTACCAAGAACGGCGAAAAGGTCCGTTACGATACCAAGACCTCGGGCGTGGCGCGTGTGACGATCACCGTTCCCAAGAAGGAGACGACTGGTTCCGAGAATGGTGAAAGTTCTGATGGTACCGACACCACCGATGGTACCGACACCACCGACGGCACCGATGCCCAGTCCACGGATGGCGCCGATACCGCAACTGACGGCCAGACGCCCACCGATTCTACCGACTATTCGTACGATAGCTACTAAGCCGCTCGTACGCGAAAGGAAACATCATGGCTAAAGATTCCAGCTTCGACGTCGTGTCCGAGGTCAACATGCAAGAGGTCGACAACGCCTTCCAGCAAACCACGCGCGAGATTTCCCAGCGCTATGACCTGAAGGATTCCGGCGCCACGATCGAGCTTTCGAAGGGCGACAAGCTCTTTACGATCAACGCCCCGGCCGACTTTGTCTCCAAGCAGATTATCGACGTGCTGAGCTCCAAGCTCATCAAGCGCGGCATCGACCTCAAGGCTGTCTCGTGGGATGCTCCGCAGGCGGCATCGGGCGGCACCGTTCGCGTGCTCGGCCATATCGTCGAGGGTATCGACCAGGCGACCGCCAAGAAGATCAACAAGGACATCAAGGACCAAAAGCTCAAGGTCAAGGTGACTATCGAGGCCGACAAGCTGCGTGTTTCCTCTGCTTCGAAGGACGCGTTGCAGACCGTGATCCAGTTCCTGCGCGACCAGGACTACGGCCAGCCGCTGCAGTTCACCAACTACCGCTAATATCATTCGAAAGGACTGCTCTCCAACATGGATACACCGTTGGGCTCCGTGCTCTACATCACCCTCGGGTGCGCTAAGAACGAGGTTGACACCGACCGCATGCGTTCTCTTTTAACCGCCGCGGGCTACGAGGAGGCATTCGACCCACAGGATGCCGATATCGCCATCGTCAATACATGCTCGTTCCTCGCCTCCGCAACGTCCGAGAGCATCGAGATCACGCTCGAGCTCGCCAACGAGGTTCAGGACGGCGTTCGTTCTTGTCCCATCGTCATGTGCGGCTGTGTGCCGTCGCGCTATGGCGACGACCTGCCTGACGAGCTGCCCGAGGTCGCTGCCTTTGTGAAGGCCGACGAGGAGGACGGCATCGTGGCGGTCATCGATGGCGTGCTGGGTGTCGAGCGTGAGATCGCTGCCTATATTCCGCAAGTCAAGCGCACTGTCGAGGGCGCCGTTGCTTACGTCAAGATTTCCGATGGCTGCAACCGCTTTTGTAGCTTCTGCATGATCCCGTATATCCGCGGTCGTTATCACTCGCGCAATGCCGAGAGCATTATCTCCGAGGTGCGCGACTTGGTTGCCGGCGGTGTGCGAGAGATCGTGCTGATCGGCCAGGACACGGGCATCTGGGGCACCGACTTTGCGGATGGTGACGTCGCCGAGGGCTCGCCGCGCAATCTGGCGCAGCTGCTGCGCGCCGTAGCCGAGGCCGTGCGTCCGCAGAACGTCTGGGTCCGTGTTCTCTACCTGCAGCCCGAGGGCATGACCGACGAGCTTATCGATACGATTCGCGATACCCCCGAGGTGCTACCCTATATCGATATTCCCGTGCAGCACTGCGACGCACGCATCCTTAAGGCCATGCGTCGCTCCGGTTCGCGCCAGGAGCTCGAGGACCTGTTCCGCGATCTGCGTGAGCGCATCCCCGACATCGTGATCCGTTCCACGGCCATGGTCGGCTTCCCGACCGAGACCGACGACGAGTTCCGCGACCTTATCGACTTTATGGACACCGTCGGCTTCGACTACACGAGCGTCTTTGCCTACTCGCAGGAGGAGGGCAGCCTGGCCGCCAAGATGGAGGGCCAGGTCGACGAAGAGGTCAAGCTCGAGCGCGCCCAGGAGGCCATGGACCTGGCCGAGTCGCTCGGTTTTGCTGCAACTGCCGCACATGTGGGCGAGCGCGCCCAGGTGATTGTCGACGGTATCGAAGAGACCGAGGACGGCGCCGAGCTGATCGGCCATGCCTGGTTCCAGGCGCCTGATTCCGATGGCGCGGTGCATCTGGATGCCAGCGAGGCATCTGTGGGCGATATTCTGACGGTCGAGTTTACCGATAGCTTCTGCTATGAGCTTATCGGCCATGTTGTGGAGTAGGAGAGCGTCGTGGCAAACGAGAGCAATAAGGAACTGACGAGTGTTTGGACGCCCGCCAACATCGTGACGTGCGTTCGCATCGTCTTTATCCCGGTGTTCATGATTGTGTCGGCGCTTTCTCACACGAGTGTTGCCGGTACAGATTGGAGCACCTTCGACGGCCCGCTCGCCGCCGCTGCCTTCATTCTGTACGTCATCCTGTCGTGCACCGATAAGGTTGACGGCTACCTGGCGCGCTCGCGCAACGAGATTACCGACTTCGGTAAATTCTTGGACCCCATCGCCGACAAGCTGCTCGTATTCTCGGCCCTGCTGCTATTCTTGGACTTTGGTGCCGTGTCGGTTTGGTCCGTGTTCATCATCTTGTTCCGTGAGCTTCTGGTGAGCGCCCTTCGCATGGTCGCGAGTGCCGCCGGCGTGGTCGTTGCCGCCGATAAGCTTGGCAAGTACAAGACGGCGACCACGATGGTCTCCATCTGCGGTTACCTGTGCGTCTTTGCGATGGCCGGCTTGCACCTTGGCCCGCTGGCGCTGACGCTCGGCATCTACTCGGTGTCGCGCTTCCTGTACGCCGTTGCCGTTGTCCTGACCGTTATCTCGGGCGCCCAGTACTTCTGGAACTGCCGCAAGATCGTCTTTTCGGTCTAGGTCCTGGTGGGTATGACGGACTCTTTTGAGCAGATTTCCGCACATAACGAGGAGCTGGCGCGTCATATTGTCGAGCGCGCGAGCGCTCGGGGCGTGACGGTTTCGACGGCTGAGTCGCTGACAGCAGGTATGATCGCCTCGACGATTGCCGATATCCCGGGCGCTCGGCGGTGCTGCGTGGCGGTGCGGTGACCTACTGCGATGAGATCAAGCATCGCGTTTTGGGGCGTGATCAGGAGACGCTCGACCGCTATACCGCGGTGTCGCATCAGACCGCGCGCGAGATGGCGGCGGGTTCGCTGGAGCTGTACCAGAGCGATATTGCAGTGAGCGCAACGGGTTATGCCGGCCCCGGCGGCGGCTCTGAGGACGATCCGGCTGGCACTTTCTATATTGGCTGGGCGTATCGCGCGGCTGATGGGGAAGTGCCGGTCGTGGACTCTGTGCGCTGCCACTATGAGGGCGACCGTTCGTGTGTTCGTGCCCATGCGGTCGCGGAGGCATTGGGACGCATTGTCCTTGTGCTTAACTCTATGGAATAGACGTGTTTTAAGGGGCCTTCGGGCCCCTTAATTGTGGAGATAGGGACCCCTGAGGAATTTAGCGTTTGCGCTGGTCATAGGTGTATTTTGCCTTTCTTGTTCTTATTTTCCCCTTTGTGGTCAAGCATTTGGTCAGTGTTTGGTCGGCGTTTGGTTGGGTTTTGGAAAGACTGCCTGCATATGATTGGCCTGAACGGTTGACCACGAACAGCCGTTCGTTTATATCGATGCAGGTTGTTAAGAGGAGGGCTATTCATGGCCAAGAATTCAGGTCCCGTACGTACCGTTCATGCTCGCACGACGGGTAAAGAGCGCGATGAGATGATCGCCACCACCAAGGCCGAGATCGAGAAGAAGTTCGGTCAAGGTCCATCATGAGGTATGGTGACGGCGGCCCCGAGCTTGAGGTTGAGGCCATCCCCACGGGCGCTCTGGCACTCGATGCCGCTCTGGGTATCGGCGGTGTGCCGCGCGGCCGTATCGTCGAGATTTACGGTCCTGAGTCCTCCGGTAAGACGACGCTTTCGCTCGAGATCCTGGCCGAAGCCCAGGCAATGGGTGGCGTGGTGGCATTTATCGATGCCGAGCACGCGCTCGATCCCACGTATGCCGCGCGCATTGGCGTGGATATCGACGAGGTACTGATTTCCCAGCCTGATACGGGTGAGCAGGCGCTCGAGATTGTTGACATGCTCGTGCGTTCCGGCGCCATCGATGCCATCGTCGTCGACTCCGTCGCCGCGCTGACCCCGCGTGCCGAGATCGAGGGAGAGATCGGCGATACCACGGTCGGATTGCAAGCTCGTCTGATGAGTCAGGCGCTCCGCAAGCTCGCCGGCTCGCTGTCCAAGTCCAACACGACATGCATCTTCATTAACCAGCTGCGAGAGAAGATCGGCGTCATGTTCGGCAACCCCGAGACCACGACGGCGGCCGCGCCCTTAAGTTCTTCTCTTCGGTGCGTATCGACATTCGCCGCATCGACAGCATTAAGCTTAAGGATGAGGTTATCGGTAACCGCGTGCGCGCCAAGGTCGTTAAGAACAAGGTGGCAGCTCCGTTCCGTTCTGCTGAGTTCGACATCATGTACGGTACGGGCATCTCTAAGGAGGGCTCGATTCTGGACATGGCTGTCGAGTGCGGCATTTGCAAGAAGATGGGCTCCTGGTTTGCCTATGGCGAGGACAAGCTCGGCAACGGTCGCGAGGCCGCCAAGGCGTTCCTGCGCGAACACCCCGATTGCGCCGACGAGATTGAGCATAAGGTCCGCCTTGCCTGCGGGCTTGAGTTTGATGACGATGCTCCGTCCGAGGTCGAGCTGACCGATCAGCCTGCGCCTGAGGAGTTTGACGAGCTTTACGCCATCGATGGTTCCGCCATGCTCGATGATGACGACGAGTAGCGGTTACGCTCATGTCGTATACGGTGACCGAGGCCACGGTCGTCTTTCCCGATAAGAAGGCGGCCTCCTCGTTCTCGAGCGGGCATGCGTCCAAAAAGCCTTGCGCACAGATCGATTGTGAGCTTGAGGGCGGTTTTGAGCGGTCCATTTGGATTCCCGTGCGGGTCGCGCGCCTGTATGTCAAAAATCGCCCCGATCTTCCCTGTGATTGGGATAACTTTCGTGAAGCGGTGCAGCTCATCGAGCGTAAATGTGCACTTACCATGGTGACCGAGATGCTATCGCGACGCGACCATGCGACGGGTGAGGTCCGTGACAAGTTAGCACGCTACGGCTTTCGCCAGCCCGCGATCGATTTCGCCGTCGAGCGCGCCACCGAGTATCGCTTTTTAGACGAGAACCGCTTTTGCTCGTACTTTATCGAGGAACGCAAGCGGCGCGGTTGGGGACAGCGTAAAATCGAGACCGAGCTCAAGCGCCGTCATGTCGTGCTCGATGACATTCCCGGTTATCCCGAGGATTATTTTGCCGTCGAAGACGATTTGGCGCGTGCGTCAGCCCTGCTCGCCAAGCGGCGTGTTCCAGAGACGCGCGGATTCGAAAAACTGGTTCGGTTTTGATGGGCAAGGGCTTCTCGTATCACATCGCCGCCGATGCCGTTAAGGCACGTCTCGATGCCGAACGTGAGGAATGTGCGGTTTAGGCGTATGCGTTTTGTGGCCTTGCCGTTCACCGCGTTTTTAGCCGCCGTGCTGGGGCCATTTATTTGACAGTTGTTGTGGTTCAACGTACGATAAACACTGTCATTTGCTTTGTGATATGTGCTCATCTGTGATGAGTTTGTTTATATGTTTATCTGTATCCGACCCGCATAAGCTGCGCCCATATTACTCAAATGTCGCGAGCCGTTCGTAAGGACGGTTCGCTTTGTTGTGTAACGAATCCATAAAAAGGAGTGAGCATGCCTATCATCGCAGCGCTCGTTGGCATCGTTTTGGGTGCCATCGCCGCCATTGCCTACATGCGCACCGCCAAGCAGGGTAGTCTTCACGAGGCCGACGAAAAAATCCAGTCGGCACACGCACAGGCTGAGTCCCTGATCGGTGATGCTAAGCGTCAGGCCGAGACCCTCAAAAAAGAGGCTCTGCTCGAGGCTAAAGAGGAGATCATCAAGAACAAGCAGGCCGCTGAGGCCGAGGACAAGCAGCGTAAGAACGAGATTCGTACGCTCGAGAACCGCGTGATGCAGCGCGAGGAATCCCTCGATCGCCGCAACGACGCTCTCGACAAGCGCGAGCATCAGCTGTCCAGCCAGGCCGGTCAGGTCGAGAAGCGCTCCCGTGAGCTCGAGGAGCTCTGCGCAAAGCAGACCTCCGAGCTCGAGCGTATCGCCGACCTTACCCGCGAGGACGCCCACAAGGAGCTCCTCGATAAGGTTCGCGGCGAGGTCACCCACGAGGCCGCCACGATCATTCGCGAGTCCGAGCAGCGGGTTCGCGCCGAGTGCCACAAGACCGCCCAGGAGATTCTGTCTCTGGCGATTCAGCGCTGCGCTGCCGATCACACTGCCGAGGTCACCGTTACCTCCGTGCACATTCCCTCTGATGACCTCAAGGGCCGTATCATCGGTCGCGAGGGTCGCAACATCCGGACCTTCGAGCAGGTTTCCGGCGTCAACCTCGTGATCGACGACACGCCCGAGACCGTCGTTCTTTCGAGCTTCGACCCGGTCCGTCGTGAGACGCCCGTGTCGCCCTCGAGAACCTCATCGCCGACGGCCGCATTCACCCTGCCCGTATCGAGGAGATGTATCACAAGGCCGCCGACCTGGTTCAGCAGCGCGTGCGCGAGGCTGGCGAGCAGGCTGCCTTCGATACCGGCATCCACGATCTGCACCCCGAGATCGTCAAGACCCTTGGTGCCCTGCGCTACCGTACCTCGTTTGGTCAGAACGTGCTTCAGCATTCCCTCGAGGTCTCTGATCTGTGCGGCGTGATGGCTTCCGAGCTTGGCCTGGACGTTGTGACCGCCAAGCGCGCCGGCCTGCTTCATGACCTGGGCAAGGCAATCGACCACGACGTCGAGGGCCCGCATGCCGTCATCGGCGCCGAGCTTGCCCGCCGTTATGGCGAGAAGCCCGTTATCGTCCACGCTATTGAGGCTCACCATGCCGATGTCGACCCCAACACGGTGCTCGATGTCCTGGTGCAGGCCGCCGATGCTGTCTCTGCCTCTCGCCCCGGTGCCCGTCGCGAGTCTGCCGAGAACTACATCAAGCGTCTTGAGAAGCTCGAGGAGATCGCCAACTCCCATGACGGCGTCGAACGTACCTATGCCATGCAGGCCGGTCGCGAGGTCCACGTCATGGTCCAGCCGGACAAGATCTCCGATGCCCAGTCCACGGTCCTGGCTCACGATATCGCCCATCAGATCGAGGAAGAGATGGAGTATCCCGGTCAGGTGCGCGTCGTCGTGATTCGCGAGAGCCGCGCTGTCGATATCGCTAAATAACATGTGCGACGCGAACGAGCTCATCTCATTTATCGCGTCGATGTCGGGGGAGGGCAACCTTCGCGCGAGGAGAACCTTGGCGAGGGGTATGTCCGCCTCCGCGTTTCGGAGGCCGAGCGGCGCCAGGCTAAGCACGACATTCAGCATGTCGAGGACATCGTCATCGAAATGCTCCGTAATGCTCGCGATGCCGGCGCGACAAGGTCTATCTCGCCACGACCAAGGAAGATGGCGTCCGCACGCTTGTCTTTCTGGATAACGGTTCTGGCGTTCCGCAGGATATGCAAGAGCGAATCTTTGATGCCCGCGTTACCTCCAAGCTCGAGAGCATGAAGATGGACCGTTGGGGCGTTCACGGTCGTGGCATGGCATTGTTTTCGATTAAGCAGAACACCGACGAGGCCCGTGTGGTCACGTCCGGCGTCGATCTTGGTTCAGCCTTCAAGGTGAGCGTTGCGGCCGACCGCCTCAGTGAGCGTGCCGATCAGTCCAGCTGGCCCCAGGCCGTCAAGGATGAGGACGGACGTTATGTCTGCGCTCGCGGTCCACATAATATTATTCGCGCTGCTTGTGAGTTTGCGCTCGAGGAGTTGCGTGGTTGCGATGTCTATCTCGGTTCTCCGTCTGAGATTGCCGCGACCCTTTATGCTCAAGCGTCAAGTCGGCTCGATACGTCTCGTCTCCTGTTCATTGATGACGAGAGCGAGCTTCCGGTTGTCGATCGTTTAGGCCTTGCTTCTGATGCCGAGGACTTTATCCGTATTTGTTCGGGTTTGGGTCTTGAGATGTCCGAGCGCACGGCCCATCGCATTTTGGCAGGGCAGATTAAGCCCGTTCGCGGTGTGACCGCGCGTCTGCTGCGCGAGCGTGATTCGTCCTCGCATGCGCCGGCTCCTGTCGATCTCGCGAAGGATCGTCGCGGGCTACGTATTGCCAAGGATGACATGGCACAGTTTTCGCGCGCTGTGGAACGCGACTTTAATGACCTTGCCACCCGGTACTATCTCAACCTTTGCGGCGACCCAAAGATCCGTGTTTCGCGTGATCGAATCACCGTGACCTTTGATCTTGCCAAAGAGGAATAGTGCCTTTACCGAGTCCACTCGGTACGATACAGTTATTGCAGTTAAAACGTACTTTTAAATGCAGGAGTTTCTTCATGGATTGCCTGAAGGTATCAAGCAAATCATCGCCCGCGTCCGTTGCCGGCGCCATCGCCGGCATGGTCAAGATGGTGTACCCGTCAACATCCAGTGTGTCGCGCCGGTGCCGTCAACCAGGCTATTAAGGCCGTTGCTATCGCGCGCGGTTTTTTGATTCCAACCGGTTTTGATATTTCCTGCGCGCCCGTGTTCTCCGACATCCTCATTAACGGGGAGTCGCGCACGGCCATCCGCCTTTCTATCTACGTTCACCAGATCAATCGAGCTGCTATGGATAACGTCGTCATGGATGATGTTAAGCCTGTGGCATAGCTTCTGCTTGCCTTGTTTCGCTCCCCATCGTTAGGACTTATGCACATGGACCAGCGTTCCGTACGCGATATTCTTGCCGGTAAAACCTACTTTATCCGCACCTTTGGCTGCCAGATGAATCAGCACGACTCCGAGCGTGTGAGCGGTCTGCTTGATTCGTATGGCTGCCTCATGGCGCTCGATCCCGCGCATGCCGATATCGTTGTCTTCATGACGTGCTGCGTGCGCGAGGCCGCCGATACTCGCCTGTACGGTCAGTGCAATTCCTGCAAAAGCCTGCCGCCTTCGCCTTCGGGCAAGCGCGTGGTTGCCGTTGGCGGTTGCATCGCGCAGCGCGATGGCGAGGGCCTGCTCACCAACGTTGATAACGTCAATGTCATCTTTGGCACGCATTCCATTGCACATGTGGCCGAGCTCATTGCCGAGGCGTTCCTTGATGGTAAGCGTCATATCCGCACCAATGAGCATGAGGATACGGACGCCATGAGCATGCCGTGGCATCGCGAGACCCAGTATCACGCCTGGGTGCCCATCATGACAGGCTGCAATAATTTCTGCACCTATTGCATCGTGCCGTACGTACGCGGTCGCGAAAAGAGCCGCCCCTTCGAGGAAATTGTCGACGAGGTGACCGGTCTGGTGCGCCAGGGCGTGCGTGAGATTACGCTGCTGGGCCAAAAACGTTAACTCATATGGTCGCGATCTGTTTGGCAAGCCGCGTTTTGCCGATTTGCTGCGTGCCGTGGGCGATACGGGCGTGGAGCGCATCTTCTTTACGTCTTCGCATCCTAAGGACCTGCTGCCCGAGACCATCGACGCCATGGCCGAGACACCTGCCGTAATGCCGCAACTGCACCTGGCCGTCCAGTCAGGTTCGACGCGGATCCTCAAAGAGATGAATCGCCGTTATACACGCGAGGACTATCTGGGCCTGGTCGATCGCATTCGCAACCGCATGCCCGATATCGCGCTCTCGACCGACATTATCGTTGGCTTCCCGGGCGAGACTGAAGAAGACTTTGAGCAGACGCTCTCACTTGCCGAGACGGTCCGCTATGCTCAGGCCTATACCTTCATCTATTCCAAGCGCGCCGGTACCCCGGCCGCCGAGATTGACGATCCTACGCCGCATGAGGTTATTCTCGAGCGTTTTCAATCGCCTGGTTAAGGTTATCGAGACCACGGCACACGAGTATAACCAGGGTGAGCTTCATACTGTGGTTCCCGCGCTCATTGAGGGAACGAGTAAAAAGAACGATGCGGTCCTGCTGGGCAAGAGTCCCAAGAATCAGACCGTGCATGCGCTATCCCCGAGGGTTACAGCATCGATCAGCTTGTTGGCAAGATCGTTGATGTTAACGTTGACGTTGCCAAGACCTGGTATTTGTCCGGTTCCGTTGTGGGCGAGCCGCGCTAATGGTTTCTCCCGGGGCAGGCCTTTCCGCCGTTGCGATCGTCGGTCCGACGGCGGTTGGTAAGAGTGATGTTGCCGACCGTTTGGCAGCTCGTCTTTCGTCCGAAGTGCTGTCGTGCGATGCGATGCAAATCTATCGCGGCATGGACATCGGTACCGCAAAGATGGTGCCCGATGAGTGTACGGCGCCGCTGCGTCTCGTCGACATTGTAGAGCCGGGTGTAGCATATTCTGCTGCGCTTTATCAGGCTGACGCTCGCGCGCATGTTGAACGTCTCCTTGGTTCGGGTTGCCTGCCGGTTTTTGCGGAGGTACGGGGCTGTATCTCAAGGCTGCCCTTGATGAGATGGACTTTCCCTCGGGTGAACTTGAGGACGATCGCCGTGCGGCCTATCAGGAGCTTGCCGAGCGTATTGGCGAGGAAGAACTGCATGCCCTGCTTGCCGAGCGCGATCCAGAATCGGCTGCTGTTATTCATCCCCATAACGTGCGCCGTGTGATTCGTGCGCTCGAGATGCATGATGATGGCGTCTCCTATGCGCAGCAAAAGTCGCAGTTTAGTGTTCCGCACGAGCATTATCATGCCCTATGGTTTGGTCTGACGCGTAATCGCGAGGTGCTCTACGAGCGCATTAACCAGCGCGTCGATCTGATGTTTGAGCAGGGTCTTGTCGATGAGGTCCGCGGTCTTATGGGCCAGGGGCTGGGAGATGCCCTGACGTCGATGCAGGCAATTGGCTATAAAGAGATCAATTGATGCTTTCAATGGCGTGATGAGCATGGATGAGGCTCGCGAACTCATTAAGATGCGTTCGCGTCGTTATGCCAAGCGTCAGCTTTCGTGGTTTAAGCGCGATGACCGTATCGTGTGGTTTGATATGGATGAATGTACGATCGATGAGGTCGTTGAGGATATCCTGCATCGTATTGAGGCTGCCTAATGCCCGTTCCCCCTTGTTCCCACGGCACCCGAGCCGAGCGTGCCATTTTAGTTGGTGTTGAGTGGCGCGACAATGCATGGCCGCTCGATCGCTCGCTTGATGAGCTGGAGCGTCTTGCCCACACAGCTGGTGCCCAGTGCGTGGCACGCTTGTCGCAGCGTTTGGTAAAGCCGTATCCTAAATCGTTTATCGGTTCCGGTAAGGTTGAAGAGCTGTGCGGCCTGGTGCATCGCATGGATGCCGATGTCGTTATTTTTGACGACGACCTGACCCCCTCGCAGCAATCCTATTTGGAGAAAGCCGTGGGCGAGCCGGTAAAGATTATCGATCGTACTGCACTGATCCTGGATATCTTTGGCCTGCATGCTCAGACGCGTGAGGGACGCCTGCAGGTACAGCTGGCACAGCTTCAATATTTGTTGCCTCGCCTGCGTGGCATGTGGAGCCATCTCGCTAAGGAGCAGACGCGCGGCGGCATCGGCTCACGTTTTGGTCAGGGCGAAAGTCAGCTCGAGGTCGACCGTCGCCTCATTCGTAATAAGATCGCTGCGCTTCGTCGTGAGCTCAAGCTGGTTGAACAGCGTCGCGATGTTCAATCCAAGAGTCGCATTGAGTCCCCGGCGTTTCGCGTCGCGTTAGCCGGTTATACCAATGCCGGTAAATCGACGTTACTCAATCGTCTGACCGGCTCTACGGTACTTTCGCAGGACAAGCTGTTTGCTACGCTCGACCCGACGACGCGCTCGTATCGTCTGCCCGGCGGTCGCGGCATGACGATTACCGATACCGTCGGCTTTATTCAAAAGCTGCCCCATGGTCTGGTCGATGCCTTTAAATCGACGCTGTCCGAGGTTTTGGGTGCCGATCTAATTCTCAAAGTCGTAGATGCGTCTGACGAGGACTATGAGCGGCAGCTGGAGGCTGTCGACCGCGTGCTTGATGAGATCGCGCCGGAGAGCGTTTAACGCTGACCGTATTCAATAAAATCGATCTTCTCGATAGCGTCGATCGATTGAGTTTCCGTCGTCGCTATCCGGAGGCCGTTCTGTTCTCGGCCCAAACGGGCGAGGGGCTCGACGATCTCGTCGACCGGATTGCTCGCGAGGCAGCTGCCACCGATGTGTTGCTCTCCGCTGATATCCCGTATCGCGAGGGCGCTCTCATCACGCTGGTGCATGAGCAGGGAACCCTTCTGCATGAGGAATATCTCGAGGACGGCGTTCGCATTGTGGCGAAGTTGCCGGCTCGTATTGCACCGCGGCTCGAGCGCTATCGTACGGAATAAACGATTTCTAGCACGCCTAGAATGACTGGCTGATGGAGCAGGTAGAACGGTAAGGCATGCCGACCCAGGACTGCGAGCGCCGGGATAGGATTGGCGTATGCCCATGCTGGCGCTTCGAGACTTGATGCTTGTGCTGCCTGGGCAGCAAAAAAGCCGGTAAGGTACATAAAGACAAACGGTATGAGCGGATAGTAATCTCCCGAAACAAACCCGGGCCTGGGAATCCAAGCCATGCCAGGTAGGGGAGTGGGTAGACCGCCTTTGGAATGCCCCAGGTTAGGGCAAAAAGAACAAGGCACGCTGCGATGCCCCATGAGCCCGGTAATTTTTGGAGTAACGGACGGGTGAACGCAACCACCGCGGTGCACACCGCCATGCAATAAATGATGCCAAAGTTCACTGAATCGTCGACCGATACGAGCGTTGTTGCGATCCAGACGACCAAAGCTGCGGCAGCGTACTTAGCCGCTCGTTTGGCATTGTTGCGTGAGAGCGTGCACATCCAACCCGCGATAAACAAAAATACCCAGCTGATGCTGGCGCGCCAGATGTCTTGAAAGACTGACTGGGTAAACCAGGGCATATCCCAGCCGTACAGGTAGGCGAGATCATAGCAAGCGTGAAATCCTGCCATAGAAATCATCGTAAACCCGCGGACGGTATCAAAGATGGTGATGCGTTTTTGCATTACGAGAACCGGCGCATTAAAACCGACAACTTTACCCAAAATAACGGGGTTCGTCGCATAGATGGGCTCCATAGCGTCGTTCTCGGGCTGCAAGCGCACACGTCCCTGCTCCTTGTAGAACGTCTTGACGGTCGCCGAACCATCAATCATGGCCACGACAATTTCGCCGTTCATGGCACTTTTTTTGTTCACGGACGATGATGTAATCGCCATTGAAGATGCCGACATTGATCATTGAGCTCCCCATGCACCTCAAGGATAAAGGAACCCTGATCAGTGGCGATTTCGGTCGGGATAGTAAACGTGTCTTCGATATTCTGCTCGGCCAGAATGGGAATCCCAGCCGCGACGCGACCAACGAGCGGCAGCGAGACCGTTCCGCGAGGTGCGGTGGGCTCGTCAGATTTAGAAATTGAGACAGAGGAACCATCCTCGTTAAAGAGTTCCAGCGCGCGGTTTGGTGGCATCGCGCTTGAGTAGCCCGCGCGCTTCAAGGGCAGAGAGATGGGCGTGCACGGTGCTGGGGGAGGAAAGGCCCACGGCAGAAGCCATCTCGCGCACGCTGGGCGGATAACCCTTCTCCTGCTGATATTCCTTGATGAAGTCGTAAATTTGCTGCTGACGCTTGGTAATTTTGCGAGCCATCAGGGCATCCTCTCTACCCATGTCAAACAAATGTTCGAATTTTGCTTGACAGGAACAACTGTTCGAAGATAATAATAACCGAACATTCGTTCTCGCGCTAGACATTTTTGTCCGCGCGGCTTGATAAAACTGTTCTCAGCAAAACACGCGAGAGGAGAACATGATGAACGTAACGAATATGGTCCAGGGAAACCTCGCCCTTAAGCTCGAGACGCCTGCAGAACCCACTTTTACGGTTGTTCAGGGTGGCCGCTCCGGCTTTCAGCCTTTGACCGTAAAGCCTGCGCGCAATCAGCAGGCTGTAGTCGCGCCGGCCCGCGTTGCCCTGAAGGTTCCGACGATTGTCGCCGTCGCCGTTGCGCTTACGCTCTTCTTTGTCCTCGCTATGTCGGTCTTTAGCACTCGTCACGCCGCGTATGCCGAGTCCGTTTCCAACATTACCTACGAGACCATTCGCGTTCAGCCTGGCGATTCTCTTTGGTCGATTGCCGAAGAATATCCAATCGAAGGCCTTTCCACGCAAGAGACTTCCGACATGATCCGTAGCGTCAATCATCTGGAGCATGGTTCGCTCGCCGCCGGTGCGCATCTTAAGGTTCCTGCTCGTTCGTAATCATTATCGCGCTGCGCATGGTACCCTTGTTATCGTTTAAGAGGAGGTACCATGCGCTGTCCCAAATGCGGCAAGGCACATACCCGCGTCGCTGATTCCCGTATGCAGGAGTCAAATAACACCATTAAGCGCCGTCGCGAATGTTGCTCGTGTAACTACCGCTTTACAACGTTTGAGCGATGCGAGGACCTATCGAGGTCATTAAGTCAGATGGAACTAAGCAGCGGTTCGATCGCAATAAGCTTCTTGTCGGCTTGATGCGCGCCACCATCAAGCGCGATATCGACACTAAGAAGCTCAATGAGATTATCGATGACATCGAGGTCGAGCTTCGCTCTCGCACGCTGACGGCCGTCACGTCCCATGAGTTGGGTGACATGGTGCTCAAGCGCTTGGCCAAGATCGACAAGGTTGCTTACATCCGTTTTGCCTCGGTCTACCGCGATTTCAAAGACGTCGATGAATTTCTGCAAGAGCTCGACAAGCTAAGGTGATTCCATGTCCAACATTACCGTCAACATAAAGCGTCTCGACCCCACCGTCGAGCTTCCCAAATACGCCCATCCCACCGATGCCGGCTTGGATTTGCGCTCCAACGAGGACTGCGTCCTGAAGCCCTTCGAACGCCGTCTGGTCTCTACGGGGCTGGCCATCGCCCTGCCCGATGCTACGCCGGCTTCGTCCAGCCCCGCAGCGGCTTGGCCATCAAGCAGGGCCTGTCTATAGTCAATACGCCGGGCCTCATCGACGCCCACTACCGAGGGGAACTCAAGGTTATCCTCATCAACCTGGATCCCACCAACGACATCCAAATCAACAAAGGCGACCGCATAGCCCAACTCGTCATCCAAGAAGTCCCCACGGTCAACCTCATAGAAGTAGAAGAACTAGACGAAACCGACCGAGGCAAAGGAGGCTTCGGCTCCAGCGGCATCGCCTAGGGCGCTCGTATCCCTCCCGCCCGGGGCTTACCTATATCATTCCATGCTCAAACATTCTCGCTTCGCTTCGCTCGCTGCGAAACTGCGCGTGGAACGATATAGGTAGCCCCGCGGGGCGGCTACTCGCTTGAGATAATATTTACTTTTCTAGTAAGCCGACGCGATAAAGGGACGCCTCCTTTGTCG
>ENA-OQBU01000125-OQBU01000125.1-human-gut-metagenome-genome-assembly--contig:-NODE-125-length-21473-cov-2.586902_pt1 | contig 21473 bp, 30 predicted proteins | sample MGYA00242492_ERZ504566 | MGnify/ENA primary metagenome ERZ504566 (study PRJEB26092, sample SAMD00036261) | human gut metagenome | host: Homo sapiens | study: EMG produced TPA metagenomics assembly of...
TTTCTTCTGATGCACCAGACCATCTCCATCATTCGGCTGTATACATCGCTTCGTACGGTTCTTGCATTCATCATCACACCGTTTTCAGGCGACGGTAAATTTTTACCGTCATCAACCAACGCACTTATAGTGGAGTGCATGACTACTGCAATGGGCTACTCATCTACCGGCCGTCCACCGACCGCCGCTTCACTGGCCTCGTCTGGCTTTGAGCCGGGTCAAGGCACTTTCGCGCCCGATCGGGGCGCCATCAATCTGCCGAATGAGCCTCGCCCTATCGATCAGCTGCCTGCACGCGCCGCTGAAACCACCGCGCAAAATCCGTGGCCGGTAAGCGTGCTGAGCCAGAAGTTCTACGGTGCCGTGGAACGATGGCCGTCCGCGTGGGTCACCGGCCAGATCACGCAGATCAATACCCGTCGCGCCGGCTCGGCCTACATCACGCTGCGCGACGACTTCGAGGATATCGCCATGGAAGTCAATGGCTTCGGCAGGTTCGCGGCCGCAGCCAGCCAGTTCGTTCAGGGCGACCGCGTGGTGATTCACGGCAAACCGAACCTGTGGATGAAGCGCACTTCGCTGTCGTTGCGCGGGGACACGATTCTCAAGGTCGGAGCCGGTGGCAGCCTCAAGGCCATGATCGACGAATTGCGCAAGCAGCTTAAGGGCGAGGGCCTGTTCGATGCCGATCACAAACTGCCTCTCCCGGAGTTTCCGAAGACTATTGGCCTGATTTGCGCACCTCAGGCACGTGCGGAAGGCGATGTGATCACCAATGTGAACCTTCGTTGGCCTTCCGTAACCTTCAAGGTGGTCCATGTGCATGTTCAGGGCGAGCAATGCCCGGCCGAGGTGGTTCAGGCCATTGCACAACTCGATGCCGACCCGAGCGTGGATGTGATCATCGTGGCCCGTGGCGGCGGCTCGTTTGAGGATCTCATCGGTTTCTCGGATGAGCGTGTGGTTCGTGCGGCGTATGCCTGCACTACACCATTAATCTCCTCCATCGGGCATGAGGATGACTGGACATTGCTGGATCTGGTCGCCGATCTGCGCGCCTCCACCCCTACCGATGCGGCCAAGCGCGTGGTGCCGGATGTGCGTGAGCAGTCGCAGCTCATCGAAGGTGCCATCGACCGTATGCGACTGCGGGTCCGTTCGCGCGTGGAGAACGAGATTCGACTTATCGAGGGATATGCGAACCGCCCGAGCCTGACACAGCCGCACACCATGCTTGAGCCTCATCAGCGCTTAATTGACGACTCGTTGCAACGGCTCGATATCGGGCTGCGACGCATCGTGGACGATGCCCAGCTCACCGTCGAGCGAGCTCACGCCTCACTGACCGCACTCAGCCCGCAATCCACGTTGAACCGAGGCTATGCGGTGGTGCAGTCCGCCGATGGCCACGTACTAGACGATGCTTCGCAGGTAAGCCCTGGGGATGGCATCACCGTCACCTTGAAGAAGGGTGTCATTACCGCAACCACCACATCCGCAACCGCGTGACACGCCATACGCAGCCACGCATATATACCGTATATATAAGGAGAACATCATGACCGAAAACGCCACATCCACCGACATGAACACCCCCGCCACGTCCCTGACGGACAAGGAACGCGGGCTCATCGCCCAGATGCCATATGAGGAGGCGCGCGACAAGCTGATTCAGGCTGTCCAGGCACTGGAAACCGGCGGCCTCAATCTTGACCAGTCGATGCGTCAATGGGAGATCGGCGAGCTTGGCTAAGCGCGCCCAGGGTCTGCTCAACGACGTCCGTGCCAAGCTCGACCAAGCACAAGCCGAGCAAGCCGCCAACGAAGCCACCGCAGGCACGCAGTCCAACCTCGACTGAGTTGCCTCCCGGCGCGGCATCCCGCGGCTCGCACCTGAGTCCGGACTGGACTGAGTTCTGCTTCCCGGCATACGATAGTGGTGATTAGGCCACATTGGCAGCAGTTTATAGAAGGGAAATCCCATGTCAACGTTGATTCTTGTATTCCATCCGCATCTTAAGGACGCTCGCGCGTGAACGCCCGCCTGCTCGCCGAACTCACCGCACAGGGCGAGGACGACATCATCGTGCGCGACGAATACGCCGAATACCCGAACTTCTCCGTCAACGCCGACACAGAGCACGAGCTGCTGGAGGCTGCCGACCGCGTAATCCTTCAGTTCCCGTTCTACTGGTACTCCTCCCCCGCGCTACTCAAGGAATGGGAAGACGAGGTCATCACCGCCGGCTGGGCCTACGCCGGAGCCCATGCGTTGAAGGGCAAGGAGCTCAAACTGGTGGTCACCACTGGTTCCGACGCCGCCAAGTACCGCAAGGACGGCGAGTACAGCCACACCATGGAGGAGCTGCTAAGCCCGTTTGAGGTCGTGGCGTACAAGGTCGGCATGAACTATGCTGAGCCGTTCCTGGTGCAGGGCACCGCCACCATCGGCGATGCGGAGCTGGATCAGGCCGCCGCCGATTATGTTTCGGCGATTTTGGACTGAATAAGCTGAGGCCGGTGCAAGTCGCACCCGGCCTTGTTGTTTCGCGGGCTAGCCGCGGTCTCTCCCAGTCAGCCTGCGGCTGACAGTTCCCTCGTCAGAGAGAGCTTATTTTTTGGATCAGAGGGAGTTGATAGCTACTTCTTCAACGGCACGTAGATCACGTCGTCAATGAGCTCGCGATAGTGCTCAACGATTTGCGCGCGACGGGTCTTCAGGCTCGGGGTCAGCATGCCGTTGGCCTCGGTGAATTCGTCTGGCAGAATCTCGAACTTACGAATCGACTCGGCGCGGGAAACGCCCTCGTTGGCGGCGTTCACCGCACGCTCCACCTCAGCGTGAACGATGGCGTTCTTGGCCAGCGAGGCCAGATCGGGTTCCGGTTTGCGCCCTGGGATTCCAGCCAATTGTTGGCATCCGCCAGATCCAGCGTGACCAGAGCGGCCACGAACGGCTTCTTATCACCAATAACCAAGCACTGGTTGACCACAGGCGAGGTCATCACGGAAGCCTCAAGCAGACCCGGCGACACATTCTTGCCACCAGCGGTGATGATGAGGTCTTTCTTACGGCCGGTGATGGAGATGAAGCCATCTTCGGAGATATCGCCCAGATCGCCGGTGTGCAGCCAGCCATCAGTGATCTGCTGGGCAGTGACCCCAGGGTTGTTGTGGTAGCCCTTGCACACCAGCGGTCCTTTGACCACCAGCTCGCCGTCCTCGGCAATGCCGGCGGTGATACCGCACATCGGCATGCCGATGGTGCCGATGCGGTTGTCCTCTGGCAAGCTCACACACACCGGGCCGCAGGTTTCGGTCATGCCGTAGCCTTCCAGCACCGGCATGCCGATGCCGTTGAAGAAGTGGGAAAGCTCGGAGTCCATCGGAGCGCCGCCGGTGATGGCGAAGTCGGCGTTCGGACCGAAAATCGTGCGAATCTTCTTGTACACCACCTGCTCGTAGAAGGCGTGGGCGATGCGTCCGGTAATCGGCAGCTGCTCACCCTTCTGCTCGGCCTTGGACCATTCGCGCGCGTTCTCGGCGGCGCGCATGAACATCTTGCCAGCGAATCCGGTGCCGGCGCGCTGGGAGGCGGCATTGTAGACCTTCTCGTACACACGCGGCACGGCAAGCAGCAGCGTGGGGCCGAAGGTCTCGAAGTCCTTGACCATCGTCTTCATATTGGAGCTCAAGGCCAGCGAAATCGTGCCGCCAAAACTGAAGAATTCCAGGAATCGGGCGAACACATGGCTCAGGGGCAGGAACAGCAGCAGACGGCGGTTGGGCCATGCGCCGGCACGAGGCATGTACTGCAGCGCGGAAAGCACCAGGAAGGCGAAGTTGCGGTGGGTCAGTTCCACGCCTTCGGGGTGCCTGTAGAGCCGGATGTGTAGACGATGGTGGCGCGGTCGTCGCCGTGGGAGGCTTCCTTGTATTCCCAGAATTCGGCGTCGGTGACGCTTTCGCCGTAGGTCTTGATGGCGTTCAGACCGCCGGCCTCGATTACGAACACGTTGCGCAGGGTGGGCACCTCATCGCGCACGGATTCGATCTTGTCACGCTGCCCGTCATCTTCGGCGATGGCGAGCGTGACTTTGGAATCGTTGAAAATCCAGCTGACCTGGCTGGCGGAGTTGGTCTCGTACACCGGCACGGTGAGCGCGCCGATGGACATGATCGCCATATCCAGCGCGGTCCATTCCCAGCGGGTGCGCGAGACGATGGCGACTGAATCGCCCTTGTTGACACCAAGTCCGACCAGGCCCTTGGCCAAGTCGATGACCATGTCACGGAATACTTGGGCGCTGTACGGGTACCAAGTGCCATCATCGCCCTTGTATTCGATCATGGCACCTTCGGGATCGCGCTTGGCGCGGTTATCGAGCAGATCGAACAGGTTGATGTCGCTGTCAATCGGCTCCTTGACGGGATTGGTGAACTGCTTGACGATACGAGTATCGTTTATGGCCTTATCAGCGATGTTTTCAGTCATACTCCCCATGCAACTCCACGGATGCTACAAAACACGCGCGAAACAACGGATTGTCCAGACCAAATGGCCCCGGCAATCCGTTATTTCGGGCAAACCAGGTAAATCTGTCGCACCGTACATTCAGCAGATTACTCGGCGGAGTTATTGGCCTTTTTTTCAGCTCGTCGCGAATCTCCTGCAGCGTGGCGAGAGTCTGCTCTTCAACGCTAGGCCCCTGTTCTTCAGCGTCAGCCTCATCCTGGGCAGCAGTGAGATCACGAAGCTTATTAATCGGCAAAATCACGCAGAAATACACCGCCACGCCAACAAGCAGGAAGTTAATCAGCGCGTTAAGAATCGCACCAAATGAAACAGTCGAGTTGTTGAACGTGATGGTCAGCAGTCCGGAAAGATCCGGTACGCCGCCAATCATGCCGATTAATGGACTGATGAGATTGTCGACGATGGAATTGACCACAGCGGTAACGGCAGAGCCCATCACCACACCTACCGCCATATCAATCATCGATCCGCGCGACAGGAATTTCTTAAAGCCATTCAACGGACCTTTATCGGTCAAAGCAACAACTTTGCGAGCGGTTCCTCCCGTGGCCTTGGCAAAGTCGGTGGCAATATTCATGGGATTGTGGTTACTCATAACGGCACTCCTTACGAAATTCAGACACTTCACTTGTATCCGACTGGTTTTCCCACGACCCCATTATGCCGCTTGTTGGAATATCCCTATACCACTGCGGCGTTCCCGTACATGACTATGTACGAGAACGCCGCCAACCCTGCTTGCAGAGAACCTGTTAGAGCTGTTTAGAACTGGATGTAATCGACTTCCGTATGCTCGCCGGTTTCCAAGTATTTCGCCACATCATCAGGACCGACGAACACCAGTTCGACCGCTTGCGCAATCATCAGATTGACATCGATACCATGGCGTAAGGTTTTCGAAATAGCCGTACACCGGGATTCCCAGCGCATGCGCATATCCGATTTCGAACATCGTGCCGGGTCCTCGTCCATAAGATTGGCGACCACGGCTTTAGCAGCATTAATGCCATGGATATCGTCCGCAAAGCATCCTTCAGGGCCTACTTCTTCGATCTGGCTGACAAACCGCGGCTTGAACAGTACCTTGCCATGGTCTTCCAATATCTTTTCCAAACGTTCCATACTTGCCGTTTGTTCAGGATCAAAGAACGGACCGGCCACATAGAAGTCATACTGTTTTTGTCTTCACTCATGGTCTTCTAGTCATAGCGCAGCAACGTCGAACGTCAGCCGTTATTTTCACTGTATGGACAAGGGGTCGTATCGTGAACATTACTACGGGATAACCGTCAATGACTACGTACGTTGCCCCCGATCAGCACACTCCGCCACTTTCGCCCCCTCCCGTATCGTCGAGCACGCGAACCAAGCCGACCAAATGGCCGCCATCCCATGCGCTGATCACCATATCCGAATGCTGCAATGCCTTGAACAACCGTTCCGGCCACTGCGCCGATTCCCAACCTACCGACTTGAACAGCGCCTCAACCTGCTCAACAGTAAACCGCTTCTCTTCCGTGTATTCGATAGCCATGGACCCTCACGACAACCGTGAAGCCCCACATGTCTTTGCATAGTTTCACACGACGGGATGATGGATAGTGGAACCTATACGTTTACACATGCCTAATGCCCATGGCTCATCACCGATGAATAGAGGCTGAGATACCGTCATGTTTCCGAAGCCAAGTGCCCGAGATCGGATTCGAACCGACGACACCCGCTTTAGGAGAGCGGTGCTCTATCCACTGAGCTACTCGGGCAACGACGTTTCATTGTACACGGCCACACGCCCAGTCGCATCATGTTCGCGTGGCAGCTTGCGCAAGCCATCCGGCAACCTGAGCAAGCCACATGGAGGAACCCGACATCAGGTCATGGCCCGGTCTTTCGTGCCAGTTTGGTGCGAACTGCTCTTGCGCACGGCGAAAAGACACTGAAAGACAAGCCGTACACGGTACAGTGGCAAATCGCACGAAAAGCAAAGTAACAGTAAACAAGCCGGAGGAAAGGGCAGCATGGCAAAGGCACGGAGTACTACCACAGGCGCAAGCGTACGAGCTCGCGCCGCTGCCAAGCCACGCTCTGCCAGAGCCACGGCACGCCCAGTATCCAAGTCTGCCGTGAAGCCACACAAACGGCATCGTCTGCTTGGTTTTCTCGCCACGATGTTCGCGCTTCTTGCCCTTGCCGGCGCTGCCGCCCGCGCGCTGCCTGCCGATTTACAGGAACTGCCATTTGCGCCGATTGTGGTATCGGCAACGCCATGGTTCACGTTGCTTGGCTTGATTGCCCTGCTGTTGGCCATCGTGTCGCGGCGTATCCTTGCCGCACTAATCGCCATCGCCGCAATCGCATGCAATGGCTATTGGCAATATCCGTTCTTCTACTCGACCGATCCACTCCCCCAAGCCGCGCAGAACGCCGTGGCCGCAGCCTCCCCCAACACCCAGCGATGCCTACGCGCGCGTCATGGCCTCAATGTGTATAAGGGGCAGGCCGACCCGCAAGCCATCGTCGAGCTGGTTCGCGATCAGCGCGTCGAAGTGCTTGCTTTGCAGGAGACCACCGAGGATTTCGTCAAAAACTCAATGAGGCTGGTATTGAGCATTATCTGCCGTATGCGCAGGTCTCATCGTCTGACGGCGTATTCGGTAACGGCCTCTGGTCGGCCACGCCACTTGCCGATCCGACCGACGATGACGTGAATTCCAGCGCCTCATTCATGCCCGGCGGCACGGTGGATATGGGTGGCCAGCAGATTCGATTCGTATCCGTGCACACCACCGCTCCCGTACCCGGCTACTGGCGGCAGTGGAAGCGATCGCTGGATGAGTTGGGTCTGATGCGCGAGCATACGGATACACGGTATATTTTCATGGGCGATTTCAACGCCACTTACGATCACACGCCATTCCGTGATTTTCTTGGCGACCGGTTCGTGGATGCCGCACGTGAATCCGGACATGGGTTTACGTTCTCAGGCCCACGAACGTGCGGCTGTGCCAATGTTCGCCGGTATTGACCACGTGGTGCTTGATCAGGGCATGAAGGCCGGACAATGCAAGGTGGTCAAAGTCGAGGGCTCTGATCATGCGGCATTGTTGGCTACCGTGGCGGTTGGGTGATTCCCCTCAATAGGACTAGAAACCGAGGCGGGTGCGGCCGAATTGGTCGAGCCAGCGCAAAATCGCGCCTTCACGCAGCGCCCACGGGCAGATCTCGACTTCCTGAATATTCAGGGCCTTCATGATCTCGTCGGCCACCACGCCGCCGCCCACAATCTGCATCGTGCGTTCAGGCGTGATGCCGGGCAAAGCCACGCGCTGCTCAGGCGCGATCGCCGCCAAACGAGGAATCCAGTCTTCCAACTGCTCACGAGTCATAATCCATGAATCTTCGCGGCCCGGCGCACGCATCACCGCACCGCACAGGCGAGCCAGCGAGCGGAAGGTCTTGGAGGTGCCAACTGCATGATTCGGGTGCTTGGATTGCGGGAAAACCTTGACCATCGGCTCCAGAATCTTGCGCACGTTCTTACGCACGTCTTCCAACTCGTCGGGCGTGGCCATGCCGGAAGGCAGAAATTCAGTGGTGACGCGGCCCGCGCCAGCCGGGGCGGAAAGCGCTACGGTCGGCTCTTCGTCGGAGCCCATCGCCACTTCGAGCGAACCGCCGCCGATGTCCAGCACCAGCAGTCGGCCGGCATCCCAACCATACCAACGGCGGGCGGCCAGGAAGGTCAGGCGAGCCTCATCCGTGCCAGACAGCACAGTGACGCCCTGACCAATCAGTTCCTCGATCTTGTGAATCACTTTGTTGCCGTTCGGCGCCTCGCGCAGGGCGGAGGTGGCCATAACCAGCAGCTGGGTGATTTCGTATTCCTCGGCCAGCCGCATGCACTGGGACACGGCTTCCAGAATCGCCTCGATGCCGGACTTCTTGATTGAGCCGTCGTCCTTTAAATACTTCATCAGGCGCACTGTGGATTTGGTGCTGGCCTCGGGGTCAGGGCGAGCGCCGGGGGGCGGCGTCGACGATAAGCATGTGGATAGTGTTCGAACCGATATCAAGCACACCAAGTCGCGTGGTATGCGAACGCAGATTGACCATGATTCCTATTCCTGACCTTACCTAACCCGTGATGGCCGAACAACGGGCCGACCATCGCAATCAGCCAGCCGTGCGCCACCATGGCGAGTCGTTCGGCCGGCAACCAACACCGTGAGGCCAGCCGAACATCACACAAACTCGACTACTGTACAACAATCACACCGGCTGCCGCGCCGTTCACAGCGATTCGACGAACGTTCCGAGACGTTCCAGCCCCTCGGTCAGGGCCTCACGTGAGGCGGCATAGCTCAGGCGCACATGCGTATCCGCCGTGGCCGCGCCGAAGTCGCGGCCAGGAGTCAGAGCCACATGGGCTTCATCCAGCGCGCGTTCGCAGAACGTCCAGGCATCCAGACCAGTGCGGGAGATGTCGAAGTAGGCGTAGAACGCGCCATTCGGCTCCACCTCAACCGGCAAACCGATGCGCTTGAGCCCGTCAATCACAATGCGGCGACGGGCCAGCAATTCCTGACGACGAGCTTCGCATTCCGCCAAGCTTTCCGGCGTGAAGCAGGCGAGCGCCGCATGTTGCGTGGGCGTGTGGGCGCACAGGTAGTAGTTGGTGGCCAGATCGTCAACCGCTTCCAGCACAGTGGGCTCGTCCGGCAGAATCGCCCAGCCGAGGCGCCAGCCGGTCATGCCGAAGAACTTGGAGAAGCTGTTGCATACGATGGCATCGGGGTCGCAGGCCAGCACGGATTTGACTTCGGTACCGTCCGGCTCCCGGTCAGCCAAGTCGAGGTAGGTTTCGTCCACGATGCGCCATGCGCCGCGGCTGGCGGCCAACTTGCACACCTCGTCCAATACGTTGAAGTCGATGGTGGTGCCGGTGGGGTTGGACGGCGACGTGATCATTACGGCCTTGGTCTTGCTCGTCCAGTACTGGCTGCACAGGTCGGCGGTCAGGTGGAAGCGGGTGGCGGCCGAGGTCGGCACATCGATGACCCGGCCTTCAAACGACCGCACAAGTTCGCGGTTGCATGGGTAGGAGGGGTCGGCCACAATCACATCGTCACCGGGGTCCACGGTCAGCGCGGTGGCCAACAGCAGAGCGGCCGAACCGCCGGCGGTCACGCAGATACGCTTGGGGTCGATGTCAAGGTCATGACGCTCGCGGTAGAAGTCGGCGATGGCCTGACGCAGTTCAGGTAGGCCCATGGCGGCGGTGTACGGCAGGGCCCGGCCGTCGTACTGTTCGCGCATGGCGTCGCGTACGGCGGGCGGCGCGCCGAAATCGGGCTCGCCAAGGCTTAATTTGATGACGCTGGTACCTTGGGCGATCATCTTGTCTGCTTGTTCGCCGAATACCATGGCACGGAAGGGATTGGCCTCACGCGCTCGGCGGGACATGACTGGAGACGCGGCCGGAGATTGGGGCTGCTGCGCTGCTTCGTTTTCCATATTTCGGTTCTATCCGCCTCACGGGACAAGGTTTCTTCTTCTATAATCACTGTAGGTCGATTGAGTGTACCAACCCGTATCCAAGGAGGAATAATGAGTCGATTCAATGGCAAACGCGCCGAGTTCGAGGCCAGCGGCGAAAAGATCAACGTCGCGATTCTGGGTGCGGGCCGCATAGCTCACACCATGGCCGACACCCTGACCCAGATGGCTGAAGGTTCACTGTATTCCTCATGGATTCACCCGTATGCGGTAGCGGCCCGTGATATTCGCGCGCGCAGGCTTTTGCCGACCAATGGCATTTTGACAAGGCTTATGGATCGTATGAGGAGTTGACGGCGGACCCGGATGTGGATCTGGTGTATATCGCCACCCCGCACAGTCTGCACGCCGAACAGGCGATCCTGTGTATGAAAGCCGGCAAGAACGTGCTGGTGGAGAAGTCGTTCACCGCGAACGCCGGGCAGGCACGTGAGGCGCTGGCCGTGGCCGAGGAAACCGGCATGCTGTGCACGGAGGCCATCTGGACGCGCTACATGCCCAGCCGCAAGCTCATCAACGAAGTTATCGAGTCCGGCGAGATCGGCGAGGTGAAAGCGGCGAGCGCCAACCTGTGCTATCCGGTGTCCGGCAAGGCACGTATGACCGATCCGGCCTGTGCCGGTGGCGCGCTGCTCGATGTGGGCGTGTATCCGCTGAACTTCCTGGATATGGCGATCGGTGCCGACCATGGCCGCACGCTGGATCATTTCGATACGTCGATGATGGCCGCCGAAACCGGTGTGGATGCGCAGAATTCCACCACGTTGTATTACGATGATGGCACGATGGCCGTGTCCACCAGTTCGATGCTGGTTTCCTCCGATCGCGGCGGCTACGTGTGGGGCACCGAAGGGTATTTGGTGGTCACCAATATCAACAATCCCGAGTCCATCGATATCTACAACAACGATCACAAGCCCGTGCGCAGTGTTGCGGTGCCGTCGCAGTTGACCGGTTATGAGTATGAGGTGGCCGATGCGGCCAACGCGCTGCTGGATGGCAAGATCGAATGCGAGGCGATGCCGCACGCCGACACCATCCGCATCATGGAGCTGATGGATGCGATTCGTGACCGTTGGGGCCTGAAGTTCCCGTTTGAATCCTGATTTCAGCTCCCCTCCAGAGGGGAGCTGAAATTATTCCGCTGAATCTGCATCTCCTTCAACAATCTGCTCATACAGCCGTGCGAGGCGTTCGTCGCGCACGGCTTTCGTTAATTCGCACTCCCATACGGTAATTACACGCCAGCCGGCGGCCTCCAGTTCGGCTCGCTGCGCGATGTCTCGATTGTGATTGCGCAGTAGCTTCGTCTGCCAGAATTCCACGTTCGATTTCGGCATCGAATGTTTGGAACATCCTTCATGCATGTGCCAGAAACAGCCGTTGATGAACACGATGGTGTGGTATTTCGGCAGTACTACATCCGGGTGTCCGGGGTAACGCTTGTCGTTCTTGCGGAATCGCAAACCCTTGCGAAACAGATAGCTGCGTACCAGCACCTCGATTTTGGTGTCTTTGCCACGAATATGCGACATCGTGTACGAACGGGTGCCCCGCTCATACTTCTCCACTGGCTGTTTCTTGCGATTCACGCACTCCAGACTACCGTGACGTTGCGGCGAGAATGAGAGCCTGAACGAACGATCACCCATCTTGCCCGTCCGTGTCTCTTATCGCGGGCAACAATCATCTGCCGGTCGAGACTGCCCGATTAGACTGAGTTCAATGGATGACATGACGATTCGTAGGGCCACGGCGGCCGATATTCCCCAGATCGACGAACTGCTGCGGCAGGTGCTCGAAGTGCATCATGCGGCCGACCGGATCTGTTCAAAGGCGGTGTCAAGAAATACACGGACGAGGAATTGAAGGCGATTCTGGCCAACGATCAGACCCCTGTGTTCGTGGCGGTTGCGCCATCTGCCAATGACGGCAATGACGCCGAACATAACGCCGACTCCCCCGCCACCGACCAAGTGCTTGGCTACGCATTCTGCGTGTTCCAGCAGCACCTCAACAGCAATATCCTGACCGATATCAAAACCCTGTACATCGATGATCTATGCGTTGACGAGCGGTCCCGCGGCCACCATGTAGGCTCCACCTTGTATCGCTACGTGCTCGACTTCGCCCGTCAATCCGGCTGCCACAACGTAACGCTCAACGTCTGGGCCTGCAACCCCAAAGCCCAAGCCTTCTACGAACGCATGGGACTCACTCCATATTACATCGGCATGGAGCAGGTGCTGTAGCGCCGCCGTTTCAGCAGCACGATGATGGCGATGATCGCAGCGAGGCTGCATAGGGCCACGCCATATACAAGCCCGGAGTTCCGAAATTCATGAGGCAGATTGTGATGTTACCGGTAGTGGTTACCGAAAACACGACGATAAGCGCGACGATACGAATCATATCCAGCAGTCCAGCTGCTTGAGCCAACAGACGCTCCGGTACCACCAATTTGGCCGCCGTGCACAGCAAAGTCGCCTGAACGGCGAGCAGAATCGCCCATTCCCAGAACATGGACGGTTCTTTAAGCAACGTGGTCTCCGGAAACATAGACACCACCTCATTGATAAACCACGGCGCCACAACAATCTCCACATATGCGAGCCCAATACAACACACGACAAGCACCACGGCAATGGCATAGCGCCAAGCGACGTCTGTTTTGCGAGATTTACGAGAAATGAATGCGATACCAGCGTTCATGGCTATGCTCCTTAATCCAATATCAATATCAATGGATGAACCTGCACTGCACCGTATGCCACCATCATAATATATCGAATATCGATATAAAAATATCGAAAAACACATTCACCATTCACCTACATCATCCGCAAACCCATCGAAACTACACATGTTCTTAATCGGGATGGGGAGTGCACAAAGAAGCTCTGTCACCCCAGCAGATTGAGGAGATCGTCCTTGGTGAGGGTGGCGATGGAGGCGGGGGCTTCGGTGAGGGCGCTGGCGCCGGTGCCGGCTTCGTCGGCAAGCAAGGAAGCGTCGGTGAACTGGCGGGCGAGCTCGCTCTTAGTATGCTGAAGCTCCAAGATACGTTCTTCGATGGTGTCCTTGGCCACCACCTGATACACGTTGACGTCTTCGGTCTGGCCGATACGATGTGCTCGGTCGGTGGCTGATCCTGTGCGGCGGCGTTCCACCATGGGTCGGCGTGGATGACCACGCTGGCACCGGTCAGGTTCAGTCCGGTGTTGCCGGCCTTCAGGGAAATCAGGAAGGCAGGCGTATCGTCCGCATTGAACTGGTCGACGAGTTCGAGACGCTTCTTCTTGGGCGTGGAGCCGGTGATGGTGTAGTAGCGCAGGCCTTGCGCGTCGAAACGTTCGGCGATCAGATCAAGGAAGCTGGTGAACTGGGAGAAGATCAGCGCCTTCTTGCCTTCGTTCACACAGGTTTCCACCAGTTCGGTGATGGCGGCAAGCTTGGCCGATTGATCCTTGGCATCGGCGTACAGCAGCCTCGGATCGCAGCAGATCTGGCGCAACTTGGTCAACTCGGCGAGGATGCGAATCTTCGACGTGTTGAAATCGGCTTCTTCGCTGTGTTCGAGCTGCATTCTGAGCCGCTGCTCGTGAGCCGCATACAGTTTGCGCTGTTCGCCGGCAAGCCGCACGGTCAGCGTGGTCTCTAGCTTGTCCGGCAAATCGGTCAACACCTGGGACTTCAGCCTGCGCTTGATGAACACGCCCACCAACGACTGCAATTGGCGAGATACCCGAGCGGCCTCAGGATTGACTTGTGCGGCGGCCCGACCTTCAGCCGTGCTGCCATCCGCGGCCCGGGCATGGAGATGGGCAACTCATAACGCTCATGGAATCGCTTATATGAGCCGAGCAGCCCCGGCATCAGGAAGTCGAAAATGCTCCATAGTTCGGAGAGTCGGTTTTCGATCGGCGTGCCAGTCAAGGCGAAACGATGGTCGGCGGCCACGGCCTTGACCGCTTTGGCTATTTTCGTGGTGTGATTCTTGATGTACTGGGCTTCATCCAATGCCATGACATTGAAACGTTGCTCATTGGCGGTGTAATCATCGACATCTCGGCGCAGCAGGTCGTATGAGGTGATGAGCACGGTGGGTTCATCCGCCCGGAACGCACGGCCGATGGCGGTACGGCGCTCGGCTTTGGTACCGGCCACCACCACGGCATTGAAGCTCGGGGCGAACTTGGTGAATTCGGCACCCCAGTTGTACACCAAGGACGCCGGGCACACGATCAGCGATGGGCCAAGGCTGCCGTCGCCCATCTCGCCGGTATTCCGCTGATATCGAGACAGGAGCAACGCGATAAGCTGCACGGATTTACCCAAGCCCATCTCATCGGCCAGAATGCCGCCAAACCCTTGTCGCACAACGTGTTCAGCCATTGAAAGCCTTCGACCTGATAAGGGCGCAGAATATGCTTGAGACTATCCGGCACTTCATACGACTTAGGGTCGATGATCTTGAGATCGTCGATGTATTCGGTGAACGAAGCGTCCTTGACTACATCGGAGCCGTCATCCGGCAGCTCACCATCCAGTAGGAATGCTCGACCGCCCGGCAACTCGATCAGTCCGGAGTTGAGCTGCTGCTCGCTCAGATCGAGGTCGCTGGCCAATCGGTCCAACGTGCTGAGATTCGCGCCGCTGAGTTTGACAAGCGTGCCGTCCTTCACTGATGGAATCGTTGACGCCGACGGTACGAAGATAGCAAGGCACCCACTTCGTCCGGCGGCACTTCATCAGCGAGGGGTGATATCTCCACCAAGTTGCCTTTGATGGACAATCCGACTTTGACGCTTGGTGGCTTGGGCGCGATCAGCCGGTCAAAGCCGGTGTGGTGAACGACCTCCCCCACTTCCTTTAGTGCCGACAATCCCTCGTCAAAGAGACGAACGATCTGCGTGGTGTCATCGCGATCGATAGTGGCCGCATCAGACACGAATTTTTGGTGGCCTTTCGCGCGGCCGGCGTCGGAACCCATTCACCGTCTGATGAGTGGCGCCGCAACGCGCTTGCGCTGGTCAGGCATGGTAAAGAATTCACGCACTACATCAATCGCAAGATGCTCAGCGTCGAAATCACGCCCAATCACGCCCCGAGACAAGGGGATGGAACGCTCGCCCTCAGCATGCACCGTCGGGCCATCGGGTAGCAACGGGACAATGGCATCGCCGTAGCGTGCCTTGACCTCGCATTGCACACCATGCTCATCACGATCCAGATAAAACTGGAGGCTGCATTCCGTAGGACTTAATTCAGCCAGCTCGCGAGGAATCTCACTGGCCTCCAACAGTCCGGCACCAACCAGCTGAGGCAATAGCGTGCGTGCGAATAGGGCGATGTCATCGCCGGCAATGACCTGTCCCTCGCCATCGGGTTCAAACAGGTCTCCCAATAGTCCTCGCAACGGAATCAATCGTTTCGGGCAACGGACGAATCGGCATCCTGCTGCGCTTTTACGCTGAGAGCCCGCCACCATGGCGGATACCGCACCGGCCGGATTAGTGGAGGCGAGCAACAGCCATACATTCTTGCCGCCGTCAATCACGGTTTCCACCGCTGGCACTCCGGTAAGCAGGTATCCGGCATCCGGACCATACGTATTGAAATCACGCCGCGCAATGCGCATGAGAAAATCTGGCTCGCCACCATCAACTGGCACCGATGCAGGCTGCCCGGAGAACCATGTGTTCAGCACGAGCTGTACGCCTCTGCCCTCACGTACGGACAGCAACCGGGCCACTTCCGGTGCTGAAAGCGTCAGATGACGGTCGATGGCGATATGCCCGTAATACCTGTCCTGCTGCTCGGCCGCACGACGCACGGCCATCGCATCATCAAGGACGTCCAGCAGGGGGCGCGAATCATCATCGAGCATATCCGGCGTATGAATAAAAGGCAAGCTTCTGCCCATAATCCGCATAGTCGCCGTTCGCCATGGCAAGCACAAATTGCGGAATCGATTTCAGCACATAGCTGGACCCATTGGAAGCCGAGCCGATCTTGAACTCCACGCTCCACACGCCGTCGATGAAACTCAATATCGGGACAAGCTGCACCTGCCCCAAGCCCACAGTCTCGCTGTCACCCTGATACCCGCCGCCTCGGGTGCCGGCACGAGAGCCGTATCCGCTTTTTGTACGCCGAGCATTTGCACCGTTTTTCCCTTGCGTGGCATCAAACCGACGCATAACCGCATTGCGACGACGAATTTTGGCTTGAGCGTCTTGCCTATCGGCGTGCTCCATATAGTCAATCAGCGTCCGAGACGGTCGTGCGGCCCCGGCACGGTAGCCTTCAAAAACGCTGCGGATCATCGCAGAATATGAAGGCGAGCGCAATCATGTGCTTGCACATGCCATAGCCACGGCCGTAAGCCGGGCATGAGCACTTGCCACCGACCGGCTTCTCCCGTATCGAGGTCGAATTGCACGCTGGTACGATACCTACTCGATGGGCTGGTGGTGCCACGTAGAATACCGTCAAGCTCGGCATACCCGGTTCGATGATTTTCGCTGTATACCGGATTGATAACCATGGTGGCCGCTTTGCGCGCAATGCTACGGGCACGAGCGAGCACGGCATTCGACGATGACGATTCCACATCGTTGCGTAACGCAAGGATAGGGACGGCATGGGCTTCGGCACGCTTCGCAGACCCGGCGAAATGGCCTTCGTCCTCATCGTCGAACCATACGGAACGTCCTTGCCTGAAACGATAGGGCATCACCGCATCGGCGGCGGACAAACTGTCCGTTCCACCAAACGTTACGTCTCTGCTGCCGGCCGCGCCTGAGCTACCAAGTATTCCACCCGTCTCACCAGAAATGCCGCCTACTCCGCCGCTTTTACCGGCATAGATGCCCCTGCCCCCATTAGTGTCATCAGTGTCATCTATGTCATACCGACCGTCGTCGTAATCGGCATCTTCGTCGTCTCCTCTTTTCCAAGGATTGCGACGACGCAACGCATGGCCCCAGGAAACGCCGGAATCATCATCCTCATAAGGCAGGAGGCCATCGTCATCCGCATTATCGGGAACATGGCCAAACACACCATACCCTTTGCTCATGGGCGAGCCTCCTTTCCAGCGAATGTATTTCAACCCAACGTTTCCATCCTAGACGAAGCGCGCGGTAGCCTTAATGTATGGATGCAGACAAGCCGGCGCAACGCAAATCCTATGCAGGGAACACCACCCTCGAAATCTTCGAGGTGCTGTGGCGTCACAGTTACTTTGGGCATGGCCTGACCGTGCGGCAAATACTCGATGAGCTTGCCCGTAAACACCAGCTGGAAGATCCAAGCGAGCTGCCGACCGAGAAGACCATACGAAACCAGCTCAAAAAGCTGACCTCCACGGAATTTCTCGGCAGACATATCGGGCATCTCACCGAAAGCGACCTTGCCGGCATCGAATGCAAGAATCCACAACCCGGCTGGTATCTTGATGCATTCCTGTCCACTGCCGAAATGCGACTGCTACTAGACAGTCTTACCCTATCTCGCATCAGCCTCGACACCATGGACGACCTCATCGGTAAAATCCGCGAGCTCGCAGGCGCCGCCGGGCAGGCAGTAGGCTACCTGGACCATGTGGCCACCTACACGCATATCAACGGTGAGTTCCTATCCACTATCGACCAGCTGAATCAAGCCATCGAAGAAGGCCACGGCGTAACCTTCCAATACCGTGATTACGGACCGGATGGCACCTTGATACCGCATAAAAGCCGTACGGGTGCAGGCCGAATTACCTACACCGCCGACCCTTACCAGATGGTGTACAAGAACGGACGCTATTACCTCATCTGCCACCTGCATGGCGAAGACAACCTCCGCATTTTCGTGGTCAACCGAATCGCCAACGTCAGCGCCAAAGGCAGGAACGGCACAGTGCCACTGGAAAACCAGCACCAGCTGATTTTGACGCAGTGAACTTCATGCGCCACCGTCCATACCCCGTAGCCGATGCCCCGATTCGCATCCGCATGGCCGTACGAGACGAATCCATGCTCAACAACGTGTTCGAATGGTTCGACGACCCTCAAATCAAACATTCACCGGACGGCACACAGTTCGAAGTCACGTCGATGCTCCCCGAACGCGCTGTGTTCTGGTGGGCATTGCAGTATTCCTGGGATGGCCGCGTAGTGATTCTTGAGCCCGATTCGCTCAAGCGCAAACTCTATGATGCCGGGCGTCGCATGGCCACAGCCTATGCTCCCGAATGATGCAACATCACATCGCACACCTCCTTGTCGAGTTGTTCACCAGCGAATTTCACCGGAGAACCTATCATCCCATCGCCAATCACACTCGGTAATTTTTTACCGGGAAATACGATTTCAAGCCATTTCGCGGGCATCGTCCCTCACCTAGGCGCACATAAGGCTAAGGTGGGAATCATTAATCGCATCGCGCGTCCACAAGCGTGCACTAGCGCGTACAACAATAAGGAGCAACTATGAGCGAAGAGCGTACCGCATGGGGCTGGGGTCTGGCCAGCGTAGACGCCGCCGGCACCACCCTGGACGTCTGGTACCCCGAACTGAATCTCGGTGAGGCACCGGCCGAGTCCGATCGCCCGAACCACAATTTCGGTACTTTGGCTCACGATGAGGCCGACGCCCGTGGCATTCGCCGCGTGCCGGTATTCGTCGTCAGCCAGTTGGACGAGCCGATCAGTAATGCCGCGGACGCTTACCTGAAGCTCCATTTGATGAGCATGCGCATGGCCAAGCCGAACACGCTGAACCTCGACGGCATCTTCGCCCAGCTCGCCAATGTGGTGTGGACCAACTACGGCCCCTTCGCCGTTGAAGACTTCACGCTGCGCAAGGCCGACGTCGAACGCGCCTCCACCGAAGCCGCTCTCGCTTTCGCCTCCCAGGCCGGACTGCCTGCCGCAGCTCCTGCCGCCACTGTCAACGTGTTCGGTGTGGATAAGTTCCCGCGCATGATCGATTACGTAGTGCCCACCGGCGTGCGCTCGCGACGCCGACCGCGTGCGCCTCGGCGCTACTTGTCTTCCGGCACCACCGTGATGCACGCCGGATTCGTGAACTTCAATGCCGGCACGCTCGGCGTCTCCATGGTCGAAGGCCGTGTTTCGCAAGGCGTGGTCGTGGGTGACGGTTCCGACATCGGCGGCGGTGCCTCCATCATGGGCACCTTGTCCGGTGGCGGCAAGCTGCGCAATTCCATCGGCGAGCACTCGCTGCTCGGCGCCAACGCCGGTATCGGCATCTCTCTGGGCGATAACTGCACCGTCGAAGCCGGTCTGTACATCACCGCCGGCACTAAGATCACCATCTGGGACAAGGCCAAGGCCGCCGCTGGCGAACCGCTGGAAGTGGTCAAGGGTGCTGAGCTCTCCGGCAAAGACAACATTCTGTTTATCCGCAACTCGGTGAACGGCCGCATCGAAGCCCGCTACCGCAAGGTGGGAATTGAGCTCAACGCCAAGCTGCACAAGAACTGAAATTGAAATAATGGAGCGTTATCTTCGTTGCCCCTCGGTCGACGTACCTTCGTACGCCTTCCCTCGGTGCGCCTCGATACCGCACACATTATTTCAATTTCAGAACTAGCCCTGCTAGTTCTTATGCAGCCGTCGCAGCATAGCTGGTTTGCGCTGTACATATAGAAAGCGCCTCACTGGAATCTCCAGCGAAGCGCTTTCTCAAACCAACAATCACCGCTCGTCCATCGGCACGAAATCGCGCTCGACCGGACCGGTGTAGACCTGGCGTGGGCGGCCGATCTTGGTATTCGGGTCGGCCAACATCTCACGGTACTGCGCAATCCAACCGGGAATGCGGCCCAGCGCGAACAGCGTGGTGAACATGGCCGGATCGAAGCCGATCGCCCGATAAATCAAGCCCGTGTAGAAGTCGACGTTCGGATACAGGTTGCGCGATACGAAATATTCGTCATTCAGCGCAATATCTTCAAGCTCGGTGGCCACGGCGAACAGCGCGCGCTCGTCAGACGGCAGCTTCTGCGTATCTTCGCGCTCCATGATCTTTTCCAGATACTTCCTGGCAATCGCCGCGCGCGGATCATACGACTTGTATACACGGTGGCCAAGGCCGGAAATCTTCTGGCCATTCTCCTTGGCATCACGCACGAACTCGGCCACAGACTTGCCGGAATCACGAATCGCCTTCAATTGGCGCAGTACGGCCTCATTCGCACCACCATGCAACGGACCAGACAGCGCATTGACGCCAGCGGCCACCGCCGAATACAGGTTGGCGTGGGCGGAACCGGCGATACGCACCACCGAGGTCGAGCAGTTCTGCTCATGGTCGGCATGAATAATCAACAAACGACCCAAAGCATGCACATACAGCGGGTCGGATTCAAACGGCTCGTACGGCACAGCGAAGCACATGCGCAGGAAGTCGTCCACATAGCCGCGCGCGTAATCGGGGTACAGCATCGGCTCATCGCGACGACGGCGGAAGATGTACGACACAATCGTACGGGCCTTGGCCATGATGATCTTGGCGGCCTCATCAAGCTGGTCGTTGTCAGAAATATCGGTGGTGTCCGGGTAGAACGTGGCCAGCGCATTGATGGCGGAGGCAAGCACGCTCATCGGGTGAGCGGAGCGCGGGAACGAACCCATGAAGGTACGGAAGTCTTCGCCAACCATCGTCTTGTGATTGATGTCCGCACAGAACTGCTCATACTCAGCCCTGCTCGGCAGCTCGCCGTGGCGCAGCAGCCACGCCACCTCCAGAAAATCGGAGTTCTCGCACAGTTGCTCGATGGGGTAACCGCAGTAGCGCAAAATCGAATGCTTGCCGTCGATGTAGGTGATTTTCGATTCGCACTGCGCGGTGGTGAGGAATCCGGGATCAAGCGTTACCCAGCCATCGTTGCGCAGTTTGGAAACGACGATGCCATCCGGCCCTGCACTAGCCTTAACCACGGGCAGGTTGAACTTGTTCGAATCGACATCAAGTTGTGCCGTTGCCATTCGCGCACCTTCCTCTTCATGAACCACTTACCCCAAACATTAACGTTCACGCGTTCGCGAACACTAGTGTTCGGTACTCTATGTCTTCTGTGTTACCGCTGGCGAATGCCGGTCGATACACGAAAGCCGAAGTGCGCTCATGCTATCAAAGCAAACGCACTTCGGCTTGTTACGTCTCGAATTCGCGGGAAAACCGCGAACAGACGGACGGCTAATGAGACGCTGATCGCCCATCACAGGCCAATCAGGCACCTACCATACGCCAAACGCCGATCAGAGGTTGGTGCGATCGGTGAAAACGATCGGGCCGTTCTCGGTGATGGCGATGGTGTGCTCGGAGTGGGCGCGCGCGAGCCGTCGGAGGCACGCAGGGTCCAG
>ENA-OQBU01000126-OQBU01000126.1-human-gut-metagenome-genome-assembly--contig:-NODE-126-length-21371-cov-2.733760_pt1 | contig 21371 bp, 35 predicted proteins | sample MGYA00242492_ERZ504566 | MGnify/ENA primary metagenome ERZ504566 (study PRJEB26092, sample SAMD00036261) | human gut metagenome | host: Homo sapiens | study: EMG produced TPA metagenomics assembly of...
CGTGGGGCAAAAGCCCACCCCGGCGTATGACTTGGCGGACTGGTGCTGGGCTTTTCCCAAAGAGCAGGAGCCGGCGCTGAAGACGGCGCTGGAGCACGCCACGGCGGCGGTGCGGCTGCTGGTGGAGGGCAAAACGGATGAGGCCATGAACTTGTATAACCGCTGACAGCAAAAGCCCTGCGGGGCAGAATAGGAATGAAAGAATGTCTTGCTTTTCAGGTGTACTGAATCAAAGTGATGCGTTTGCCAGCCTCAATCGGGCGTGGACCACCGGGTCCCGACCAGTTGGGGCCGTTGGTCTTTCGGAGACCGGTAAAGCGCTGGTGCTTCACGCACTGTATGAACAACAAAAAAAGCCCTCACTGGTGCTCACGCCGGACGAGGCCTCTGCCGTTAAATTGACGGAGGATCTGCGCACCTGCAAGGGGATGTGTTGTTGTACCCGGCGCGGGAGATGAACTTTGTGCAGGTGGCAGGTGCCAGCCATGAGTACGAGTTGCTGCGGCTGGATGTGCTGTCCCGCATGGCTGCGGGGGCGTACACGGCCGTGGTGGCGCCGGTGGCAGCTGCCTGCCAGCTGACCATGCCCCCGGCGGAGCTGCTGGGGCGCACCCGCACGGTAAAGGTGGGGGATGATGTGCCCCCCGGCGAGCTGGTACAGGCGTTGGTGGCAGCGGGTTATGTTCGGTACGATCAGGTGGACGGCACCAGCCAGTTTGCTCTGCGTGGTGGGATTTTGGACATTTTCCACCCGGGCGCACAGAACCGGTGCGGCTGGAATTCTGGGGCGATACCATTGAGAGTATGACTGCCTTTGACCTGGCTACCCAACGGCGGACGGAGGCGCTGAACAGCCTGCGGATCACCCCATCGGCAGAGGTGCTCTTTGCCGATGCGGAAAAACCGCCAAGGCAATAGAAGCGCTGGCTGCCGGGCTGCGTGGCAAGGCTACCAAAGCCCGGGAAAAGCTGCTTACAGACGCAGACACCCTGCGCAAAACCGGCACCCTGCCTTGTAAAGATAAATATTTACCCCTCGTGTATCAGTCAAACGGATTGTTTGATTATTGCAGCGGTCTGCTGGCGGTGTGCGACTCGGCAAAAGTGAAAGAGAAGTGTAATAATGCCAACCGGCTGCTGCAAGAGGATATGAAGTGGCTGGTGGAGCAGGGCAGCCTGTGCAAGGGGCTGGACCGGTATACTGTCGATTTTGACACGCTGACGGAAATTTATACAGAAAAGAAAGCGCTGTATCTGGACTCCATGCCTCGGGGCAGCTTTGACACCTCGGTGGGGCATTTGTCCGACTTCCGGCTGCAAACCCTGGGGGTATGGAGCGGCACCATGGCCCAGCTGACGGAGGAGCTGCGCCCCTTGGCGGAGAAAAAGTACACCGTCTGCCTGCTGGCAGGTACGGAGCGGGCCGGGCGCGCCTTGGCCACGGACCTGCAAAGTGAGGGCTTTTCCGCAGAATTCTACCCGCGCTTGCCGGAGCAGTTCCAGACCGGCACGGTGCATGTATGCCCGGGCAGCCTCAGCGGCGGGGTGCAAATTTCGGATATTCGCTTTGCCCTGTTTACCCACGCCCGCACCGGGCAAAATAAAAAGAAGCACAAGCGTGCTCGTGGCAAAAACGCCATTCACTCCCTGGACGAACTGCAAAAAGGCGACTATATTGTGCACAATGTGCATGGCATCGGCGTGTTTGAGGGCATTCACTCCCTGGAGCTCAGCGGGGTGAAAAAGGATTATATTAAAATCAGCTACGCCAAGGGCGATACCCTGTATGTGCCGGTGACCCAGTTGGATTTGGTGTCCAAGTACATTGGGCCTAAGGAAGATACGAAGGTGAAGATCAACCGCCTTGGCTCCGGCGACTGGCAAAAGACCAAGGCCAAGGTGCGCGCCTCTGTGCGGGATATGGCCAAGGAGCTGATCGCTCTCTACGCCAAGCGGATGAGTACCCCCGGCTACGCCTTTAGCCCGGACGGAGATATGCAGCGGGACTTTGAGTTGCGCTTTGCCTATGATGAGACCGACGATCAGCTGCAAAGCGCGGCGGAGATCAAGGCGGACATGGAGCGGTCGTCGCCTATGGACCGGCTGCTGTGCGGCGATGTGGGCTTTGGCAAAACGGAGGTGGCTTTGCGCAGCGCATTTAAGTGCATTGCAGACGGTAAGCAGTGCGCCATTTTGGTGCCCACCACGGTGTTGGCTATGCAGCATTACCAAACGGCTATACGCCGGATGGAGCCGTTTCCGGTGCGGGTGGAGATGCTCTCCCGCTTTGTGTCCCCCACCAAGCAAAAGCAGATATTGGAGGATCTGGCTCACGGCGGGGTGGATCTGCTGGTAGGTACGCACCGGATTATCAGCAAGGACATTCGCTTTAAGGATCTGGGGCTGCTGATTGTGGATGAGGAGCAGCGCTTCGGCGTGGCACAAAAGAGAAAATCAAAGAGAAATTCCCGGCGGTAGATGTACTGACTCTGTCTGCCACCCCCATTCCCCGCACCCTGAATATGGCTATGAGCGGCATACGGGATATGAGTGTGCTGGAGGAGGCTCCCGGCGACCGGCACCCGGTGCAGACCTATGTGATGGAGTACGACTTTGGAGTGCTGACGGAGGCTATGGAAAAGGAACTGGCCCGGGGCGGTCAGTGCTACTACTTGCATAATAATATTGATACCATTGAGCACACGGCAGTGCAAATCCAAAAGGCACTGCCCGGCGCGCGGGTGGGCATTGCCCACGGTCGTATGACCGAGGAGCAGCTCAGTTCCGTTTGGCAGCAGCTTTTAGACGCCCAGTTGGATGTTTTGGTGTGCACCACCATTATAGAGACCGGGGTGGATATTCCCAATGTAAACACCCTGATTATTGAACACGCGGACCGCATGGGACTGGCCCAGCTGCACCAAATTCGCGGCCGGGTAGGGCGTTCTTCTCGCCGGGCGTTTGCCTACTTACTTACACCCGTGGGCGGGAGCTGACGGATATTGCTACCAAGCGGCTGGAAGCTATTCGGGAATACACGGAGTTCGGCTCCGGGTTTAAGATCGCCATGCGGGACCTGGAGATCCGCGGTGCCGGTTCCCTTTTGGCAACCGCCAGCACGGCCATATGGAGGCGGTAGGGTACGATATGTACTTAAAGCTGTTGGAGGAGGCCGTGGCGCTGGAGAAAGGCGAGGCGCCTGCCCAAAACGAGGAGCAGGAGTGCTTGATCGACCTGCCGGTGGATGCCAATATTCCCGAGGCGTATATCCCTGCCACCAATCAGCGGATCGCCATGTATAAGCGCATTGCGGACATTGCCGGCGACGCAGATGCCAACGATGTGTATGACGAGTTAACGGACCGGTACGGCAAGCCGCCCCAAAGTGTGTACGGGTTGGTGGAAATTGCGCTGCTGCGCAATCGGGCGCTGGCGTTAGGCTTAACGGAAATCAGCCAAAAAAACGGTGCGGTGCTGTTGTATTTCAGTAATCTGGAACCAGCATGGATCCCGGCGCTGAACAAGGGTATGTACGGCCGGGTGCTGCTGTCTGCAGGCAAAAAGCCCTATATCGCCTTAAAGCCGCTGCCCCAAGAGTCGGTGGTAGACACCCTACGCACCGCCATGGAAATCATGGAGGCGGAGAGCCGGGCGGCCAAAGCGGCAAAAACAGAATAACCCCTTTGTATAAAACAAACACCTTGGCGCATACTCTGCCGAGGTGTTATTTTTATGGCTACATCAAAAAAGATAAAATGAAAGCAAAATCTGCGGACCCTGTTCTCGGTGATCTGCCTGTCCATCATCGCTCTGGGGCTGATCGTGTATTTCTCCTCCCAAGGCAGCGGCAAGACCCCGGTGGGCGAGCCTACTTCCGTGACGGAGACCACTTCGGCGGCTGCGGTGCAGCACCGGGTAGAGGGCGTAACGGAGACCGCCCCCGCCACTACGGCAGGCACCACGGCGGCTACCACCCGGGGCACCACCACGACGGAGCCGGCGTCCATGCAGCAGTCGGATACCAATATGCCTTACAAGAGTTTTTACAAATATCCGGTGTCCGAGAGCGTGCAGCAAAGCTACAATGAGGAGCTGACTTTTAACCGCACCATGGGGGACTACCGTGCCCATGCGGCAGTGGACTTTAAGGCCAACAAGGGCGCCAAGGTGACCGCCATCAACGACGGCCTGGTGCTGTCCGTTAAGACGGACGCCTGCTGGGCAAGGTCATCACCATTGACCACGGGGGCAACCTGGTGGCTCAGTACTGTGGTATGGATGCAGTGAATGTTTCTGCCGGTAATTATGTGACTCTGGGTCAGGATTTGGGCACCCTGGGCACCGTACCTTTTGAGGCGGAAGAGGCGCCCCACCTGCACTTGATCACCACCATGAACAAGGAGACGGTGGACCCGCTGAAGGTGATGAGCAAGACCAAGGACTGATAAAACGGAATAAGTAAGCAGAAAAAGTCGGTATTTTTTACCGACTTTTTTCTTTTTATAGAGCCTTTCGTCTATAACCCGGCGGTTTTCATGGGTATAGGTGAAGGGCGCTTTTTCGGTGCGGCGCCCTTTTGCAGGAGGTGAGCCGATGGGCAGACGAAAGAAAAAGAGCATACGGCAGGAATACACCGAGGGTTTAAGGCACCTTGCCTTTGGCGAAATACAGGATGCGGTACGGCTGCTGTATGCCCCGGAGGAGCAGATCTTGCCGGCGCTGGGGGAGATGGATCTTTTTAACATCAGCGAGATCAAGCGCCCTAAGGGCGGCGGTATGGAGATCAAATTCTTTGATCGGCTCAAGGCGCTGGAGAAGCTGCAAGCCCTGGAGGCGGCAGAGGGCAACACGGCGGCTGCCTTTTACCAGGCACTGGAGGCCGGTGCCAAGTGCGTTTGGCAGGAAGGGGGCGCCGGGGATCGTGACAGCGTTTAAGCCCTTTTCGCCCAAGCAGATGCAGGCGCTGACCTGGTGGTGCCCGGGGTCGCCCCACAGCGGCAAAAGCGGCATTATCTGCGACGGCGCCGTGCGCAGCGGCAAGACCCTGTGCATGAGCCTTTCCTTTGTCAGTTGGGCGTTCTATCGCTTCCGCGACACAGCCTTTGCCCTGTGCGGCAAGACGGTCGCTTCTCTAAGACGGAATGTGCTCACCCCGCTGACGGAGCAGCTGACGGCGCTGGGCTTTACCTGCACTTTTAAGATCAGCCGCAGCGAGCTGACGGTGCGCCGGGACGGACGGGAAAACCGCTTTTATCTGTTTGGCGGGCGAGACGAAAGCTCTGCCGCTTTGATCCAGGGTATGACCCTGGGCGGCGTGCTGCTGGACGAGGTGGCCTTAATGCCCCGCTCCTTTGTGGAGCAGGCGCTGGCCAGGTGCTCTCTGGAGGGGGCCACCTATTGGTTTAACTGCAATCCGGAGCACCCCTATCATTGGTTCTATAAAGAGTGGATCCAAAAAGCGGCGGAAAAGCAGGTGTTGTACCTGCACTTTCAGATGACGGACAATCCCTCTCTGTCTCCGGCGGTGCTGCGGCGGTACAAGCGACTGTACAGCGGCACCTTTTACCGCCGGTTCGTAGAGGGACGCTGGGTGGCGGCAGACGGACTGGTGTACCCCATGTTTGACCCCAAGCGGCATGTGGGGGCGCCGGCAGCGCCTGCCGGGCCCTGGTATCTCTCTTGCGACTACGGCACGGTCAATCCCTTTTCCCTGGGGCTGTGGTGCCGAGACGGAGATGTCTGGTGCCGGGTGGCGGAGTATTACCACTCCGGTCGAGCCACCGGGGTGCAACTCACCGACGAGGAATACTATGCCCACTTGTGCGAATTGGCGGGAGATCGGCCCATTGCGGCGCTGATCATTGACCCCTCCGCCGCCAGCTTTGCAGAGACGGTGCTGCGCCACGGCCGCTATCCGGTACTGAAGGCGGATAACGATGTGGTGGCGGGCATTCATCGGGTGAGCCGGGCACTGCAACAGGCGCAGATCAAGATTGCCCCCGGGTGCAAGGACACTTTGCGGGAATTCTCCCTGTACCAGTGGGACAACAGTCTGCGCCGGGACGCACCGAAAAAAGAAAACGACCATGCAATGGACGACATTCGCTACTTTGTTTCTACCGTATTGAACGGTGAGGAGCCCGGCGGCGTATGCGCCCTTGCGGTAGAAAGGAAGTGATGTTTTGGGACGCTTTCGTTCCAAAGCGGGTGCCAAAAAGGAGCAGGGGACTGCTGTGCGGTGCAGACCGGGCACCCGGCGGGTCAGCCCTTTTGCAGCTGGCAGTCCTACGGAGCGGTGACGGCGGACGCTGCGCTCTATCGCAATCTGCGAGAGAACATTCCCATTTTGGACGCGGCCATCGGCAAGCTGGTGCGTCTGACCGGCGGGTTCAGCCTGGACACCGGCAGTGATGGGCTGAATGCGCAGTTAAACCGGGATCTGTCCGGGATCAATGTAGGCGGCAACCAGCAGGGGATCGAGGCTTTTATTGCCACCTATCTGGATCAGCTGCTTACCTACGGCAGCGCCGTGGGCGAGATGATCACCGACGGGCGGGAACTGTATGCTCTGTATAACGGCGACACCCGCAATTTGGAAGTGCGCCGCGCGGGGAACGGGCTGGATCTGTGCTTTTTCAGCGGCGGAGAGCCGCTGCCCCGGCCGGAGCTACTGCTCTACTCCGTGCTGAACCCGGAGCCGGGGGCGGTGGCAGGCACCAGTCTGCTGCGGGGACTGCCCTTTGTGAGCCGGATTTTGTTGCAAATTTACAACACCATTGGTCAAAACTGGAGCCATGCCGGTAATCTGCGCTATGCGGTGGTGTACCGACCGGGCAACGACGCGGCGGACCGTGCCTATGCAGGGCAGCGGGCACAGACCATGGCTCGCTCCTGGCAGGAGGCTATGGACGCTTCGTCCGTGAAGGACTTTGTGGCGGTGGGCGATGTGGATGTAAAGGTGATCGGCGCCGACAATCAGGTGCTGGAGAGCGAGATTCCCGTGCGCCAAATGCTGGAGCAGATCGTGGCCAAAACCGGGCTGCCGCCCTTTATGTTCGGTCTGTCCTGGTCTACCACCGAGCGGATGAGCCGCCAACAGGCGGACCTGCTCACCACGGAGCTGAAGAATTATCGGCGTATTTTAACCCCGGTGATCGAGAAGATCGGGCGCACCTATTTGCAGTGCTGCGGCAGCGGCGCCCCCTTCCAGGTGGTGTGGCAGGATATTACCCTGCAAGACCAGACGGATACGGCCCAGGCCCATTTGTATGAGGCCCAGGCGGAGAAAATCAAAAAGGAGACGGAGAAATTATGACCGGCGGTTATGTAGAAAAGAGCTTTGCACCGGCGCCGGCGGATTTAGAGGCCATCGGCGCCTTTACCCGCCGCGCGTTTGCGCCGGAGGAGCTGTATGTGTTCTCCGTGGTGCTATGCAACAACGATGTGGATCGGGATCATGAAAAGTTTACCCGTCGGGCGCTGGAGGAATTGGGCGCCCTGTTTGTGGGCAAGACCGGGATCTTTGACCACTCTATGAAAAGCGGCGACCAGGCGGCGCGCATTTATGCCACGGCGGTGGTGCCGGTGCCCGGGCGCAAGACTGCGGACGGCGAGGATCTGGTGACCTTACAGGCTAAGGCCTATATGGTGCGCACCCCCGGCAATGCGGAGCTGATTACCCAGATCGACGGCGGGATCAAAAAGGAAGTGAGCGTGTCCTGTGCCATGGGCAGCGCTGTGTGCTCCCTGTGCGGTGCGGATCGGCGCAGCGGCGGGTGCAGCCATGTGCCCGGCAGAAGCTATGACGGCAAGGTGGCCTTCACCGTGCTGTCCGACGCCACGGACGCTTACGAATGGAGTTTTGTGGCCGTGCCTGCCCAGCGAGAGGCCGGTGTGGTCAAGCACTATGACAGCAGCAAAGGAGACAAGACTGTGACAGAGAACGATGTACGCAAGACCCTGCAAAACAGCAAAGGCGCTGTAACCCTTACCTGCGACCAAGCGCGAGCGTTGGCGCGACAGCTGGACACCCTGGAGCAGGAGGCCCAGTTGGGCAAAAGCTACAAGCAGGAGTTGGCTTCCCAGGTGGTACGTCTGTGCGCCGGGGTGCTGCCTCAGATGGAGCTGGGCGTGTTTGAGGGCGTGGCCCGGGTGATGACTGCCAAGGAGTTGCAGGCCTTTAAGGCCGCCTTTGAGGCTGCCGATCGCCGTGCCAATATGCCGTCGCCCCAGCTGGCGTCCGGCGGCGAAAAAAAAGAGCAACACCCAGGCTTTGTAATTTAAGGAGGAAGAAACCATGGCAATTTATTTTGACGGATTTGACGACAAGATGCTTAGCTTTTACAGCGAGTCCGGCCGGGTGGGTATGCTGGCATACCCGGTGGCCAATAAATATGTAAAAGAGTGCGACAGCAAAAGCCCCAACTTTATGGGCTTTGTACGCAATGTACAGGGCAACCTGGTGGGCGTGCAGCTGGGCGGCTATGTGGAGTGCAAGTTTACCGGCATCGCGCCCACGCCCGGCTACTGCGGCCTGATTGCCGACGGCAGCGGCGGCGTAAAAGTGGACGAGGAAAAGGCGGCAATCAAGCGCCTGGTCCTTTGGGCAGACGCCACCACCGGCATGGTCGGTTTTATTCTTTAATACAGGAGGTAATGTAAGATGGCTTATGATAATCTGAAACTGGAAAAGGGACTGTACACCACCGGCAAAAGCTTTACCCAGGCGCTGGAACAGATCGACCCTTCGGAAAATTACGCAGGCACCCCGCTGGAGGGCTGGACGCCTATCAGCGCCAGCTTAAGCGCTTTGACATTAAAGTCAGTGGCATCGGCTCCGACACGGTGTCCAAATTCTTCCAGACCTCGGACTCTGCGGCGCTGTTCCCGGAGTATGTGAGCCGAGCGGTGCGCCAGGGTATGGAGCAGGCGGATGTGCTGCAAAAGATCGTGGCCACCACCACGGTGATCGACGGTATGGACTACCGCGCCATTGAGAGCGTGGAAAACGGCGAGCGGTTGACTGCCGCCGAGGTGGCGGAGGGTGCGTCCCTGCCTACCACCACGGTGCAGGTGAAGGATACGCTCACGGAGATGCACAAGCGAGGTCGTATGCTGGTGGCCTCTTATGAGGCGGTAAAGTTCCAAAAGCTGGATCTGTTTACCGTGACCCTGCGCCAAATCGGCAACTGCATTGCAGAAGGGCAGCTGCTGGACGCTTATGCGGCGCTGATCGGCGTGCATGATAGCGGCATTACTTTGGAGGGCGGTCTGACTTATGCCGGGCTGGTGGATCTGTGGAACGCTTTTGAGGGCTTCAATATGACCACCCTGCTGGTAAGTGCCCGGGATACCGCCTCCATTTTGAAAATGACCGAAATGCAGGATGCCATCGCCGGCAACGACTTCCACGCCACCGGTCGAGTGGTGACTCCGCTGGGCGCGGAGCTGATCAAGCACAAGATGTTCCCCGACAATACCATTTTGGCGCTGGATCGTACCTGCGCACTGGAAAAGGTGCAGGCCGGTGATGTGGTCACCGACTTTGACAAGCTGATTGATCGCCAGCTGGAGCGGGCGTCCATCACCGCCATTGCCGGGTTCTCGCCCATCTTCTCCGGCGCTGTTCAGATGCTGTCCCATGCCTAAGCCAAACTGTATGGATATACAGGCGGTCACAGAGCGGTTGCAGCTGCTCTCCGGAGAGACGGCGGAGCAGCTGACCCGGTGGGCGCCGGTGATCGCTTCGGCGGTGCGCATGGTGGAGCTGCGTATGTTTGACGGGACGGACCGGCGGACGAGCGACTGATCCACCTGGCAGCGGTGAAAGCGCTGCGTATGCTGGAGCAGTCCCGGTGGTTTCAAAGCGGCGACGATGTGACCGCCTTTACCGCCGGTGATGTAACGGTGCAGCAAAGCGGCCAGCACAAGGCATCTGCCCTGATGCTGGAGGATGCGGAGCAGGCGTGCAGAGGCCTGCTGCGGGATGACGCCTTTGCCTTTCTCAGCGTATGACACCGGCTGCACATATCATTAAAAATCAGTTGACCCGGGCAGGCAACAGCGCCTGCCTGGTCACCGGGGCGGGTCGATCTCTTCCGTTTTTCTGTACTCTGCAACAGACCTGGCGGAAGAACAAGTCCAATTTTACGGATCGGCAAACGCCCATCGGGCGGGTGGACAAGGATTTTTACCTGTACATCGGCCCTTTTGATCGGAATATCCTGGAACTGCCGGAGGATGCGGTGGCTGGAGACCGGTGACCGATCTTATTATTTTATCAAGCGGGAGGCGGTCTGTATGGGCGGCCAGCTGCTGTATTATACCGGCGTGATGAAGCGCTTGCAGGAGGGGAGTTATGAAGTGGACAACGGATCCGGTGACGCAGGTACTGGCGAAGCTGCGGGATAGCGCTGCCCTGCAAGGGGTGGACTTTTGCCGGGCGTATCCGGACCAAATGAAGCCCAGCCGCCTGTTGCGCCCGGTGGTGGCGGTGTGCCTGGCGGAGATGGACGGTACCAGCGACGCAGTGGGTGAGGAGAGCCAGGCCGGTCAGATCGCTCTGCGCTTTGATCTGTATGTGCCCCCGGCTGCCGGTACCGGGGCACTGCAACAGGTGCTCTCCGGCATTTGCCGCACTCTGCTGGATCGGCGGGTGTGTGCGGTGTCGGCCGGCGCGCCCCAAGCGGACACGTACACCGGCTGCCTGCACCTGCGAGCCACCTTGACCTATCGGGAGGATTTAGAAGATGGAGACGGAGAGTATGAACGAACAGGATAATGCCTATATTGAGGCGCTCAGCGAGTATCTGCGCCTGGACGCCGCCGGTATGACGGCGGGGAGGTGTAGATATGCAGGCACTGATGCGTATGCGCTTTGGGCCGTACACCTTTTTGCAAAATCCCGCCCAGCTTCAGGTGGAGAATCGGGCGCTGCAACAGGAGGAACGGCTGCTGTCCGGCGGGGTCTGCGTGACCCCGGCCGGGCGCCGGGCCACGGTGATCACCGGCAAGGGCTGGTGGTACGGCGGCCGTGCGCTGGAGATGGCCCAGGTGCTGCGGCGGCTGCTTTTGCCCGGACAGGCTCACTGGCTGTTCGCCCCCGGGGCGGAGCCCATGCGGGCGTATCTGACCCGGTTTGATTACACCTGCACCACCGCCCGGGACGGGGTGCAGTACAGCTTTACTTTTACGGAGGACTGTGACCCAGCGCCCCGGTATGCTCCCTACGGCAGCACCCGGGTGCGGCAGGGGGAAAACGCCTTTGACATTGCGGCGCGCACCGGTGTGTCGGTAGACACCATTGTGGCACGGAACCGCTTGGTCTCGCCCTTTGATCTGACCCCCGGGGAAAAGGTGGTGTTGGCGTGACCTTTGAACTGGAATTTTTGGACGGCAAGCGGGCGGTGCCCCGGCAGCTGCTGTCTTACCGCTGGAGCGGCGATGTGACTGCCGGCTGCGACGGACTGCGGCTGCACTTTTTGTGGGACGGCGATCTGCCGGAGGTGTACCGGGTGCGGGGCTTTGCGCCGGACGGTGCGTGCTGCTTCTTTGGCTATGCGGACCAGCAAAAGCTGACGGTAACCCCCGGGCAGCGGCGGGGCTTTGTGTATGCCCGCTCCTCTGCCTGTCTGCTGCTGGACAATGAGGCGCTGCCCATTCGTCTAAACGCTCCCAATGTGGACCAAATGGTCCACCATTACGCGGCACCCTTTGGCTTTACGGTGGCTTTGCCTGCCGGCACCGCCCCGGGGCAATATACGGTGGAGAAGGGCACCAGCTGCTTTGGCGCTTGCAGGGCTTTATGCAGGTGCTGGGCGCCAAGGGTGTTTTTGCCGATCCGGAGAACCGGCTGTGTGTTTACGGCAGTGAGGCACCGGTGACTTTGCCCGGGGATCAAATCACCTCGATTACGGCGGTGACCGAGCGGGGAGAAGCGCCGGGGGTATATGCCTATAAAATTGCCAGCGCGGAACCGTACTGCCGCCGATTGGAGGCCGGGTATTTTGCGGACAAAAAGATCAGTCGTCGCCGCTATGTAAATGTGGCGGCCTATCCGCCGGAGCAGCGCCAGCAGGTGCTGCTGCGCAAGCTGGAGCAGGCGGCTGCCCGGTATCGGCGGCTGGAGGTGGTGCTCACCGGTGCCCATCGGCTGCCGCTGTATGCCCCGGTGGTGCCAAAGGACGGTGTGCCGGACAGCGCTGGGTTCCGCATTTTTCAGCGGGAGATCACCGGCACCGCTCGGCAGGTACAGACCCGACTGGTGCTGTGCTGCCAACCGAAATTGGAGGCGATGTACTATGTGGCTGAATGAGCGTGCCCGCCAAACCGGCGGCGCCGGATATGAGTGCGCCGGGGTGACCCTGGGCGGCAGTCAAGTGGAGACGGTGGCCTCTGCCCATTTGCGGGAGACCCCGGTGTATGCCCCTTACGGCTATGCGGCCAATGTGCCTGCCGGTGCCCAGGTGCTGCTGCTCTCCGGCGGAGAGGACGGCGCAGTGGTTGCCGGCGCTCGTATGGGCAGCACCGATCTGGCGCCCGGCGAGGTGGAACTGCGCGGCCCCGGCGGCGCGGTGGTGCGCCTGTGCCGGGACGGTACGGTGCGGATAAACGGCCTGGTCATCAATGAAAAAGGAGAGATCGACTTGATCTATGCAGTGGAAAACGGCGATTATGCGGTTACGGATCATGTCCCTCGGCGCTGGATGCATCGGAGAATCTGGTGCAGTCTTTGCGCCTGCTGCTGACGCTGCCCCGGCAGGGCTATTATCCTCGGCCGGTAGGCGGGGTGGGCGGCTGCGGGGCAGATCTGTTGCCGGACGAACTGCTGGCGCTGGGTCGTCGGGCTGTCTGTGATGTGCCCGGCGTGCTGGTGCTGGGGGTGCGCACCGCAGACGGCAGCGCAGTCTTTCGTCTGTGGGTGCGTGAGGAAGAACGGGAGGTGACGGTTGCCCTATGAGAGCGACCTATCAAGAAATAACGGACAAAATGCGGGCGGCATTTTTCGACGCTTGCGGCGAAAAGCCGGAGGATCTGCCGGAGCTGGACGCCCGCTTTCGCAGTGTGGCAACGGAACTGTATGCTCTGTCGGTGTTTGGCGACCATGTGCAAAGCCAGGTGTTTGCCGATACGGCACGGGGTGCGGACCTGGATCGGCACGCAGCGGACGTGGGCTTGCAGCGCAGGGTGCTTCTGCCGCCGCCGGGGTGCTGACATTTTCGTTGGCGCAAGCAGCAGAGGCGGCGGTGACCGTACCGGCAGACACGGTGTGTTCTGTGGCCGGGCAGCCCTATTTGCAGTTTGCCACCACCAAGGCAGCTACCATCCTGCCGGGGAACTGGCGGTGGATGTGCCGGCTGTTTCTCTGGGCAAGACCACTGCCCATAACGTGGAGCCGGGGTGCATTACCGTGATGGTCAATCCCCCGGCGGGCATCCGCGGGGTGACCAACGCCAATCGGTTTTCGGGCGGCGCGGCGGTAGAAACGGATACCGCCCTGCGCCAAAGGATCTGTCAGGTGCAACAGGTGCCGCCCAATGGGGTGAACACCGCCTGCTTGGCCGCAGCGGTGGAGCAGCTGGATCGGGTGCTGTCGTGCAAAGTGTGCCCCGGCGGTTCCGACTATATCGTCACGGTATATGTGCGCAGCCGTCAGGGTCAGGTGGACGACGAACTGCGCCTGGCGGTGACGGAAAAGTTGGATATTCTCACGCTGGCCGGGTGCTTTATTGATGTGCAGGAGGCAAAAAGCAACCGGTACAGCTGGTGTGCTCGGCGCAAATTTTAGCAGGAGCGGACCCGGCAACGGTGCGCTCTGCACTGGAAAATCAGCTGAAAGAACTGTGTTCCGCTCGGGTGATCGGTGGCAGCTTGCATCCCTCCGCCCTGGCGGCAGCGCTGCAAACGGACGGCCTGTGCGGCACCCCGGAGGTGCACGCGGCAGGCGAAAAAGGCGGCGTGATCCCTTGCAGCACCGGCGCGTACCTGGAGGTGACGGCGGTGGAGGTGACCTGCTATGTTTGAGACGGTGCTGGGTCGTTTTGCAGGCACTGGCGCAGGCAGAGGCTTTGACCCGCAACCGGGCACGGTGATTGATGGCGAGCTGCGAGCCTACGCGGCGGGGATTGCGCTGGCCTATGATCAATTGACGGACACCCGGGAGGGCGCCTTTGCCGCCACTGCTGCCGAAGAAAATCTTTGGCGCTGGCTGACGGTTTGCGGTTTGCTGCCGGGGGATACCTTGCAAGAGACCCGCCAAAAGCTGCTGGCGCGGCGGCAAATGCCCTGGGGCGATTTTTCTTTAGCGGGCTTTCAACAGGCACTCGGCGATCTGTGCGGCGCGGACGCAACTTATCATTGCACGGACGGCGATCTGAAACTGGTGATCCCTGCCGCCGGGCGGGCCAATTTGGGCCGCCTGCTGCGGGACTGGGTTCCACCCTTTCTCTATGCCCATTTGTCGGGCAGCGGGCGCACCTGGAATGCGTTGGACGCAGACGCGGTGCCTTATGCCGTCTTTGATCGGGCAGCGCTGCCCTTTGATTTTTTAGATACGGAGGATTAACATGAGCAGTACCAACAAAACCACCAACTTAAAACTGAATGACTGGGTGGGTACCGATGTGCCTCAGCGAGAGGATTTTAACGCGGATAATCAGCGGATTGATAAGGCCATTGGTGACCACACCGGCAACACCACGGTGCATATCACCCAGCGGAGCGGGACCTGTGGGGGCTGCCGTTCTACTATTACAACTATTTCGGTAACGGCAAGGCCACACGCAAGGTGGAGATCCCCAGCCCCTTCCGCCTCGCTTTGCCATTGTGTTTGCAGACGGTATGGCGCCCTCTGTGTGCAAATTCTCCAGCAGCGCCAACTACCACTATGTGGCCTTTGCCAGCCAGACCCGCGGCACCATCGGTATGACGCTGGATGACCAGACCCTGACGGTGAACCAGTCCGTGTCGCCGGTGACCGGCCAGGAGTACTGCCTAGCCTAAATCAGAACGGCCACCACCTATGCCGTTCTTTGTTTTTCGGTAAAGCATCCCCTTCTTTTTTGGTGAAGGTGTGCTATACTGAATATAGACTCGGTGCGGTGTACCCAATTTTGCAGCGCCGGGCAAGGGGGCTTTACCATGTCTGTAAAAGTAATTACCGTTGGTCGAGAGTTCGGCTCCGGCGGGCGCTCCGTGGGCAAGGCTGTTGCTGCGGCGCTGGGCTGGGATTATTATGACCAGGAGCTGGTGCGCCATGTGGCGGAGAAAACCGGTTTTGCCGAGCGCTATATTGAGGAGACCGGCGAGTATTCCGCCAGCAAGAGCCGCTTGGCCTACGCCTTTTCGTCCGTTGGTTCGCCGGAGGTGATGAACGGCCTGTCTGCGTCTGATTATTTGTGGACGGTGCAGCGCAAGGTTATTCTGGATTTGGCAGAAAAAGGCAACTGCGTGATCGTGGGCCGCTGCGCGGATTATATTCTGGAGGACCGGGACGATGTGCTCAATGTGTTTGTGCACGCCGGTAAGGACTACCGGGCCAAGCGCATTGTGCTGCTTTACGGCGAAACGGATAAGCCGCCGGCCAAGCGCCTGGCGGAGAAGGACAAAAAGCGCGCGCTGAATTACCGGCATTATACCGGCCGGGCGTGGGGCGATGTGCACAATTACGATCTGTCCTTGGACTCCGGCCGCCTGACCCCGGAGGGCTGCGTGGAGATTATCACCCGCGTGGTGCAGGAGAAGAACAAGTAAATCGGTACAGCAAAGCGCACACGGTTTCTGCCGTGTACGCTTTTTGTGGGTTTGCGGTTGCAATAGGGCAATCTCTCTGTCAACGCCTGGCGGCGCAGCCGAAGGGGAGGTTCGCCGAATCGTCTTACTACTTCTGGAATTGGCAAGCGGCAGGTTGGTGCCGCATTTCTTCGGCAATTTCCTGTATAAAAAGTCTCTTTACATTTGCCGGGGAATAGGCTATAATGAGGGCGCATTGTATCCGTAGAGAAAAAACGAACTTTCTCGAGGCGGCGCACGGTTTGCGTGGTGCGCGGCTTTGGAACAGTAGCAGAAAGGAAAATTGAATATGAAAGTGAACGCAAAAAGATCGCAGGCGTAGGTCTGCTCACGGCTCTGGTGGTGGTATTGCAGCTGCTGGGCTCGTTTATTAAGTTCGGCACCGTGTCTATCTCCCTGGTGCTCGTTCCCATTGTGGTGGGCGCTGCCCTTTACGGTGTAGGTGCCGGCGCTTGGCTGGGCGGTGTGTTCTCCCGTGGTGGTGCTGTGCCAGCCGGATACGGCACTGTTCCTCAACATGAGCATTTTTGGCACCATTTTAACGGTGATGCTTAAGGGCATTTTGGCCGGGGCATTGTCCGGACTGGTGTATCGGATGCTAAGCAAGAAGCATAAGTACGCCGGCGTGGTTTGTGCAGCTGTGGTGTGCCCGGTGGTGAATACCGGGATCTTCCTGCTGGGTTGTCGGTTGTTTTTCTTTGACTGGATCTTGCAGAATGCAGGCGGCGCCAATGCGTTCATTTTTATGATCACCGGCTTTGTAGGGCTGAATTTCGTGGTAGAATTGGCTGTGAATGTGGTGCTCAGTCCTGTGATTGTGCGGCTGGTGAATATCAGCAAAAAGCAGTTAAGTTAAGAGAAAGAAGGTGCGGCTATGATTCTGGCCATTGATGTGGGCAATACCAATGTAGTTATGGGCTTTATCGAGGGCGATACCATTGTGGACAAATATCGCCTGTCTACCAACAGTAACGAGACAGCGGAGGAGTATGCCATCAAGCTGCACAGTGTGCTGGATCTGATGCACCTGGAGCCGTCTGCGCTGGAGGGCGCTGTGCTGGCTACGGTGGTGCCGCCCCTGGCTCGCACCATCTCTAAGGCTGTGGTGTTGGTTACCGGCAAAGCACCGATTTTAGTGGGTCCCGGGGTCAAGACCGGACTGAATATCAAGACCGATAACCCGGGCGAGCTGGGTGCGGATATGGTAGTGGGCGCTGTGGCTGCCATTGCCAAATACCCGGCACCTATTATCCTTTTTGATCTGGGCACGGCCACCACCGCCTCTGTCATTGACAAGAACGGCAGCTTTATCGGCGGGGCGATTCTGTGCGGAGTCAAGACCGCCCTGAGCGCCCTTGCCACCGGTACGGCCCAACTGCCGCAGATTGATATTGCAGCGCCGACCAGCGCCATTTCCACCAATACGGTGGATTGTATGCGCTCCGGCACCGTGTACGGCACGGCTGCCATGATTGATGGCATGGTGGCGCGCTTTCAGCAAGAGCTGGGTCAACCGGCTACGGTGGTGATCACCGGCGGGCTGGGTGCGGCCATTGCCAAATACTGTACCGTGGACGCTGTGGTGGATCGGGATCTGTTGCTGGACGGTCTGCGTATCGTGTACCAAAAATCAGAAATAAAAACGGCGCACAGGGCGACCTGTGCGCTTTTTACATGAAACTGCATACAATAGATTGGAAAAAAGAACCTAAAGGAGGGGCATTATGGCTGTATTTCGTCCGTTTCGGGCATTTCGTCCGCTGCCGGATTATCAGGCACTGATCCCGGCGCCGCCCTATGATGTGCTCACTGCCGCCGGGGCGCGGGAGCGGGCAGCGGGCAATTCGCTGTCCTTTTTACATGTAGATAAGGCAGAGATTGACCTGCCGCCGGAGACGGATCCGTACAGTCCGGCGGTGTATGAGAAAGCCCGGGAGAACCTGCTGGCGCTGGAGCATACCGGCGCGCTGGTGCAGGATCCGGCGCCTTGCTTTTATATTTACAAGCAGGTGATGAACGGCCGCGCCCAGGTGGGGCTGGCAGGCTGCGCCGGGGTGGATGATTACTTAAACGGCATGATCAAACAGCACGAGCACACGCTGGCCGCCAAGGAGGCGGACCGAATCCGCCATGTGGACACCTGCGACGCCAATACCGGTCCCATTTTTCTGACCTATCGCCGCTCCCCGGCGGTGGAGTTGGCGCTTTCTACTTGGATGAGCGAACACACCCCGGTGTATGATTTGTGCAGGATGATGTGCAGCAAACGGTGTGGGTGGTGGATAGCGCGCCCCTGTGCGAAAAGCTGCAAGGGCTGTTTGCCGCCATCCCGGCGTGTATATTGCCGACGGCCACCATGCTGCGCCTCCGCAGTAAAAGTGGGGCTCAAGCGGCGGGAAGAAAAACCGGATTATACCGGGCAGGAAGAATTTAATTTTTTCTTGGCGGTGGCGTTCCCGGACAGCGAGCTGGAAATTTTGCCTTACAACCGGGTGGTGCGTGACTTGAACGGTCTGTCACCGGACGCACTGATTTCCCAAATCGAGCAGCGGTTTATCGTAAAGCACAGGGATGAGCCGGTAGAACCGGAACAAAAGGGCACCTTCGGTATGGTGGTGGATCGGGAGTGGTACACCTTACAAATCAAGCCGGCGCTGGTGCCGGACGATCCGGTAGGCGCTTTGGATGTGTCGCTGCTGCAAGACAATTTGCTGTCGCCCATTTTGGGTATTAAAGACCCAAAGACAGATCCGCGTATTGATTTTGTAGGCGGGATTTATGGTGTGCGGGCGCTGGAGAAGCGGGCCAAAACGGATATGAAGCTGGCGCTTTCGCTCTATCCCACCACCATAGCGGAACTGATGGCGGTGGCGGACGCCGGGCGCATGATGCCCCCTAAGTCCACCTGGTTTGAGCCTAAGCTGCTCAGCGGTTTGTTTGTGCATTCGCTCTCCACAGACGGAAAAAAGGCTTGACATTTGATTATAATATGCTATTATAGTTATCGGTAAGTTGTAAGTTATTCAGTGAGAGTGGTCCCCGGGGACCGCTCTCCTGTTTTTGTAGGGAGGTTTTTCATTGGCAGGCAAGGGAAATGTGGTATCCCGTGTGCAGGCGTTGTGCACCCCCATTGCGGCCGATCTGGGGCTTTCGCTCTGGGATGTGCGGTTCGTAAAGGAGGGCACGCAGCACTATCTGCGGGTGTTTATTGACAAGGACGGCGGTGTGAGTATGGACGACTGCGTGGCTATGAGTCGGGCACTCCAGGAGCCGCTGGATCAGGAAGATCCCATTAAGGAGGCCTACACCTTGGAGGTCAGCTCTCCCGGTATTGAGCGGGAGCTGGTGCAGGACAGCCACTTTTTGCAGTATATCGGCGCGCCGGTACTGGTGCGCACCATTCGCCCGGTTGACGGGGCGCGGGATTTCTCCGGCACGCTGGAGCAGTATAATAACGGTGAGATAACCGTTCGCCTGACTTCCGGCAAAGCGCTGTGTGTACAAAAGAAGGATACAGCCTTTGTGAAGTTGGACGATTTTAATATAGCAGATTTTGAACAGGATTTTCAGGGATAAAGGAAAGGTGATCGGAAAATGAGTAAGGAATTATTTGATGCAGTGCAAATGCTGGCGCAGGAGAAGGGGATCCCGGAGGATTACTTGTATGAGAAAATCTCTGCCGCCATTGTGGTGGCTGCCAAGCACGACTACAACGGCAAGGACATTGTTCATTGCGACATTGACCCGGAGAAGCAGCGCTTTAAGGTGTATGTGACCAAGAATGTGGTTGAGGAAGTGGAGGACCCGGACACGGATCTGACTTTGGAAGAGGCCCAGGCCATCAAGAAGAGCGCCAAGGTGGGCAAGACCATTGACATTCCGCTGAAGACCAAGGAGTTCGGCCGCATTATTGCCCAGACTGCCAAGCATGTGATCCGCCAGGGCATTCGCGAGGCGGAGCGGGCAAGCTGATGGAGGAGTTCCAGAGCAAGAATCAGGAGCTGATCTCTGCCAAGGTGCTGCGGGTAGACCCGGTCACCGGCAATGCCACCTTGGAGATCGGCAAGAATGAGGCTGTGCTGCCCAAGCTGAGCAGGTGCCCGGCGAAGAGTTGGTAGAGAACAGCCTGATCAAGATTTTTGTTGTGGATGTAAAAGAATGGCAGCAAGGGTCCCAAAATTATGATCAGCCGTACCCACCCGGGGTTTGGTGCGCCGCCTGTTTGAGCAGGAGGTGCCGGAGATCTTTGACGGTACCATTGAGATTAAGTCTGTCTCTCGTGAGGCCGGATCCCGTACCAAGATCGCTGTATTCAGCAAAGAAGAAGATGTGGATCCGGTAGGTGCCTGCATCGGTCCTCGCGGCCAGCGTGTGTCCAATATTGTGGACGCTTTGGGTGGCGAGAAGATCGACATTGTAAAGTATAACGACGATGTGCCCACTTACATTGCTGCCGCTTTGGCGCCGGCTGATGTGGTTGGGGTAGAGATCTTGGATGAGGAAGCCAGAAGCTGCCGTGCCACCGTGCCGGACGATCAGCTGAGCCTGGCCATCGGCAACAAGGGGCAGAATGTGCGCCTGGCTGCCAAACTCACCGGCTGGAAGATTGATATTAAGCCGGAGTCCGGCTTTTACGACGGCACGCAGCAGTAAGCGGCTGCCTGCAAACAGGGAGGCGGAAAGATGAAAGCAAAGAAAGTGCCTGTGCGTATGTGCGCCGGTTGCGGCAGACGGTTTGACAAGCGCGACCTGGTGCGGGTGGTGCGCACCCCTCAGGGGGATGTGCAGCTGGATCTCACCGGCAAGATGGCCGGGCGGGGCGCCTATGTGTGCCACGATCCTGCCTGCTTGCAGAAGGGCGGAAGAAGCGGGCCTTTTGAGCGGGCGCTGGAGGTGACCATCTCTGACGCGGTCTATGACCGTATGGAGGCGGAGCTGAAAGATGAATAACGCCAAGTGGCTTTCTATGTTGGGGCTTGCCCGCCGTGCAGGCAAGCTGGCTATGGGGCACGACCTGGCCTTGCAGAGCGTACGCGACGGCAAGGCGCAGCTGGTGCTGACGGCGCGGAATGCGTCGCCCCGGTTGGTCCGCGAGTTTGAGACCGCCGGTCAAAAGCGTGCCAAAGCCCCCCGCATGCGTGCCCTGCCCTGCACTATAGATGAGATACACTTTGCCCTGGGTTATCGGGCAGGGGTACTCACGGTGGAGGACGCAGGTTTTGCAGCACGCATTGAAGAATTATTGCAACAGGAGGAAAAGGAATGGTCATAAAAGTAAAGGTATCCGATGTCGCTGCCGGCTTCGGCGTACAGAATAAAGAAGTTTTGGATCTGCTGGCCCAGTGCGGCACGGCCAAGAAGTCGCCGTCCACTGTGCTGGAGGAGGGGGAGCTGAACGCCCTCTTTGACCGCATTACCAAGACCCACAGCGTAGAGAATTTTGACAAGTTCTATGCGCTGCGGTCCAATAAGCCTAAGAGCCAGGCGCCGCAGCAGAAAAAGGAGAAGAAGCCCCAGTCCGCCGGTAATACGGAAAAGGACAAGAAGCGTCAGAGCCAGGCGGCCATTTTGCAGATGGCAGAG
>ENA-OQBU01000127-OQBU01000127.1-human-gut-metagenome-genome-assembly--contig:-NODE-127-length-21330-cov-2.177475_pt1 | contig 21330 bp, 29 predicted proteins | sample MGYA00242492_ERZ504566 | MGnify/ENA primary metagenome ERZ504566 (study PRJEB26092, sample SAMD00036261) | human gut metagenome | host: Homo sapiens | study: EMG produced TPA metagenomics assembly of...
CGGTGCCATTCTCGCCGTTGGCTCCATCCCTGCCGTCAACGCCGTTCATACCATCTTTGCCGTTCGTACCGTTTATTCCGTTCTTACCGTCGGTGCCATTCTCGCCGTTGGCTCCGTCCCTGCCGTTTTCTCCGGCAGCACCCGTAAGTTCGGTAAGCGCCACAAGGTCGCGCCAATCGGTTTCATCTCTGTATTTCCACTGAACCGCCGTGCCATTATTGCGCACCTCCGGCAATACTGCGTCGGCTTTTGCCGTCTTGCTCCATCCTATGGCAAGCACGATGCAAAGCACCAACAAAGCGGCACAAAGCGCCAAAAGCGTACCTGTGAGTCGTTTCTTTCCTGTTTCATCTTCTTACCTCCGTTCAAAATTCAAAAATGGGGGCAAAATCGGCAAGAACGGCACCCGGTCAGTTTTTCCAAAATTTCTAGTTATCCGTTTCTAACTTTACTGATTATCCGTTTCTAACTTTACTGACCGTTCGTTCACACTCAGTATAACATAGCTTCCGGATGAAATCAAGAACTCTCTTATATATAATGTAAAAGAATCAAACCGCCTATTCACAAAGCCGTCCAGCCTGTCGGCGCTATTATCGTGTACTTTTCTACCAATATATGCGCCAGAAGTGGACAAAAAATAAAAACGCGGCAAGCATCGTAAAGACGTTGCGCGTTTATGGTCCGCCCGGAGGATTCGAACCCCCGGCCTTCAGAATCGGAATCTGCTGCGATATCCAGCTTCGCCACGGGCGGATGTACTTGCCGTAACAGCACTTCATATTATAATTTGAAAAAGCGTTGCCGTCAAGGCTTTCTTGTGTTAAAATTAGAAAAAAGGCAAAATCCTGAGAACGGAGAATAAATATGAAGTTGACATTCAAGAACGACACCTTTAAGATCCTGCAAATTGCAGATACGCAAGAGGGCCGCAAGGTCAGCCCGGACACCTTGGCGCTGATCAACGCCGCCTTGGATCGAGAGGAGCCGGATCTGGTGGTATACAGCGGTGACCAGATCTGGGGGCGCGGGTTCCACGGTGATGTAAACCAGGTGCGCCGGGTACTGAAAGAGCTGACCGCCCCGGTGGTGGAGCGGCATCTGCCCTTTGCCATCTGCTTTGGCAATCACGATCGGCAGGTGGGGCTGGACAACCGTGCCCAATTTGAAATCTACAAAGAGATCCCCGGCTTTATCGGGGAGGATACCCCCGGCGTGGACGGTGTGGGCAACTGCGTGCTGGAGATCGCCGACGGCGACCGGCCCGGCTATCTGCTTTACCTGATCGACAGCCATTCCAGCCTGAAAGTGGGCTACGACCATGTGCACCAAAACCAGATTGACTGGTATCGGGGCGTACGCGACAGTTATGAAAAGCAATACGGCCACACCATTCCCTCCGTTGTCATTCAGCACATTCCCGTGTGCGAGGTGTTTGACCTGCTCACGCAGGTGAAAAAGTCCACCAAAGGCGCGGTACAGCTTCCGCACCCCACGCCAAGGAGTGGTTTGTACTAAAAACAGAAAGCGGGTAGACAAAGAGGGCTTTATGAAAAGAGTCGCCTGCTGATCCCCAGGAGAACAGCGGCGAGTTTGACGCCTTCTGCGAAAGGGCGAGGTAAAGGGTCTGTACTTCGGCCACGACCACAACAACGCCTTCCACGGTGACATTCGCGGCATTGATGTGGGCTACACCCAGGGTGCCGGGTTCATGTGTACGGCCCGGGACTGGATCGAGGTGTGCGCACCATTGCGCTGCACCGGGACGGCAGCCTGTCCACCCAGGGCCTGCGCTACCGGGACTTGGTAGGCAAAAAGCTACAAGAGCCGCTGCATTTTGCTTTCTTCCAAATCATGCCCACCAATGTGTACGACGCCATTTCCCGAGCAGTTAAAATTTTTGCCGCCTTGGGCGGTATTGCCGTAGTGGCACTGCTGTTGGTACTCTTTCTCGGTAAATAAAGCATAAAAAAGGACCTCTGTGTGCCAAACACAGAGGTCCTTTTCTGTCTGTTTTTTTTGTTTAATCTTCCATATCTCGCACAGCGGCAATGCAGCCCACGCTGATATAGCAGGCAAGAATATACAAAGCGGACACAGCCAGGCAGAACACCCGCTCCCCCGCCGAGGTAGCGCCCAGAGTGGTATAAATGGAAATGCCAAAGAGCACCAGCGGCACCACGACGGTCAGCGGCGGGCAAGCCCGCAGCACATCAAGTGGGCCGTAGCTGCCGTCATTGACCAGTGCCGCCACCACAATATGGATCAGCGTGGTCACCAGGAACACCGCCAGCAAATTCAAATACAAGATCTGCTGGGTGCCCATCTCCACCACCGGGAACAGGGACATAAAGTCCCAATGAAACAACCCCACCAGCTGGGTGTACACACCGGCCACCAGCTGAATGGCACCGATAAAATACAAGAAGATCAGCGCAACTTTTTTATTCTCCACGCAAAAAAGCCTCCGTTCCCTGCAAAAATGCGTCCATCTGCGCGTCGGTACCGATGGTAATACGCACATAATTGTCAATCCGCGGCAGATCAAAATAGCGAATGTAAATATGTCTTTGCTTCAAATAGAGGAACAGTTCCCGCATAGACGCGCCGTCCTTCGTTGCAAAAAGGAAGTTGGAGCGGGAGGGCAATACGGAAAAGCCCATCTGCTCCAGCGCTCGGCGCACCCGCTCCCGGGTGGTTATCACCGCCGCCGTGGTCTTGGCAAAATATGCCTCATCATCCATAGCAGCCGCACCGCACAGCAGAGACAAATTGTCCACCGTGTAGCTGTTGTAGGAATTCTTCACTGCTTCCAACACACCGATCAGCTCTGGGCTGCCGATGGCAAAGCCCAGCCGCAGCCCCGGCCAGAGAGCGGGATTTTGAGAATGTGCCGCACACCAGCAAATTGGGATAGTCCGCCAGCAGCGGCACGGCGCTGACGCCGCCAAAGTCCGCATAGGCTCATCAATAATCACCACAGCATCCCGATTGCCCTCCAAGAGCGCCTGCACAAAGGGCAGGTCCTCACCGATAGAGGTGGGGGCATTGGGATTGGGCAGCACCACGCCGCCGTTAGGCGCCGCGTAATCCGCCGGATCAATGCGAAAATCCGCCGTCAGCGGGTGGGTCACAAAAGGAATGTGAAACAGCCGGCACCACACCGGGTAAAAGCTGTAAGTAATATCCGGAAAGGCAATGGGCTTGTCGCTGTTAAAAAAGGACTGAAATGCCAGTGCCAGCACATCGTCCGAGCCGTTGCCCACAAACACCTGCTCCGGCGCACGCCGTAGTGGCGGGCAATGGACGCCTTAAGCAGCCGGGCGTGGCGTCCGGGTACAGGCACAGCGCTGCCGGATCGTAACTGCGCAGCACCGCCTCCACGCCGGGGGCCGGTGGATACGGGTTCTCATTGGCATTGAGCTTGATCCGATCCGGGTCGCTGCTTTGCTCCCCGGGCACATACGGCTCGATCTGCCGCAAATTCTGTTTCCAAGATGCTCCATAATCAAATACCTCGGCTTTATTTTACCACAAAGTCTAAAGCGGCGCAATAAAACGCAAAAACAAATTTTTTTGCATTTGCGACACAGTTTGCAGCACTTTGCCGTACACAAAACCGCAGCGTATAAACGCAAATATCAAAATACGGCAAAAAACGCAAATAACTTGTCACACTTTGCAAGAAATGATACACTGTTACAGTAGTGGCACCCGGGTCGCTGCCAAATCAGAAAAGAAGGAGATTCTGTTATGAAGCACCGCACTTCCATAGCGGCAGCACTATTGCTGCTTATGTTTTTGCTCAGCAACACCTGCACAGCCTATGCTGCAGAAAATCTAACATTAAAGCGCACTGCCGTTGCGCTGGGCTTAGGCGAAAAAGCCGCTTGTATTCAATTCAATAATTCTCGTATCCACCCTACCGACTGCACCTATCGCTCAGCAGACACAAGCGTACTGGCCGTTAGCAAATCCGGCGTGGTTACCGCCAAGAAAATCGGTACAGCCAAAGTGACCGTGCGTTACGGACGCCAAACCGCCGCTTGCACCGTTACGGTTAAGGCCGCTCCCACCAAGTTAGCCGTCAAAGGCGGCGATATGGTTATCCAAAAGGGCGCCAACAACCATAAGATAAAGCTGCAATTTGCCCGTGGCACCGCAGCCTACACCGTCACTTATAGACCCGGGATTCTGCCATAGCCACAGTCAACAAACAAGGCTATATTACCGGCAAATCCAAAGGCAAAACCCAACTGACCGTACGCACCTATAATGGCATTACGGCACGAATTACCGTTCGCGTACAAAACAAGGCACTACCGCTGAATGCAAATGCCGCACAGTTGGCCTTAGACCACAACCATGTGACCCAAGTGGTTTATGGCAAATCCGTACAAAATCGCAATTTGGAAGGCTATATCATCACCCCGACAAACGGCAAGTACAAAAAGACGCTGTTTATTGACTTTGCCATCCACGCTTTGAGGACGATTATGCCAGAGACGGGCAGCGTCTGACCGTCATGGCCAACCACTTGATCGCCCACTTTGCCGCCCACCCGGAGGAATTGAGCAATTACCGATTGGTTATTGTACCCTGCGCCAATCCGGACGGTGCCATTGCCGGCAAAAACGCACAACGCACCGGCAAGAATGCCTTTGGGCGCTGCACCGCCGCGCATATTGATATAAACCGGGATTTCGGTCCGTTTAAGGGCAAAGAGACCCGTGCCCTGCGAGACTTTATTCTCCGCAGCAAGCCCAATGTGTACATCAATGCCCACGGCTGGCTTAACGAAACCTTAGGCACCAAAAGCTGTGCCAAAATCGTCAATCGCACCCTGCACTTAAAACAAAATGAAAGACGGCGTCTATGCCGCAAACGAAGGCTACGCCATCGGTTGGGTACACAAAAAGCTGAACATTCCCTGCTGTTTGCTGGAATACAAGGCTCCAAACGCCCTGCACACCAAGGACAATGTTCGTATGATACGGGAAATTATCAAAGCGTATGCGTAAAGCAAAAGGGCGTCTGCTGTAAGCAGGCGCCCTTTTTATCGGGTTTGTTCAGTCAAATAATTCCGGTACCGCTTCCGCTGCAGTCGGGTCGTCCAGGGTCTCCACCCGGCGCAGGTGCTTTTGAATGATGTGGTTACGGTGATCCGCCTCGTCCAGCACCTTGCCGGCCTCATCCACCTTTTTGCGTGCCTTTTGCAGCAGGTCGCCGAACTTCTCATACTGCATTTTAGCAGCGCCCAGCACCTGCCACACCTCCGTGGCTTTGCGGTTGATGGCCAGGGTGCGAAAGCCCATCGCCAGCGCATTAAGCAGCGCTGTCACCGTGGTGGGCCCGGCCAGCAAAATGCCCTGCTGCTGCAGCTTCTCCGCCAGTCCGCTGCGACTGCCCAAAATCTGCGCATACAGCCCCTCGGTGGCCAAATACAGCACCGCAAAGGGTGTGGTCTCCGGGGCAGAAATGTACTGACGCACCAGTTTGGCCTCGTCACGCACCCGCTGCTCCAGCGCCTTTTGGGCGCTTTCCATGCCTTGTCGATCCCCCGGCCTGAGCCGCTGCGGTCAAGCGTGCATAATCCTCCATAGGAAATTTGGAATCAATGGGCAGCCAAGCGTGACCGCTACCGTCCGCTGCCGGGATCCGCACCGCAAACTCTACGCGACCGTTATACTTGGGATTGGTGGCCACATTGGTGTCATACATACCCGGCACCGTCTGATCCAAAATATTGCCCAGCTGCACCTCCGCCCAGGTGCCTCGGCTCTTTACATTGGTAAGCACCCGATTCAGACCGTTGACGCTTTCCGTTACCCCGGAGGACAGCTTTTGCATTTCGCCCAGGCTCTTGTACACGCTCTCCAGCTGCTGAGACACAGTCTGGAACGAGGCATTCAGCCGTGTGTTCAGGGTGCCGGTGAGTTTTTCGTCCACCGTTTGACGCATTTGGTCCAGTTTTTGCTCATTGCTCTTTTGCATCTCTGCCATAAAGGCTCCCAACCGCCGGGTTTGGCTATCGCTTTGGTTCTGGACCAACTCCAGCAGCTTCACCTGCTGACGGTAGTTATCCTCCCGCAGGGTCTGCACTGCCGCTTCCAACCGCTCTATTTGGGCACGGCGCTCATTGTCCTGGGCTTGCAGCTGCCGCGCCCAGCAGCTCCGTTGGTGCCCTGCATCCCCACTGCGGCGGCGCAGCAGCAAAATGAGGATCGCCACCTGCAGCACAAAAAGCACCGCAAATAAAATCAAATTGATTGCATCCATTCCTCTACCTCCTTGGTAAAAAAGCATATCATAAAATGTGCTTGCGTACAAGCGGCCGTCCGTTTTTTGGGACTTGCACACCCTGCGGCAGCTGTGCTATACTGGAGCCAAAGGAGCTCGCTATGATCACCACGATTTTTTTAGATTTAGACGATACGCTGTTCAGCTTTCAGCAGGCGGAACAAGTGGCACTGGAAGAAACCATGCGCCACTACACCCTGCCCTATTCAGATGAGATTTTGGCTCTGTACAGTGCCGGCAACGACGCCCAGTGGAAGTTGCTGGAGCAAGGCAAAGTTCAACGATCAGAGATCGGCTATCGCCGCTTTGACCTGCTGCTGACTCACCTGGGCAGCGACCTGGATCGGGAGGAAGTGAACCACTACTATATGGAACGGCTGAGCAGCCGCCACTTCTTTCTCCCCGGAGCAGAAGAACTGCTCTCCGCCCTCCATGGGCGCTATACCCTGTGTCTGGCCTCCAACGGCACCGGCTGGGTACAGGAAGGGCGGCTGAAAAGCAGCGGCATTTTGCCTCTGCTGGACCGGGTGTTTATCTCCGAGTACCTGGGCGCCAATAAGCCACAGCCCGGCTTTTTCGACGCCTGCTTTGCCAGCCTGCCGGGCGTAAAGCGCAGCGAGAGCCTGATGCTGGGCGACAGTCTGACCTCCGATATGCTGGGCGGCAAAACCGCCGGTATGCACACCTGCTGGTACAACCCGAACCGCCTGCCCCTCCCCACCGACGGCACCGTAGAATACCAGATCCACCGCCTACCGGATCTGCTCCCCTTGCTGGAGAAGCTGTAATACTGCACAATCTGCAGGAGTGGAACAAAAAAACGCACAGGCAGTTTGTCTGTGCGTTTTTGTATGCCCGGGGTTTGGAAGAGCGGAGATTGCATCTTGACAAAGGGGCGGTGAATTGGGTACTATAAGATTGGAAATTTGGCGCGAGCGCGCGGGAATACAGGAGGAGTTCTATGAAGATCACGGTACTTGGCGGAGGCGGTGTACGCTCCATGTTCCTGGCAAAAAGCATTGCCCAAAAGGCAAAGCGGCTGGGGATCGACGAACTGTGTTTTATGGACAATGACGAGGAAAAGCTGCGCATCTACGGCGGTATGGCGGCGCATGTAGCGCGCCTGCTGTGCCCGGAAATGCGCTTTTCCCTCACTGCCGACCCGGTGGAAGCAGCACAGGACGCGGACTATGTAATCACCACCATTCGGGTGGGGCAGGATGAAATGCGTGCCAAAGACGAGCGCATTGCCCTGGATCACGGGGTACTGGGGCAAGAGACCACCGGCGCTGCCGGGCTGTCCTTTGCCATGCGCAGCGTACCGGCGCTGGCTGCCTACTGCGAACTGATTAAGAAATATGCGAAACCGAGCGTAAAGGTATTCAACTTTACAAATCCGGCCGGGGTCGTGTCCCAAACCCTGCGGGATATGGGCTACGATTTTACCTACGGCATTTGCGACGCGCCCTCCGGCATGCTCCGCTCCTTTGCCCTGCTGTACGGGGCGAACCCGGCGAACATTACCGGCGAGGTGTACGGGCTCAACCACCTGTCCTACTTCAAAAGCATCACCATAAACGGCAAAGAGATTCTGCACGATCTGATCGAGAACGATGACGCTACAAGAACAGCGATATGCGCTACTTCTCCAAAGAACTGCTGCGGGATCGGGGCGCGGTGCTCAACGAATATCTCTACTACTTCTACTACCGGGAACAGGCGGTGGCCAATATTCTGAAAGCGCCCCAGACCCGTGGTGAACAGATTTTGGATATCAACCGGCAAATGACCGCCCAGCTGCGCCAAATGGATATTGAAAACGACTTTGAAGGCTGCCTGGCGGTATTCAATAAATGGTACAGTATGCGAGAGGGCAGTTATATGGCCAGCGAGACCGGCGAGAAACGCAGCCAGCCCTGGCACTTTGATATTTATGAAGAAGACGACAGCGGCTACGCCGGTGTGGCGCTGAAATTCATAGAAAAACGCCCAAAGCGGCCAAACCGGCCCCATGATCCTGTGCGTGCCAAACGGCAACGCCATTGACGGCCTGCGACCGGACGATGTAGTGGAGGTCACCTGTGAGGTGGGGCCAAAGGGCTGCACGCCCCATCGGATCGCGCCGTAGACGAGCAAAATCTGGAGCTGATCCGCCGGGTGAAGAACTACGAGCGTCTGGCCTCCAAAGCCATTCGGGAGAAAGCCGCACCGCAGCCGTGCAGGCCCTGACCCTGCACCCACTGGTAAACAGCTATTCCCTGGCCTGCGCCCTGACCGACGCCTACATTGCCCACAACAAAGGCTACTGCGACGGCTGGCACTAAATCGGAATACAAAAAAGCAGTCGATGACTCGACTGCTTTTTTTTGATCACACAGGAAAGGTATTTGATGCGCCTTATGGTATAATACTCATACACTTGCAAGTGAGAAGAAGGAGACGGCCGTGGATACCCGCCAACTGCTTCAAAATGCCATCGACTATATAGATGCGCACATAAAATCCCAAATCATGCCAGAGGACCTAAGCCGGGTCGCCGGATATTCCTATGTGCATTTGGTACGACTGTTCAAGCTGTACTTGGGCGTTACACCAAAAGCATATCTGCTGCGCAGAAGGCTGTTGTTTGCCGTTTACGAGATGAAAAGTAAAAGGCCGAAAACAGATATTGCATTTGATTTTGGATTTGATACATACGCCGGATTTTACAAAGCGTTTCAGCGCGAATTCGGTTGTTCTCCGTCAGCATTCACAAAAGCCTATATCGGCAGCAAGCCCTATAGGATCAACATTTTTTGCAGGAGGACTATATTATGGTGTCAAAAGCCAAGATTCAAAAGATACTGTCCCATTGGGATTTGCCAAACCGCACCGTAAAACCGATCATAAGTGAAAACACCGGCAGGCAAAACGAAAATGCTTACTATGTGGGCGATGACTACATCATCAAATACACCACTAACTTAGCTGCGGTCCAAAAAGCCATACTGTTTAATGAAGTGGTCAAATTGCATAATACGGACACTTATTTACAACTGGGCGAACTTTTATTTTATGGTGACCAAGCGCCTGCACGGCACCCCGCTTTGCTGCCGCACTGTCTTTGAAGCCCCCACCCTCGCCTACACCATTGGCGAAAAGATTGCCGACTTGCACAAGAAACTAAGCCTGTATGACCCACAGGATTTTCAGCAAGCCAATCTGTACCGGGATAGTATGGAAAATCTGGAACAGGTACAAAAGATCGCCCATCTAAACGATGACTTTTGCACGCAATATAAAGAGGGGTTCAAACCGTTGTACCCACAGCTTCCGGTGCAACTGATCCATCGGGATCTGAACCCCTCCAATATGATCTTCGACGGCAAAGCATTTATAGGCTTCATTGATTTTGACTTGACAGAAGTAAACATACGGATCTTTGACCTTTGCTATTGTGCCACTGCCATATTATCCGAATGCTTTGGCAATGGGCGCCATTTAGAAAGATGGAAGACGATACTCCATGATCTGATCCAAGGCTACCACAGGGTATGCGCACTGAGCGAACAGGAAATGAACGCTGTTCCCTATGTGATCTATTCCATTCAGATCATCTGTATTGCTTATTTCAGTGCACACGATAAATATGCGGAATTGGCAGAGACCAACATACAAATGCTCCGGTGGCTGATCGCAAATCTATAAAGTAAAACACGGCAGGTGTTCCTGCCGTGTTTTATTTATTCCACTGCGGTCAAGCGGACGATTTGATTATAATCGGCACCACGCACATAGACGGGCAAACCCACTTCCATGAGGAAGGCGCCGCCTTTTTTGTACGCCACGCCGTCCAGTGTAAAGGCATACACCCTGTCCGGCGCCAAGCCGCAAAGCGCAGGTTCATCTTCTTTTTAAAAGAACCGGGTGCCCCGGGCACTCAGGAACAAGACCGCCTGCATTTTGTCCCGGCTGACATACTGGTTGCAAAGCACCTCGTCCCGATCCGCATCCAGGATCCGATACAGATCGCCAAACTGCACCAGCGGGCGGATCTCTTTATACAGCGCCACATTGCGGCGGCAAATCTCCAGCTCTTCCGGACTGTACTTCTCCAAATTACCGCCCAGGCCCAGCGCCCCCTGCATGGCGATATGGAAGCGGAAGTCCAGGGAGCAGGGCTTGTTGATCCCGGCAATATCCGTTACCCACGCCCGCATAGTCTTAATGGGGTGGAGCATGGAATAGCCTTTTTGTATGGTCATCCGGTCAATGCCGTCTGTGTTATCGCTGGTCCACACCTGATCAAAGTGACTGATGGCTCCCAGGTCGCACCGACCGCCGCCGGAGGCACAGCTTTCAAATTGCACTCCCGGGTGACGGCGCTTCAGTTCGTCTACGATCCGGTACACTGCCATGGTATGCAGATAAGAATACATCTTGGGATCCGCCAAATTCTCCGCTCCCACCTGGGAGAACGGCCGGTTCATGTCCCACTTGATATAGCGGATATTGTGGTTTGTCAGCAGCCGATCCAGGCAATCTAAAATATACGCCTGCACATCGCTGCGGGTCATATTCAGCACCAGCTGATGGCGCAATTCATCTGCGTGACGGTGTGGGAAGTGATAGGTCCAGTCCGGGTGGGCACGGTATAGGTCGCTGTCCGGGTTCACCATCTCCGGCTCCACCCACAGACCGAAATCCATACCCAGGGCGTTTACATTCCCGATCAGTTCGTCCAGGCCGCCGGGGAATTTCTCCGGGTTCACAAACCAGTCCCCTAGCCCGGCACGGTCGTTGTTGCGAGCGCCGAACCAGCCGTCATCCATCACAAACAGTTCCACCCCGATCCCCGCGGCAATCTCCGCCAAGCGGGTCTGGTCCGCCACATTTACATTAAATTCCGTGGCTCCCAAGAATTATAAAGCACCGGCAACGCCTTTGCCCGGAATCGGGACGGCAACAGATGTTCCAAGCAAAAGCGGTTCATTTGGCGAGACATTTCGCCCAATCCCTCCGTCTTGCCGCAGTACACCGGCGGGGTCTCAAAGTGCGCCCCCGGCTCTAAAGTGTGCGAAAAATCAAAGTCGTTCATACCCAGACTCACCCGGGTAATACCGTACAGATCCCGCCCGGCAATTACCTTAAAATTGCCGCTGTACGCCAGGGAGCCAAAGTACACTGCGCCCCGGGTCTCCGTGGCACCGCGGTGGGCGATAAAATACGGCGACTGATTATGATTGGACGCACCCCGGTGACTCTCATACACCAAATTGCCCCCATCCAGCACCGTGCGGCAAGGCAGGAATTCACCGCCCCAAGCACCGTTGGTATTCTCAAAAGTATACGGATCCATACCGGGCAGAGAGAACCCGGCACTAAACAGCCGCTCAAAGGAAATCGGCGCAGAGCCGGTGTTCTCCACCTCCACCCAGCGCTTGATGATATCCAGCCCCGGATACACCCGGTAGCCCAGGCGCACCTGCAAGGGATAGTACGCGTCCGCAAACGCAACCCGCAGTATCGTCCTCCAGCTGATAGCCGGTGTAGCGCAGCGCCACCTCCCGGCAGCCGTCTGCAAACTGTGCCTTCAGGTCACAGGTGCGGTACACGGTGGACCCAAAGGGAGTCAGCTCCTGGCGGTATTCGTCCAGCCTGGAATGATTGGAGTTTTCGTCTCCGATCTCCGCAAAAGCATAATCCGCCGGGTCACACTTGGCACCCCAGTGCAAATGCCGATTATACTGCCGGGTCAATGCCGAACACATAGTGTGTGTTCTCCGTCTCCAGCACAAAAATGCGATTTTCTTCTAAATAAAAAAAAATCATCTTTCGCCCTCCGGGTTCTTTTTTTACAACTATCTACACTATACCATACCTTCCCGTACAGAGCAATGGCAATTCTCCCACTTTCCACCCAAAAAGATCCCACTACGTAAAGCCGTACAACCGTTTTGGATTGCAAATCAAAAACTTAGCAAAGTGCACAAATCACAAGCTTGGTATTGACATTTTATACAAAATATATTGTAAACAACTTGCTTTTTTTGTGCAATATGAGTTATGATGGCATTGGCCGTTTAGGCGAAAAATTCGCCACGCATGCCCTACTGGGCCGGCACGACGGCTGATGGAGAAAAAATATGAAAGCAATCTGCATTCTGTTGGCAGTTGCCGCCGCAGCGGTGGTGCTGCTGTTTTTCGTATGCGGCTTTATTTTTAACCAGCTGGTATGGCGCAAAACCGTGTCCATACCCCGCTGGATCACAGACCGCATTGCCGGCAACGCCATGCCGGACGCGTATGAAAAAAGAACAACGCTGCCGTGGCAGCTTTTTCGCAGCTGCCGATTCGATCGGTGGAACTGCACACGCCGGACGGTGCACGACTGGCAGCCAAAGTGCTGACTCCGGAAAAGCCCAACGGCCGCCTACTGATCGCCTGCCACGGCGCACGCAGCAACGGCACCGGCGAATTTGCCTTATGGCGCCTTATCTGTATAAAATAGGCTATACGGTACTGTTCCCGGATCACCGGGGCTGCGGCGAAAGCGACGGCAAATATATGGGCTACGGCACCCACGAGAGCCGGGACACCCTGCTTTGGCTGGACTATGCAAAGATCCATTATCCGGACCTGCCGGTATTTTTGCTTGGGGTATCCATGGGCGGTGCCACAGTGCTGATGATGAGCGACAAGGTAAACCCGGCGCAAGTAAAGGCATCATTGCCGACTGCGCTTACACCAGCGCCTGGGCGGAATTCCGCTACCAACTGCGCACCTCGTTCCATCTGCCGCCCTTTCCCATTCTGCACATTTGCAATCTATACTGCAAACTGTTTGCCGGCTATTCCTTCCGCCAAGCTGCGCCGATTGCGGCGGTAGCCAAAGCCCGGGTGCGGTACTGTTTATCCACGGCAAGAAGGACGACTTTGTGCCTTTCTTTATGCGGGATCAACTCTATAACGCCTGCCCCACGGAAAAGGCAAAGCTGACCGTACCGGCAGCCGTCCACGCCAGGAGCTACTACACCGACCCGACTGCCTATCAGTTGGCGCTGGAGCGGTTTACAGAGAACTGCCTGGCACCTAAAGCATAAATTACCGCCTGTGGCGGGCAAGAATATAAACCGTTTCCATTCATGAAAAGAAGGGGGATATGCTATGGAACAAACGGAACTGAAAGAGCGACACTATGTAGGCGTTCGCGAAACCTTGATCTACGGCGTTGCCAACGGCGGCCAAGTGATTGGCTATAACTTGGTGCGTATGCAGCTGACCTTTTTCCTGGTCACTGTATTCGGCATACCCGGCCAGGCCGTGTCGCTGATGATCTTCTTTATGGGGATCTGGGACACCATGAACGACCCGATCATGGGCACCATTGTAGACAAGACCCGTACCCGCTACGGTAAGCTGCGGCCTTATCTGCTATTTGTACCCATTCCGCTGGGTGTCGCCACCATTCTCTTTTTCGGCGGCGCGGAGTTTTTGCGCGGGGTGGAGTCCACCACCGCCAAGATCGTCTACATGTGTATCACCTATTTTATTTGGGAGTTCTTTTACACCATTGGTGATATTCCCTTTTGGGGAATGTCGGCAGCCATCTCGCCGAACCCTAAGGATCGCAGCCGGGTCATTACCTCGGCCCGCCTGATCTCCGGTGCCATCGGCGGCCTGGTGGGTCCGGTTATCTCCATCTTCATTGACCTGCAAAAGAGCGGCAAGATCGGCATGGATATGCGGCAGTTGTTCTTTATCTTGGGCATTGTGGCCGGCACATTCGGTATGGGTCTGTTCTCCCTGGCCGGGCTGTGCACCAAAGAACGGGTGATGCAGCAAAGCGAGGAGCCAAAAATTTCCGACTGCTTTAAGTGCCTGGTAAAGAACAAGCCGCTGCTGCTGATCGTGTGCTCCAATGTGCTGGGCACGGTGGAGAGCATTGCAGACGCCTTTACCCAGTATTTTTATCTCTTTACCCTGGGCAGCGCCAGTCTGTCCATTGTGCCGGTATTCCCGGCACTGTTACCGGATTTTTGGCCTATACCTTTATTCCGGCGCTGGAACGGCGTTGGACCTCCAAGCAGATCGTCATTCGCGCGGTGATCGTCAAGGCTGTGGTATCCAGCGCCATCTTCCTGATCGGCGCCCACTGGTATCGTGATCCCCGAGTGATCGTGCCGCTGATGATGGTGTGGGGCGTGTTTAACTCCGCCATAAGCAGCATAAAAATGGTGATCCCCACCAAAATGATCGGCGACACGGTGGACTATATGGAATGGAAACCAAGGAGCGCAGCGAAGGCACCTCTTTCTCTCTGCTCACTTTCGTCAGTAAGCTCACCGGCTCTTTGGCCACCGCCGTGTCCGCAGCGCTGATCCCGGTGATCGGACTACAACAGGTGAACCAGGATATGGTGCTGCCGGAGGGCGGCGAGTTAAACACCCGTTTCCTGCTTTGGGCCATTGTGACCATCATTCCCGCCGTGCTGAATCTGTTGTCCCTGATCCCGTTTATTTTCTACGACCTGGAGGGCGAAAAGCTGGACACCATCCACCGGGAACTGGCACAGCGGAGAGAAAACCTGACCGGCGCTGCCGCAGACGCAGAATAAGGAGGAGCTTATGGAAAACAAATGCCCCAAGTGCGGTGCCAAGCTAAGCGTATTCTACTTAAAGCCGGAATGCCCAAAGTGCGGCTGCAATATTATGAACTACAATATGGAAGAGCGACTGGAAGCGGACGCCGACAAGGCGGAGGCCGAGTGGGCCAAGGCGGAAAAGTTGCTGGCCAAATTCAAAAAGAAAAGAAAGCAGATAAGGAGGAATACAAAGATGAAACCCTGCGTAACACCCTGACTGCCCTGTTGACCGCCCTGCTGATTTTGGGCACCCTGCCCTTTACGGCACTGGCTGCGGACAACACGGCCGGCGCACCCCTGCAATTCAAAAACGGCAAATTCAAAATTTTTAATCTTATCCGATATTCAAGACACCAACACCCCCCAGCAGGCCACCGTGGACCTGATGAATAACGCCATTGACCAAACGAAGCCGGACTTTATCGCCCTGACCGGCGACAACATTGCCGGTTGGTGGAAGGGGGTCACCCCGGAGGAGACCAAGGCGGCGGTGGATATTGTGGGCAAAGCCATTAACGACCGCAAGATCCCCTTTGCCCTGGTGTTCGGCAACCATGACCACGAGGGGCTGTGCGACGAGCAAAACGGCATGACCGAGGAGCAGGCCAAAAAGCAACTGATGGCCTGGTTCCAAGCCTACGAATACTGTATGGCGGTGGACGGTGAGGAGATGACCGGCGTGTGCAACTACAACCTGCCCATTCTCAACACCGCCGGGAACAAAACCGTCTTTAATCTGTGGTTTATGGACTCCAATCCTTATACGGACGAAAGCGAGGGCGGCGGCTACGGCTATGTGCACAAGGACCAGATCGACTGGTACGAGCGCACCTCTAACGCCTTAAAGGCGGAGAACGGCGGCAAGCCCGTCCCCTCTCTGCTGTTCCAGCATATTGTGGTGCCGGAGGTTTACGATATGTTTACCGAAGTGTCCAAGGGTACCAAAGGCGCCGTGCGCGGCAATGCCAACCACACCAAACAGTATTATGTGACCAACCCGGATTACATCGACGCCGGCCACCTGAACGAGGGTCCCTGCCCCGCCAATACTGCCAATGACGGCCAGCTGGACAGTTGGGTCAAGCAGGGCGATATTTTAGGCGCGATCTTTGGCCACGACCATGTGAACGACTACGCCGGTACATATAAAGGCATTCGCCTGTTGGCTGCGCCTGCCGTCACCTTTTACAGCTACGGCAATTACCGGGGTGTGCGCACCATTGACCTGGATGAAAGCAACCTGACTACGTTCCAAACCCAGGTGATTCCTGCCGACAAGCTGATGGATTATACAGTGAAGAACCCCTATATCCGAGAGCATGGCTATTATGAATATAAGAGTGTTTTTATTCCCGCACTGTGCGGCGGCATTGCGGCCTGGCGGCGCTGACCGCGATTATCATTGTACTGGTAAAAAGTCATTAAAAAAGCATAAAAGCCAAAAAAGCAAAAATCAATAATATTAAAAAAAACAGCAGCCATCGACCAAAAAGCCGATGGCTGCTGTTTTACGCCTAAAATCAATCGCAATCCTTATCCATTCCCGTCGCAGGCAGGGGGGCACTTCACAGGGATCGCAGAAATGCCAGCACCAGGTGGGCCAGTTTAGGACTGTGGACGATATAAGTACCGTGGCCCTCATGGCGCAATTCTTGCAGCCGGGCGCCGGGAATGGCGGCGGCAATGGCGCGGCTGTCTGCCGGACGGATCATATCGTGGGCGCCGCACAACACCAGTGTAGGCGCCTGAATACGCCCTAACATAGCCGGGGAGATCTGGGGCTGACAGAGCATCATTTTGGTCCGCGGTTCCCGGCATACCAGGTAACGAAGCGCCATACCCAGGCGCACCGGCCACTTCAGCCCTGCCGGGGTGGTATTGGCGCCGCAGGCGATCAGCGCACCGGGCAATTCCGCGCCCGGATTGCTGCCAGCAGCGCCACGATTCCCCCATCCGAAAAGCCGCAGATCACCGGCTTTTCCAACTTTAATGCTTTTGAAAATGCCAGCACGTCTGCCGCCATTAAGTCATAACTTAGGGGCACATCGCGGCTGCTTTTGCCGTGGCAACGGCTGTCAATGGTGTAGACGGTGTAATGAGGGGCCAATACTTCTGCGGTACGGTCAAAAATGCGTCCATCCTCCCCATTGCCGTGGAGCAGCACCAGCGGCGGCCCGCTGCCCTGCTTTTCATAGTATAATATCACGCCGTTGACCTGCACATTCATGACCGATCCTCCAACTTACTGTTGACCTACAAGACAAAGCAAGATATAATAGAGTTACTCTTGCAAACGAGGTCTGTTTATGATTTGGAATGTATTTTTGTGGTTTTGCGATTCTTGTTCTGGCAGCCATTGGGCTGACCGTTTGGTTCTTAAAACTTGGCAAGCGCATTTTTTCTGCTGATCCCGCTGCTGCTCTTGGCCGGCAGTGTGGCGTACTTTGCCGTTTACTACACGGCAGACAATAACTTTCCTCCTGCCCAGGTGATGATCGCCTCCAACTTTCCGTCTACGGTGGACAGCGCCTTGGTAGAGGAAACGCTGCAAAGGCGGACGGCAACTACACCCGCACAGATGAATACGACACCGGCACCGTGCAGTACACCCTGCGCCTGACCTCTGAGGAGCAGCAGAACGCTACGGCGTTTTTCGACGCCAAGCCCACCATCCGCGGCGGCGAACTACACCCGCTCGGACATAAAGACCAGGTCTGGCCATGAAAGTACACGGACATTTGCGCCCAGCGCACCGGCGCTCTCCAGCTGCGCACCGGCCGCTTCCAGCAGGAGTTTTATATACGCGCCGCAGGCTATACCTGCGATGTGGTGATCACCTCAAACGGCAAAAGACAACAAGGTGCTCCTCTCTGCTATGAAAAAAAAGAGCTGGCTGCACTGCAAAAAATAAAGATTCCACTGCCCGCCGGTATTTCCTGTTTCAGTATAACGAAAATCCGGCGGTTATGCAAGACGCTGCGCCAAAAGCCGCATCCATGCGCAAAGAATTTGCCATTTACAAAACGCAGCGGATCGTCGCCGCTGCAATGATCCGAATTTTTTGCTGAGAAATTCTCATTTTTTTCTTGACAACCTCTTCCGAATGTGCTAATATTATTCAGCAATGCGAACCGCTTTGCCAACTGAATATAGAGGTATAGTGTAACGGTAACACTCCGGACTCTGACTCCGTCATTTAAGGTTCGAATCCTTATACCTCTGCCATTACCTCGGAACATTCGTGTTCCGAGGCTTTTTTATGCCCGAATACCGCCGTAAAAAGCAGTATTCGGGCATAAAAAGCCTCTGAACACGAATGTTCCGAGGTGATGGCAGATTATATCAACCTGTCAAGTCACGGTAGTATTTGCTTTGCAAATCTCCACCTTAAAGACTTGACAGAACGATGTTACTCGCTTTGCTCGTAATAAGAATTCGAACCTTAGAGCCTCGCAATCTTTTTTCAAAACCGCCTATTTAAGCCATTTTTCAGACTTTGCGTATCTCAAAAATCTCTCAGAATTTTATTTTTGTCTTATAACCGCAAATTCGTATGAGGAATTGCGAACCTTACACTGAGGTGTCGAAAGAAACTCTAAATCCGCATTATTATTTACAGTAGGGTACTGCACCATTTGATGACGAAGAATATAAAAGGTCATTATTCAATCAGATTTAATCCAAACTCAAGTCTCGTATATTCTATTCAATAATTAGGTAATAAAAAAAGCGCCGTATTTCTACGACGCTTTTGCCTTGCTCAGAAGATGGAGCAAGGGAATGCTATTCAATTATCTGTTGTACTTTTTCTTTCTGCTGGCAACCGTTGTAGCAAGGGTTGGCGCCGCCGGCTGGCTAACAGTAGGGAAATCCACAGTGCAAGGTTGCTTGTATTGCCAGTTCAGCGGACTCTTATCTGATGTTCCCGGTTTGGTACTGGCAGGCTTTTTCTCAAGAGCAGCAATCGCATCTTCGATAGCCTTTGCCATCTTGTCTACTTCAGATTGCTCCGTAATATTTTTACCACGGACAACAGCTTTGACAGCGGCTTCCACGCCGGTGAAGTCCTTGTAGTTATCCTTGTTCAGTGCATTTGCTTTGGCGATGGCTGCATCGACCTCAGTATAATCAGCATCCTTGTATTGCAGGGCAGCAATGGCATCTTCAATATGCCTTTGCCATTGCATCAACCTCTGTTTGCTGGGCTTTGCTTTTGCTCGGTCAACAGAGTTAATGGAATTTTCTACCGCAGAATAATTTGTATAAAGGCTGCTATCAAGAGCCGTTGCCCTTGCGATGGCTGCATCAACCTTTGTGTAATCAGCGGGGATGTTATTGTCATCCCACACAAAAGTTGGATGGCTGATTCCGGCAACCCATTCACGCCCGCACCGGCATTGGTTTGCAAGCCAGCAAGGACATCTGCGGAGGTGAAGTTGGAGACAGCAGTGCCGCACGATGACTGGTCAAAGGTCGGATCGGCACTTGCAGTACCTGCATCCCAATCAACCACCAGCTTAGCAACGGCTAAGTAATTGCCTTTATTATCAGGATATGTTTCTTCATCAAGCGTTACACCAGCAGGAGGGGTATCCGGCCAAATGCAGTCGGTAACATGGGTCTTTACAACAGCTGTAATCCAAGTGATATTGCCAGGCTCAGCGCCAGTGATTTCTTTTGTTGCAACTATGCAATTTTTTTGATTATACGCCAGGCTTGTTCCCAGAGAAGTTTTCAAAGTTTGCACCGAGAATACCACCTACAGCTGAATAGATATTATTGCAGGAAACAGAACCGCCAAACCAACAATCGGTAATCGACGAGCTGTCCGCAGAGTTTTCCCACTGACCAATCAGTCCGCCAACGGTATCAACATGATCTTCATCGGATTCTGTACTGATAACCGTGGCGTCTGAGCCACAGCCTTTTACTTGTGTGCTCCCGGTGCATTGGCCAATCAGTCCGCCGACCATCTTGTCGCCAACATTGTTTTCTATCTTTCCGCTTGTATAGCAGTTTTCAACTGTGCCGCCATCGACCCAATCTGCCAAAATGCCGGCAAGTAACGAACCATCATTTGAGGCAATATCAGCGTCTATGACAAGTAAATTCTTTAATGTACCACCGTCAGAAACAACTCCGAATAGTCCGTTTCGAATAAGTTCGTCACCAGTAGAGTGATGATGCAAATTCGTGATTTTGTGATACTGCCCATCAAAAGTACCAGCAAAATATCTGCCAAAGTTGCTGCCATTTCCAATGGGGGTCCACTGGCAGCCGGATAAGTCGAGGTCATTATCTAAGTAAATCGTTTTCCCTTTAAATGATACAGATGCGGTTTTGTCATTGACTAACTGCGCTAAACCGGCCAACTGTTCGGCAGTGGTGAAACGGTATTCAGTGTCCGTCTCATGGTCGGTGTACCAGCTTATATCTGCCGTACCGTCCCAATTATCTACTGAAGTTCCTTCAGCAAACGCTGTCATCGGAACAAGTGCCATCACAAGGAACAACGCAAGCAAAAGGCTTAGAAGTTTTTTCTTCATTTTCATTCCTCCAAAATAATTCTATCCGCTATTTACTTTCTCCGACAGCGGACACGCCGGAGAAAAGATGTGTTTACGGGTGGTAGTTAGGATTTCAATATCAAACTACCGTCCTTCTGGCAAATGCCGTGATTGATACAAGACAGAGTACCATACACGGGGTGAGCATAATGCTCAAAATTCGTTTTTTCATCTTGTTCCTCCGTTTCGTCATCCATAGATAGCTTAAAATCGTATTTCATTTCCAGTATGGCAAATAGTTTGTGCATGACATCTGTGGCAATCGCCTTGATATCCAGCGTTTGAATAAAGGCAAGCACCTGCCCCTGCTTCTCCTCCGGCACCTTATACACCCGAAGTGCCGCCGTGAGAAAACGGCTGAGCTTGCGCTCCAGCGGAAAATGAATGTCACATTTGTGCGCCATATAGCTGCGCATTAGCCCCGCCGTGCCGATCTCCATTTCATAAAAATCGCTGTCGCTGTAATCGGGGAAATTCCCGCCGAAAATCTCTTTTAATTCCGCCGTGGTATGAAGATAGATATATTCCGCCGTGTCCGGAGCGGTATAGGCTTCGATATAAATTTCCCGCAGATTCTCATTCAGCTCGGTGAGTGTGAGCTGAATCGCCGTTTCCACCGCATAGGCGTACACCGGCGGCAGCTTGCTGTCCGCAATGCTCCTTGCCGCACCGAACTGCCCGCCGAACATCGTCTCGGTCAAGTCCAGCAAAATTTTATCCTTGGTCGGAAACAGATTCAAATAGCTTCCTCTTGCAACGCCCGCTTCGTTAACAATCTTGACTGACAGAGGTGTTTTTTTATACCCCTGCTCCAAAAAGGCGAACGCATGCGGTCAGGATT
>ENA-OQBU01000128-OQBU01000128.1-human-gut-metagenome-genome-assembly--contig:-NODE-128-length-21269-cov-4.211617_pt1 | contig 21269 bp, 29 predicted proteins | sample MGYA00242492_ERZ504566 | MGnify/ENA primary metagenome ERZ504566 (study PRJEB26092, sample SAMD00036261) | human gut metagenome | host: Homo sapiens | study: EMG produced TPA metagenomics assembly of...
TCTCCGTCAACCCCGATGGACCCCGGCGCTGGCGCGGACGCCTACGCCCAGTTCCTCGGCGCTCTCATGCCGCTCATGTCCGCCATCGTCTGCGGGCTCGCTGTGGACGAGGAGCGCGCTGCCGGCGCCTCGCCAACCTCACGGCGGTCCCCTCGCGCGGGCGCGCCGTCGCGGCGAGCTGCTCGCCCTTGCGGCGCTCGGCGCGGGCGCGCTGGCCGTGGCGCTCGGCGTGTCGGGCCGTGCTCGCCGTCGCCGGGCGCCTGCCGCTCGGGCCCACTCCGCTTGCGGCCGCCTGGGCGGGCATCGTGCTGGGCAGCCTGCCCCTCTACGCGCTGGGGCTCGGCGTGGCCCTGCGCCTCGGCCGCAACGCCGCCATCGGAGGCGGCGCTGCGGGTATGCTCCTCGCGTTCTTCTCAGTGGGCGGGCTTGCGCACGGCCTCATGACCGGCGAGCTCACCGGTGCCCTGGCGACGCCCCTGGGCTGGGTGCCGCTCGCCTGGCCCGCGCGCCTGGGGTCGCTCGGGGTGGAGGCCTTCATCGACGCCGCACGCGCGGCGGGCCCTCTCCTTACGACTGCGCTCGCTGGCCTCGCCCTCACCCTAGCAGCCGCCGCCGTCCTTCTCGCCTGGTTCTGCCGCTTCGAGGACGGGAGGGCAGATGCGTAGGAGGCCGCTCGCCGCCATGCTCGCCCTCCTCTCCGCAGCGCTCCTTCTGGGCGGGAATGCCCTGCTCGACGCCGGCTGGGGGGGTCGGCGCTGCGCTCGATCGCCGACCGCGTGCTGCCCAACCCTGAGATCGTCATGTTGACGCCCGCGGCTGCGCGCGGGGCTCTGGACCGCTGAGCGCGGCGCTAGTACAATTCCGACGAGAGTTTCAGGAGGTCGAACATGGCGAGGATACTGGCAGTGGATGATGAACGGGCGATCCTCGACGCGCTCGCGCGCGTCCTCGGCCGCGACGGCCATGAGGTCGTCAGGGCGGCGGACCCGACGGCGGTCCCGGGGATGGACCTCTCGCGCTTCGACCTCGTGCTCTGCGACGTCATGATGCCGGGGCTCGACGGCTTCGAGCTCGTGCGGCAGATCCGCCCGGACTTCGACGGGCCCATCGTCTTCCTGACCGCGCGCGTGGCCGAGGAGGATGCCGTGGCCGGCTACGGCCTGGGCGCCGACGACTACGTCCGCAAGCCTTCGGGGCCGCGGAACTGCGCGCCAAGGTCGCGGCCCATCTACGCCGTGAGCGCCGGCCGCGCTCGCACGCCCTCTCCTTCGGGGAGGTGCGGATCGACCTCGGGGCGCGCGACCTCGCCGTGGGTGGCGAGACCGTGCCGCTCACGCCCACCGAGTACGCCATCTGCGAGTACCTCGCGCGCCACCCCGGGCAGGTCATGAGCCGCGCGCAGATACGCGAGGCGGTGCTCGGCTGGGAGAGCGACGCCGACGACGCGGCCATATCCATGCAGGTCAGTCGCGCCCGGAGGAAACTCTCCGAGGCCGGCGCGATCCGATCGCGACCGTCTGGGGGATGGGGTACAAGTGGCAGCTCTGAAGATCGGGGCGCGAGGTCGCGGGGGCATGCCGCTCTCCTTCGTCATCGCGCGCTACTTCGCCTACGCGTTCGCGGCGGTCGCCACGGGCGTGGCTCGCCTCGTTCATGGTGCTCTCCGCGGCGATCAACGCGGGCTTCGTCTACGAGGCAAGCTGGGGGCCGGCCAATGCGCGCGAGGTCGCGGAGGGCCTGGCACGCGACGGCGTCTGCGGGCAGCAGGACGTGCCGACGGCCTACCGCTACCTCATCCTGAACAAGGACGGATGCGTGCTGATGACAGACCTCGAGGGCACGCGGCTCGAGGATGCGACGGAAATGGCCAGTACGGCACTCGCCGCGGATCCGGGCGACAGTGGAGATCGAGGGCGGGGCTCGGGCCTCACCTACGCTGCGTTCCCGCTCAAGGGCGGCGGGGCCTGCGCACTCGTCAGCGAGTACCTGCCGCAGTGGGTCTCGCGCGATCTCGCCAGCCTGCTTCCCAACCCGCAGAACCTCATGCTCGTCGGCGCCGCGGCGGGAAGCGCGCTCGCGCTCGCGCTCGTGGCGCGCCGCGCGAGCGCGTGATCTCGCGCAAGATGGCGCCGCTCGCGGAGGCGGCGGGGCGCGTCGGCGCGGGGGAGCTCGACTTCACGGTCGCCAGCACCAACGTGCGCGAGGTGAACGACGTCCTCGCAGCGATGGACGCCATGCGGGCCTCCCTCGCCGAGTCGCTCGAGGCCCGCTGGGCCGCGGAGCGGGGCAGCGCGAGCAGATGGCGTCACTCGCCCACGACCTCAAGACGCCGCTCACCGTGCTGCGCGCCAACGCCGACTTTGTGGCGGAGGAACTGGAAGACGAGAATGACGCCGACCTCGCGGCCGCGCGCGCGACATAGCCGGCAGTGTCGAAAGGCTCGACGGCTACGTGCGCCTGCTCATCGAGGCCTCGCGCGGGTCCGGCGGGGCGGAGAGGGCCCCCATGCGGCCGGCCGAGCTCTGCGAACAGGTCCTCGCCGAGGCCGCCCAGATCGCCCGGGCGCGAGGCGTGACGCTCAACGCGGCCACGGGCCCTGCTGTCGCGGGCGCGCCCGAGGCCCCACTCGACCGAACCGCCCTGGCGCGAGCCGCCGCGAACCTCGTGGCCAACGCCGCCGAGCACGCACGCTCGCGCGTGGCTGTCTCCTGCGACGTCGCGGGCGGCACCTCGTCATCGAGGTTGCCGACGACGGACCGGGCTTTCTCCCGCCGCCCTCGAACGCGGCTGCGAGCGCCTCTTCACAGACGACTCCTCCCGCTCCTCGCGTGACGGAGGCCGCCACTACGGGCTCGGCCTCCACGTCGCCTCCGAGGCCGCGACGCCCACGGGGGCTCCGTCTCGCTCGCCAACAGCCCCTCGGGCGGCGCGGTGGTCACCATCGCGGTCCCCCTGTGCGGGATCTGACGATTTCCTCGATGTCTACCTCGACTGCGATATGTCGCTCGCCGAGGCCGCGACGAGATGGTGTTGCGTCTGCCCCATTTGGTGCTTCTAGCTCAAATTTGATCTGATGTAAGGCCCCGTGCAATCCTGCATGGGCCTTTCTTTTGGCAATTGCTCGACCGATTCGTGGCTTGAAACACAAATTATCGAGTTAAGGAGACATGGGGTCACACAGCGGCTCTCAGAGCGCCCGCCGCACTCCCCCGCCATTACCCTGCGGCGTCCTCGTATAGAGCCCATCCCGCTTGGCGTTTCGTTGCAACAGCCACTTGTCCACCGATCAAGTGAACTACTGGAATAAATACAGCGACATGCTTGTCCGTTATAGTCGCTATATCTGTGTTAATCGCCGCGATAAATACAGCCTGTACTCGGCTGCATACCAGCTACGCGTATGTAGATTCATATCGCGTTAATAAATCGGCTCAAGCGCGTGCAAAACGCGCAAGTAGCCGCAAAAGGCGATTATCGCGTAGGTAGATTTTTGGCACCCTGTTGCTTAATCAAAATTAAGCAATTGCTTAAAAACAAAAAAGGTCAGGCACTAGGTGCCTGACCTGCAAACTTCTGGTCGGGACGACTGGATTCGAACCAGCGACCCCTTGACCCCCAGTCAAGTGCGCTACCAAGCTGCGCCACGTCCCGAAGCTTTTGTTTGTTGCTCTGCTCTCGCTCGCAACAGGGAGTATATTAACCCGAAACTTTAGACTTGTGCAAGAACTTTTTTATAAATTTTGAAGCAAGTCCAAAATTGTATCTGCGAGCTGGGGTTTTGTTAGAACGGGAAGTTCTTTCGTACCTGTTGTGCTCACAATCCAGGCCTTGTTAGTGTCGGTTCCAAAGCCTGAATCGGCGCGCGAGACATCGTTGGCGATAATTACATCGCAACCCTTGCGGGCAAGTTTGCGCTGCGCGTACTCCACGACGTTATCGGTCTCGGCCGCAAATCCGATCACGCATCGCTCTCCCTTTTGGCACGAAAGCTCGGCCAAAATATCAACCGTCTCGACTAGTTCGATGCGATCCAGGCGCTCGTTGGCCTTTTTGAGCTTGTGGTTGGCAGGGGCCGCGGGGGTGTAGTCGGCGACGGCCGCAGCGCAAATGGCAGCGTCGGCCGTCTGGAAGGCGTTTACGCCGCCTGCAGCATCTCTGCGGCGGTCTGCACGCGCACGCACTTTACGCCGCGAGGAATATCGAGCGATGTCGGTCCCAGCACGAGCGTGACGGCGGCACCGCGACGTGCGGCCTCCCCCGCCAGGGCGATACCCATCTTGCCCGAAGAACGGTTGCCAATGAAGCGCACTGGGTCGATCGGCTCGTGCGTGGGGCCGGCGGTGATGACGATGCGCTTGCCCGTCAGGTCTTGCGGCACGGGGTTGAGCACCTCACAGACAGCCTCGACGACGTCCTCGGGCTCGCTCATGCGTCCCGTGTCCACGTCGCCGCAGGCAAGGTAACCGCTACCCGGACCCACAACATTGACACCGCGCTCGCGCAGCGTGGCCATGTTGGCCTGCGTGGCCGGTGCCTTCCACATGCCATTGTTCATGGCCGGTGCGATCACGATGGGGCGCGGCGTGGCAAGCAGCGTGGTGGAGATGAGGTCGTCGGCGATGCCGTTGGCCATCTTAGCGATGATGTTGGCCGTCGCGGGCGCCACGACCACCACGTCGGGCTCCTGCGCCAGCGAGATATGGTGGATGGGGTCGGAGGGGTCGTCGAATAGGCCCACGGCAACGGGCTCATTGGTGAGTGCGCGGAAGGTGAGCGGCCCCACGAACTCCGTGGCGTGCTCGCTCATGACGACCTTGACGTGCGCCGCGCTTTTGCAGCAGGCGTACGATGTTGCACGACTTATAGGCGGCGATCCCGCCGGTAATGCCCAGCAGGATCGTTTTTCCCTCAAGTTGCATTGAATTGTTGGGTGCCGCCATCGTTTAAGCTTCCTTGCTCGGGAGCACCAGCAGGCGGTGGCAGTACGGGCAGTGCGTAATCTCGCTACCGTCGTGGTTGAGGTCACTCATGGACGATGCCTGCAGCGCGGTGTGGCAGACCGTGGGGATGTTGCCCTTGATGGTCTCGACGGCCAGGCCGCGGAACTGCTTGAGCAGACGTTCGTAATCGGTGAGCACGTCGGTCGGCAGCGTGGCGGCAAGCGCGGTGCGCTCCTTGGTGGCGGCATCGATCTGAGCCTGCAGATTGGCAGCCTTGGCGCGGGCAGCCTTGGTATCGGCCTTCACGCCCTCCTCGAACTTGGCGATGATGGCCTGCGCGCGAGCCTCTCGGTCAAGCGCTTCCTTATGGGCGACGACGACGTCCTTGCGGGTGTGCTCGATCTTGTCCAAGCGCTTGGCCAGGGTGGCGAGCTCGTTCTCCAGGTCCTGAACCTCGCGGTAGTCGGAGCCGTCCACGTGGCGCTTCTTGGCGGCCTCGATGGCGTTGTTGGTCTGAATCTCGGTGGTGTTGAGATCGTCGAGCTCAATGTCCAGATCCTTGCGCTGGGCGTAGAGCTTGGTCATCTCGGACTTGAGCTTCACATAGGTCTTGCGCTTGGAAGCGAGCTCCTTGAGCTCCGGCATATTGGCAAGTTCGCTCTTGTTGCGGGCGAGCTCCAAATCGATCTGTTGCAGCTTGAGTAGCGTAGCGCCGGCGCTCATAAGTTCTCTCCTTTTGTCACAGTCCACCATTGGCAAGGGTTCAGTATTTTAATCGCATGACGGGGGTCGACCCCGGCGTCAACTGCAGAGTTCATCAATATATCAACGAACGGCTCCTCGGAGCGGTCGTGGCCGAGCAAGATCACCGGCAGCCCGCGCAAGGCAAGGTCCTGTGCCACGTGGTAGCCTGCCTCGCCCGTCACGATAACATCTGCGCCCGCGGCGATGGCGAGCTCTCCAAAGTCGCCTAAGGAGCCGCCCAAAATGGCGATGGTGCGGCACGGGTGATCTGCCTCGCCCCACACGCGCGGGTCGCTGCCAAACTCCTGGGCGGCGCGGGCGGCAAGGTCGCGCAGGCTGCAGGGGTCGTTGAGGGTCGCAAGGGCGCCCAGACCGGTGAGTTCAGGCTCGTCCGCATGCTCCAGCGAGCTTATGGGCTTTGCGCCTAGCAAATCGCTCAGGCGAACGCGCGCTTCGTGCGAGCGGTCCAGGTTGGTGTGAAGCGAGATGATGCTCACGCCGCAACGAGCTGCCTCGTACAGCGCGGCGCTGCATTGGGGGCGTGTGGAATCCGACGGACAAAACGCCTCGGGCGCCTTGATATAGATGGGATGATGCGTTAGCAGCACGTTGGCGCCGGCCTCCTGGGCGCGGTGCACATTGGCTTCGGTCGCATCGAGTGCGCAGGCAACACCGGTAATCTCCGCGGCAGGGTCGCCGACGGAGAATCCTACATGGTCCCAACTCTCGGCATCGGTCTTGGGATAGCGTGCCAGCAGCGCGCGCTCAAGCTCGGCGACGATCATGCGGCGCCTACGATCGAGAGCAGCGTCTGGGCAAACTCGTCCAGATCGTCCGGATTCACGCGGTCGTCAAAGGAAATGCGTAGTGCGCCCAATGCCTGCTCGCGACCGATGCCCATCGCGCTTAAAACATGGCTCGGGTCCATGCTGCCACTCGAGCATGCCGAGCCTGCCGACACCTCAAAGCCGGCGGCGCGAGCTTGATGATGAGTTCCTCGGAGTCCATGCCGTCAATGTAGATCGATACCATGCCGGGCAGACGGTCGGCTTGTGCGTAGTCACCCATGGTGGCGTGAATGCGCTGGTGGGCCGTAAGCGTGGCGTAGAGCTTGTCGGAAAGGGCTTGCAGCTTCGCGCGCTCCTGAGCCACATGGGGCGTCAGAGACGAGGCGGCAGCGGCAAAGGCGAGCTGCGTGCGCAGGTCTTGCGTGCCGGCACGACGTCCGGCTTCCTGTCCGCCGCCAAAGATGCGCGGGCGCAGCGGCGTGCGGTTCTTAAGGTAGAGCGCGCCGGATGCCACGGGGCCACCGATCTTGTGGGCTGCGGCGGACATGGCGTCGACGCCCAGCTCGGTGACATCGAGCGGAATATGCAGATACCCCTGGATGGCATCGGTGTGGAACAGGGCGCCAACGGTATGCGTGGCCGCGGCAAGCTCGCGGATGGGCTGCACCACGCCGGTCTCGTTGTTGGCAACCATGATGCTCACGAGCGCCACGTCGTCGCCTAGTAGCTCGACAAGCGTGGCAGGCTCAATGTAGCCCATGCGGCAGGGCTGCACCAGGTCGACGGTAAAGCCGGCGGCACGCAGCAACGGCAGGTTGTCCAGAATCGAATCGTGCTCGATGGCCGAAACGATTACACGATCGCGCTTGCGATCGCGCTGACGAGTGCCCTCGGCAAGACCGAGCAGCGCCAGCTGGTTGGCTTCGGTGCCGCCGTTGGTCAGTACAATCTCGGACGGGCGGACGCGCGCGCCAAAGCTGCGGGCGATCTCGCGACGTGCAACCTCCAGCGCGCGGCAGCCTTGCGGCCGAGCGAATGCAGCGAGTTGGGGTTGACGCCGGCAAGCTCGCTGTCGTCGTACTCGCGCTGCGCAAGGAGCGCCTCGGCGCGCATGGGCGTCGAGGCGGCATAGTCAAGATTCACGGGTATGCGGTTTTGACCTGCGGTCATAAGGGTTTATGCCTCCTGTGCGGCCTCGTTGCCCAGCTTCTGCAGCAGCGCAACCTCGGCAGCGGGATCTTCGGACTTAAATACGGCAGAACCGGCCACGAGCACGTTGGCGCCGGCCTTGACGACCTCGACAATGTTCTTGGAAGAAATGCCACCGTCGACCTCGATGAGGGGCGAAACGCCGTGACGCTCGCACATGGCCCTGAGCTCGTGGAGCTTAGCGATGGTGCCCGGGATAAAGCTCTGACCGCCAAAGCCCGGGTTCACGCTCATGAGCAGCACCATATCGACGACGTCGATGATGCTCTCGAGCACGGCACACGGGGGTGGCGGGTTGAGCACCACGCCGGCCTTACGCCGCGCTGCTGCAGATGGGTGAGCGTGCGGTGCAGGTGCGTGGAGGCCTCGTAGTGTACGGTGATCATATCGGCGCCGGCGTCTGCGTACCAATCGACCGTCTCGTCGGGGTTCGACACCATGAGGTGCGCGTCGACCGGTACATCGGTGGAGCGCTTGACGGCCTTAAGGATGTCAACGCCAAAGGTGAGGTTGCTGGTAAAGTGACCGTCCATAACGTCAAAGTGCACGTAGTCGGCGCCGGCGATCTTGTCGAGTTCGCCCTTGAGGTTGGCCATATCGGCCGAGAGGACGGACGGAGCGATTTTGATGGAACCCATGGTAGTAACCTTTCTGCGCTAGTCGGTGAGTCCGTAGAACTCTTGCGATGGGACGCGGTCGGTGAGAATTTCGAGCGCCCTATCCAAAGTAACACCGTTGTAGAGCGTTTGCTCCACGGCAAAGGTGAGCGGAATGTCTACGCCCAGTGAACGGGCGAGCTCGCTGACGCTACGGGCGGCGACGGCACCCTCGACCACCATATGCGTGCGTGCCTGGTACTCTTCGAGCGACACGCCATGAGCGAACTCGTAGCCAAAGGTACGGTTGCGCGAATGCTCCGAGGTACAGGTGGCGATGAGGTCGCCCATGCCGGCGAGTCCCATGCAGGTTATGGCCTGTCCGCCGCGTGCGTGCACCAGTCGACTGATCTCGGCCAGGCCGCGCGTCATGATAAGGGCGAGCGTGTTGTCGCCCGCGCCAGTGCCGGCGGAGATGCCGCACACGATGGCGATGACGTTTTTCATGGCGCCGCAGACCTCGACACCGGTCATGTCCTGCGACAGGTAGATGCGGAATGCCGTGGACAGGAGCAGGTCCTTAAAGGTCTCCCCTATCTGCGGATCTTCGCTGGCAATGACGGCGGCAGAAAGTCCGCCACGGCAGATTTCCTCAGCATGGTTGGGGCCCGAGAGGGCAGCCACGCGCCGCTCGTTGCCGATTTCGCTGGCAATGACCTCGCTCATAAGCAAGCCGGACTCGGGCTCGATGCCCTTGGTGAGGCACAGAACCGGCATCTCGTCCGCGATGAACGGCGCCGCCTGGTGGCAGACGTCGCGCAGGTGCGTCGAAGGCACGGCAAATATGATGGCCTCGGCGCCGGCGAACGCCTGGGCTAAGTCCGTCGTGGCGACAACGTTTTCCGGCAGCAGGTAGTCCACCAGATAGCGGGGGTTACGGTGCTCGCCGTTAATGCCGGCGGCCGTCTGCTTGCTATGGGCCCACATGGTCACGCGCTCGGCTCGCGCGGCGGCAAGGCCGGCGACGGCGGTTCCCCAGGAGCCGGAGCCAATCAGCGCAACATTCATGACTCTCTCCTACTTATCGTCGGGTTCGGTGACGCGCTTGGTAAACGAGAGCTTGGACTCCTTACCGCACATGAGCTTTTTGATGTTCGCGCGATGGGCCCACACCACGGTGATGCCGATCATCGCCATGCAAAACTTAAGGCCCAGGCTGCTGTACGGAAAGACCGCGCAGGCGGCGATGGGAAGGCCGATGGCCGCGGCAAGCGAGCCCACCGACACAAACTTGGTGATGGCAACGGCCACGATAAACATGCCCAGCAGCGATAGTCCGATGGGCCAGTACCAGGCGAGGATGACACCCAAGCCCACGGCGATACCCTTGCCGCCATGGAAGTTGAGGTAGGGCGAGAAGATATGGCCCCACACCGCTGCCAGGCAAATGACGCCGAGCATCCAATCGCCGGGGGCTCCGGGCGCCATGATGCTTACGGGGAAGCCATAGCCCAAGTCGGCAATGAGCGGACGCGCGATAAGGACGCAGATGGCGCCCTTAAGGCAGTCGAGCAACAACGTGAGCGCGGCCACCTTAGGGCCGGCCACGCGCAGCGCATTGGTTGTGCCGATGTTGCCGGAGCCCGCCTTGCGAATGTCCGTGTGGTTGAACACACGGCCCAAGATCAGGCCAAACGGAATCGCCCCGATGAAGAACGAGACCACGGCGCAGATGGCGGTCAGCAGAATCGGATTATGCATCCTTCTGTTCCTTCTTCCTAAAGAAGAGTCGAATGGGCGTGCCGGCAAAATCGAAGGTCGAGCGCATGCGGTTCTCCACGTAGCGCTGGTAGGTGTCGTTGACCAGGTCGCTGTGGTTGACGAAGAACGTGAACGTCGGCGGGTTGACGCCCGTCTGGGTCACGTAGTGCATGCGCAGGCGACGCTTGCCGTCTACCACGGTGTGGCCAAACTCGCGCAGGTCGGTGAGGAACGTATTGAGGCGCGAAGTGCTGATCTTTTGCGAGCGCGTCTTTTCGGCGGCGTCGACCATCGCCCAGATCTTCTCGACGCTGCGGCCAGTGAGGGCAGAGATGCGCAGGTACTGGGCCCAGGGAGCCATGACGCCCAGACGGCGGTCGATGGTCTCCATGCAGGCCTCGCGCTTACGGTCGTCGTCGAGCAGGTCCCACTTGTTGAGCAGCACAACGATGGCACAGCCGCGCTCGATGGCAAGACCCATGACCTTCTGGTCCTGTTCGGTACGCCCACGGAGGCGTCGACGACGAGCAGCGCCACGTCGGCGCGGTCGATGGCGCGCAGGCCGCGGACCATCGAGTAGTACTCGATGTTCTCGTACACGGTGCTCTTCTTGCGGATGCCCGCGGTGTCGACCATGCGGTAGTGCTTGCCGTTGCGCTCCACGACGGTGTCGATGGCGTCGCGCGTCGTGCCGGCAATGTTGGACACGATAGAGCGGTCGGCGCCCAGGATGCGGTTGAACAGCGAGGACTTACCGGCGTTGGGGCGGCCGATGATGGCCACGTTCAGCGCATCGGGGAACTCATCGGCGACCTCGTCCTCCTCCTCGGGCAACAGGGCCACGATGTCGTCGAGCAGGTCGCCCGTGCCGTGGCCATGCAGGGCCGAGAGCGGCGTGGGCTCGCCGATGCCGAGCGAATAGAACTCCCAGATGCTGTCGTTTTCGCGATCGGGGTTGTCGAGCTTGTTCACCAGCAGAAAGACCGGCTTGTCGCAGCGCTTGAGCATGCGGGCGACCGACTCGTCCTCCTCGGTGACGCCGGTGCGGCCATCGACCACAAACAGGATAACGGCGGCTTCCTCGGCGGCGGCAAGGGCCTGGTCACGGATGGACGTGGCGAAGACGTCATCGCTCTTGAGCGGTTCGATGCCGCCCGTGTCGACGATGGTGAACTCGCGGCCGTTCCAATCGGCCGTGTGGTACGAGCGGTCGCGCGTGACGCCGCGGGACTCGTGGACGATGCGTCCGAGGTCTGGGCCAGGCGGTTAACGAGCGTGGACTTGCCCACGTTGGGGCGTCCGACGACGGCGACGATAGGTTTCATCTGCTCTCCTTTAATGGGTAGGGTCAGTGGAAATGTTAGAGTCCGCGGACACAATGCCAAGGATATGCTCCAGGGTATCGAGCAACTCATGCGGCATGGTCGACACCACATGAACCTCGGCACCGCGACTGGTAAGGCTTGCGAGTAAATCGTCACGATGATACTCGTCAAGCGTCATGCCGTCAGCGTTGAACATGAGCTTAGGCACAAAGAGCATAACCCCCGACAGATCTTGGGGCAGCTGCTCCAGAATGTCACACGCGACGATGAGGCCGGTCACGTCCACGTTGCCGCCGAAGTAGCGGTTCTTGATGGCTGTGACGGTGCCGGCGAGTCCCTGGGGCGACTCCACAAAGCGCGCCACGGTGTCGCGCGCGCTGGCGCCGGAGAGGCACAGAAGGCGCTGGTTGCGCTCGGCGATGCCAGCGCGGACGCGGGCCAGACGCTCGGCGTCGGCGGCAAGCACGTCGTCGGTCTCGTCCAGATACGAGCGGATCATGCCAATGCCGTCGTAGTACTGCGGGTAACCGTCGTAAAAGTCTGCCTCGGGAGGATCGATGCCGGCGTCCAGGTAGAACTCGTCGCTCATCTGGAAGGTGTGGCGGCCAAAGCGCTCGAAGGCTCGGTCCTGGAAAGGCCGGATCATGGCAATGGTCTCGCGAGCCAGCTCGGGCTTGTCGCTGTAGGACCAGCTAAAGCGGTTCTGATGCTTGGTAAAACCGAGCGGCACAATGCCCAGGCTTGTGATTTGCTCGTGCTCCTCGCAAAAGCGCAGAGTCTTTTGAAGCTCCTCGCCGTCGTTCATGCCGGGGCACAACACGATCTGCGCGTGAATCTCGATGCCGGCGGCCATGATGGCTTCGAGTACGTCCATGCCGCGCTGGGCGTTGCGGCCCATCATGCGGCGGCGGCGTCGGGGCTTACGGCATGGACCGACACGTTCATGGGGCTCATGTTGCGTTGGATGACGTTTTGAACATCATCGTCGGTGAGGTTCGTGAGCGTGACAAAGTTGCCCTGTAAAAAGCTTAGGCGATAGTCGTCGTCGCGAATGTAGAGCGTGGAACGGCCGCCCTTGGGCAGCATGGTCATAAAGCAGAACACGCAGGCGTTCACGCAGGTGCGCATGCCGTCAAAGATGGGGCCGTCGAACTCCAGCCCCCAGTCCTCTCCCGGGAAGCGGTCGAGCTCGACGGAGGTGACGGTGTTGTCGCGTGGGTCGAAAACCTCGAGGTCGACGGTATCATCGTCGGCCTCCCAGAGCCACACGATCATGTCGGTGAGCTGCTCGCCGTTGACCGTGAGCACGTGCATGCCCGGCTCGATACCCACATCCCACGCGGGCGATTCGGGACGCACGTTCTTTACGAGCGCGCCTTCACCCGGCTCGGGGTCGCGGCTGCGCCCGTAATCGGCCACCTCGGCGGCGTATGCGGGTACGGTCTGGTCCATGATTAGCGGCAAAGCTCCTTGATGCGCGCGACGGCGCGTTCGATGTGTTCTTGCGGGGTGGAGGCTCCTGCGGTGATGCCGATGTGGCGTACGTTGACAAACCATGCCGCCTCGATCTCGGATGCCTCCTCGATGTGATGTGTGCGCTCGCAGGCGTCTGCGCAAATCTGCGCCAGGCGGCGGGTGTTGCCCGAGTTCTTGCCGCCCACGATGACCATGCAGTCGCAGCGGTTGGCAAGTGTGGCTGCTGCCTGTTGACGCTCACTCGTGGCGGCGCAGATGGTGTTGATCACGCGCAGCTCCTGCACGCGCGGGGTGATAGCAGCCACGACCTCGGCGAGGTTCTGCGCAGTCTGGGTGGTTTGCACGACGAGGCCTACCTTGCCCTTGAGCGACAAGGCGGTGGCGTCGGCGGCACAGCTCACGACCTGTGCATCATTGCCGGCGTGGCCCAAGATGCCCTCAACCTCGGGATGGCCCGGCTCGCTACGACTACCACGCGGTAGCCCTCGCGTACCAGGCGCTCGGCGGCCACATGGACCTTCTTCACGTAGGGACAGGTGGCGTCGACCACGGTAAGGTCACGCTCGCGAGCGGCATCGATCACCTGCGGCACCACGCCGTGAGCGCGGATGATCACGGTGCCCGATGCGGCATCGTCTAGGGTCTCAGCCAGACCGACGCCTGCCTCGGCGAGCTCGCGCACCACGATGGGGTTATGGATGAGCGGACCCAGCGTGTGGACCTGAGCGCTCTCCCCTGCCTGCGGCGCGGCGGCCAATGCCATGTCGAGCGCGCGCTGCACGCCGTAGCAGGTGCCGGCGTGAGCTGCAATCTCGATGGTGGGCGCGGTGGCTTGGTCGGACGCAGTCGCGGCGGTGTTCGTCACGTTCTCGCTCATGGCTAGAACCTGCCCGGATGCTCGGCGCACAGCTCGTCGCGCATGGCGTATACGCGGCTCATAGCCTCGGACTCAAACCAGGCCAGGCGCTCCGTGCGCCTAAGCCCGGCCGGCGCGTCCGAAAGCGAGACGGCCTTGCCGGCACGAATCCAGCACTTCTTGGGACGCATGAGCTTTTTGCCCGCGGGCGTGATGTCGGACCAGCCACAGATGGCAAGTGGGTTGACGGGCGCCTTGCCCATCTGAGCGATGAGCGCAAAACCGCCATGGACCTCGGGCTTGATCTCGCGCGAGCGGATGCGCGTGCCCTCGGGGAAGATCAGGACGTCCTCGCCGCGCTGCAGCGCATGCTGGGCGGCGCGCAGGCACTTCATGTCGGCGGTGCCACGCTCCACGGGAATGCCGCCCACGCGGCTAAAGGCCCAGCGTACGATCTTGCTCTTGGCGAACTCGGACTTAAAGATGGGGCGGATGCGGCGCCCGCCAAAGAACAGCGCCGTCTCCACGGCCAAGAGCTCGGCCATCGAGGTGTGGTTGCAGATGACCACGCTGCCGCGTCCGTCCTGGCGCTCAAACAGCAGGTCAGCGTCCTCGACCTTCCAGCGCCACATGAGCTTGGAGAAGGCCCACAGGATGGCCATGACCACGACGACGGTGCCGCGGATGAGCGCCGGGAACTCGGCATAGGGGGCGTGTAATAATCCTCGGGCGTCTGCTTAAACAGGCGCATGGGCTACCTCCTTTGGTTGATGAGGTCCTCGATAATGCGGACGACCTCGTCGATGGTATGGGCGGTGGAGTCAACGTGCACGGCGTCCTCGGCGGGCACGAGCGGCGCGACCTCGCGGCTGCTGTCAAGCTTGTCGCGCTGCTTAAGGCGTCGAGAGTCTCGTCGACCTCGGCCTCGAGCTGCTCGGCAGTAAGCGGCCGGGCGTCGTTTTGGTGACGCTGCAGCACGCGGCGGCGGGCGCGCTCGCGCGGGTCAGCGGTCAGGAAGACCTTGACCTGCGCGTTAGGGAACACGACGGTTCCGATGTCGCGACCCTCGGCCACGATATCGCGGTCCTCGGCGGCGCGGCGCTGATGGATGAGCATGGCGGCGCGCACGCCCGGGTAGGCCGAGACCTTGGACACGTTGGCGTCGACCTGCGGGGTACGAATGGCGGTCGAAGCGTCCTGGCCGTCAATGGTCAGGCGCGTGTCCTCGCCGGTGCCGTTGGTAAAGCGAATCTCGATCTGCTCGGCGAGGGCGTCGATGGCCGCCTCGTCGTCCAGATCGACGCCGCGGTCGAGCGCGGCGAAGGTGACGGCGCGATACATGGCGCCCGTGTCGAGCTTGTTAAAGCCCAGCTGGCGGGCGATCTCCTTGGCGATGGTGGACTTGCCGGAACCGGCGGGGCCGTCGATGGCGACGATCATGCAATGCTTCCTTTCGATGGTTGACGTGCTGGTATGGTTCGCAGGCGCTGGGGCACGGCGGGTTGCCTAGCCCGTGTAGCGCTCGCGGTAGGTGTTGCGCTTGGGTGCGGAGCCGTGGCTGCCGTGGTGACGCGTGCGGCTGGCGGGCGTGTCTTGGGGCTTGCCGCCGTTGCGCTTGGCGCTCGCCTGCTTGGGCGGGATGCCGCCGGCCTTGAGGATCTGCACCTCGCGGTCGGTGAGCTCGCGCCACGAGCCTTTGGCCACGTCCACGAGCTCCAGGCCGGCAAAGTTGCTGCGATGCAAGCGGATCACGGGATGGTGAATCTTGCTCAGCATGCGTTTGACCTGGTTTTTGCGGCCCTCGCGGATGATGACCTCCACGGCGGTGGTGCCGGGCTTGACGCCTTGGGGAGCTACGGCCTCGGCCTCGCGCGCGTTGATGACGCGGCAGATTGCCGGCTGGCACAGGCCATCGTCGAGCTCGATACCACGGCGGAGCGGCGTGAGATCGAGCTCGGTCAGCGTCCCGTCAACGAGCGCCTGGTAGGTCTTGTAGACGTGCTTGCTGGGGTGCAGCAGGTCCTGCGACAGGTCGCCGTCGGTGGTAAAGAGCAAAAGGCCCGTGGTGTCGCGGTCCAGGCGGCCCACCGGGAAAAGTCCCGGAAAGCGGTCGCGGGGGACCAGGTCGGCCACGCAAGGGCGCTCCTGCGGATCGCTCATGGTGGTGAGGTAGCCGGTCGGCTTATAGAGCATCAGGTACACGGCGCCCTGGTTGAGCTTGACGGGCATGCCGTCGACCTCGATATGGTCGCGGTCGACGTCGACCTTGGTACCTAGTTCGGTCGCGACCTGGCCGTTGACGGTCACGCGGCCGGCGGTCATTAGGTCCTCCGAGCCGCGGCGGCTCGCCACGCCCGCACGCGCCAAAAAGCGCTGCAGGCGCATGGTGTGCGGATAGACGGGCTGGGTGTCGGTTGCGGGTATTGCGTTGCCCATGGCGCGCGTCTCCCCTACTTCGTTAGTCCTCGTCATGCAAATCCTCCGAGGTCTCGTCGACGACCAGGGTCTCCAAGTTCTCGACTGCCTCAACATCTTCAACATCGGTATCGAGCAGTTCGCGCTCTTCGTCCAGGTCCTCGGCCTGCTCCTCGAGCGTGGACTGAATGCTGCGGCCGCTCAGGCGCTCGCGGATAAATTGACGCGACTGCTCGTCGGGGGCAAACTGCTCCAGGTCGGGCAGGTCGCGGGTGGAGCGCAGACCGAACTTTTCCAAGAAGGCGTTGGTCGTGCCGTAGATGATGGCTTGACCGCGCTGGGGGTCGCGGCCGAGTTCGCGCACCAGACCCTTGTCCACGAGCGACGCGATGACGCCGTCGGAGTTGACGCCGCGGATGCCCTTGACCACCTCGCGCGTCACGGGCTGGTGGTATGCGATGACGGCCAGGGTTTCGAGCGCCGCCTGCGACAGCTTTTGCGTGTCCCAGCTCAGCACGTAGGCCTCGACCACGTCATGGTAGGCGGGATGCGTGAACAGGCGCCAGCCGCCGGCGACCTCGCGCAGCTGAAAGCCGCGGTTGGCCTCCTCGTACTCAACCTTGAGCTCGGCGAGCAGCGACGCGCACTCGCCGGGGGCGATATCCAGCGCGCCTGCCAGCGCGGGCGCGCTCACCGGGTCGCTCGACACCAGCAGAAGCGCCTCGAGGGCGCCTTTGAGGCTGTTTGCCTCTAGCGTGGAAAGGGTTGACATGATTGCGGCTCCTATTCGGTGAGCTCGGGGCCCTCGCCGGGCACGTATGCCTCGGCGCCCTCGACGCGGTTGATTTGAATGGTCCCAAAGATTTCGTCCTGACTCAGCGTGAGCGAGCCGCGCTTGGCGAGCTCCAGCATGGCCAAAAAGGTGACGACGAGCTGCTCGGTGGTGGCGTCGCCGTCCAACAGCTCGCGGAAGGTGCAAGTTTGGTGCGCATGGTAAAGCGGTCGACCGAGGCTACGGTCAGATCGAGCGGCACGCGATGCGGCGCCACGTGCTCGGCCTCCAGCAGGAAGGTCTGGCGCTTGCCGTCCAGGTCGGCACAGATGACGGCCAAACCGCGCAGGGTGATGCCAGCCAGGTAGTCGGGCATAAGGCCCAGGAACTCGGGGTCGGGGCCGGCCACACGCGGGTGCATGCGGCTTTCGGCCTGCATGCGGGCACCGAGGGCCGCAGCCGCGCCTTTAAACTGCTTGTAGGCAATCAGGCGCTGGATCAGGACCTCGCGCAGGGCGTCGCCGTCGAGCGTGCTGAGCTCCTCGAGGTCTTCGTCGAACTCGTCATCGTCGTCATCGGCTTTGCGCGGGGCCTCCTGCGGCACCAAGGAGGCGGCCTTGATGTCCAAAAGGGTTGCTGCGACCAACAAAAAGTCGCTCGCCACGTCCAGGTCCAGCGCCTCGATGCGCTCGGCCTCGGCAAGGTACTGCTCGGCCACCTCGCTGATGGAGATGGCGCCGATATCTACTTTTTGGCGGGTTACCAGCTGCAGCAGCAGGTCGAACGGTCCGCTGTAGACCTGCGTCGACACGCGATACGACATCTTCGACCTCCTTTGACGGCGCCTTCGCGGCGCGGTTTGGGTGCATATTACGACCGTTTTGCACGGTCGACCTGTAAGTTTACCTTAGATGCCGGCGATTGCGAAGTTGAGCAGCTGCTCAGCAAGCGGATACACGGTAACGTCGAAATAGCGGCCGATCACGTCGATGCCGGTCCACATAGGCAGCAGGTACAGCACGATGATGAGGATGGGCATGGCGTATTGCTGCAGGTGGTAGTAGTTGTTGAGCGCCTTGCCTTTGAGGAAGGGCACGATGATCGACGAACCGTCGAGTGGCGGGATCGGGATGAGGTTGAAGAACGCGAGTGACAGGTTGACCACGATAAAGGTGGTGCCGAAGTTCATGATCTGTGATGCTACGGCAAAGGACATGCTGGTGTAGAGGTTGCCGTACGTTGCGTGCATGAGGGCGGCCGCGAGGCACGCGAGTGCGATGTTCGATGCGGGGCCGGCCGCACTCACCAGGACCTCGTCACGCTTGGGGTGCTTGAGGTTGTTGAGGTAGACGGGCACGGGTTTGGCGAAGGCGAACACGGGACCGCCGGCCGCGAGCATGAGCAGCGGCAGGATGATGGTGCCAAACGGGTCGATATGGTTAAGCGGGTTGAGCGACACGCGGCCGCGCGAACGGGCCGTCTTGTCGCCGAGCGCCCAGGCCGCGGCGGCGTGTGCGCTCTCGTGGATCACGATGCCCACGATGACGGCGACGGCGCTGGCGAGCAGGTTCATGATGTAGCTGCTGGACATGGCGCTCCTCTAGCGGACGCGACGCGAGGCGCGCGTGAGCAGGTAGTCGATCACAAACAGGATCACGGCGACGATGGCGTAATCCAAGCGGAACACACCGCCAAAGGGCGACGTGATGACGCCGTAGCCGGCGATGGCGCTCGGCAGGGCGCGCGAAAGCTCGACGACAAAGCCCACGATCTGCAGCTTGGCGGTGAGGCCGCTAAAACACAGCAGCACGGTCATCGCGCTCATAAAAATGCCGCAGATGCGACAGGCGATGGCGATGATGCTCATCGCCACGGCAGCGGCCTTACGAGAGTTCACGCGCGGTCTCCTCTTCGATCTGGGTGGAAAGCTCCAGCCATTCGTCCTCGAGCTTGGGTAGCTCTTGCTTAAGGCCGTTATATTCCCCCAGCGCGGCGTTGAACTTGTCTTGATCGGCATAAAGCTCTTCGCTTGCCATCAATTCCATAAGCTCGTCATAGCGGGCACGCTTTTTGTCGAGCTCCGTCTCGATCTTCTTGAGCTGGTTGCGCACGCCCTTGAGCTTTTTATTGAGCGCGGCGCGGGCTTGGGCCTCGGCGCGCTTTTGCTCCTTGGTCTTTTTGCCCTCGGCAGGCTTAGGCGCCGCGGCGGGGGTGTCGGCCTGGGCGGCGCTTGCCTTGGCGGACTTGGTCGTGGCCGGCGCGCTTTCCGTGGACGCCTCGGCGGCGGCGCGGGCTGCGAGGTCCTCGCGCTTGTAGAGGTAGTAGTCGTAGTCGCCGTCGTAGACCGTGACTTGTCCGTCGCGGATGTCGATGACGCGGTTGGCCACGGCGCGTACCAGGTGCTCGTCGTGGCTGATTAGCACGATGGTACCGGGGAAGTTTTGCAGGGCGTTCTCGAGCATGTCCACCGAGTCGATGTCCAGGTGGTTGGTGGGCTCGTCCAGGCACAGGAGCGCCTCGGGGGCCACGAGCATCTTTGCCAGGGCCAGACGCGCCTTTTCACCGCCGGAGAGGACGCGTACCTGCTTTTCGATTGCGTCGTTGTCGCTAAACAGGAAGGCGCCCAGCAGGCTGCGCTGCTGCGGCACGGTCCACTTGGGCGTGACGGTGTCGATCTCTTGCAGGACGGTATTGGACTCGGTCATGCCCTCGAGTGCGTGCTGGGCGTAATAGGCCACGCCCACGTTGGTGCCTAGGTCGCGGGTGCCGGTGGTGGGCGGCTCCAGGCCGGCGAGGATCTTCATGAGGGTGGACTTGCCGGCGCCGTTGGGGCCGACGAGCGCCACGTGCTCGCCGCGGTAGAGCTTGAGGTCGATGTCGCTGTAGATGTGCTTGTCGCCGTAGGACTTGGATACGCCCTCGAGCCCCACGACCATGTCGCCGGAGCGCGGCGGGTCGGGGAACTTAAAGTCGATGTGCTTGTGGCCCTCGGGCAGGATGACGAGCTCCTTTTTGATCTGCTCAATCTTGCGGATGCGCTCCTGCGCTTGGGCGGCCTTGGTGGGCTTGTAACGGAACTTGTCGACGAAGACCTGCATATGGGCGATGTCGCGCTCCTGCGCGGCACGCTTTGCGCGCATCTGCTCCAGGTTGTCCTCGCGCTGCTTGAGGTAGCTGCTGTAGTTGCCGGTGTAGGTGGTTACGCGGCGGTTCTCGAGCGCGGCGACGTGGTCGACGCAGGCGTCCATAAACGCGCGGTCGTGGCTGACGATGAGCACGGCGCCGTCATAGTTGGCGATAAAGCCGCGCAGCCACTGGACGCTCTCGAGGTCCAGGTGTTGGTGGGCTCGTCCAGAAGCAGCAGGTCGGGGTGACGCAGGAAGAGCTTGGCAAGCGCGATGCGCATCTGCCAGCCGCCCGAGAACTCGGAGCACGGGCGCTCGAAGTCGGTGACTTTGAAGCCGAGGCCGGATAAGATCTTTCGGGCGTTGCTCTCGAGCTCGTAGCCGCCCAGGTGCTCAAAGCGGTCCTGGACCTGGCCGTACTCGTTAAGGAGTGCGTCGACGTCCTTGCCCTGCTCGGAGAGCTCGGTGATCTGGGCCTGCAGTTCGTTGGCGCGCTCGCCCATGCGGCGGATTTCCTTGGCGGCGGCCATGACCTCGGCAAGATGGTGTGTCCTTGTGCTCCAGATTAGTTTCCTGCTCTAGGTAGCCCACCTGGCAGTCCTTGGCGTACTGGACCTGGCCAGAGTCGGGACTGTCGATGCCCATGATGATCTTAAGCATGGTGGTTTTGCCGGCGCGTTAGGGCCCACGAGCGCGAAGCGCTCGCCGGGGTTGATCTGGAAGGACGCGCCGCTAAAGAGGACGCGTGCGCCGAAGCTTTTTCTGATCTTGTCGACCAGGAGGATCATGGTGCCGCCTTTGACCTTGTGTGCCAATATGAAAAAAGGCCCCAACTTGCGTTGGAGCCTCATTCAATGCTCGGGGTGGAGACGAGGGGATGCGAACCCCTGACCTCTTGACTGCCAGTCAAGCGCTCTCCCAGCTGAGCTACGCCCCCGTGCGAAGAAGTACTATACGGGAACTCGGACCACGATGCAAGGATCATTTTGGAATTTTCGCGAGTGTCGGCGCGCACGGGACCGCGCCAGCCCGCGGGGCGCCTGGCCCCCGCACAGCCCGTACGCCGGCCGACTTGGCGCGTGGAACACGACGCGCCCCGTTCAACAGGGTTTTCCGTGCGCCGCCAGTCCCATTATCGGGTCCGATTGCGAAGCGCCCCTCCCCAGCGCCTCAGAACCATGCCGGTTTACTACGATAAATCAGGAATGTCCAACCACGCACGCCTTTTCGTGCAACCGGCGGGCTACCTACCTGCGGTTTTG
>ENA-OQBU01000129-OQBU01000129.1-human-gut-metagenome-genome-assembly--contig:-NODE-129-length-21242-cov-4.974094_pt1 | contig 21242 bp, 21 predicted proteins | sample MGYA00242492_ERZ504566 | MGnify/ENA primary metagenome ERZ504566 (study PRJEB26092, sample SAMD00036261) | human gut metagenome | host: Homo sapiens | study: EMG produced TPA metagenomics assembly of...
TACGTATTATGCTAACAACGCCAAGAACAGCCAAGTGGAGAAGATCACCAAGGCGTTTGGCGTGGATGGAGCTTTGCTCAACGAGATGATGCGGCTTGATCTTACCGAAGCGACGCTGAATGAATTTTGGTCGGTTCGACCAGTTGAAAGCGTCTATCAACAAGCCTTTGGCAAAGGCATTCTTCAGCAAGCCGGATAGCTCTGTCACCCAATTCACTGCGAATCTTCTCGCCACCAAGTTGCTGAAAAGCTTTATCCTTGAAGGAGGATTCGATCTGGACGATCGCAAATAGCGGACGGCAGTAAAACAGGGGGAGAATCATGGCGGTTGTTAACGAAGCGAAACTGGGGTATCTGGACTTTCTTTTCGCGTGAGGATCGGGTACGCCACCATCGCTACGTTGAGGAAATGAAGCAGTATGACATGATGCGCTCCGGCGACATCAATGCCATTTCGGAAAGCGCGAAACTGTGGGATTCCGGACTATACGGCCATCTGTCGGACGATTCTCTGAAAAACGCGAAATACCGTTTCATCACCACCATTACCTTGGCCACGCGTTTCGCCATTGAAGGTGGCATGGACGAGGAAGACGCCTACAACGCCTCCGATTTGTACATCCAGAATCTGGAAAGCTGCAAAACCCCTGACGACGTGCGCCGTCTGCATACCGACATGATGACATTCTTCACTTGGGCCATGGCCGACATGCAGAAGACGGAAACGCATTCCAAAGCCGTCAACGAATGCATGGACTACATCCACTACCATCTGCATGAGAAAATCACTGTCGCGATTCTGGCACAACGCGTGCATTTGAATCCCACTTATTTGTCGGAACTGTTTCAAACGGGAGACGGGCACAGCGATATCGCAATATATCACCGACAAACGCATGGAAGCCGCCGAAAACATGCTCAAATACTCGGAATACAGCTTCAATGAGATCGCGCAGATCCTCGCATACCGGTCGCAAAGCCATTTCACGAAAGTCTTCAAAAAACATAGCGGCATGACACCGGGGGAGTACCGCGCCAAGTACTCACAGAACGGCATCTGGCCGGAGTAGTAGTGTTCCGGCGTGTCGCGGGCGATGCGGTGAACCGGACGTAACGGCATCTCGAACTTCGGTTGTGCCAATCGTGAAATCGATGTGGTTTCGCGTGTGGCATACGTTCGAATCGACTACGGTGAAAGCATTCAATGATGATGCGCGCCGGCCGAATGAACGGCAGAACGGAAACGCGCGCAGGATGTGTGGATGAAAGTAAAGGAATAAACGAATATGGGAATGCCCCTTGATTTGTATGTGATTCGACATGGCGAATCCGAAGCGAACGTGATTATCAGTGCCGGTGAACAGGGTGACAACTCGCTGTATACGCAGGATAACGTCACCGTGCCCGACCGTTCGTGGAGGCTTACGGCCACCGGCCGCAAGCAGGCGGACTGCATCGGCCGCTGGCTGGTCTCACAGCAGCCGTTGTTCGACCGCTACCTCGTCTCGCCGTACGTGCGCACACGTGAGACGGCTGCCACGATGGCCCTGCCTAAGGCGAAATGGGGAGGAGACACGCGTGCTGCGCGAACGCTCCTGGGGTGAGATCAATACCATCACGAAAGACGATTCAAACCAATTCGCGCGTAACTGGATGTTCAAGAACACTGATCCGCTGTATTGGCGTCCGCCGGCGGGCGAATCGATCGCCGATGTGGCCGAAAACCGCGTGCATAATCTGCTCACATCCCTGAACCGCAAGTCGGACGCGGAATCCGTGGTGATGGTCAGTCACGGCGACCTCATGCTGGCGCTTATGCTCACTTTGGAGGACCTGTCCGACGAGGAGTTTATGCGCCGTGCGGCGTCCGACGAATGGAAGATCACTAATTGTACGTGCTTCCATTATTCGCGCCGTGATCCGGCGACCGGGCGTACGTATAAGCGGTTCCGTTGGGAGCAGACCGCGCGGCCGGTATTCGATGAGGCGGAAAATCGTTGGGTGGTGAAAGTGGACGATTGGCGCGAATTCAAACGTCCAGTGCTGTCGAATGGCGATTTGGTGGACGTTGTTCATGCGGTTGACCGTCACCTGTGATGTGTGTTGGTCTGTTGATTGCATGATCAGATTGGCTGATATCGACGATTGATGCCCCCCATCTTGCGTGCGCAACGCGCCCGTGTCCACGCCCCACTACAATGGCTGTGACACGCGGCGCGTTTTTGCTTGCCGCGCAAGAGAGTTAAGGAGACAATCGCATGTCCAATCTGTTCACGTGGCAGGTCCACGGTGACGGCAAGACGCTGAAGCCGGGCGAAGTCGTTGAGCCTGACGAGCGCCTGACTTGGCCGCGCACCGCCGAAATCGGCGCACAGCATGTCATCGCCATGTTCGGCGCCACGTCCTGGTGCCGATTCTGACCGGTTTCGACCCGTCCACCACCTTGTTCTTCACGGCCATGTCGACCGCGCTGTTCCTGCTGATCAACAAGAACGTGCTGCCGAGCTACTTGGGTTCGTCCTTCGGCTTCATCGCGCCGATCGCCGCCGTGGCCAGCGCCCACAAGGGCCTCGCTGTCGCGTCCTTCGGCATCATGGTCACCGGCATCCTGCTGGCCCTGATCGGCGTGCTCGTCCATTACGCGGGCGCCAAGTGGATCGACATCATCATGCCGCCGGTGGTCAACGGTGCCATTGTGGCCATCATCGGCTTCAACCTGGCTCCGAGCGTGTGGAACAACTTCAAGGTCGCTCCCGACACCGCCATCGTCACCCTCGTGGCCGTGCTGCTCGTCGCCGTGTTGTTCAAGGGTCTGCTCGGCCGACTCAACATCCTCATCGGCGTGATCATCGGCTATGCGTACGCCTGCTTCCGTGGCCAGGTCGACTTCTCCGCCATCGGCAAGGCCGCATGGATCGGCCTGCCGGAATTCCGTCTGCCGCAGGTCGACTTCACCATCCTGCCGATGTTCATCCCAGTCGTGCTCGTGCTCGTCGCCGAAAACGTCGGCCACGTCAAGTCCGTCTCCCAGATGACCGGCCGCGACTATGATGACCAGATCGGCACCGCGCTGTTCGCAGACGGTCTCGGCACCACCATCGCCGGCTTCGGCGGCGGTTCCGGCACCACCACGTACGGTGAGAACATCGGCGTGATGGCTGCCACCAAGGTCTACTCGACCGCCGCATACTGGTGCGCCGCCGCGTTCGCGCTGATTCTGAGCCTGTGCCCGAAGTTCGGTGCCATCATCAACACCATTCCGGCTGGCGTGCTCGGTGGCGTGACCACCCTGCTGTACGGCATGATCGGCATGGTCGGTATTCGTATTTGGGTTGAGAACAAGGTCAACTTCGACAAGCCGCTGAACATCATGGTTGCCGCAATCACCATGATCATCGCCATCGGCCAGTTCGCGTTCGCGTTCAATGGCATTTCCTTCAACGGCATCGCCATCGGCACCATCGTGATTCTCGTCGCCTACCACGGTCTGAAGGCCGTCGGCAAGGCCACCGGCACGATCGACAAGAACGACCCCGACATCCTGTGATGCAATAATCGTTTGCATCGCTCTGAAGGCCCTTCCCAAACGTTCCCTGTTCCGGAAGGGCCTTTTGCGTACGCCTGTGTAGCTTTCGCGTGTGCAAGGCATTAGAGATGCGATGAGGATATGACGATTATTGAGAAGTTTCAAGATGAAAGCATACGTCGGAGTCTTCATCGATAGGGCATCTCTGAAATTTGGTTGTACGGGTCTATGGCTCATGGGGATACGAAATATGTGGGCTCGCTGAAAACGGTGTTGAATGTGTTACGTCAATCGTTTGACTTCATGTGGGGTTGAACGGTTATGATGGTGCAAGAGGGGGTTGTGTTCATTTTTGAGTGAGGAGTTCGTCATATGAGTACCGCAGCCGGAAAGAAAATCGCTATCGTCACCGGTTCCGCGCTTGGATTGGGATACGAGCTGGCTCGACAGTTGATCGCCAAAGGATGGTTCGTTGCTGGTATTGATTTCAATGGCGCACGCCAGGCGGAGTTGTCGAAGACTTTTGCTGCCGACGAATACAGAGCTTTTGTGGGCGATATTTCCGACGAATCGTTCGTGAAGAACTCTGTTGCCGCAATCTCGAAAATCGGTCATATCGATTTGCTGATCAACAATGCCGGTCAGCCTTCGTTCAAAGTCCCGACCGCATACGAGGCGGCCGATGTGGACAAGTGTCTGAAGGGCCTGAAAGGCATGGTGCTGTGGAGCGTGGAAACACTGAAAGCGGACGGTGAGCAGGATCTCAAAATCGCCAACGTCATGTCTACTGCGGCAACGCGAGGCAACCCCAACGAATCCGTGTACTGCGCCACCAAGTGGGGCGAGAAGGGCTACACCAAGAGTTTGCAGGCCGCATACAAGGGGACCAGCGTGAAAATCGTGGGTGTCTATCCAGGTGGCATCGACACCCCGTTCTACCGTGACAGCCATGATTATGTGTCTGAAGAAAAGCAGCATACCTTCATGCGTGCGGATCAGCTGGCCGAAGTGATCCTGTTCAATCTGGTCAACAAAGCGAATCTGACCGTCACCGATATCGAAATCAACCGCAATCCGGCGTGAATATAACGGATATGAAGGATTGAAGGAACGTAAGCAAAAGTATTGGGCATAGGCTACAGTTATCAAGTTTGCGCAACGTGCGTAATATTTGACATGAAAGGCCATTGTGCCCGATACCGTTTTTGATGAAGATACCCTCGCAGCCGCTTCCGAAGCGATGGGCGAGGAAGAGGAACGCCCGCTGACGTTCGCCGAACTCGGCGTTCCTGGTCCGCTGGTCCGCGTGCTTGCGGCCGATGACAAGAAAACCGCTTTCCCGATTCAGGCCGACACGCTTCCCGATTCGTTGGCTGGGCGAGACATTCTTGGCCGCGGTCGTACCGGCTCCGGCAAGACGCTGGCATTTTCGATTCCGCTGGTCGCTCGCCTGGGCGAAGTGGATGCCGGCGAGTATGAGAACATGAGCCAGTTCCGCCACGAGGTCAATCGTGTGAAGCAGGCCCATGCCGAGGAACGTCGTGCCGACGATTTCGTGCCGCATCCACGTGGTCTGGTGCTTGCTCCGACCCGTGAGCTCGCCAACCAGATCAACGATGTGCTCATGCCGCTCGCCCAGATCTACGGCATCAACACCACCACCGTATACGGCGGTGTGCGTTATGCGCGTCAGATTCGTGACCTTCAGGCCGGCGCCGATATTGTGGTGGCCTGCCCGGGTCGTCTTGAGGATTTGATCGAACAGGGCGCGCTCACCTTGGACAAGGTTGAGGTTGCGGTTATTGACGAGGCTGACGAGATGGCCGATATGGGCTTCCTTCCGCCAGTCAAGCGTCTGCTTGGCCAGATTTCGTTCGACGCGCAGATCATGCTGTTCTCCGCCACGCTCGATCATGGCGTGGACGAAGTGGTGGACACCTTCCTGTCCGATCCGAAGGTGCACAGCGTCGATTCCGCGACGGCGACCGTTGACGAGATGACCCACCATGTGTTCAAAACCACGCAGGCAACCGTCACGAGCTGGTGCGCACCCTCGCTTCCGGCAAGGGCCGTCGCATTCTGTTCACCCGTACCAAATTCCAGACGCAGAAGCTTGCCAAGGATTTAACGCAGAACGGCATTCCTGCGGCCGAATTGCACGGCAATCTGAGCCAGAACCAGCGTGACCGCAATCTGGCCGCCTTCAACTCCGGCGATGTGAACGTTATGGTGGCCACCGATGTGGCCGCGCGAGGCATCGACGTTTCCGGTGTGGAACTCGTGGTGCAGGTCGAACCGCCGGAAGATCCGAAATCCTTCCTGCATCGTTCCGGACGAACCGCGCGAGCCGGCCATTCCGGTGACGTGGTGACCATCATTCTGCCGAACCAGCGCCGCAGGACCCGTCGCATGATGCGTGAGGCCGGACTGACGGTCGAGCCGATCGACGTGACCCCTGATTCGCCGGAAGTGTTGGAACTCGTAGGTGAAGTGGCCGAGCCGGTGTTCGGCTGGACGCTTGATCAGTCGCAGCCGGCAGGAAATCCGCGCCGTAGGAAGAACAGCAAGGGGAGTGTCGACGGCGAACGTTCCGGCAGGTCGAACCGTTCCGGCGGGCGTAACAAGGATCGCGGCAAAGACAAGGGCGGCAAGCCGTTTAAGTCCGAACGTAAGGATCGTCGCGATCGCGATCAGCGTGAGGAGCGTAACGACAGCGCGAAGAAGTTCGAGCCGAAGAAGAACCGTGCGGAACGCCGTGCCGCCAAGTTCGAAGGTCGTGACAATCGTGAATTCGAAGCGCGTGAACATCGTTGGGAACATCCTGAAATTCAGGAGGAACGCCGCGAACAGCACGAGGAAAAGCGCAACAGCAAGCGTCGTGAAAAGTATGCGCGCCTGCATGAGCAGCAGCGCAGCGACAACGAACAACGCGAAACGACGAACAAGCGTAGGAACGACAGCGATTACGGCAATACCGACAATCGCAGGAAGCTGGGAAAGAAGAAGTCCGGACAGCTTGCGAAAAAGCAGGGTGCGCCAAGCAAGAAGCAGCGCAAGTCTGAAGCCCGTGCCGAACGTCAGTATGACGATAATCGTCGGTCCAAAGGCAAGAAGCATGACGAACGTTCCTCGGATGCGAAACGCTATGACCGTCATACGGAAGTCAAGCGTGGCGGCCGTGGCGAACGTCACGACAAGCATGCAGGGCAGTCACGCCATCGCCATGCGAACATCAGGAAAGCGCCATTCCGCACGCGTTGATCGCTGAAAAGCAAAATCAAAGCTCGCGTAGCTGGTAAACAATAGAAAACGGTGTCCGCCATGGTATATGAACACGTGGCGAACGCCGTTTTCTGTTAAATCTGATTGTCTATTAATTGCTTGGCTATATGAAAAGTTGTTCAGCCTGCGATCGGATTGTATTGATCGTCTGCAGTGAAGCACTTACGGTATGCCATCACCATAATGAGACTGTCGGCCAGAAGCGTTAACGCGGCGATGGCCGCAAGAATCAGGAACTGGTATTTCGCCGCGTCGATAGGATTGCCGCCGGCGATGATCTGACCGGCCATCATGCCAGGCACCGTCACAATGCCGCTGGAAGCCAGCGAGGCGGTAGTCGGCAGCAAACCCAAACGAATCGACGAGACGATGGACGGGCGTGCGGCCTCCCAAGCGGTCGCGCCCAACGCCAGCAGCGTATCCACTTCGTCACGGCGTTCCTTCATGCTTTCGAGAACCGGCTCAACCCAACCGCCAAAGCGGACACGGTATTGCCGAGCAGCATGCCGGTCAACGGTACCACCAATTGCGGCGCATACCATGGTTGCGGGCGAATGATCAATTCGGTGACCAACGAAATCATAATGAGCATGGTGATGACCAAGCTCAAAAACACGGGACCGGCCAAGCCTTTCGGCACACCTTTGGCACGAGACAGGGTGATTTGCACGGCCGCGATCAGCATGAACATCACCAGCAACAGCACCAGCCATGGATTGTTCGACTTGATGACGAACTCCATAATGAAACCCATGGCGCACAATTGCAGCAACGCACGGCACGCCGACCATAGCAGTGTCTTGCCAATGCCCATGCGCATCGCTTCGGAAATGCCTGCGGCCACGGCGACCATAACCAATGCGATAAGCAGACCCCAAATATCAATGGAATAATAATTGCCGCTCATGCCTGCACTCCTTGCACCGAATCGGACTGTGCCGCGAAATCATTGGAATCATTGGTTGCTGCGGTGTGCGGAGCATTCGCACTCTGCAATACGCCATTGGCCAGTGTGAGAATGCGTGTGGCACGCCCATCCGGCGGGCGATGGCGAATACGAATCACCGCCATGCCCCGCTCTGCGGCCTGAGCCATGATGGATGCCACCTTATCGGCGTTCTCATCATCCAAACCGGCATCAACCTCATCGGCAAGCAGCACTTTCGGCGAAGTAAGCAAGGTGCGCGCCAAACTCACACGGGCGGCCTGGCCTCCAGACAAGTCATGCGGAGCACGCCCCAAATCAATATCCGCGCAGCCAATGGCGTCAAGCGTGGCTCGAATGCGAGCATCCGGCAGTAGATCTGTGGGTTTGAGAGACTTACCGGCCGACCATTTCCTGCCGAATCCTTGCTTGCCTTCGCCCGCACGGATAGCCAATGTGAACGGTAAACGAATCGCCTCGGCCACACTCGAACCGATCAATACCGGCTTCTGCGGCAAATACGCCACCTGACTACGCCACTGCTGCGGTGTGAATTCGCTGGCAGAGCGCCCGTCAAGCTGAAAATTGCCGTTCGCATTCGGATTCAATCGTGCAAAAGCGGTAAGCAGACTACTCTTGCCCGATCCGGAAGGGCCGACCAAATCCACAATCTCACCATGCTTCACATCAACGGATAATCCGCTGAAAATCGTGCGTTGCTCACCGTCGACCGGCACGACACAGGAAACATTCGACGCCGAAAAAACATACTGCATAATGCAACACCATACCGCTTGGCTGCCGGTCGGATGCATTGGACGCGTTTCTTAGTGTCTTCTTAGCTGGAATCACATTGCATGGGAATATTGCGTCTGCTGTACAAGGAACATGTACAGGGAACATGCGCAAGGAAGCGCGATCGGAGGAAACCGTGCCGCAGTCAGAGTATCAAACCGATCCGGCACGACTGATGCATTCCCAATGCGCTGTTGGTCGAAGGCGATCCCGACGTGGGGTCCGTTCCATGCGTATGGCGGGTATTGGAACGTGCGTTCAAGGCATGATCGGCAAAGGCAAGAACGCTGCCTAAGAGCATCATCCATTCAGCTTGCTCACAGTATTTTTTCGTCGATATTCCAAGGAAAATCAGCCTCAAGGATGAGGTCGTGCCAACGTTTCATGGACTACAACTGGCACATTGGAAACGAAGAATATGAAAGCAAGAAGTGAGCATGCGTGCATGGTTGATGAACATAAGCTTGGTGGATGGCTGGTTTCCGGCAACGTTGTTTTCAGTAACCGCAGTGCTGGCGGCGATACTGCTGGGTGCTGCAATATGGGAGACGGTTGCCGGAAGTCGTGACGGTGGCAAACGCACGTTTGCCGTAGTCGTGTGTCCGGTAGTGATTGCGATTATTGCAGGCATTGCCGGATTGGTGATTGCATGGCTGCTGTCGGACGTGTTTGTTGTGTTCGGTGTTGAGCTGGGGCCGCATGTGGTCGCATGGGCCGGTTGCGGTTGCGCGATCATTGGATTCGCGATTTGCTATGCGGTGCAGCATAGGGGAGTGTTGCGTGCCGTCGCCGTTGTATTGACGGTATTCGCGGTGCTTTCCGCCGCCACCGGCATCGATCAGGCGTATGGAGAATATGCCACCATCGGATCACTGTTCGGCCAAGACACCTATCGTGAAGCCGACCTGACAGGAATGGCGAAACGCAGCGATTTGATTAGCGTCACGCAATGGAAGCAGGAAAAAGCAGACGGTAGCGTCAGCAATATTCCCGCACATGGCGAAGTCAGTAAAGTAAATATTCCAGCCACGACATCGCATTTCGAAGCGCGAAAGGCGCTGGTATATCTGCCGCCTGCAGCGCTTGCCACAGCCAAACACAAGCCGGCGTTGCCGGTCATACTGATGATGAGCGGCCAGCCGGGCTCTCCGGGACGCGTGTTTGCCGCGGGCGGCATTCAAACCATGATGGACGATTACGCGCAGCATCATGGCGGACTCGCACCCATTGTTATTGCGGCCGACCAGTTGGGAGACGATTCACATAACACCCTATGCGTGGATTCGCCGGTGTACGGCAATGCGTTGACCTACTTGACGAAAGACGTGGTCAACTGGGTGAAAGCCAATCTTCCGGCGGCACAGCAAGCGCAGGATTGGGCAATCGCAGGTTTTTCACAGGGGGCCACATGTTCGCTGCAGATCGGTGCGAACCATCCGAATCTGTTCGGTACCATCATTCCCACCGATAGCGAACTCAAACCGACCAATGGCAGTGAAAGCAGTATGATCAGCCGATTCTTCCAAGGTGATCGTGCCGCGTATGAAAACCAGATTCCCGTCAACGCCATTCGCAACCATGCGCCTTCAACCCAGACGCTTGTTATCGGCGCGGGGGAGCGTGACCGCGAGTCCGTGCGCAATGTCGAACGCATCGTACCGGTTGCTCAACAGGCGGGCATGCATGTTACGGCAGTCGAATCGCTTGGCAATGCGCATGACTGGCATGCCGTGCAAGACACGCTGTGGTACGGACTTGCCGTATTCGGCTACAACACGGGACTGAGCGATGCCAAGCCGAAATTGGTCGACTATCCGAATCTCAAACGCATTTCAATCTGAATCATCGAACGGAAGTACTGTATTATGACGCAATCGCAGGAATCAACAGTGAAACCATTATTTGGCTTTCGTGCGCTTATGGCCGATCTTGCCGCCTGGATTCGTGAGCATCGCATGACCTTGGGGTTTGTGCTGTTCATCACGCTGTTCAATGTCGGCATGCAGATCGTATGCGGCATCAGACATACGCAATTTCCGCCGCAATTGTCGCGCGTGAGTTTTGACGCGCTCGCGCATGGACGTTGGTATACCGCGCCGATTTCACTGCTGTCGGTGCCTCAGTTGGGGCGTCTGCTGATCGACATTCCACTGATACTCATCGCATTCGGCTTATGCGAAACGGTGATTGGAAAGGCGAAGACGGCATGGGTGTCGCTGATCACCACGCTTGGCGGCATAGCGCTCGGCATGGGGGTATGTTCGCTGTTCGCAGGCAAAAGTCCGCAATGGCATGCGATTTCGCATGATGGTGCGATTTTGGGGCCGCTGGTTGTAGTGGTGGGCACGCTGATGTGTGCCAGCGCGTTCACCGCCATGCTGTGGCGTCGGCGTATTCGTGTGATCGGCTATAGCGTGGTGCTGATCCTGTTCCTGTACCGTGGCGAAGCCGGCGATTATTGTTTGCTGGCTGCCGCGCTGATCGGTCATGTGCTTGGTTATTTGATGGCGTCCGAGAGTCAAGGTGATGTGTATAGGCATGGTGCCTTGTACGAGATGCGCAGGCTGATTGGTATGGCTGCCGGCGTACAGGCGGTCGGTTCGCTGGTGGCTGTTTCCTCAAGGCAGTCATTCGGTTTGCTGTCCATGTTCGGCCTGTTGACGGGCTCCACGGAATTCGATACGGAACAGGTGTTGGATTGCCTCAACGGTTCCTCACATGCCAACTGTTTCGCGCAATATCGCATGATGCGATTCACCATGCCCGGAAACTGGCTGGTGTCATTGATGCCGACACTGATGCTGCTGCTGATCGCATGGGGCCTGTATCGCGGACGCCGTATTGCCGCAGCGTTGAGCGTGCTGTTCAATGCGTGTACAGTGGTGCTTGCGATGCTGTTCTATGCGGTGCTTCCGCTGCAATATGTGGGCGATTCGCCGACTGATGCGTTATTTGCGTTGACTCGTCACGGTGCGTTCCGCGCGATGTTCTCCACCATGGCATTGCCGTTGGTTTTCATTGTTATCGTCATCGCGTTCCGTCAATGCTTTACGATTCGCACAAGAAGCGAGATTACGTTACGTGCCGTGGCCGGTACATTGTCGGCTTTTCTGATACTGGGATTGATGTATGCCGGATATGGGCTTGCCTCTCCCGACGATTTCAATGAAAGTCCGCAATTGATCGCATTGCTTGCCGATTATGTGCAGCGATTGCTACCAATTGGTCTGTTGAGTGGTATCGAACCTGAGTTTGTGCCCGTCGGCCGAATTTCCTTGCTGGTATATCAGTGCGTCGGTCCGGTGTTTTGGATTATTGCATTGCTTTGCGCCTGGGATTGTCTGCGAGATCGTTCCATGGTGAATGATGCTTCACGTCATCGCGTTGATGAAATCATTCCTCTTGGCGGCGAATCCATGTCGTTCATGACTACTTGGGAAGGCAATGACTATTGGTTTTCCGCAACCGGACGTTCCGCGATCGCCTATCGAGTGTCGTACGGCATCGCATTGACCGTGACCGGACCATTCGGAGATCCCAGCGAATATGTGGATGATCTCACTGATTTCGCAACATTCTGCGCACGGCATTCTTGGACGCCCGTGTTCTACAGTGTGCACGAATCGCAGCGAGCCGAACTCACCAAAGCCGGATGGGATTCGCTTGACGTCGGTACGGAAATGGTCGTCAATCCCAACGAATGGCAGACCCGAGGCAAGAAATGGCAGGACGTGCGCACCGCCATCAACAAAGCCAAACGAGACGGCATCACCGACGTGCTCACCACTTTCAAGGAGGCACCCTTCTCAGTACAAACGCAGATTCGTGAGATCTCCGCACAGTGGGCCGGCAAAAAGGCCCTGCCGGAAATGGGATTCACCTTGGGAGGCGTCGACGAACTGATCGACTCCCGGGTGCGCCTACTCTACGCGGTTGACGGCAATGGCAAAGTCCTTGGCGTAACCAGCTGGCTGCCCACCTATCGTGACGGTACGATCATCGGTTGGACGCTTGACTTCATGAGGCATCGCACCGACAGCGTCAACGGCATCATGGAATTCCTGATTGCACGCATGGCTGAACGACTACGCGACGAAGGCAACGTGGAATTCATGAGCTTATCGGCGGCGCCGCTGGCCGGTATGGGATCCAACGAAAGCGAACACGAGGAAAGCGAAGTGTTGCGTCATGCACTGCAAATGGTCGCAGACATCATGGAACCAGCATACGGATTCCATTCACTATTCCGTTTCAAACTGAAATTCCATCCCGATGAAGAGAAAGTGTATATCTGCTATCCCGACGCAGCCAAACTGCCGCAAATATCGCTTGCCGTGGCACAAGCCTACGTGCGTCGCTCACACCTGCCGAAGCCATGCGATTCGTACGTACGATTGCGCCGCGTGATTGACATGATGTCAGACTTGAGACGGTCCATGGTTCTGGGGTAGCTCGGGTCTACACTAAAGAACGGTTCATAAAGTACTACTTTTCCTGATGGAAGGGGCCAGCATGTCAGCTGAAGCAAACGTCGGCGTAGTCGGTCTTGCCGCAATGGGCGGTAGCCTCGCACGTAACCTCGCACACCACGGCAACAAGGTGGCAGTGTTCAACCGCTCTTACGGCCGTACCGAAAAGCTCATGAACGAACACGGCAACGAAGGCGAATTCTTCCCGGCAAAAACCCTCGAAGAGTTCGTGGACAGCCTCGTCAAGCCGCGTACCGCCATCATCATGGTCAAGGCGGGAGAGCCGACCGACGCATGATCAACGCGCTCGCCGACCTGATGGAGCCGGGCGACATCATCGTCGACGCAGGCAACGCCTACTTCCCGGACACCATTCGCCGCGAGAAGGAAATCAGCGCTCGCGGACTGCATTTCGTCGGATGCGGTGTGTCCGGCGGTGAGGAAGGCGCTCTGCTTGGACCTTCCATGATGCCGGGTGGCTCCGAAGAATCCTGGAAGACTCTGAAGCCGATTTTTGAATCCATCGCGGCCAAGGCCGAAGGCGAACCGTGCGTCACCCATATCGGTCTCAATGGTGCTGGCCACTTCGTCAAGATGGTGCACAACGGTATTGAGTACTCCGACATGCAGCTCATCGCTGAAAGCTACGATCTGATGCGTCGTGGCCTTGGCATGACTCCGGCTGAGATCGGTGACGTGTTCGAAGAGTGGAACAAGACCGAACTCGACTCCTATCTGATCGAAATCACCGCCGAAGTGCTGCATCAGGCCGACAAGAAGACCGGTAAGCCGCTGGTTGACGTGATCGTCGACCATGCTGGCATGAAGGGCACCGGCACGTGGACCGTGCAGACCGCACTGTCTCTGGCCGTACCGGTCACCGGCATCGCCGAAGCCGTGTTCGCCCGTGGTCTTTCCTCCGAAGCTGATCTACGTGAGGAAGCCGCCAAGCAGGGCTTCAATGGCCCTGACGGCAACCTGAACCTCACCGACGATGAGAAGAAGGCCTTCATCGAAGACATTCGTCAGGCACTCTACGCTTCCAAGATCGTCGCCTACGCCCAGGGCTTCAACGAGATTACCACTGCTGCCGAAGAATATGGCTGGGATATCGATCTGGCTGCCGTGGCACGCATCTGGCGTGGCGGCTGCATCATCCGTGCGAAGTTCCTCAACCGTATTTCCGAAGCGTTCGAATCAGGTGAAGCCAACGTGTCGCTGCTGTTCGCTCCGTACTTCAAGAACGCCATCGAAACCGCCGAAAAGTCTTGGCGTAACGTGGTGGCTCAGGCCGCCGTCAACGGTTTGCCTACTCCGGCGTTCGCTTCCTCGCTGTCGTACTTCGACGGACTGCGTTCCAAGCGCCTGCCCGCCGCCCTGATCCAAGGTCAGCGCGACTATTTCGGCGCTCACACCTACCAGCGTGTGGATCAGCCGGGCGCATTCCACACGCTGTGGGCCGAGCCGGGCCGCGAGGAAATCGAAGCCTGATAGACGTATTTCTGCAACGAATCTAGCGGATTAACAGATGAAAAGAGCCTCACGCTTTATGAAAAGTGTGCGGCTCTTTGTGTTGCGGCAAATATGATCAGCCGCAAGGGAAACTCGTTGAGTTGCCTCCTGAATTATTCGCGATGCTGGTTGCGTGGGTTGCCGCCATTCATGATTGCGGCGACCCGTCGCGTCAGAGCGCGGGGGAGTAGTCGTTCCGCTGCGGCTCCGGCTTTGGTGAGGTAGCCGTGGTAGGCAAGCGTGCGCCCCTGCTTCATCTTCCGATACGCGTAGGTGGCAAGCTGGTAGGCGGTGGCCGGTTTGGTCAGCGTGAAGAAATTCATGCCATGCATGTTCGCGGCCTTGGCGAACCCTGTGGATGTCGGCCCGGGGCATACGCAGGTCACACTCACACCGGTATCTCGCAATTCGTACGACACCGCTTCCGAAAGCGATCGTACGAACGCTTTCGACGCGAAATATATCGCCATATATGGGCCTGCCATCATTGAAGCAACAGAAGAGATGTTCAATATGCGTCCGTGACCCTGCTCGCGCATATCACGACCATAACGGTACGTAAGTTCAGCCAACGCGGCCATGTTGAGCTGCATCATCTCATGCTGGCGATGCCAGTCGGCGTCGAGAAAACCCGTCCAATCCGCAAAACCGGCGTTATTGACGAGATGATCCACTTCAAAACCTTGCGAAACTGTGTAATCATGCAACTGTTGCGGTGCGTCAGACTCGCTTAGATCAAGCGCAACCGTCTCCACATGCACGCCATAGCGATGTTCCAGCGTGCGCTTCACGTCATCAAGTTTGCCTTGACTGCGTGCCGTAATGATGAGATCATGCCTGTCGGCCGCAAACAATGCCGCCATCTCACGCCCAATGCCACTCGAAGCCCCCGTTATCAACGCATATGCCATAAAAACCACCTTTCTTAAGTATTGATGTTCATGGTAGTCAATACGCATGCAATAACGCCATTTGCAACGCATGGTCCGGAACTTTTCGACTGGGCTGGCTGATTGACAGTTTTCATGCACTTCTCGCATGGAAAGTAATACATCATTTACATTAGTTATTTTGGTTTGGTTCGTTCACAATGGGTGCGTCAGCATGAATGTGAAAGAACCAGTATGGAATGTTCGAAAGGCCATGTTTTTGAACTCTATACAACAGGGCGGCCCGACCGACAAAGTCATTACAATGCATGTCGTGAAACCGGGATCATTCACAGCTTGCATTTGACTTCGTCCACTTGAAGTTCTTAAGTTTGATGGCATGACTTACGATTTCGACACTCCCGTAGACCGATCCGGCACGTATTCGCTCAAGTGGGAAGAGGCAGGAGATGCGCTGCCCATGTGGGTGGCGGATATGGAATTTCAAACCGCTCCACAGATTCGAGCCGCACTGCAACAGCGTCTTGACCACGGTATTTTCGGATATTCCATCGTCCCTCCTGCATGGAATCAGGCATACGTTGACTGGTGGCACCGTAGGCATAATCTTGATATCGACCCGGAATCGCTCGTATTCAGCACCGGCGTGGTGCCGGCAATCTCCAGCATGGTACGAAAACTCACCACAGCAAACGAAAAACGTGCTTATCCAAACTCCCGGTCTACAACATTTTCTTCAATTCGATTATCAATAATGGATGCCGCGTGCTTGAATCACCCGTTGGAATACGACGGTTCCGGACATTACTCCATCAACTGGGCCGATCTGGAATCCAAGTTGGCCGATCCGCAAACCACGCTGATGATCCTGTGCAATCCACACAATCCCGTAGGCCGAATCTGGGATCGCGACACCCTCGCACGCATAGGTGAGCTTTGCTGGAACCATCATGTGACCGTAATCAGCGACGAAATTCATTGTGATCTTACCGATCCGGGATATGATTACGTGCCCTTTGCCTCGGTGAATGAGCAGTGCGCAATGACTCCGTGACCTGCATGCACCGACAAACGTTCAATATCGCCGGTCTTAACACGGCTGCCGTAATGATTCCAATCCCGTGCTGAGGCATAAGGTATGGCGTGCGCTCAACACGGACGAAGTGGCCGAACCGAACGCCTTCGCCATGACGGCCACGCTCGCTGCCTTCAACGAGAGCGAGCCTTGGCTTGAGGAATTGCGCGCATACTTGGCAGGCAACAAAGCCGAAGCACGAGCCATGATCAACGAATACAATGCTGCCGCGGCACCGGAACGACGCATCGCCCTGATTGAAAGCCATGCCACCTACTTGTTGTGGGTCGATTGTTCGAAACTGACGCACGATACCGCTCTATTGTGCGAACATCTCAAGCGCAATCATCAGGTGATGTTCTCCGAAGGTGCCGAGTATGGCGGCAACGGGCATGATTTCATTCGCATCAACGTGGCCTGCCCGCGAAGCACCATGCAAGAAGGATTCAATCGTCTGTTCGCTGGGTTGCATGATTTTTCGGCAGAGTAATACATTGATCATCGATTGTGATATTGCTCACAGCCGCTAAAAAACGGCTGGTTTTGTGGGTTTTCACAAAAATATGGAAAGGACGTTTTCGGATGGTCACTGCCGTCCGTGACGTGTTGGCGATACTATGAAGCACATGACTGAAACTGTTTCATCCGTACTTGGCACGCCTGAAGAGTGGACGAATCCGCTGCGCGATCCGCGCGATCTTCGACTTCCACGTATTGCAGGCCCGTGCAGTATTGTGATTTTCGGCGTGACCGGCGATCTGTCACGCAAGAAGCTGCTTCCCGCCATTTATGATCTGGCTAATCGTGGCCTATTGCCGCCAAGCTTCGGTTTGACGGGTTTTGCACGTCGTGATTGGACCGAGGATCATTTCAAGGATTTCGTGAAGGAGAACGTGCAGGCGCACTGCCGCACGCCATTCAAGGAGGCGACCTGGAAGCAGCTCGCCGACGGTATTCGTTTCGTACAAGGCACGTTCGATGATCCGAAGGCGTTCGAACGATTGTCGAACACTGTTGCCGAGCTTGACCGTGATCGAGGTACGCGAGGTAACCATGCGTTCTACATGTCGGTGCCGCCGCGCGCGTTCCCGCAGGTATCGCGCCAGTTGGCGGATTGCGGTCTGGCGAAGTCCGACAAGGGCGCTTGGCGTCGTGTGATCATCGAAAAGCCGTTTGGCCACGATCTGGCCAGCGCCAAGGAACTTGACCGCGTGGTTTCCGAGGTGTTCGACCCATCGAGTGTGTTCCGTATCGATCATTATCTCGGTAAGGAGACCGTGCAGAACATATTGGCGCTACGTTTCGCGAACGCCATGTATGAGCCGATCTGGAACAATAATTACGTCGACCATGTGCAGATTACCCACGCCGAGGACATCGGCGTGGCCGGTCGTGCCGGATACTATGACGGCATCGGTGCCGCACGCGACATCATCCAGAACCACCTGCTGCAGCTCATGGCATTGACGGCCATGGAGGAGCCGGTCTCCTTCTCCGCCGCTGATCTGACGGCTGAAAAGACGAAGGTGCTGTCCGCAGTGCGCTTGCCGAAGGATCTGGCGGCGCATACGGCCCGCGGACAGTATGCCGCCGGATGGCAGGGTTCTCATGAGGTTGTCGGCTATTTGGATGAGAAGGGCATTAATCCGGCTTCAACCACAGAGACTTACGCAGCGATCCGACTGGATGTCGATACGCGCCGTTGGGCCGGCGTGCCGTTCTACCTGCGTACGGGCAAACGTTTGGGCAAGCGTGTCACGGAGATTGCCGTGGTGTTCAAGCGTGCCCCGCATCTGCCGTTCGAGTCGACCGCAACGAAGGAGCTCGGCAAGAATGCGATCGTGATCCGCGTGCAGCCCGATGAGGGTGTGACCATGCGGTTCGGCGCGAAGGTGCCGGGTGGCACGTCGATGGAGGTCCGTGACGTGTCGATGGACTTCGGTTACGGCCGTTCGTTCACCGAATCGTCTCCGGAAGCCTATGAACGTCTGATTCTTGACGTATTGCTGGGCGATCCGCCACTGTTCCCAACCACACGCGAAGTGGAATTGAGCTGGCAGATCCTCGATCCGATCGAAGAGTTCTGGTCCACGCTTGGCCAGCCGCAGCCGTATCGTTCCGGAACGTGGGGCCCTCAGGAAGCCGTTGAAATGCTGGCCCGCGATGGACACCGTTGGAGGATGCCGTGATCATTACCATGAAGAACACCGAAACCCGTGAGATTTCGGCGAAAATCGATGAATTGCACGAGGAGCGTGGCGAAGCGGCTCTGGGTCGCGTGCTCACACTGCTGATCTCCACGAATGAGACGTCGCTGGAGCATGATCTCGCCGTGGCGAACAACGCCAGCCGTGAGCATCCCTGCCGTGTGATCGCAATCGCGCCGAATTCACGTAGGGTGGATGCCGCTGCCGATGATGGCAAGCCGCACACCTTTCTCGACGCGGAAGTGCGATTCGGTTCCGACGCCGGCGCGGGCGAAATCATCGTGTTGCGTCCGATTGGCGGGCTGGTTCACCACCCTGATACATTGGTGATTCCGCTATTGGTGCCGGACGCTCCGGTGGTGGCTTGGTGGCCGAACGAAGCTCCGGCGAATCTGTCAAACGATTTGCTGGGTTCCATGGCACGCAGCCGTATCACCGATGCCATGCATTCCTCGAATCCGATGCGGACCATGGATGATCTGCGCCGCAACTGGTCGTCGAAGAACGTGGACATGTCGTGGACTCGCTTGACTGTTTGGCGCGCAATGCTCGCTTCGATGCTTGACCAGCCGCCGCATCTTCCAGTAAGCGGCGTGCGTGTGACCGGACCAAAGAATTTCCTGCCGTTGAATCTGCTGGCCGCATGGCTTCGTCTTCGTCTGAACGTGCCTGTTGTGGTGGAAGACGATCCGAATGCAACCGCCGTGACCGGCGTGTATCTGACCCGTTCCGATGGCGTGCTGAGTTTGGAACGCCCATCCACCGACGATGGCATCGCCGTATTGAACGTTCCAGGGCAGTCCCCGCAAACCATGAGCGTTCCCGCACGAACCATCGAGGAATGCTTGAGTGAGGAATTGGGTCGACTCTATCCGGACGAGATCTATGCGGAAGTCGTGACTCAAGGCTGGGATCTTATCAATTCGAAGCACTGAATCGATTCTCCGAAACAATAAAGGAACAATGCAGGAAAAGCATATGGCAGAACGCACCACCGTTGTATATCCCAATCCTCAGATTCTGGCTGAAGCCGTGGCCGCACGTACGCTGTTGACCATCACCGATCTTCTGTCGGAACCGAATCGCACTCGCGTTGACATTGCCGTGACCGGTGGAACCGACGGCAATCGAGTGTTCGACGCCATGAACGCGAGCCCATTGAACGATGCCGTGGACTGGAGCCGCGTGCACGTATGGTGGGGCGACGAACGATTCGTGGCAGCCGACAGCGACGACCGCAACGCCAAGCAGGCGCGTGAGGCATGGTATGGCAAACTGGTTGCCGACGGCCGTATGTCGGCAGGCAACATTCATGCGATGCCGTCCGATGAGCGTAACTTGGAAAGCGTCGCGGCAGCCTCACCCGAACAGACTGATGCGGTGCTGGCTGAAGCCGCCGCGCAATACCAGCGTGAACTCATTGAACAGTTGGGTGAGAATCCAGCTTTGGACATCGCCATGTTCGGTATGGGACCGGACGCGCATTTCGCATCCCTGTTCCCCGACCATGGCGAGTCGGAGATCGACGATCCGCATGTGCTTGTTGCCGGTGTGCGCGATTCACCGAAGCCGCCGCCACTGCGCCTGACGCTGACCGTGCCGATGATCGCACGATCGAAGCACACGTGGGTGTTCACATCCGAAGCACGCAAGGCGGACGCGGTTGCTGCAGCATTCGCGCAACGCAACAATCCGCATGCGCCAAGCTCCTACGCCGATGGTGAGGAACTGCTCTGGCTTATCGACGAGGGTGCCGCCTCCAAAATATGAAAATAGGGAGTAGGCATTGCAGCGCGCCTCGAGGCATATGATCATTGGCAGTCCCTGCAAATCCTCTGCATGAATCGTCTTACGTTCAGCCAACGCATCGTCTGCACGCATCAGCAATCTCATGAGGTCGCAACACGGTAGTGCAAATGATCATAACGGCTCATATCCGCAGGCTGCATGAGCACGCCAGAATTGGCAGGACCATGATGGTTCATGCATGGTCGAGCAAGTCGATTATGGCGCCGTGTGCAGCACATTGCTGGCACTCAAAACCTTGGCATTAGTGTTGGACTCCTAATTTAAATGTTTGGTAAAACCTACGTGGACTTGGAATAACGCAGATTATAGCTATAGGTTCATGAAAAACACCTATTTTAAGGCTTTTGATTCGCCATGGATGGATGTTGGTGGTCTAATTTATGTGGATTGGAATGGTGCGGATACTGACAACGCAAAGAATCGCGCTATTCGCGCGGTAAGGTGGGGTTATGAAAGTAGTAGTGCAACGAGTGAGCCAAGCCAGCGTTGACGTTGTCAACGAACTGGGCACCATCGACCCCACCTTCGAACCGCAGCAGATCGGACCGGGCTTCATGCTGCTGGTCGGCGTGAGTGATGAGGATGGCGAGGAACAGCTTTCTTGGCTGGCCCACAAAATCCTCAACCCATCACCACCGACGGCGAAGTCTACCGTTGGGTCGATGGCGAACGCGCCGTCGTGGACGGTCTGTTCGCCGCTGGCGAATGCTCCTGCGTGTCGGTGCATGGCGCGAATCGTCTGGGCGGCAACT
>ENA-OQBU01000130-OQBU01000130.1-human-gut-metagenome-genome-assembly--contig:-NODE-130-length-21051-cov-3.139218_pt1 | contig 21051 bp, 18 predicted proteins | sample MGYA00242492_ERZ504566 | MGnify/ENA primary metagenome ERZ504566 (study PRJEB26092, sample SAMD00036261) | human gut metagenome | host: Homo sapiens | study: EMG produced TPA metagenomics assembly of...
GCAGGGGAATAAGCAGAGGAATAGCGAGCGCCGGCAGCCGAATTCGCGTAATCAGTTTGGAAGACTGACGCCGCCCCTTACCCAGAGACACATGCGGCACACCACGGGAATCGTCCAAGATCTCGATTTCAGGCACGGGAAATTATCAAGCGTGAACGGATAGGGGCATCGCCAAGATAATCGCACCAGGCTTTGAGGAACGCCTCCTTGCCCGCCCATTTGGCGGCCAGATGGACGGCCTCCCCGTCATTCTTCTGGCGCGCGCGGTCGGATGCCTGCCGCACCTCACGCACGGAGAACAGCGCACGCATGCGAGACCCCGGCTCCGCCAACTGTTCGGCGAATGCGGCCACATCCACCACGTCATGCCCCAAACCACAAGTATTCATGCTTCCTATTGTGTACCGCTTCGCGCGTAATCTCTACACCTCATCAGAATTGGGGCCTGATTTCCATTTCAGGGGGAAAAGATTCACTATGCTGGATGACCTCGCGCAATACCGCAACATCTTGGGCTGGCTGCCTAGCCGTCCAAAAAAAAAAACATCCGCGCCCCGCCCCGAAAAGGTCTATCTCCGTTTCGAGGGGCGGATTTTGACCGTTCCGGAGGTCTACTTCCGTTTCAAGGGGCTGGTCATCCTCCATACCACGAGTATCCGCAGCATAACGCCAACGCCATTCCGCCGTTTTTACGCCTTGTCTACTTGGGTAACAGCCCCTTGAAACGGAAGTAGACCTCCGGCGAATGCCAAATCAGCCCCTTGAAACGCAGAAAGCTCACTCCGAGGGAGGGGATTTCGTATGTTCTGCATATTTCTCTCACTGAGTTTGTGCCAGCGAGAAAGCTCCAGGGGAAACTCCCCTCACCCGCTTCGCGGGAGCTCCCCTCAAAGAGGGAGCCGAGATCCGGTGCGCTACTGGCTCCCATCAACCGAGGGGAGCCAGAGGAATCAGCCTCGTAGTAGCCGTCGGCACCGAGGCGGGCGTCCGGGTTGAGGAGCATAGCCTTTTCGACCTCGTGGTGGTCGTAGCCACGGTGATCCTCGCGGAAGCGACGGTTGTCGATCGGCTCGTAGAGCGCGGCGCGACCCATCATGCCTTCCTCAAGGTGACGCTGGCCGGCAGCCAGGCGGGCGTTGGCACGCTCACGCCAAGCTTCCAGTGCGGCCTCACCATCGGCCTTGGCCACGGCCGCCTCGAAGGCACCGGGGTGAACCAGGGCCACGAAGCCGGAAACATGTCCGAAGCCGAGCGAGGTGGCCAGACCGGCCTTGACCGGGCGACCAGCGGTCTCGCGACCGAACTCGTCCTCACCACCGCCGATGCGCAGGGGCTTCCTAACCCAGACCATGTGGTCGTCGCGCTGGAGCTTCGGATCCACGCAGTCGAGCGCCGCGTTCGCCGGAATCACGCCGGACTTGAACAGCTGCGTCAGACCGTTGACCTGGAAGATGCAGGCACCACCCTTGGCGTGGCCGGTAAGCGTCTTCTGCGAGATCACGAACAGCGGGTTGCCGTCGGTGCGGCCGATGCGTGGGCCAGCGTGTTGTGCAGCTCGGATTCGTTCGGGTCGTTGGCGTTGGTGGACGTGTCGTGCTTGGGAGCACCGACGGCGATGTCGGTCGGCTGAGACGCGAGCTTAGCCAGGTCGTGCACGAGCTTGGAGTCCTTGCCACCGAGGCCGGCAGCCAGGGCACCGAGGCCCGGAGCCGGAATCGAGGTGTGAGCACCATCCGCGTAGGAGTGGATGAAGCCGACCACGGCCGCAACCGGCAGGCCGAGCTTTTCGGCGATGTCACCGCGGGTCACGAGGATCGTGCCGCCGCCCTGGGATTCCAGGAAGCCGCCACGGCGACGATCGTTCGCGCGGCTGAAGAAGCGCGCGTCGATACCCTTGCCATACATTTCCTCCGAGTTGGCGGTGGCGTTCATGTTGCCGAAACCGATCACGGATTCCACGCCGATGTCGTCGATCGCACCGGTGACCACGAAGTCGGCCTTGCCGAGGGCGATCTTGTCGACGCCCTCTTCAAGGGAGACGGCTGCGGTGGCGCAGGCGGAGACCGGCTGAATCATGTTGCCGTAGCCGCCGATGTAGGACTGCATCACGTGAGCCGCGACCACGTTCGGCAGGGCTTCCTGCAGGATGTCGGTCGGGATCTCGTGGTTGAGGAAGCGGTCGAGGTACAGCTTGCGCATCGACATCATGCCACCGAAGCCGGTGCCCTGGGTCGAAGCCACCAGCGAGGGGTGGATGGACTCGAGGATTTCGGCCGGGGTGAAGCCGGCGCCAGGTAGGCGTCCACAGTGGTGACGATGTTCCACAGGGCGATCTTGTCGACGTCGCCGACCATCGAGGCGGGAATGCCCCATCGGGTCGGGTCGAAGCCCTTCGGGAACTGGCCGCCGACTGTGCGGGTCATGGTGGCGCGGCGCGGCACGCGGATCATCGAGCCGGCGTGGCGGGTCACGTTCCATTCGCCGGATTCCTCATCCGGGGCGATGGTGGTGTGAGCCTCGTCCAACTTGACGTATTCGGTGGCGACTTCGCGGGTGGGCACAGAGAAGGTGACGTCGTGGTCGAGGAAGACCTCGGCTTCCTCTTCGTCAGCACCGTCCTTGTAGTCGTTGCCCATGCCTTCCTCGAACGGGCGGATGCCGGAGCGGGCCACGACCTCGTCGTGGTAGCGCTCGGCGATGTCCTCTTCGGGCACGAGGTTGCCGTCGGTGTCGTACCAGCCGGGCTTCGGGCTGTCGGCCCAAGTCAGCAGACCCATGTTCCACGCAAGTTCGAGCACTGCTCCGGCGCTCAGGTCGACGGTGCCGTCCGAGTGGATGCCGAGCTCGGCCTGGGCGCGCGTACGACCGGAGCCCCACGGGCCCAGCTCACCGACGGAAACGATGACGATTTCGTCTTCCGGCTTGGCGGTGACGTTGGTCCAGTCGTTGAGGTCGACCGAAGCCTGCTTGGTGACGATCGGGGTGGGCAGCGCCTTGATTTGCTGCCCACGCGAGGAGTCGGACAGTCCAGTGGACTTTCCGGCGACGGAGCCATCCGTTTCCTGAGACGAGGCCGCAGCAGCTTCCTTCTCGGCGTCGGCCATGGCCTCCGCACGCAGGGCCTTGATGTCGATGGGCTCGGAACCGAGGCCACCGGTCAGGTCCACATCGAGCGGGGCCTTGAGGGCCTGCTCGCGCGATTCGGCAGTGCACAGGTCGAGCAGCTTGGCCGCAATCTGTGCGGTGGAGTAGGTGCGGATGCCGTGACGTTCAACGACGGCGACCAGCGGGTCGTTACCGCCCATCAGGCCGGTGCCACGCACCCAGCCGATCTTCGGGTGAGCGAAGGTGACGCGGCTCGACCACACCTTTTCGGCGCGGGCACGGTTGACGATGGCGTCGAAGGCGCTCTTGACTTCGCCGTAGGCACCGTCGCCGCCGAATACGCCGCGGTTCGGGGAACCGGGCAGCACCACGTGGAGCTTGTGCTGCACGTTGGTGTCGGCACCGATGTGGCTGAAGCCGGCGATGGCGCGTTCCACGCCCCACAGCATCAGTCGGGCCTGCGATTCGAACAGGTCGCCGGAGTCGGCGAGCGTGCCATGGACCGGCGGAGCGGCGAACGGGAAGAACAGGGTCGGCTCCCACGCGGGCTTCAGAATCGTGGTGGTAGCACCGGAGGTCTTCTTCTGCTCGTGGCCCACCCAGTCGACCAGTGCGTCGACGTCGCGGTAGCTGGAGAGGTTGGCCGGAACCAGCCACAGCTTGGCGTTGCCGGTAGCGTGCTCGCGGTAGGCTGCTTAGCCCAAGCCTTAATGGACGGCTTGAAGCTGTGCGAGGTGGCCACCACAGTGGCACCGCCTGCGAGCAGGCCTTCGACCACCTGAGCGGCAATCGAGTTCGGGCTCACGCCGGTGACGATGGCGATATCATTCGCGTAACGGGAGGCGTTCTTGTTGGACGCAACCTGTTCGAGGGCCTCGGAGCCGGCCTTCTGGAAGACGGCCTTGAGTTCTTCGCTCTCCGACTCGTTGGCGAACCACTGGGCTTCGGCGGCGATGGTCTTGCCAAGGCCGATGAAGCTGCCGTTCAGGGCGGCGGGATCGTTGTCGTAGTAGGCGCGGGCGAGGTCTTCGCGGGCGGAAGCCCACCGATCATCGAAGAGGATGGCCTTGTTGGCGTCGAAGCGCGGAGCGACCTGCTTGGGCCAGTCGGAGCCAAGTTCGGCTTCAACCGCGGCCACGACGGCGGCGTTCTCGTCCTCGGATTCTTCCGGAGCCGGAGCGGCCACGCCGAGCTCGTTCAGCACGAAGCGGGCGGTGGCGGCGAGCACGCCGTTGGAACCGGTGACCTTCTCGGCGAAGGCGTCGAGCGCGGCGGAATCGACCACAGCGCCACCAGCGGCACCACCGGCGGACGGCAGGGCCACGGCAACACCCTTGAGCTGGGCGACGACCTCAACGGCCGCATCAATCAGCTTGTCGGCTTCCGGCTTGTTCTGCACGGCGGCGGTGGGCAGCTTGGCCAGGTCGCCGCCACGGGAGCTGGCACCCTCGCGAGTGTCGAGCAGCAGTGCGGCGAGCACGCTGGCCACCCAACCTTCACCGAGCTGCCATACGTTGGTCACGCGGTCGCGGATGTACTGCTGCTTGACGCCGGCGGCACCGAACAGCGAGCGCAGGCGGTCGCGCAGCGCCTCGGAGAGCACGGCACGAACGGCTTGTAGTTCGGGGCGGCCTTGTTGACGATTTGGGCGAGCTTGTCGAGCGTCGCTTCAGCAGCACCGTCCACGCTGGCGACTCCCAGCTCGGAGCTGATGTCCATGAGCAGCTGGTTGCGGCGAGAAGAGACACCGTTGGTCAGGGTGTCGGTGGTGTCGTTGCTGCCGATCTGGTCGATGCGCACCTTGGCGGAGTAGGCCATGAGCACGCCGATGGCATCGGAAGCCTTGAAGGGCAGGTCGGCGACGGCGGCACCGGACGGTGCGCCGGCCGCGGCCTGCCCTGATTGCAGGCCGCGCGAGGAGTCGGACAGTCCAGTGGACTGTCCGGCGACGGAGCCATCCGTTGTCTGAGCAGCCTCAGTCACGGCATTTGCCGGAGCGGCACCGGAACCGAGCTTGGCGACGGCGGAACCACCGGCAGGAGCGGTTTCGACCGGGGCCGAGGCCGCAGCCTCTTCCGGCTCATCGTCGGGAACCAGCGAATCGGTGTCGGTCATGTAGACGCGGCCTTCATCGCGGCCGACGTTGTAGACGACCGTATCGTTGCCGGCGAACTCGGGTAGACGCAGGGTCTTGGCACCGAGGTTGGCCAGGGTCGGGGCGTTGCCGAGGCCGACTTCGACGTATTCCTCCACGCCGAGGCCGCCCTGTTCGCGCTGACCGAAGAGCAGCGCCTGGGTTTCAATCCAACGCACCGGGGAGGCGAACTGCCAGGAGAGCAGTTCGGTCAAGAGCAGACGGCCGAGCTTCTGGTCGTCATCGGCGTAGGAATCCCACACGGCCGGGTCGTCGAGCACGGCCTTGATACGCTCGGACGGCACGACTTCGAGGATCTTGGCGGCGAATTCCTTGGTCATCTCGAACGGGGTGGCCACCAGGTTCGGGATGTAGCGGTCCACCAGACGGCCACGGTAGTCGATGTAAGCGGGAAGCAGCGCGTCGAGCTTGTCGCGGAATTCCGGCACACCCTTGCGCAGCAGCGTGGAGTGGAACGGCACATCGATGCCGGGCACCAGCATGAACGCGGGCTTGCCACCGAATGCGGCCACGCGGCGGGCGGAATCGGCCTTCAGAGCCTTGAGTCCGGCGATCGTACCGGCGATGGCGTACTGCTGGCCGGCGAGGTTGTAGTTCACGATCTCCAGGAATTCGCCGGACGCCTTGGCCACGGATTCCACGTATTCCTTGACGTGCGCGTCGTCCACACCGAACTGGTTCGGGCGCAGGGCACCCATGCGGTAGTTGGAGCGACCCTGTGCGTCACGCTCGATGAGGTGGTGCATGGTGGAACCACGGTGGAACACGAGCTCCAGCACGGTTTCCAGCGGAATCACGTCGGCGAACGCGGACAACGCGTTGTATTCGCCGAGCGAGTGGCCAGCGAAGTATGCAGGCCAGATATCGGCGCCGGCTTCGCGCAGACGGGCGGTCTGGGCAAAAGCAACCGTCGCGAGCGCCACCTGCGTGAACTGCGTCAGGTTGAGCAGGCCTTCGGGGTGACGGTAGGTCACGCCGTTGGCGGTGAGCTCCTTCGGGTTATCGCGCACGAGGCCCAGGATCGAGAAGCCGAGCTTGGAGCGGGTGAGCTTGTCGGCGCGCTCCCACACGTCGCGGGCGGCGGCGGACTTGGCACGCTCGTCCAGAACCATGCCCTGCTTCTGGATGCCCTGGCCGGGGTAGACGAAGGCGGCGCGCGGCGCGCGGACCAGTGCGGTGCCGCGGGAGACGAGCTGGCCGTCGATACGGCAGGTGACTTCGAGGGTCATGCCGCCGTGGCGCACCTTGCCGACGCGCTCGACGGAGATTTCGACGGTGTCGTCAAGCTGAACCATGCCGTACATGTTGTAGGTCCAGCCGGCAATCTCGTAGTGGGCACCCTTCTCGTCCAGCGCCTGCACGGCGTGCTGGGCGGTGGCGGACAGCCACATGCCGTGCACAAGCGGAGCGGCCAAACCGGAGATGCGAGCGCCACGAGTGGAGGTGTGGATCGGGTTGAAGTCGCCGGAAGTGCGGGCGAAGGCGGTCATGTCGTGTGGGGCGACGACCTTCACGCGGCGCAGCAGACGGCGCGGCGTGGGCGCGATCTCCTCGTGCTCGGCGTCGCCGAACTCGGGGGCGTCTGCCGGCAAAGCATCGGAGTAGACGCGGCCGCGGATCGCGAAACGCTCGGTTTCGCGGGCAAGCAGCGTGCCGTCGGCAGCGGTGTGGGTCACGTGGATGGTGACCACGCGGCCGGAGGCGGACTCGAAGTAATCCTCAGCCCAAGACTTCAGGGTGATGGTTTCACCGGTGTGCTTAAGCAGGTCCTCCTCGTTCACCTCAAGTTCGATGAGGTGGTCGAGGTGAACGGCGTTGAGCAGGCCTTCAATCACCGGGTAGCCCTTGACGTACACGGAGCCGAGCGCCGTGTAAATCGCCGGCCAGGCCGGGCCGACCAGCGCATCGGGAGCGATGCGGCTGGGCTGCAGGGTCGTCGGCAGAGCGGCGCCGGTGGCCGCTTCGTGGTCGAAGCCGAGGTTGGCGGAGAGGGTGTAGGCGGCGGTGGCGGTAGCAAACGGACGCTCGTCAGAGGTCTTGCCGTCAAGCTGCGGCATCTCGGTGAGCTTGTCGCCGGTGATGGCGGTGTTGCCGATGCCTGCGGTGGCGGCGAGCATCGCGTAGACGTCCGGAATCAGGCGTTCGCGGTCCACGACCGGCACACGGCCGGGCTCGGTGCCTTCCACGATGAGCGGGATGACGATATCGCGCACGGCGTGCTTGGAGGTGCCGCCGTCCGGGTCGTTGTCCCAGTAGGTGTCGAGGTGGATGTCCAGATCGTACTTGCCGGCCGCGGCGCAAACGCGCGGATCTCGTAGTACTGGTCGCCCAGGGCGGTGCCGTAGGCGGGGTTGTCGGTGATGTGGCCGACCCAGGAGATGTTCGGGGACTTGCGGATGAAGTCCTCGGCGCTGGTGGCCTCGCCGAGTGCGGCGAAATCGTCGTTCTCAGCGGCATCGGCGGCCTGCTGTTCGTCCTGCACGCGCTTGATGGCGGCGGTTTCGAAGCGGCCGAGGATGTCGGCGATCGGCTCGTCGATGGTGGTGATGCCGGCCACGGAGATCGGGCCGGGGGATGGCACGCACGGAATCGGCGGAGTAGCGCTGGTCTTCGGACTGCCAGAGCTGGTCCTGACCCCACCAACGCAGCAGGTCGTTGTCGATGACGGGCACGAACGGCATGGGCTTGGGGTATTCGCGCACGAGCACCGGGAACCAAGCCACGTCGGCCGGAACCACCTTAAGTTCGGCGGTCTGCGGGTAGGCCAGTGCGAGCTTTTCGAGTGCGGGGCCGGATCGGCGAGAATGTCGTCGTGGGTCAGCAGGTCAGCGGCAGCTGCCTCTTCAGCAGAAACGCCATCAGCGGCGAACAGCTTGGAGGTGAATTCGCCGGAGTCCGTGTCGTTCACACGGGCTTCGATGCGCTGCAGCAGGTGCTGGAAGCGGTCGGCGTAAGTCGGGTCGACCCACGGGAAGGCGAGTTCGGCGAAGCGCCGCGCCCACTCAAGGTAGGTCATGGAGGCCAGGTCGCCGAAGTAAGGCTTGGCGGTCTTGTTCAGGGCTTCGATGATTTCCTTGCGGCGGGAGTCGAGCTCTTCGGGGTGCTTCATGACGCGCACGAGCAGACGGCCGCATTCGGCGGAGTCGTTCTCGAGCTCGTAAATGTCGGCGTGCAGGTGGCTCAGGCCGGAGGACATGCCGCCGACGGACTTGCCGGACGGCACCCAGTGGGCGGCCTGCGGGGCGAACACGTCGTCGGACTTGGCGTCGGCCGGAATGCCGGGCGTCTTGACGAGCAGCTGCTTGACTTCGGGGCTGGTGTGAGCCTCCTTGGCGGTCATCGCGGCGGTACCGATAAGCACACCGTCGACCGGCATGTCGGGCAGGCCGTAGGCGTGGGCCCACTGGCCGGAAATGTAGTCGGCAGCGCGTTCAGGGGTGCCGATGCCGCCGCCGGCGACCAGCACGAGGTTGTCGCAGGCGCGCACTTCGGCGTAGGTGGCGGCAAGCAGGTCATCCAGCGCTTCCCAGCTGTGGTGGCCGCCGGCTTCACCGCCCTCAACCTGAACCATGATGGTGGTGGGGGCCACGGCCTTGGCGATACGCACAACCTGGCGAATCTGGTCAACGGTGCCGGGCTTGAAGCTCACGTACGGCAGGCCGTCAGCCTGCAGGTTCTTGATGAGCTCCACGGCTTCGTCCAGCTCAGGGATGCCGGCGGAGACGACCACGCCGTCGATCGGCGCGCCGGATGCGCGCTTCTTGGGCACGATGCGGGAGGAGCCGAACTGCAGGTTCCACAGGTAGCGGTCCATGAACATCGCGTTGAATTCGACCGTGCGGCCTTCCTCCAGCTCGTCTTCGAGGGCAGCGATGTGGCGGTCGAATACTTCGGCGGTCACCTGGCCGCCGCCGGCGAGCTCGGCCCAGTAGCCGGCGTTGGCCGCTGCGGCCACGATTTCCGGTTCCACGGTGGTGGGGGTCATGCCGGGCAGCAGCACCGGCGGCTTGCCGGTGAGCTTGGAGAACTTGGTGACCAGCTTGGCGCCGGCCGGGGTGTTGATGACGCGCGGGGCGAATGCCTTCCAGTTCTGGGTGCGCTCAGGCTCGCTTTCCAGCATGGAGAGCGTGGAGCGCTCGGCCAGCGTGGTGGCTTCGACCACGCCGATGCCGGTGCCCTGCACCACGTTGCCGATCAGCTTGCCGAGCGTGTTGCCGGGGCCGAGGTCCACGATCCACAGCTTGGACGGGTCGGCGTCGTCGAACAGCGCCTTGACGCGGGCGTTCCAGTCCACGTGGTTCAGGAGCACTTCCTCGGCGAGTGCACGGGTGCGCTTCTGGTCGAAGCCGCAGGCGCCGGCCCAGGCCACGGTCTGTTCGACGGCGTCGGCCATGAGCGGCGAGTGGAAGGGCAGGGTGACCTCAAGGTATTCGAGGGTCGGGTTGAACACGGTGCCGCCGTGGAGCTTCTGCTCGCGCAGCTTGGCCTGATGCTGGTGTTCGCGCTCGGCTTCGAGGGCGAAAGCGGCCAGGTCTTCCGGGTAGCCGGACAGCACGTGGTGGTTGTCGGAGTTGGTGACGGCGATGGAGATCGGGCCGCGAGCGTTGTTGACGCGGGCCACCAGCGCCTCGACCTGGGCGCGGGTGGCGCCCTTGACGGAGAGCATCGGGCTGGCTTCGCCGTACTTGGGGTTCAGGCCCAGTTCGCGCACGCGGCGGGTTCCGGCGGCGCCGATCAGGGCGGCCACGGCCAGAATCTCGTTGAGGGTCTTGCCGGCGGCCTCGATGGAGCCGGCGGCCTCGATGGCGCGGGTCATGTGCACGGCGAGCACGCCCTGGGAGTGGCCGAGCACGGCGAGCGGCTTGGCCTGGGCCACGCTGTAGCCGAGGTGTTCGAGGTCGAGCAGGGCGCCGAGCTGGGTCAGTGCCACGCCTTCCACGGACGCGGTGGCGTCGGCTGCGGCGCGAGGCGTGCCGGGTTCGGGGCGAAGCCGAACAGGTCGACCGGACGGCCGGTGGTGGCCAGCAGGTCGGCGGCGACCGGGGTGAGCAGTCGGCCGGCTGCGGCGACGTGGCCGCGCAGGGCCTCGTCAAGGCTGGGATCGGTGGTCTGGTCTGCCAGGGCTACCGGCCACGGGGTGGATTGGCCGGCGAAGGCGAGCGCATGGGGCTCGGTGGCTAGGCGATTGAGGAAGAAGGTGGTCATTGCTTTCCTTACTTGTGTTTGGTTGACGTCTTCAAAAATCAGAGGGGCTGGTTGCCGTGGTGTTTGGTGGTGCGCTTGACGCGCCGCTTGGTGGCGAGCGTGGCCAGCGATTCGACAATCACCTCACGGGTCTGTTCGGGGTCGATCATGCCGTCGATCTGCCCGATTTCCAGTGACAGGTTCGCGTTGACGGTGCTGGTCTCGTACTCCTTGATGTACTTGGCCCGCAGCGCATCGACGTCCTGTCCGGAGGCCTTGGCCTTGGCCAGGTCGTGGCGGTGGATGATGTTCACCGCGCCGGCCGCGCCGAGCACCGCGATCTGGGAGGAGGGCCACGCGAAGTTCAGGTCCGCGCCGATGGCCTTGGATCCCATCACGATGTACGCGCCGCCGAACGCCTTGCGCAACACCACGGTCACCATCGGTACCTGTGCGTTGGCGTAGGCGTAGATCACCTTGGCGCCGCGGCGGATGATGCCGGCGTGTTCCTGGTCGGAGCCGGGCTTGTAGCCGGGCACATCCACGAGGGTGACCACGGGCAGGTTGAACGCGTCGCACAGGCGTACGAATCGGGCGACTTTCTCGGACGAGTCGACGTCCAGGATGCCGGCGAGCACGTTCGGCTGGTTCGCCACGATGCCAACCGGCTTGCCGTCGATGCAGGCGAAGCCGACGAGCGCGGAGGCGCCGAACAGTTCCTGCACCTGCACGAATTCGCCGTAATCGACGATGCAACGAATCACTTCGAGCATGTCGTAGGGCTGACGTTCGTTGGTGGGCACGATGGTGGCAAGTCGCTTGGCGGTCTCGCGTTCGGCGCGGGTGACGGCGTAGGCGTAGACCGGCGGCTTGCTTTCGCTGTTGGACGGCAGGTAGGCGAGCACGGTGCGCGCATAGTCGATGGCGTCGGATTCGTCCTCGCCGAGGTAGTGGGCCACGCCGGACACCCGGTTGTGCACTTCGCCGCCGCCGAGGTCGGCCATGGAGATGGTCTCGCCGGTCGAGGCCTTGACCACGTCCGGTCCGGTGACGAACATGTTCGAGTTCTCACGGGTCATGATGATGAGGTCCGTCAGGGCCGGGCAGTAGACGGCACCGCCGGCGCAGGGGCCGAGAATCAGGCTCAGCTGGGGCACGAAGCCGCTGGCCTCGCAAGTCTTGCGGAAGATGCGACCGTACTGGGTCAGGGCGGCCACGCCCTCCTGGATGCGGGCGCCGCCGGAGTCCACGATGGCCACGATCGGCACTTTGAGGTCGATGGCCATGTCCATCAGTCGGCAGATCTTCTCGCCTTCGGCGGTGCCGAGGGTGCCGCCCTTGACGGAGAAGTCCTGGGCGTAGACGGCCACTTTGCGGCCGTAGACCTGGCCGAAGCCGGTGATGACGGCCGCACCGGCGTTGCCGCCGGCGATATTGCCGCCCTGGAAGCGGCCGATCTCCTCGAACGTGCCGGTGTCGAAGAGCAGGTCGAGGCGTTCGCGCGCGGTTTTCTTGCCTTTGGCGTGCTGCTTGTCGCGGGCGCGCTCTTCGGCGGCGCGGGCCAGTTCGGCGGCCTTGACCACAGCGGTGCGCAGCGGCTGGTGGGCCGAAGGCTGTGCGGCGTTGGCGGCCGAGGCCGCAGCCGCGGCCTTCACGGCCTGCGAATCCATGATGTCAGTCATTGCCACCCTCCTTCTTGGCGTCGGTGGCCTTATCGGCTCCTTCTGACGAGGGAGCTGTCGACGCAGCCGCCTGAGGGAGAGATCCCGGCGCAGCCGCAGCAGCCTTGGCCTTGCCGGCGTTCACGTCCAGCGTGACCAGCGTGTCGCCGGCCTCCACGCCGTCGGCCGGGCCAACGAAAATCTTCTTCACTTCGCCGGCGGCCGGCGCGTACACGTAGTTCTCCATCTTCATGGATTCGAGCACCACCAGAAGGTCGCCCTTGGCCACCTGCTGGCCTTCGGACACGTTGATGCGCGTGACCACGGCCTGCATCGGGGAGGCGATGACGCCGGATTTGGCGCCGTCGTTGGCCGCAGCGGCACTGGAGGCCACGTTGTGCAGTCCCGCACCGCGCAACGGCTGGGTGGGTCGCTTGGCACCACGGGCGCGGGCCGAGCCGGTGGATGTTCTCCACGATGTCGAGTGGCACGGTGAGCTTGACGCGGCGGTTGTTCATCTCGATGACGAACGTCTCCGACTTGGACTTGTCGGGCGCGGCCGGGGCAGCGGCACCCGGGGCGGCGGCCAAGGAGGCCGGCTGGCCGGAGGCGGCGGAAGCCGGTGTGCGGTTCAGGTACGTGCGCTCCAGCCACTTGGTGGACACAGCGAACGGGTGGCCATGCTCGGCGGTGAAGTCGTCGTTGCGGAAGATTTCCTTGAACAGCGGAATCGGCGTGGGCACGCCTTCGATCACAAGCTCATCGAGCACGCGGCGCACACGGGCCACGGCGTCGAGACGGTTCTGGGCGGTGACGATGACCTTGCCCATCATCGAATCGAACTTCGGGGAGATGGTGTCGCCCTGTTCCACACCGGTATCGATGCGCACGCCGGGGCCGGCCGGCCACTGGATCTTCTCCAAGGTGCCGGAGCCGGGGGTCAGGTTGGTGGCCGGGTCTTCGCTGGTGATGCGCAGTTCGAAGCTGTGGCCGCGCAGTTCGGGGGCGCGGGTGAGCTCGCCACCGGCGGCGATATTGAGCTGTTCGCGCACCAGGTCGAGGCCGCTGACCTCTTCGGAGACGGTGTGCTCCACCTGCAAGCGCGGGTTGACTTCCAGGAAGTACACCTTGCCGTTCGGGGTCACCATGAATTCGCAGGTGCCCAGGCCCACGTAGCCGACCGTGGTGAACAGGCGGCGGGAGTATTCCTCGAGCGTGCTGATGATTTCCTCGGACAGGAAGGGCGCGGGTGCCTCTTCCACGAGTTTCTGGTTGCGGCGCTGCAGCGAGCAGTCACGGGTGGAGTACACGGTGAAGTTGCCGTGCGAGTCGCGCCCGGACTGGGTCTCGACGTGGCGTGCCTTGTCCACGAACTTCTCGATGAAGTATTCCTTCAGATCGCCGCCTTGCAGCGCGTCGTGGTTCATGTAGAAGCGGCGCAGCTCCTCGTCGTCATGCACACGGTGATGCCGTGGCCGCCACCGCCATCAGTGCGCTTCATCATGATCGGGTAGCCGTGGGTGTGTGCGAAGTCGAGCAGCGTGCGCACGTCGGTCACCGGTTCGGACAGGCCGGGCACTGGCGGCACTTTGGCGCGTAGGGCCACGCGGCGGGCGGTAATCTTGTCGCCCAAATCCACCAGCGCGGTGTGGTGCGGGCCCACCCAGATGGCACCGGCATCCTCGACCTTCTGCGCGAAGCTCGGCACTTCGGAAAGGAATCCGTAGCCGGGGTGCACGGCATCCGCACCGGTCTTGTGCAGGATGTCAATCAGCAGATCTTCGTTGAGGTACGTGTCCTTGTAGGTGTCGCCGGAGAGCAGGTATGCCTCGTCGGCCATGTCCACATAGCGGCTATTGCGGTCCTGTTCGGAGTAGACGGCCACGGTGGAGATACCCATCTCCTTGGCCGTGCGCACCACGCGAAGCGCAATCTCGCCTCGGTTCGCAATCAGCAGTTTTTTGACGATAGAAGCCATAGTGTCAAATTGTGCTCTCTATATAGAGGAGAGGGCAAGCCGCGTTCACACAAAAGCTTTCACGCCCTTTTGTAGGCTACGAACAAACGCGCGCGTAGGTTCCGGCAACGCAACCGTTGGCGCCGCTATCAAAAACGTTGCAAATCCGCCGATTGCACATCCTTGCGCGCCGACTCAAGAAATTGACGTTACGGTTGTGTTCGTCAACTTATGACAAATCGAAATCGACAATTTTGTAAATTGGTACGAAACCGCACGAAATCGAACACCTCTACGATGGCAACCGTAAGTTCGGGGGAAGGCTCATCTGCGGGCGAACGGAAGGTGACCGGACCGGCATCGGTCCATCGCCGCACGATTCGCCCGCACAGGGTCGGATTCATTTGGGACCGTCCACCATATGGACGGTTCGGACTGTCGGGGATACCGCACGACCCGCCGGAACCTCCCCTCATCCATCGCATACCGCCCGCCGTTCACGGCGATATCACGCAACATAGGGGTCATTGATATGCAGACTTCACACACCACCGCATCCGCTGCGGCCACCACATCGCTCGCCCGTCGTATCGTCGCCGCATCCTGGAAGCCGGTGCTGTTCGCCGTGCTGATGTGGCTGTCCGCGGCCGCCGGCGAGATTCCGATTCCGGGCACGCCGGTGCCGATCACGCTGCAAACGTTCGTGGTGATGCTCGCCGGTCTTATGCTGCCGTGGCGTCAGGCCGCGCCGCCGTCGCCACCTATCTGGCGGCCGGTGCGGTCGGCCTGCCGGTGTTTGCCGGCGGCACCTCCACGCTGGCCCTGGTCGGCCCGAGCGCCGGCTTCCTCTTCGGCTTCCTGCCGGGTGTGGTGGCCATCGCCCTGCTGCGCGGCAAGTCCGACACTTCGTCCTTCGCGGCCACCGCGCGCACCGCGGGCCGCTACCTGCTGGCCGCGCTGGTCGGCGGCGTCGTGGTGGTGTACGCCTTCGGCTTCGTCATCCAGTCCGCGCTGACCGGTGCGCCGCTCGCCGCCGTGGCCCTGGCCTCCATGGGCTTCGTGGTTGGCGACGCCATCAAGGCCGTGGTGGCCTCTCTGGCCGCCGCCGGCCTGTCCAAGCTCGGTCGCTGACCTGAGCTACTAGCTAGCTACTGGCCGGCTATTACAGCACTCCCACATCGGCGGTGCGGACCGTATGGTCCGTGCGTCTTGTGTTCTCAGGATCAGTGAGGCGTCTTCGTTGAGGCCGATGGCTTCGCCGGTCAGCGTGGTGCCGTCCGTGAAGTGCGCCTCGACCTGACGGCCGCGCGCCCAGCACACCGCCTTCACCTCCTCGCGCAACGACTCGGCCTGGCCCTTCGGGTCGGCGATGAACTTCACCAACCGCTCGCGGAAGCCCTCGACCTGACGTTCGGCCACCGCATCGCGCATCTCGCCGAACGACGGCAGCCCGGAGACATGCAGCTGCAGCGAGGTCGATTGCGGCGTGGGCAGCCGACAGGCGCCCAAGGCCAGGTTCAGGCCGACGCCGAACACGATGACGACGTCGTCATCGACATCAGCATCAGTACCGGTACCGGACGACGGCGGAATCACCAGTTCCGAGAGCAGCCCGCCCAGCTTGAGCCCGTGGCAGAACACGTCGTTCGGCCATTTGAGTTCCAGCGAGCAGTCCGGCTGGTTCGGCGCGGCACCGTATTCCTCGATCATGCCGTTCAGGGCGTCCAGCGTGACCAGTCCGGCGATCATCTGCAGCCAGCCATTGACGGATTCGTCGGTGGCGATCGCGCGCGGAATGCGCACGGCATAGGACATCGTCGAGCAACGGCCGGGCTGACTGACCCACTTGTGACCATTGCGCCCACGGCCGGCGGTCTGCCGGTCGGCGGCCACCACGGCCACCGCCAGTTCGCCATCCTGGTGGTCGGGCAACGTCAACGACCCGTCGCCAATCATCTGTACGGCCAGCGCGTTGGTCGAATCGGTTTCGTCCACGGCGACCACATGATCTGCGACGGCTGTAGTTCTGGGTAGCTGCGGCGTTTGCAGCTTTCAACGCAATCATCATGGGCACTACGTTACCTCATTTTGGCGCGATATGCCCGCGTTATTCCATGGAAAAGCGCGCAAAATCAACTATTTTCACCCACATAGCCCATGTTAACGTTCACAACTTCGGAAATTCCGCATTCGCCGACCCCACGCATGCACCCGGCCGTCATATTGGCTTGCGAACAATGGCGATGCCCGGCAGACATCGAATATCAACCGTTGACCTGTGCGGCTACCATATATTGTCATGACGTCACCAGCCACCGCGAAGCTTGCCGCCGTATCCAGCCGCCAGTCCCACCCGCATCTTGCGCGCGCGGGCGCTGCCGCGCGCTGGACACTGGCCGTGCTGGCCGGCCTGTGGCTTGCACTGTGCACGGCGGTCGGCCCGCTGTACTGGGACGAGGAGAACGGCACCCTCGCCCATTGGAACTGGGCCAATACCGCAATATTCGTCGTGTCATTCCTGATATATCTCGGAATCATCACGCTGATGGTGCGATTCGCAGCAGGCCAGCGCATACTGCCGAGGGCTATCGGCGAGCGACTACGTCAACATCAGCGGAATAGCGAAACATCACGGCCCGCCGCCGATCAGCAGGCCAGCCAACCAGCCAAGACCCGTCGTACCGTTCGCGCTATCGTCACGTCCACCGTCACTGTTCTGGACCGCTGGATCACACGCGGCACGAACCGGTTCTGGAAGCTTATGCTGGTGTTTTTTTGTCGGCTGGCTCTGGGTGCCGACCACTCTGCTGGCCGCCATTCCGGTGCGGACCTCCGCTCACAGATCCGTGAATTCAGCTGGGCCTGGAACCAGTGGACCGGCCTGAAACAGCCCTATATCGGCTTCTTCTCATTCGTGCCGATGGACATCTACCCCACTGCGCACTACATGTGGCCGTCCGATCCCACGTATCTGACCGACCAGCACAATGTGGTACTCACTGTGTTCTATGGCGCGATGGTCACGTTTGCGAGGCATCTGACCGGCTCAAACGATGCCGGTATCGTGACGTTGGCTGCCCTGCAGACGCTGTTCGCCGTGTTCTGCTGCGCTGCCGCCGCCAATCGATTCCTGAACCGGCCTTGGATAGGAAAACGGCAACGGATTCCGCCGTTCCCCCACAGGCCGGAGGATTGGCCAGATTCCTGATTCTGCTGTTCTTCATGGTCTGCCCGCTGGCCGTGTTTTCCACTATCTCCATCACCAAATCGCCGCTGTTCGCGTTCTCGTTCGTCTGGTGGTTCAGCGTCTGGTATGAACTCGTCCAGACCTGGCACCCCGCCGGCACCCGCAAACATCCTCAGACCCCTGCCATCGCCACGCCCGTCCACTTGCCGCGTCACAGTTTCATCGCCTTTATCCTGGCCACGTCGGTAATGCTGATTTCCGCGAAATATGCGTGGTACATCATCGCCCTACAAATCGTGCTGGCTCTGATCGCCGACCGCAAGCGCTGGGCGACTTACGTCGTGGCGCTGCTCATCCCCACCGTACTGATTCACGGCGGCATCTCCTTCGCCATCTCCTCTGGCGCGATCATCGGCGGCGACCCAATCGAAAGCCGCGGCGTACAGCTGCAAATGATCGCCCGCGTGGCCCAGCGCAATCCGGACGGCATTTCAGACGAAGCCAAAAAAGAACCTCGCGCCCGTCTTCAATCTCGATCAGATGGCCGACGCTTACTCCCAGCAGGACGCCGACCCGGTGAAATCCTCCGGCATTCAGGCCAAGAAGGTCAGCTACAAGTGGCGCACGGTGACGCCCGAGGATATGACCAATTTCAACAAGGCATGGTTCGAAATCGTCAAGGACAATCCAATCATCGCGCTGGATGCGTTGCTGGCCAAATGCTTCGGATACTTCAATGTGAACGATCAGCCGTACGTATCGATGGATTATTACGTGACCAGCGATTACGTGCAGAAAAACTCCACATGGATCAAGGATTACAACCATGACTGGCGTGAGCACATCGCCGGGCTTCACTCGCGTATGGGGCGGTATTCCCGTACTCGGCTGGCCTACGCACGGCAATTTCTACGTGGTGATGACATTGCTGATCGGCGCGGCCGAGGTGATTCGCCGACGTTGGCTCACCCTCATGACCCATATTCCGCTGCTACTGCTGATGGGCGTGATGATCACCGCGCCGGCCAATAATTTCGAGCGGCACATGTTGCCGGTTGCGTTTGTATTCGGATTCGTGGTGCTGACGTATTGGCGAGAGTCTTTGGCTGAAAGGCAACGCCAATCAGCGACGCTACACTAGTGACTATGTCAGATTTTCTCGAACTTCTTGCTGCCGACGTTGCCGATTCGTCCGCACCCGGCATCACCGCGACCAACCGCGTACGCACCGTGCTGTTCGAGTGCCTGTTCAATCATCTGGCCGACGAACGAGTGGAGTCCCTGTTCACCATCCTCGGTTTCGAGCATGACTTCGATTGTTACGCCATCGCCGGATACCCTGCCCGGTCCGCCGCACGTACGGCCAAGGAAATCGAGAAAATCGTGGCCGATTTCGGCGGTGTGTGTCTGACCGCCAAGCGCCCGATCGGCAACAGCACCGCCGTAGTGGCGTTGATTCGTCCGGTCGGTGCGGCCACGCCGGAAATCATCTGCAATACCATCGACCCGTCGTTCGCCGCCGATCGGCCAATCGCCTTGGGTCCGCAGCGCACCGGTGCCGATGGCGCGATGCGTTCGATTCAGGCCACGCTCTACTGTCTTCAGGCCGCGCCGGCTCTGGCCGCCACCGTGCAGCCATCGCCGCGCCCGTTACGCACCGACGACGCTCTGCCCGAACGTGCGTTGATCGGCGACGCGGACGCCCGTGACGAACTGGTCCGCGTGGTCTACGGAAGCCTGACAGCAGCAGGCCCGGATGATCCGACGCTGCTCACCGTCTCCACATTCCTGAAGTTCGGCGGTTCGCTCGAGACCACGGCCAAGGAGCTCAACGTACATCCCAATACGATCCGCTACCGTTTGAAGCGTGCCGCCGAATCCACCGGCTGGGATGCCACCGACCCGCGCGAGGCGTACGTGCTGATCACCGCCATCGCGTTGGGTCGTGTGGCCGAAGCGTAACGGACCGCAGCGTAGTCGGGCAGAAGCATGACCAGCAGAACCGTAGCCGGCAAAGGCCATAGCTGACCGGGCATAACCGTCCAGCCCGACAGCCTAGCGGGCCGAATCAGGCTGCCTGAATCTCGTGTACGCCATCGTGCAGTAACGCGGCCAAGGATTCTTGAGTGGCTAACACTTCGTCCACGAATCCACCGGCGGACAGGCTGGCGATCACGCGACCGGACTCGTTGTCCACAATCGGTACACCAACGGCACCGACACCCAACGTCACATCCTCATCCGACAGTGCATATCCACGTTCGCGAGTCAAGCGAATATCCTCGCGCAACTGTTCCACACTGACCAGCGTGTTCTCGTTATATGCCGGGAACGGCGCTCCTGCAAGATAGCGTTCGGCATCGGCATCCTCGAAATACGCCAAGGCCACGCGGCCGGCCGCGCCAGCATGTAGAGGCAGCACGCGGCCCGGGCGCAGGATCAGCGAATCGATGGCATGACCTTGCGCGCATTCCACGCATACCAATTCAGTGCCGGAGACCACACTGAGGAATGAGGTCATGCCGGTTTGCGCGGTGATGGCATGCATGACCGCAATCGCAGGCTGCCATTCGGTACGAGACGTGCGAGCGGCATCAGCCAATCGCAGCCAGTCCAGCGATAATGAGTAGTTGCCATCCGTATCCGTTACGGCCCACCCCACATCGACCAGTCCATCCAGCACACGGTATACGGAGGATCGCGGGATATCACAGGCGTCGGCGATATCTGCCGGAGACAGGCCATTCTCCGCCGCCAATGCGTCCATCACACGACTCGCCTTGTCTAAGCGCGGGTCGGTTCACGTTTGTCTTCCGCCATCGCCGACGTTCCTTCCCCCTGACTTATCCCTGACTCATCGTATTCAACTGCTCAGGCCAAGATAATCACCGCTGTATCCAAGGCCTCGCGACACCTCGCGGCCGGCAGTCTGCACCAATTGCACCATGTCTTGAGCCGATGCCGTTGCCGGTTTCCCATCTACCAGACAGGCCAGCTCAGGTTCCAAGGAGCGGGAAAGGCCACTCAGGGCGATTGCCGCCTGAATCTCTCCGGCGTGATTGAATACCGGTACGCTGATAGTCACGGAGCCGGCCATGGTCTGGCCGACATCATAGGTGAAGCCGCATTCACGTATATGACGAGCCTGTCCCATTGCTGTGGTACGCATCGTGGAGAATGTGCCGCCGAGCTCGTTGTTATAGATAGTGTTCCAACAGCTGCTCGTAGCGAGCCGGGGGAAGCCAGGCCGTCAGTACATGAGAGGGAGCGCTCATGCTCAGAGGCAAGCTATTGCCCACCAGCTGTGCATAGCTTGCAATGCCTCACGGGTGCGTGTCTCGATACACACCGTGCGCAATCGCCTCCGAACGAACAGACCCCAGATGCCGAACTGGCCACGATGGGCGCGGAAGGTACGGCGAGCGATCTGCTGAATGTCCAGTCTGCTTTCGATTTGGCCGCCGATACGTACGCAATCGATGCCAAGCCGATACTCGCCACGATTGATGCCGCGTTCCACCCAACCGACTGCGGCGAGATTATCCAGCAAACGATACGTTGAGCTTACGGGTTCACCAGTACGTTCGCTTATGGTTTTTTGCAGTGCTTGGTCCCAGTTCCGCCAATACATCAAGTACTGCCTTGGATTTCACCAATGCATCTACGCTACGGTCATCACGCTGGCGCCACCATGCGCGTCACCTCCCTCGGCTCGTATGTTGATACCTCAGCCATCTTACCGGGTATTCAGCGGGTTGCCGCCCAAAACGCACTGGGCCCCGGCAGGAGTATCCCGTCGGGG
>ENA-OQBU01000131-OQBU01000131.1-human-gut-metagenome-genome-assembly--contig:-NODE-131-length-21010-cov-4.750275_pt1 | contig 21010 bp, 24 predicted proteins | sample MGYA00242492_ERZ504566 | MGnify/ENA primary metagenome ERZ504566 (study PRJEB26092, sample SAMD00036261) | human gut metagenome | host: Homo sapiens | study: EMG produced TPA metagenomics assembly of...
ACCAGCAGGTGACGTCGGTTACGCCGTCAACCTCGGGCACCGGAACGCCCCAGTCGATGTTGCCGGTGATGCGGAAGGGCACGAGCGCCTTGCCGCTGCGGAAGCGCACGCCGCCGTTGGCGAGCACCGCGTGGGCGTCGTCGCGCTCCTTCCAGCTGGGGAAGGTGACGGTAAAGCTGCTCTTGTTGCCCTCGGGCTCCAGCACGGTGTGCTCGGGGAGCTGGTCCTCGACGGCATCGAAGGCCTCGCGGAACTTGTTCTGGATGTAGAGCTGAGCCGGCAGCAGCCACTCCTCCATGGTCTTGGAGACCACGGAGCGAACCTGCGGGTTCTGGGCGAGCTTGGCGGTATAGGTCTTCATAAAGTCGAGGTAGGCGGGTAGGTCGAAGTAGAGGTTGTCGACCGGGCGCAGCTCGGGCACCTCGCCGGTGAGCTGGCTCTTGGGTGCGATGAGCTCTTCGGGCTCAAACTGGTGGCCCAGATCGCACTCGTCGGCATAAGCCTTCTCGGACTTGCAGCCCTGGATGGGGCAGCGGCCGATCACCTGACGGCCGTTGAGGAACGTGCCGGCCTTGGCATCGTAGAACTGCAGCGTGGAGCGCTTGGAGATGGTGCCCTGCTCGTGCAGGCGCTCGATAATCTCGGCGGTAACCTCGTTGTGAATCTGCGCAGCTGGCTCAAGGCCTGAGCCGCCGTAGATGTCGCAGCTGATGTTGTAGTTGTTGAGGGTCGCGGCCTGTCGGGAGTGGTTGGACTCGACATACTCGCCGATGGACTTATCGTAGCCTTCGTTCTCCTTGAGCTTGCGGTAGCTCTCCATGATGGGCGAGCCGTAGCAGTCGGTGCCCGAGGTGAAGATGACGTTCTCGCGGCCCAGGCGGTCGCGCAGGAAACGGGCGAAGAAGTCGGCCGGGACAAAGACGCCGCCAACGTGGCCAAAGTGAAGGCCCTTGTTGCCGTAGGGCTCGCCGGCGGTAACGATGGCGCGGCGCGGCCAGCTGGGACGGTCGTTCATGGAGTATTTGGATGCCATGGGACTCCTTCGCATATGGTGAGAGCGCGGCCGGGCGCGGGGCTCGGCGGCGCGGTGGTCATTCGTGCATATCGTTCGACATTATCGCACATGCGGGCGGGTGCGTGGCAGGGGCGCTATCCTAAGATGCTATGAATGAGATTTCCAACATACATGCGTTTGAGGACGAGGATTTTCTACACGCTTGCTTCGTGTGGGGGATGGCCGTGATCGCGGTGTTTGCCGTGTGCCTGGTGCCGGTGTTTATGCTGTTGGGCGGGCCTGCGGACTTGGACGCGGCTGAGGCGGACGGCTGGATGGCTGTCGTGGGCTGGATAGTCGGCTTGGCTGCGGTCTCAATGGCATCGTTTGCCGTGCACGAGCTGGTGCATGCGGTGTTTTTTAAGCTGCTGGCGCCTGCGGGCGCGCAGGTGACCTTTGGGGCGAATCGCGAGACGGCGATGATCTATGCCTGCGCCGAGGGCGTTGTGTATTCGCGCCGGCGGTACATGGCGGTTTGCCTGGCGCCGACGGTTGTTGTGACGACAGCATTTGCCCTGGGGTTTGCGTTCTCGGACTATCCGCTGCTGTGCTACCTGGCGGCTGGTCTGCACTTGTCGGGCTGTGTGGGTGATTGGTATTACGTGCGGACCATTCTGCGCGACCGCCGTATCGTCGCCTGCGAGGATACGTCCTTTGGCGTGCGCTTTTTCGCAAAGTAGTCTTTTTGGGACGGGGCTATTTTAGCTGCCATGATGTCGGTGTGAGTTTTCTGGGACGGGGATGTCGATGAAGTCGTTGTTGCTGCATGCGTGCTGTGCACCATGCTCGCTTGAGCCGGTTCGCCTGCTGCGCGAGGAGGGGTTTGAGCCCACGATTTGCTGGACCAATCCCAATATTCAACCGCGCGATGAATGGCGGCGGCGTCTGGACGAGCTGCGCCGGTGGTGTGCCGATGGCGACATCGAGCTCATCGAGGCGGGGGAGGACCGCGAGCGCTGGGAGGCCGGCGTGGCCCCGCTGGGTGCCGATCGGCCCCGTCGCTGTCGCTCGTGCTATGCCTTGCGCTTGGCCGAGGCATGCCGCGTTGCCCAGGAGCGCAGGTTTGAATATGTGGGTACGACGCTCGCCGTCTCGCCGTATCAGCTGTTCGACACCTGCAATGACGTGCTTGAGCGTTTGGCGGCCGCCCATGGGCTCACCCCGGTGATTCGCGATTTTTCGCCCGTATTATCCCGAGGCTACGCGCCGTTCGCGCGAACTGGGCATGTATCGACAGAACTACTGCGGCTGCCGCTTTTCTGCTGTCGAGGCGGCCATGGACCGCGCCCGCATCCGCGACGAGCGCAAAGCCGCCAAAAAGTAGTTCGTTTGGGACGTCAGCCTGCTAGGATGTAGAGCGGACTTTAGCTATATAAGGAGTATCCGACGTGTCTATGCGTACCGATGATTTTGACTACAACCTTCCTGAGGAACTGATTGCCCAGGCTCCTGCCGAGCCGCGCGACTCCTGCCGCCTGCTGGTGGTGGATCGCAAAGGCTCCCAGGCGGGGAAGCCGCTGGAGCACGGCGGTACCGTTGAGCACCGCATCTTCCGCGACATCATCGACTATATCGAGCCGGGCGATGTGCTCGTCATCAACAAGACGCGTGTGATGCCGGCCCGCCTGATCGGTCGCAAAGCCGGCTCGGGTGGCGTGGTCGAGACGCTGCTGCTCAAGCGCCGTGAGGATGTTGACCCGCTGGGCCACGTTTGGGAGTGCCTGGTCAAGCCGGGTAAGCGCCTGAAGCCCGGTGCTCAGATTGAGTATCGCGCCGGTGGCGCCCATGCGCCCGAGGGGGCTCCCGTGGTGCTGACGGCCGAGGTCATCGACTTTGTCACCGATAGCCGCGGAGGCCGTCTGGTGCGCTTTGAGCCGGCCGGCTGCAATGCCGCCGGCGAGCCGCGCACGCTCGACGAGGCCATTCATGCTGCCGGTCACGTGCCGCTGCCGCCCTACATTACCGATTACGAGGGCGATCCCGAGAAGTACCAGACCGTCTACGCCATGAAGGAGGAGCACTCGGCTGCCGCTCCTACGGCGGGTCTGCACTTTACCCCCGAGCTCATGGCCGCTATCGAGGCCAAGGGCGCGAAGTTTGCCGCCGTCGAGCTCGAGGTGGGTATTGATACCTTCCGTCTGGTGGAGGAGGACGACCCCACGCAGCACGTCATGCACACCGAGCGCTACCACGTGTCACAGGAGGTTGTCGACGCCGTGCATAAGGCGAAGGCCGAGGGGCACCGCGTGATCGCCGTCGGCACCACCGCAGTACGCTCGCTCGAGAGCGCCTTTGACGCTGAGGCACCGGTGTCTGATCCGGCCGTGACGGCGCGCTATTTTGAGGGCCGCGAGGATGGGGCCGACACGCTCGGCCGCGGCGACATCGTGGTGCGCGAGAACGCGACGACGCAGCTCTACCTCATGCCCGGCTCGACCTATCACGTGGTCGACGCGCTGATCACGAACTTCCACGTGCCGCGCTCCACGCTCATGATGCTCGTGAGCGCACTTGCCACCCGCGACCAGATCATGGATGCCTATGCCGCCGCCATCGAGGAGCGCTACCGCTTCTTCAGCTTTGGCGACGCCATGCTCATTTTGTAGGTTACGGCGTTTTACAACGCCGTAACGGCCGACGCTGCAAACCCTCCTAAGCGGCAATCTGACGTTCAATCGTCGGGCATGACCAGAAGGTCAATGCCCCCCTCTTTCACGTCACCTTGCTCGCTTAGGGGCGTTTTCGCTGACTTCGCCAAAGCATCGGCAGGTACTCATTGGGGACGTACTTAAATGAGTGCCTGCAGAATGAGAGTGGATAATCTCCCGTTTTTGGCCTGCTTGGGGGCTCAAAGTGGGAGATTATCCACTCTCGTCATTGGGCTAGTCGTTGGGGACGTTCTTGTTTGACTAGTCGTTTAAGAACGTCCCCAATGACTACTTGCTTGCGAACAGCCAGGCTAGGATGATCGCCAGGATTGCGGCGACGATGCAGACGATGGCGCCGGTGAATTTGATGCGTGAGTCGCGGGTACGTTCGCGCACCGCGTCCTCGGTGGCCTCGAGCTGGGCGACTTCTCGCTCGGTCTCGGCGTGTTCGGCTTTGTCTCGGGCCAAGGATCCTGCAAGCGACTCAGTGATCTCTGGGTGGTCGTGCACTTCGGTCGCCTGTTCGATGATCGACTGCGCATGTGCGGCATCTGCTTGGGCGTTGGCGATGCTCTGCTCCTGGTCGCGGCGTGCCTTGTCCTCGGCAGTGATCTTCTCGCGCAGTTCGCGCTGACGAGTCGCGGCGGCTGTCTTCGCCGTCTGCAGCTCGTCGCGCGCGGCATCGGCTTCGGTCGTCACGGCTTGGTGCGCGCGTTTTGCGTCGGCGATAGGGGCTTGAGCCTGCTCGACGGCCTGCTCGGCTGCGGCAAGCGAGTGCTCAAGGTCGGCGGTGATGCGCGGGACATCTTCTTCGGCTTTACGCAGGGCATCTGCCGTGTCGGAAATCTGCATCGAGAGCTCGCTGGTGCGCACCGTATAGTTGGCGGGATTTGCCGAGGGATTGCGTTGCAGCTCGGCATACTCATGGCGCAGCGTCTCGAGCTGGGCGCGCGTGGCGTCGACGGTTTGTTGTGCGGCCGCAATGCCGGCGTCTCGCTCGGCCTTCACCTTGTCGCGGATGCGCTTGGAATCCTCAAGACGTCGAACGAGGCGGTTGCCGGTCTCGCGAGAGCTCGCCTCGCGGGCCTCCACGGCGTCGAGCGCGGCCTTCAGGCGGAGCTCAGTCGCGTCATCCTCTGTCTTCATTTGTTCGAGCTGACCCTTGAGCTCTGTCGCTTTGGAGGCGTGGGCATCACGATCAATCTCGGCGGCCGCTGCAGTCTTTTGGGCCGTGGCAATCGCCTGGCGCTGGTCGGCGACGATCTGGTCGTAGCGGCCTGCGATATCCTGGCGCGTCTCGAGTTCCTCGGCCTGATCGGCAATGCGCTGCTCAAGTTCGGCCAGGTGGGCGCGGGCATCGGCAAGTGCCTTTTTCGCGGCGTTCATCTCGCGCATGGCCGAGGCACCCTGGGCGATAAAGGTGCCCACGGCGTTCGCAGTGTTCGAGACAGCGGTCCCCAGATCGCGGCTCGCGGCGGAGGAGTGCGGGGCGGTCGGGCGAGCGGTGTCGGCAGCGTCCGCATCGGCAGTCTGCGGCACGGCGATATTGCCGGTACCGCCTTCGATCACAGAAAAGCCTGCTGCGTGCGGGTCGACCGCATCGGTGCCAATCGTGGGATGCTCGAGCTGCAGAAACGAGGGCATGGTGCTGCCCTGGTCGGCAACCGGAGTCTCGCCGGGTACGAAGGTCGAGGCTGCCTCGGCGGCCTCCTCTTCCTCGGCGTCAACGTCAGCGTCGGCCACGGCGTCTTTCATCGCTTTGACGGCATCCATCATGGAGTCCATGACGGCGTCGAGCTCTTCTTCCGAAGAAACCTCGATAGGGCCCGCAGCTTGCGGAGCAGCATCCTGTACGGGGCGGTCGTCCTGAGCGGGCGCATCGTCGTTTTGCTCGTCTGCATCTTCGGCGCCAGGGGTTTCCGCCGTAGCGCTTTCGTCCAAGAATGGGCCGTCGAGGTCAATATCATCGCAGGTCACAGCGTCGGCATCTGCAGTGACGTCTGCGGAATCATCAATATGCTGTTGAGTCTGGGGGTCCAGCTCGTCTGTCATAGGCATGTGCTCCTCATCGTTGTTTGTCACCCTATGATAAAGTCTCGCGCCGACATCCCGCGCGCTGCAGCAAAGTTTCAAAACGTGTTCGATGGCTCGCGTCGATAGCAAAAACTCGGCCACTTTATCCAGTTTGTACTTGACATTCCCTTCGCCGAAAGACGTTGCGCCGTTCGCCTGCCATGGGCTTTATTTTTCACTTGAACCCGCTAAAGTTGCATTTCAGCTTTTGGCGCGTGAAGTTGGATGCGCGCAGTCGACGGGCAGGCCCGTCGCGATTTGAAAGGACTTTATATGGGACTTTTCACTGGTAAGACCGTGATCGTCACCGGCGGCGGCAAGGCCACGCTCAAGGACGGCTCCGCTGGCTCCATCGGCTACGGTATCGATATCGCTTTTGCCAAGGAGGGCGCAAACCTCGTCATTACCGGCCGCAACGTTGCCAAGCTCGAGGCTGCCAAGGAATCCCTCGAGGCCGAGTACGGCGTCAAGGTTCTGCCTGTTCAGGCCGATGTCTCGGCTGGTCAGGACAACGAGGCCGTCGTCCAGAACGTCATCGACAAGGCCATTGAGGAGTTCGGCCGCATCGACGCCGTCGTCAACAATGCTCAGGCCAGCGCTTCGGGCGTGACGATCGCCGATCACACCATGGACCAGTTCAACCTCGCCATTTTCTCCGGTCTGTATGCCACCTACCTGTACATGCAGAAGGCCTACCCGCACCTGAAGGAGACCAAGGGCTCCGTGGTCAACTTTGCTTCGGGCGCCGGCCTGTTTGGCAACTATGGCCAGTGCAGCTACGCCGCTGCCAAGGAGGGCATCCGCGGTCTGACCCGCGTCGCTGCCAACGAGTGGGGCAAGGACGGCATCAACGTCAATATCGTTTGCCCGCTTGCTTGGACCGCCGCGCTCGAGAACTTCCAGGATGCCTATCCCGAGGCGTTCAAGGCCAACGTCCACATGCCGCCGGCGGGTCACTACGGCGACGTCGAGAAGGAAATCGGCCGCGTTGTCGTTCAGCTCTGCGGTCCCGACTTTAAGTATATGAACGGCGAGACCGTCACCCTCGAGGGTGGCATGGGCCAGCGTCCTTAGGGGTTCCGCCGTTCTACCGAACGGCGGACCGGCCGACGCTGCGCGGTCACCAGAGCGATAACTTGTCATTCAAAGAGGGCGGCATGACCAGAAGGTCTATGCCGCCCTCTTTTCATGCCAATTTGTTCGCCCTGGCGACCGCTCGCTGATGTTGTCAGAGCATCGGCGTTACCAGAGCATCGGCGTTGTCGGCAGTTGGGGACAGTCCCTAAGTGCCGGCAGATTGGGACACTCCTTTGCAAGATGGCGCTGAAGGCTGTCCCCAACGTCTAGTCGTTTAAGAACGTCCCCAACGACTAGCGCGGGAACCTGATCCTAATGCACTAGTTTCTGTCGAGTCGGTGCTTCTTGCGGGTTGCCCGTATAATGGTTTGCGTATGAACCGCAACCAAGGAGTTCCAGTTTATGGACCAGAACCTTTTTAAATTCGACCTGATCGCCGAGGACCCGACGACGCACGCGCGCGCCGGCGTGCTGCACACCCCGCACGGCGACATCGAGACGCCGATCTTTATGCCCGTGGGCACCAAGGCAAACGTCAAGGGCATTCCTACCGAGACTGTCAAGAAGCTCGCGCCCAGATCGTGCTCGCCAATACCTATCATCTGTCCATGCGTCCCGGCGAGGATACCATCGCCGAGCTGGGCGGCCTGCACAAGTTCATGAACTGGCACGGCCCCATCCTCACCGACTCGGGCGGTTTCCAGGTCTTCAGCCACAACGATGCCGTCAAGCTCACCGATGAGGGCGTGCGCTTTATTGTCAACGATTACGACGGCCGCCACGTGTTTTGGACGCCCGAGGACAACATGGAAATCGCCATGAAACTCGGCTCCGATATCTGCATGCAGCTCGACCAGTGCCCGGGCTATCCCGCCACGCGCGCCTACGTTGAGCGCGCCGTTGAGCTGTCGAGCATGTGGGCCGAGCGCTGCTATAAGGCGCATACCCGCGATGACCAGGCGCTCTTTGGCATCGTTCAGGGCGGCATGCACCTGGATCTGCGCCTGCGTTCGCTGCGCCATCTGGAGGAGTGCGGCGACTTCCCGGGCTATGGTATCGGTGGCTATTCGGTGGGCGAGGATCACGAGACCATGTTCGAGACCCTGGCGCCGCTCGTGAGCGAGTACATGCCCAAGCATAAGCCGCGCTACCTGATGGGTGTCGGCAACCCCACCACGCTCGTACGCGGCGTGGGCGTGGGCATCGACATGTTCGACTGTGTGCTGCCGACGCGCACCGGTCGCATGGGTACGGCGTTCTCCAGTGAAGGTCGCCTTAACTTCCGTAACGCGCGCTTTGCGCACGACGACGGCCCCATCGACCCCACCTGCACCTGCCGGTGTGCACGGGCGGCTACAGCCGCGCGCTCATTCGCCACATGGTCACGCAGAAGGAGATGCTCGGCGGCATTTTGCTTTCGATGCACAATATCTACTACCTGCTCAACCTTATGCAGCGTGCCCGCCAGGCCATTATCGAGGGCCGCTACGGCGCATTCGTGAGCGATTGGATGAATAGTCCTGCCGCGGTGGATTACTAAGGGCGACAGACACGCTTGCAGAGCGTGGGCAACGGCAATGGTCGGGCGCCAGCCGGTCGTCACATTCGTTGACACCGGCTGCGCGACCGCTGACCGATAGCTTGCAAGTGCTTGATGCATCGTGGGTACCATACCGAATAGTTGATGCTCGGGCGGGTGTTTGACGCATAGCGTCGACCCGCCCGTTTTTCTTTTTTTCTCGATAGGAGTACCCATGATTAAGAATAGAACGTCGAGGGCGAGCCTGCCTACGACGAGACGTACCGCCGCGGCCCCGTGGTCATGCGCGTCCCCATGATTCCTAAGGACAACACCTACGCCAACCTGCTGGCGCCCGAGGAGTCGACTGACTGGCTGCACGCCGACCCCTGGCGCGTGCTGCGAATTCAGGCAGAGTTTGTCGATGGCTTTGGCGCACTTGCCGAGCTTGGACCTGCGGTGACCATCTTCGGTAGCGCCCGCACGCCCAAGACCGATCCGCTCTACAAGGCGGCGCGCGCCGTCGGGCGCAAGATCGCGCAACGTGGCGTGGCGGTCATCACCGGTGGCGGCCCCGGCATCATGGAAGCGGCCAACAGGGGAGCAGCGAGTGTCAACGGCAAGTCAGTTGGCCTAGGCATTGAATTGCCGCACGAGCACGGGCTCAACAAATACGTGAACCTCGGCATGGACTTCCGCTACTTCTTTGTGCGCAAAACCATGTTCGTTAAGTACAGCTCGGGCGCATCGTATTTCCCGGCGGCTTTGGCACGCTCGACGAGATGTTCGAGGTTCTCACGCTGGTGCAAACGCACAAGGTCAAGCGCATGCCGCTCGTGTTGGTGGGCAGCGAGTACTGGCAGGGCCTGTTCGACTGGCTCAACGGTCCGGTGATGGACGCCGGCATGATCAGTCCGCTCGATCCGGATCTGGTACACATTACCGACGACCTCAACGAGGCCGTTGACATTGCGCTCAGCGGGCTGATGTAGATCAATCGTGCCCACGCGACATGAATACGCATGGCAATCTGATGTTATCTAACATCAGATTGCCATTTATATTGGGTATACTGGTGTAAAAGACGAGGGCGAGGAGGTCGCAAATGTCTACAGCAACAGTTAAGCCTACGACGGTTCGAATCGAAGAGGGGCTCAAGGAGCAGGCGACTGAGTTCTTGGATTCGGTCGGCCTCAGCCTCAATTCCTATCTCAATCTTGCCGTTCGGCAGCTGGTAAATCAGCGAAAGATTCCTTTTGAGATTGTAGGAAGGGCGGAGGTGCCCAACGAGGTGACGAGGCGCGCCATGGTGATCGCCGAGGCTCATGAGCTGGGGATTTTGCCGGACGATAGCCTGTCATTCAATAACGCTGATGAGCTTATGTCATTCCTCGATGAGGAATAGCGATGTTCGAGATTAAAGTCGAGGCTCAATTTAAGGTGGACTACAAACGAACGATGCGCATGCATCCGCAGCTAAAAAGTGAGTTTAAAGCGGCGGTTGCAGAGCTTGTGGCTCATGGGTCACTTCCGGCGGAGTATGGCGCCCACGAGCTCTCAAACCCGGGCGGAAACTACAACGGCCACATCGATTTCCACCTATCCGATGGCTTGGTCGATGTGGTCGTTCTTTATCTTCCCCATAAGACTAACCCAGTGATTAGGCTGGTGAGAATGGGCACTCATCAGGAACTGTTTCAGGGTCCGCTGGGCTGATCGCCGATTTCTAAGTTGCGGTGGAATAGGGATTGATTGGCGGCTAATAAGCCAAAAACAGTCCCTATTCCACCGCAAGAGGTAAAGGTGCCCCTAGTGGATGGGCTGGTAGCGGGGGCAGTAGCTGATGGCGATGGCATCGACGCCTACATGGGTGGCGATGGTGCAGCCGATGGGGCCGGTGCCGGCGTCTACGTAGTCTTGGCCCGCGAGCGCTTGGCTGACGAGCTCCTGCTCCTCGGCGGCGCGGTCGTGAGCACGCGCACGCTGGAGCCCGGGTTCTCGTCCAAAAACGTGAGGCAGTCTGCCATGGTGTTGGCGACGATACGCTTGGCGCCGCGGCCCTTATTGATGGCCTTGATCTCGCCCGACTGCCACTCCGGCGAAACGGCCAGGCGAATGTTGAGCATCTGCGTCAGCTGGCCGGCGAGCTTGGGGGCGCGGCCGTTTTTGACCAGGTTCTCGAGCGTTCGGGGAATCAGCAGCAGATGGGCGTCGGGCAACGTCGCGCGGATCTGCGCCTCGGTCTCGTCCAAGCTGCGGCCGTCCTTGCGCATGGCAAGCGCGTACTCCACCAGCAGACCCTCGCGCCCGAGCCGGTGCGCGAATCGATGCAGCGCACGTCGAGCTCGTGGGTCTCGGCGACCAGGCATGCGTTGGAATAGCAGGCGGACCACTCGCTGCACAGCGAGATAAAGATGGCGCTGTCGTGGCCATCGGCGCGCACGCGGTCAAACAGCGCCTTGAACTCGCCGGCGCTCGGCTGCGAGGTGTGCGGCAGCTGCTCAGAGCCGGCCATGCGCGCGACGTATTCCTCGGCAGTAATCTGCACCTGGTCGAGCAGGTCCTCGCCCTCGATAATCACATGCAGCGGAATCACGTAAATACCGAGCTCTTGGGCGCGGGCGGGGGAGATGTCCGACGTGGAGTCGGTTATGATGGCAAAAGACATAATTGCACCTTTCGATGGGGCGCCACGCGCCGCCGATTGAGAGCAAAGTGCGACAAGTATAGTGGAGTTGCTCTACATTGCTAGGTTCAATTGTTGAATAGTCAACAGTTTGAAGTGTCGGTGTGGAAATCGTCAACTGGGGAAGAGGAATGCCGATGGAGGCGTTGGAGATATGCAGGCGGCCGGTCGTGCTGTTCGATTTTGACGGCACGGTGGCAGATACGGGCCGGGCGGTGATGACCTCGACACGCAAAAACGTTGGCCGCGCGCGGGTTTCGGAGGCGCAGATGGGTGACCTGCGCCGCATGATCGGGCCGCCCCTGTGGAAGAGCTTCCACGACTTTTACGACTTTACGCGCGAGGAGTCGCTCGTGGTGGCCGACGAGTACCGTGCCTATTTTGACGAGCTGGGTCCGGAGGAGTATCCCGTGTTCGACGGAATCGCCGAGCTGCTCGATGGCTTGGCGGCGCAGGGTCATCGCATGGCCGTCGCGACGTCGCGTATGGAGGCAAAGTGCATTGACATGGTGCATGAGCTGGGTCTTTCTCAGTTCGAAGCCGTGGTTGGCATGAATCCTCCGCAGGGGCGCGAGACCAAGGCCGATTCGGTTCGCGACGCGTTGACGGCCTTGGGTGCGGCCGCGGACGAGGCCGTGATGATCGGCGATCGCTTTAACGACGTCGAGGGCGCGCACGCGATGGGCGTGCCGTGCATCGGCATCTATTCGGGCGCGGCGGCGCCGGGTGAGCATGAAGCGACGGGTGCCGATGCGGTGGTGCACTCGGTGGCCGAGCTTGCTAAACTTTTCTCTATCTAGGAACTAAATGTGAGGGGCGGGTACGCTTGCCGCTCATTGGTAAGGAGGTCGTCCATGAATCAGGTGGAGCAGAGCGTCGCCGAGTATGTCGACGAGGTCTGGGAGGATGTCGTCGCCGATATCGAGCAGCTGGTGAGTTATCCGTCCGTGGCAGTTTCTGCCGATGCGGAGCCCGGCGCGCCGTTTGGCCGCCCGGTCCGTGATGCGCTCGATTGCGCGCTCGGCATTGCGCGGAAGCTCGGCTATCAGACGAGCGACGACGAGGCTATGTGGGAATCGCCGATATTCCGGGCTGCGGCGACAAGCAGCTCGCGACTATCTGCCACGTGGACGTGGTTCCCGCCGGCCCTGGCTGGAACACCGACCCGTTCGCCATGGAGCGCCGCGAGGGCTGGCTGCTCGGTCGCGGCGTGATTGACGACAAGGGCCCGGCAGTGCTGTCGCTCTACGCCGGCGCTTACCTTCTCAAGCACGGCATTGTTCCGCGCTACACCTTCCGCGCACTGCTGGGCTGCGATGAGGAAGTGGGCATGTCCGACGTTCACCATTATCTGGAGAACCACGCGAACCCCGACTTTCTGTTTACGCCCGATGCCGAGTTCCCGGTCTGTAATGCCGAGAAGGGCCAGTTTGGGGCGACATTTGTGAGCTCCAAGATCGACGGCGGGCGCATTGTGTCCTGGAGCGGTGCCGAGGCGAGCAACGCTATTCCGTCGCAGTCTATCTGCGAGCTTGCGATTGCCGCCGATGAGCTGCCGGCGCCCGTTGAGAACGCCGACCGCCTGGAGATCACGGCGCTCGATAACGGGCATGCGCAGATTTTCGCCCACGGCATTGGCGGTCATGCCTCGATGCCAGAGGGAACGATCAACGCCGTCGGGCTGATCGTGGCGTATCTGCGCGAGGCCGAGGACGCGTTTGGTGCACGCGACGAGCGCCTGCTGACGCCTGCCGAGCACGAGTTCGTCAAGTTCCTGGCCTTTGTGCATGCGGACGCCTATGGTCGCGGCCTGGGTATCGATGCGACGAGTCCGGCGTTTGGCCCGCTTACCTGCAACGCTGGCGTCATCCGCGTGGCGGATGGCCATATTGAGCAGGTCATCGACGTGCGCTTCCCCGACAGCACGAGTGCCGATACCATCCGCGAGCAGCTCGATCCGCTCGTGGGCCGTTTTTGGCGTGACGTGCCGTGTGGGTCGTGCGAAGGTGCCGTTCTCGGTCTCTGCCGACGATCCGGCCGTGAAGGCGCTTATTGATACCTATAACGAGTTTACGGGCAAGCATGCTGAGCCTTTGCCATGGGCGGCGGCACGTACGCGCGCAACTTTGCCCGCGCCGTCTCGTTTGGCCCCGAGGAGACCGGTCTGGAGCTGCCCGAGTGGGGCGGCCAGATGCACGGTCCCAACGAGTGCGCCAACGAGGAACAGCTCAAGCAGGCGCTCAAGATTTATATCGTGGCGATCTTACGTTTGAACGAGCTTGAGCTTTAAGGCTGCGGCGTTTTAACAACTTAGCACCCCTTTCGTCCGGGCTTTTTAAGTTGTGGTGGAATAGTTCCTAGAATGGGCCATTTGATGGCCAAGCAGGAACTATTTCACCGCAACTTTGTTTATTGGTGTAAAAGGCGGGTCATGCTTGGTGGCGGGTTTGTTATTCGTTTGTAAAGCCGAGCCGCGCTTGCGGTAAGGGTCTATCAGATGCCCGTAATAAAGCGCAGCTGACGCGGGCGCTGCCCGATCGAGACCGTATCTTTCCAAACAGCAAAGCGGGCAGGGTGCCCGCGAGTCGCTTGTATGAAAGGAAGATCATGCTCGATCAGGCTTATTCTCGTCGTCAGTTCCTCGGCCTCGCTGGTGGTCTTGCCAGCATCGTCGGTCTCGGTCTCGTTGGTTGCGGCGGCGCAGGCGCAACCGACGCCGCCGACAAGGGTAGCGCCGCTGCTGCCGAGTCCGTCTCGGGCGAGGTAACCTACGACGGCGCCTCCTCGTTCCAGGCTCTCGTCGAGGCTGCTGCCGAGAAGTTTATGGATGCCAACCCCGACGTCTCCGTCTCCGGTTCGGGCAACGGTTCGGGCAAGGGCCTGACCGCTGTCGCCGCCGGCACCGTCACCATCGGTAATTCCGATGTCTTCGCCGAGACCAAGCTCGAGGCCGATCAGGTCAAGAACCTCGTCGATCACGAGTCGCCGTCGTGGGCATGGGCCCCGTCGTCTCCAAGAACGTGACAGTCGACGACCTGACCCTCGAGCAGCTCAAGGGCATCTTCTCCGGCCAGATCACCAACTGGAAGGAGGTCGGCGGCGACGACGCCAAGATCGTCGTTCTCAACCGCAAGGCCGGCTCCGGCACCCGCGCCACCTTCGAGGCCGCCGTCTTTGGCGACGAGGCCGTCGACTTTAAGGGCGACGCCGAGCTCGACAAATCCGGCGATGTCCAGACTCAGATGGGCAGCACCGACAACGCCATCTCCTACCTTGACTTCTCGCACTTCGATGACTCCAAGTTCAACGCCATCATGGTCGAGGGCGTCGAGCCCAAGAGCACAAACGTCACCGACGACTCCTTCAAGATCTGGGCGACCGAGCACATGTACTGTGCTAAGGACGCCGACGAGGCCACCAAGGCCTTCCTGGAGTTCATGCTTTCCGACGACGTCCAGGGCAAGCTCGTCGAGGAGCAGGGCTTTATTCCCGTTTCTGCCATGAAGGTCGTCAAGGACGCCAGTGGCAAGGTCTCCGCTAAATAAGTAATCGCCCCCGGAAAGGTTTGCAATGGCAAAACAGCTGCCAAAGCGCGAGCTTGAGAACGTGGGCCTGGGCGTCACGGGTGCGTGCGTAGCGCTCGTGACGCTTGTCGTTGCCGCGCTCATCTTTATGGTCGCCCAAAAGGGCCTCTCGGCTTTTTTCAAGGACGGCGTCTCGATCGTCGAGTTTTTTATCGGTACCAAGTGGGACCTGGCCAACACGGCCGAAAACGGCCTGCCCTACACTGGCGCCCTGCCCCTGATCGTCACCTCGTTTGCGGTCATGGTGCTCTCCACGCTCATCGCACTGCCCATCGCCATCGGCTCTGCCATCTTTGCGGTCGAGATTCAGCCTAAGTTTGGCTCCAAGGTTTTTCAGCCGCTCATTGAGCTTTTGACCGGTATTCCCTCGGTCGTCTTTGGCCTGATCGGTTTTCACGTGGTCGTCGGCCTTATGAAGAGCGTTTTCCACGTGAGCACGGGTCTGGGTATCTTGCCCGGCGCTATCGTGCTGGCAGTCATGATTCTGCCGACGATGACCACGCTTTCGGTCGATGGCCTGCGCGCCGTGCCCGATAGCTACCGCCAGGGTTCGCTCGCGCTGGGCTACACCCGCTGGCAGACCATCTGGCACGTGGTGCTCAAGTCCGCCATGCCCTCGCTCATGACCGCAGTCATCCTTGGCATGACCCGCGCCTTTGGCGAGACGCTCGCCGTGCGCATGGTCATTGGCGGCATCGAGGCCATGCCGACGTCGCTGCTGTCGCCGGCGTCTACCATCACCACCACGCTCACCACGTCCATGGCGGTCTATGCCGAGGGCTCGGCCCAGGACGACATCCTGTGGGCGCTCGGCCTGCTGCTGATGGGCATGAGCCTCATCTTTATCCTGATCATCCATCTCATTGGCCGCAAGGGGGCGAAGGCTCGTGGCTAGCACGCGCATCCATATCGACGAGGCGAGACTCGGGCGTGTCCAAAGGCAAGACCGTATCGCCACGGGCGTGCTGACGGCGATTGTCGCCATCGTCATGCTTATCGTCGTCTCCATGGTGGCCTACATCCTGTTCGAGGGTATCTCGACGCTGTTCCAGCCGGGCTTTCTCACGCAGCCCGCACGCGCCAACGGAACGCAGGGCGGCGTGCTCTACCAGCTGTTCGACTCGTTCTATCTGCTGCTGATTACCCTGATCATCTCGGTGCCCATCAGCCTGGGCGGCGCGGTCTTCCTAGTTGAATACGCGCCCGACGGTCCCATTCGCGACATCGCCTCGACCGCCATCGAGACGTTGTCTTCGCTGCCCTCCATCGTCGTCGGCATGTTCGGCTTTCTGGTGTTCTCGGTGCAGCTGGGCTGGAAGTACTCCATCATCTCCGGCGCCGTCGCGCTCACCATGTTCAACATCCCCATCCTGGTGCGCGTGATTCAGCAGGCGCTCGAGGACGTGCCGCAGGCCCAGCGCGATGCGTGCCTGGCCATGGGCCTCACTCGCTGGGAGGCCACACTGCACATCCTGATTCCCGAGGCCATGCCCGCCATCGTGACCGGCATCGTGCTTTCGGCCGGCCGCGTGTTTGGCGAGGCCGCGGCGCTGCTCTTTACCTCGGGCATGAGCTCGCCGGTCCGCCTCAACTTCTTGAGCTTTAACCTGTCGAGCCCCACCTGCGCCTGGAACGTGTTCCGTCCCGGCGAGTCGCTGGCCGTGCACATCTACAAGATCTATGGCGAGGGCAGCCCCGAGGCCCAGCAGATCGTCTGGGGCACCGCGGCACTGCTGATGATTTGCGTGCTGCTGTTTAACGTAGTCGCCCGTATCGTGGGCAAGCAACTGGCAAGGAAGATGACGGCCGAATGAGCGATATGAATGCAACGCCCGCAACCGAGGCGGCCACGCCCGACACCCCCCAGGACTTTCTGTCGAGCGTGGGGGAGAGCGAGAGGCGCGTGCGCGTGAGCGGCAAGGCCGTGAGCGACGAGGTCGTGCTCTCCGCCAAGGACGTCAACGTGTACTATGGCGACCACCATGCGCTGCACAATACGTCGCTCGACTTCCACAAGGGTGAGATCACGGCGCTCATCGGGCCTTCGGGCTGTGGTAAATCGACCTTTTTGCGCAGTCTCAACCTTATGAATCGCGAGATTCGCGGCTGCCGCGTGGAGGGCGAGATCAACTACCGTGGGCGCAACATCAACACGCGCCGTGAGAACACCTACGAGCTGCGTCGCTCCATCGGCATGGTGTTTCAGCAGCCCAACCCCTTTCGCAAGTCCATTCGCGACAACATCACGTTTGCGCCCAAGCGCCACGGCATCACCGACCGCGACGAGCTCGATCGCATGGTCGAGGAAAGCCTGCGCGGCGCGGCGCTGTGGGACGAGGTCAAGGACAAGCTCGACAAGAGCGCCTACGCGCTTTCGGGCGGTCAGCAGCAGCGTTTGTGCATCGCGCGCACGCTGGCACTCAACCCCGACGTAATCCTGTTTGACGAGCCCTGCTCGGCGCTCGACCCCATCTCGACGCTGGCGATCGAGGACCTCATGTCGTCGATCGTGGCCGACCGCGCCATCGTCATCGTGACGCACAACATGGAGCAGGCGTCGCGCGTGTCCAACCGCACGGCGTTTTTCTACATGGGCGATATGGTCGAGTACGACGAGACCGACGAGATTTTCCAACGGCCCAAGGATAAGCGGCTGAATGATTACCTCACCGGCATGTTCTCCTAGTCCGGGACATGCTTGAGGCCCGCGGCGGCCACGGTTGCCGCGGGACTGATTGGAGAGGCGGGTCATCTCTTTTACGAGATGGCCCGCCTTTTTGCGTTGTTCACGTCCTTCGACCTGCCAAAAAGGGACAGGTTTATTTGTGTAGGTTGAACGTTTTACCATTGGAGCGTGCTCGGAGCGCCCTGACGTTGCCCAGATAAAACCTGCCAAAATAAAACCTGTCCCTTTTTTGGTAGGTTTTGGGGTGGGGCTCGCTGCTATCATGGACAACGTTGAATTTCTACGAAGGAGCAGGGCATATGGCGATTCTTTTGGGATGCGATTCCGTCAGCCTAGAGTTTCCCACCAAGCATATTTTTAATAGCGTAACGCTCGGCGTGGGCGAGGGCGACCGTATTGGTATTGTCGGCAAAAACGGCGACGGCAAGTCGACGCTGCTGAGTGTACTCGCCGGCACGCTGGAGCCCGACGACGGCCGCGTGACGCATCGCCGCGGCACCACGATCGGCCTGCTCGGCCAAAAAGGACAACCTGGTCGATACCGACACCGTGCATCATGCTGTCGTCGGTGACACGCCTGAGTACGAGTGGGCCTCGAGCCCGCGTACACGTCAGATCCTCGCTGGCCTTATTAGCGATGTGCCCTGGGAGGGCATGGTGGGCGAGCTTTCGGGCGGCCAGCGCCGTCGTGTGGACCTCGCGCGCTGCTGATCGGTGACTACGACGTGCTCATGCTCGACGAGCCCACCAACCACCTGGACATGCGTACCATCAACTGGCTTGCACGCCATCTTAAGGCTCGCTGGCAGCGCGGCCAGGGCGCCATGCTCGTGGTCACGCACGATCGCTGGTTCTTGGACGAGGTCTGCACTAGCATGTGGGAGGTCCACGACGGCCAGGTCGACCCCTTCGAGGGCGGTTACTCCGCATATATCCTTCAGCGCGTGGAGCGCGACCGCATGGCCGCGGTTACCGAGGAGCGCCGTCGCAACATGGCGCGCAAGGAGCTTGCATGGCTGAGCCGTGGCGCCCAGGCCCGTTCCACTAAGCCCAAGTTTCGCGTGGAAGCCGCCCGCGAGCTGATCGCCGACGTGCCGCCCGTGCGCGACGAGCTGGAGCTCAAGCGCCTCGCCGTGAGTCGCCTGGGCAAACAGGTCATCGACGTGATCGACGTGGACGCCGGCTATGCCGATACCGACGGCGCGCCCAAGCAGGTGCTCTCCGATGTGACCTGGCTTATCGGCGCGGGCGACCGCTATGGTCTGCTGGGTGAGAACGGCGCCGGCAAGTCGACCTTGCTCGACGTGATTCAGGGCAAGATCGCGCCCCTGCGCGGCCGCGTGAAGATCGGCCAGACGGTGCGCTTTGGCGTGCTGTCGCAGCAGCTCGAGGAGCTCGAGCCCTACATGGGTGACACGATCCGCGAGGTTCTGAGCAACTATAAGAAGTATTATGTCATCGACGGCAAGGAGACCTCGCCCGAGAAGCTCTGCGAGCGCCTGGGCTTTACGACGCAGCAGCTCTGGAGCCGCATCGGCGATCTTTCGGGCGGCCAGCGCCGTCGCCTGTCGCTGCTGCTGACGATCCTGGACGAGCCCAACGTGCTTATCCTGGACGAGCCCGGCAACGACTTGGATACCGACATGCTGGCGATTGTCGAGGACCTGCTCGACGGCTGGCCGGGCACGCTGATCCTGGTGACGCACGACCGCTTCTTGATGGAGCGCGTGACCGACCAGCAGTGGGCGCTGCTTGACGGTCATCTGACGCATATGCCCGGCGGCGTCGACCAGTACCTGCGCCTGTGCAACGCTACTGCCGAGGGCGAGCCCGTGGGCGCGCCGAGCGCCAAGACCGGCACGTTCGACACCGGCGCCGCAGCGGTTGCAGCCGAAAAGCCCAAGTCGAGCGGCCAGCCCAACGGACTTTCCAATGCCGAGCGCCAGAAGCTCCGCCGCGAGGTGAGCTCGCTCGAGCGCAAGATGGAGACGCAGCGCGCCCGCGTGGAGGAGGCCGAGGCCGCCATGGCCCAGGTCGATCCCACCAACTACACGGCGCTGGGCGAACAGCAGGCAAAGATCGACGAGGCCCATGCCGCCATGGACGAGCTGGAGATGGCGTGGCTCGAGGCGAGCGAAAAGCTCGAGGGCGAGGAGTAGGCGAGGATGATCAAGGCCGCGTTTTTTTTCGATATCGACGGCACGTTGCTGAGCTTTAAGACCCATCGGATTCCGGCGTCGGCGCAGCAGGTGCTCGACAGCTTTCATGAGCAGGGGATTGCGTGCGTGATCGCCACGGGTCGCCCGACCTATCAGATGCCCGATTGGCTGTTCGATCTTGGTTGGGATGCGTACATCACGCTTTCGGGTCAGCACTGTTTTGATGCCAAGGGCGTTTACCGCAGCTGCCCGATCGATTCGGACGACGTCGCGGCGATTGTGGACCAGGTGGCGCAGGGGCGCTATGACTCGCTGTGTATGCAGGGCGAGAACTCGTTTGTGAACCGCCTGTCCGAGCGCGTGGTGACGGCCGGCAACAACGCGGGGATCGTCTACCACGAGGAGCCGTTTGAGCACGCCTTTGAAGCGCCGGTCTACCAGTTTTGCGCCTTTGTGGATCCTGCCGACGAGCATATCGTGACCGATGCGGTGTCGCATTCGCTCACTACGCGCTGGTGCGACCTGTTCTGCGACATTATTCCCGCTAACGGCGGCAAGGACCTGGGCGTGGCAGCGACGCTGGAGCGCCTGGGTGTCGACGCGAGCGAGGCGATCGCCTTTGGCGACGGCGAGAACGACCTGTCGATGTTCTCGGCCGTGGGCACAAGTGTGGCCATGGGCAACGCGCAGGATACCGTGAAGGCCGCAGCGACCTACGTGACGACCGCCGTAGACGACGACGGCATCTACAACGCCGCGAAGCACTTTGGCCTCGTGTAGCTGCGACCCGGCACTTGGGGACGCTCCTTATCTGCCGGCAGCTGGGGACACTCCTTGCGGGGCGTCCCATTTTGTTTTCATCTCGCACGTTTTTGTGAAACGCGGCTAACTTTTTTGGTCAATGCAGTAAGACATGGTCAACTTTTGCGGTAAAGTAAGCCAAGGAAAGTATCCAAAGGCTAACTAGCAATCATCGCGAAAGGCGGCCCATGGCCCTACGTGAATCCGGAGAAGACTATCTCGAATCGATCTACGTCCTATCGGAACGTCAGGGCATCGTGCGCTCGATCGACGTTGCCGAATACTTGGGCGTAACCAAAGCAAGCGTCTCTAAAGCCATGGCGGCCTTGGAGAGCACCGGCTACGTGGAGATGGGCAAACGCGACGTGCATCTGACGGAACGCGGTCTTGAGGTTGCCCGTCAAATGTGGGAGCGCCACTGCTTTTTTGTAGGTCTGCTAGAGGACGCAGGCGTAACGCCCGAGGTCGCGTCGCAAGAGGGCTGCCACATGGAGCACTGCCTGAGCGAGGAGAGCTTCGAGAAGCTAAGATCGATGCTGAGACGGGGCAGCGACCGGGATCAGTAACCCCACCAACCAAGTCCAACTCAGACAAGGAACCCCGCCAGCAAGTGATGCCCAAGAACCGCCAGCAACGTCACCGCAGGCCGGGGACCGGGCTTGGGTTTGAAAACGTCCTCGCGCATGAGGCCCGCCTTTCCTGCTCCTGCGGAGCACGGAAAAG
>ENA-OQBU01000132-OQBU01000132.1-human-gut-metagenome-genome-assembly--contig:-NODE-132-length-20856-cov-4.762893_pt1 | contig 20856 bp, 22 predicted proteins | sample MGYA00242492_ERZ504566 | MGnify/ENA primary metagenome ERZ504566 (study PRJEB26092, sample SAMD00036261) | human gut metagenome | host: Homo sapiens | study: EMG produced TPA metagenomics assembly of...
CTTTGCGGTGCGGAAACTCGCGACGAACTAACAGCCAGGCACGCTGTGCGCGTTCGTCATCATCCCGGGGGTTATCTGATGAAAGAAGGTGCGCCGGCTTTCGCCGGCGCTTAATAAGGGGTTTAGTTAGTAGCCATCTTTTTTGCTGCAGACTCGACGTAGCTTGCCATCTCATCGCGTCGCAGACGTCTTCGAAGCGGACGGGTTTGGATTCGAGTTCGGCGAGCTGGGTCGGGGCGACCGTGTTGGTGGCCTGCTCGAGCACACGCATAGCCTCAAAATCATCCTCGGGAACGTCGAGCCCCAGGGCGTCGCAGCAGGCGCGCGGGAACTTGTAGGGGCTGGCGGTCGAAAGCAGCACGCGGGCCTTGGCGCCCTCGGCGGAAGCGACCTGCTCAAAGACGTGATAGCCGCAAGCGGTGTGCGGGTCGATCACGTAGCCGTTGGCGTCCCAGCAGCTCTTGATGGCAGCGCGGACCTCGTCCTCGCTGGCCCAGCCGCAGCCAAACACGCTCTGGATCTTGGCCAGCAGCTCGGCGGGCACCTCGTAGCGGCCGGTCTGGGCAAGCTGATCCATAAGGCCGGCAACGAGCTCGCAGTCGCCGTCGGACAGGAAGTAGAGCATGCGCTCCAGGTTGGAGCTGATGAGGATGTCCATCGACGGCGAGATGGTCGTGAAGAACGGGCGGTTACGGTCGTAAACGCCGGTGGTCAGGAAGTCGGCAAGCACGTTGTTCTTGTCGCTCGCCACGACGAGCTTGGCGACGGGCAGACCCATGCGCTTGGCGTAGTAGCCGGCCAAGATATCGCCAAAGTTGCCGGTGGGCACGCAGAACTCTACGGCGTCGCCAGCTCGATAGCGCCGGCGCGTAGCAGTTGCGCATAGGCGGCAAAGTAGTAGACGACCTGCGGCACCAGGCGGCCGACGTTGATGGAGTTGGCGCTCGAAAGCACAGTGCCGGCGGCTTCCAGGCGCTCGGCAAGCTCCTTATCGGCAAAGATGCGCTTGATGGCACTCTGGGCATCGTCGAAGTTGCCGCGGATGCCGCAGACGGCGACGTTATCGCCCTCCTGCGTGGACATCTGCAGATTCTGCACGCGGCTGACCTTGCCCTCGGGATAAAAGACGGTAATGCCCGTGCCCGGGGCGTCGGCAAAGCCGGCGAGTGCGGCCTTGCCCGTGTCGCCTGACGTGGCGGTGACGATCATGATGCGCTCGGCGCCGCCGTCCTTGGCGGAGGTGCGGGCCATAAGGCGGGGGAGCATCTGCAGGGCGACGTCCTTAAAGGCGCTCGTGGGGCCGCCAAAGAGCTCCATCACATAGGTCTGAGGGGCGTCGACGCCCGGTGCGGCGTCGAGTTTGACGAGCGGCGTGACCTCTTCGCTTGCAAATGTGTCGCGGTATGCCTCACTCACACAGGCAGAAATTTCTTCGGCCGTGTAATCATTCAGTAACATTCCCAACACATCTTGAGCGATTTCAAAGTACGATTTATCTGCAAGCGAGCTGATATCGAGCTGCTGGGTGCCCAGCTCGTCCGAGACGAACAAACCCCCGTCGGGAGCGATGCCGGTGCGGATTGCCACCTTACTTGAGCACGATAAAGTGCGTCCTCGTGTACTATGATAAGTTCCCATATAACACTGCTCCTCGGATGCCTTGGTCCCAATCGGTGAACCCATGGTATCAGAGCGCGCAAAACAGGTTTGCAGAGGCTTTTAGAAAGGTAACCTCCAGCCCATGATAAAAATTGCCAAGTTTGGCGGCTCGTCGGTCGCCGACGCCGAACACTTTAAGAAGATCAAGGCCATCGTCGATGCGACCCGGCTCGCCGTTTTGTGGTGGTTTCCGCCTGCGGTCGCCGCTTTAAGGGCGACACCAAGGTGACCGACCTGCTCTATCTGGTTAACGCACACGTTAAGTATCACGTGTCGTGCGAGGAACTGCTCGAGGACATCGGCCAGCGCTATTTTGATATCGCTGACGAGCTGGGGCTCACCTATCCCATCCGCGAGGAGTTCGCGGCCTTTGCCGAGCGCGCCCGCTCGGGCGGCTACTCCACCGAGGAGCTCGTGAGTCGTGGCGAGTACTTCACCGCTCGCCTGATGGCCGAGTATCTGGGCCTGCCGTTCCTGGACGCGCGACGGTCGTGGCGTTCCATCACGACGGTACGCTCAGCATGAACCGCACCTCCGAGCTGGTGCAGGAGTACGGTCAGCAGGGCGGCTTTGTCATGCCCGGTTTCTACGGCGCGACGCGTGAGGGTCAAATCAAGCTGCTCGACCGTGGCGGCGGCGATATCTCGGGCTCGATCCTGGCCAAGTGCCTGGGCGCCGACCTGTACGAGAACTGGACCGACGTTTCGGGCTTCTATTCTGCTGATCCTCGCATTGTGCCCGAGGCTCAGCCCATCGCCCGCGTTACCTACGAGGAGCTGCGCGAGCTTTCGTACATGGGTGCAAGCGTCCTGCACGAGGAGGCCGTGTTCCCTGTGCGCGAGGCAGGCATTCCACTGGTCATCAAGAACACCAATGCGCCGCAGGACCCCGGCACCATCATTAGCGAGACGGCTGACGAGGGTGAGGCGGAGCCCATCATTACCGGCGTGACCGGTAAGCGCGGCTTTGTCGCCATCAACGTTGCCCGCGACCGTACCAAGCCGCGCGTCGGCTTTATGCGCCGTGCGCTTTCGGTCTTCGAACGCTATGACGTTTCCGTCGAGCACATGCCCACCGGTGTCGACCGCTTTGGTGCTGTGGTGCAGGAGCAGGACGTGCGCGATTCGCTGTACTCGCTCGTAGGCGACATTCAGCAGGAGGTCGAGCCGCTCGAGATCGAGGTGGTCGAGGGCTTGGCACTTATCGCGACCGTCGGTCGTAACCTGCGCGGCCGTGCAGGTATCTCGGGCCACCTGTTTGGCATGCTTGGCCAGGCGGGCGTGAGCGTGCGTATGATTTCGCAGAGCTGCGATGAGATCAATATCATTATCGGCGTCGAGGAGAAGGACTTCGACTTGGCGATTCAGACCATTTACCGTGCCTTCTCCGACGAGAACGGCATTGTGAAAGTCGCGGACCTGGAGGCTCCCGCGCCGGTCGAACCCGCCCTGGCCGCCCTCCACAAGTAGCGGCCATTCCGGCAGATTTTGGGACATGCCCCAAAATCTGCCGTGGGGCGTTTCATTTCGGTTTCGTTTCGACGGGGCGGGTTTCATGCCCGTCCCGTTTTTGTATAAACTGGGCAAGAACATTTAGCCTGCTCGGCGTGCGGGCAAAAGCCACAACCTTAAAAGGGGGAAGCATGAAACAGTACACGGTTGCTATTTTGGGCGCGACGGGAGCTGTTGGCACCCAGATGCTCGAGTGTCTCAACGAGCAGGAGTTCCCGGTCGGCAAGCTCAAGCTGCTAGCGAGCGCGCGCTCTGCGGGCAAGACCGTCGAGTTCCGCGGCGAGCAGGTTGTGATTGAGGAGGCTTGCCCCGAGGCCTTTGAGGGCTGCGACATCGTACTCGGCGCTGCCGGCGACGATATCGCGAAGGAGCTGCTGCCCGAGGCCGTCAAGCGTGGCGCCATCGTGGTAGACAACAGCCATGCCTTCCGCATGGATCCCGAGGTGCCGCTGGTCGTGCCCGAGATCAATGCCGACGATATCAAGTGGCATCACGGCCTTATCGCCAATCCCAACTGCGCGACTATCATCGGCCTGGTTCCCACGTGGCCGCTGCATCAGCTCGCCGGCGTGAAGCGCATGATCGTCTCGACGTATCAGGCGGCTTCGGGTGCCGGCGCTCCCGGTATGGCCGAGCTCGAGGCTCAGCTGGCCGCCCTGGGTCGCGGCGAGGAGATTCCCGAGCCGCGTGCATTTGCCGCCCAGCTGGCGAGCAACCTGATTCCGCAGATTGGCAGCGTCAAGGAGGAGGGCTTTACCTCCGAGGAGATGAAGTTGCAGAACGAGGGCCGTAAGATCATGCATCTGCCCGAGCTGCGCGTGAACTGCACCTGCGTGCGCGTGCCCGTGCTGCGTTCGCACTCCGAGAGCATTACGCTCGAGTTTGAGCGCGATATTACGGTCGAGGAGGCCCGTGCTGCGCTGGCTGCCGCTCCCGGCGTCAAGCTGGTTGACGATCTGGGTGCCGAGGGTGCACACGACCGCTTCCCCATGCCGATGGATACGTCCGACCAGGACCTGATTTGGGTCGGCCGCGTGCGTCGCGACATCTCGAACCCCGAGGCCGCGCGCGGCATCACCTTCTGGTGCTGCGGCGACCAAAATCCGTAAGGGCGCGGGCAACCAACGCCGTCCAGATCGCTAAGCTGCTCTGCGAGTAGTTTGACCTGTCCGGCGGGGGCCGGGCTTGGTTTCAGAACGTCCTCGACCATGTGTGGCGCCTTGTCCTGCTCCTTCGGAGCCGCGGACAAGGCGCCACACTGGTCTGCGGAATGTTCTGAAAACCAAGCCCGGCCCCCGCCTGCGGTGACGCTGTTGCGAGCGCTCTGCGATGGGGACGTTGTTGGTTGGGGCCGCTGGGCTGATGTGGGGGCGCGTGGTTGTTGCGGGCTCTGGTCCCGGCGGCGGCCTCGGCGCTTCGCGCCTGCCGCCTGGGTCTACTGCGGGGCCGTGGCGGCAGCGGCGGCGCTTCGCGCCTGCTGCCTGGGGTGACTTTGGGCTTGGTGCGAATTGAGGTCTAATACTTTTCCCGTGAAGTGAACGACCTTATTTGGACCCCCGAAGCATTGGCATATTATGACCGCTATTTCCTGCGGTTTTGCAGCGCGAATCCTGCGGTTTTTTGGTCTAAAGGTGTGGATGCTCCGGGGCTTCGTTTTTACTCGTTCACTTCTCGGGAAAGTATTAGAGCTCAGCTGGCGGGGGTACCGCCCTGGCGTCGAAGCCCCGCGTCTTCTTCGCTTGATTGGGAAAAACAGCCTCGCTGAAGTAATTGCGAGCCCGCCCGGACGTATCTGCGGGGGTTGTCTGCACAGTTCGCGGTATTATGTTTGCTGAGTTTTGAAAGGAGCCGCTGGTGGTCACGACGACATTTGCCTCGCCTTTGGGCGAAATCCTGCTTGCCGCTGATGGCCGCGGTTTGACGGGGCTTTGGTTTGAGGGGCAGGAGCACTTTGGCTCTACGCTGCTCAAAGAGGATGCGGAGTATGTCGTAGGTACCGATGCGGTTTCTGGTACCGGTGGGATGTCTTCGGTGAGTCCGGCAATGGTGTGGCCTCTTCGGTGCTTGAGCGTTCATGGGCTTGGCTGAATGCTTATTTTGCGGGGCAGGAGCCTCGGTTTACGCCGCCGTTGCATTTGATTGGCACGGCGTTTCAGCGCGAGGTTTGGTTTGAGCTGCTTTCTATCCCGCGTGGCGAGGTCGCTACGTATGGCGAGATCGCCCAGCGTGTTGCGGCTCGACATCATGTGCCGGGAAACGAGGCACCCGTTGTATCTCCTCGCGCGGTGGGGGCTGCGGTTGCGCGTAACCCCATTTCGATTATCGTGCCATGCCATCGCGTAGTTGCCGCCGATGGTTCGCTCAACGGATATGCCGGCGGGCTCGATCGCAAGGAGTGGCTGCTTCGGCTTGAGGGCGCGTACGAGGAGTAACGCTCGAGCACTTTGCATAACTAGGGCGCCGTGAAAGGACGAGTCACTGTCCCTTCGCGCCCGGCATGCGTCAAAGCGCTCGACACGTGCGCCTTAAGTTTGGCTAAGCCACATCCTGCGTATTTAAAAACGCGCAGGCTGAGCAGCTAAGGCTGCGCTAAGGCGGTTGACGGTACGCTATCATCGGCAGTATCGAAACCTGTGGAGCCATGCGCCAATGGAGCAACTATGAAGCTGATGCTTGCCGAGGACGAACCTGGTCTCTCCCGCGCCCTCACCGCGATTCTTCAACATAGCGACTACGAGGTCGACACCGCCCTCGACGGCTTGACGGCGCTCGAGAATCTACTCACCAACGATTACGACGCCGCAATCCTGGACATCATGATGCCCGGCATGGACGGCATCGAGGTGCTCAAGCGTACACGCGCCGCCGGAAAGCGACTGCCCATCATCATGCTCACGGCAAAAAGCGAGGTGTCCGATAAGGTCGAGGGCCTGGATGCCGGTGCCAACGATTACCTGACCAAGCCGTTTGCCGCCAAGGAACTGCTTGCGCGTATTCGTGCCATGACGCGTGCCGCGACGGCAATTGACGCCACGACGCTCAGCGTGGGTAACGTGCGCCTCGACACGGCGGCTTGCACGCTTGTGGGACCCTTGGGCGAGGAGCACCTGGCCAATCGCGAGTTTCAGCTTATGGAACTCTTTATGCGCAACGCCGGCACGCGCATGCCCACTGAACGTCTGATGCTCGAGGTTTGGGGTGAGGACGCGCCCGAAGGCGCCAACGTGGTGTGGGTCTATATCTCGTACCTGCGCAAAAAGCTGACGGCGCTTGGTGCCAACGTTGCCATTCGCGCGTCGCGTAACCAGGGCTATTCGCTCGAGGTTGTCGAGGAAGGCGAATAAGCGTGAGCGCGAGCGCGTGGTGCAAGCGCATGACGGAGTGGTTTCACGCCGCCTCGAGTAGTAAGGGGCGGGCTAATTCTGTTGACGCATTGGGCCGCCGTCTGCGTCGCAAGTTTATCCTCGTTGCCATGGGCGCCGTGACCGTGGTGCTCACGCTCATCATCGCCGGCATCAACATCGTCAATTATTCGCATGTCTGCAAGATGGCCGACGCTCGCCTGGACTATATTCTGGCGGGCAAGGACGGTATCGATTGGGGGGACGAGTCTAAAGCCGAGCCCGCTAATGGCAAGGATGCCGGCGATAGCCAAGCGGGCGTTCGCATCAGACACTTCGAAGGCATGACGGCGGAGTCTCCCTTCGACACGCGCTACTTTACGGTGACGATTGACGCCGGACAGGTTGCCGATGTCAATACGGCCCGCATTGCCGCGGTTGGTGCCAAGCGCGCCGCCAGTATTGCCGCAAGGCTGCATGCCAAGGGCTGGACCTCGGGCTTCTCTGGCAATTATCGTTATACGACCGACGTCCAGGACGACGAGATCACCTATGTGTTCGTGGACTGCTCGCGCGAGCTTGCAAGCTTTCATTCGTTTTTGAGCGCGAGCGTGGCGATCAGTTGCATTGGCTGGCTGGCGGTGCTGGCAATTGTAACGGTCGCGTCGGGTGCCGTGATTCGACCGATGGTCGAGAGCTACAGCAAGCAAAAGCGATTTATTACCGATGCAAGCCACGAGATCAAGACGCCGCTCGCTGTGATCGATGCCGCCAACGAGGTACAGGAGATTGAGAGCGGCGAGAGTGAGTGGACGCAGAGCATTCACGAGCAGGTGGCGCGACTGACGGCACTTACGGAGCGTCTGGTATTTTTGGCGCGCATGGACGAGGGCTCGGCGGGCTTTACCATGGCGTCGATCGATCTCTCGGAGGCAGTTGACAAGGCAGCCGCGCCGTTTGAATCGGTGGCGGTCTCGCGCGGCAAGCGCCTGTCGATGTCGGTCGCGACCGGCGTGCGCGCTCATGCCGATGCTGCGGCGGTGACGCAGGTGGTTGAGTTGCTGCTGGACAATGCCACGCGCTATGCGAGCGAGGGCAGCGTGATCGAGTTGAGTCTGCGCGCCGTTTCGCGCGGTGCGGGCAAAGGCTCGGCAGAGCTTGTCGTATCGAACGCTGTAGACGAGCTGCCCGAAGGCGACCTTGATCGATTGTTCGACCGCTTCTATCGTGCGGACGTGTCGCGCAGCTCCAAGACGGGCGGCTCGGGCGTGGGCCTATCCGTGGTGCGTGCCATCGCCGAAGCCCATGGCGGGAGCGCTTCTGTCTGCGGCCACGGTAACCAGATCACCTTCACCGTCCGCCTCTAAGACCTGCCAAAAAGGGACAGGTTTATTTTGGCAGGTTTTATCTGTGCAGACGGCAGCGGAGGCTGGCGGTGATCGGCGCCATGAACGCCACCGACCCAAATAAACGCACCTCTAACTGCTAAAATATGGACATCGTTGTTCGGCTCCCGAAGGAAAGGAGACGGTCATGCAGTACGAGATCGGCGGAGGGGCTTTCCCGGTTGTTACGTGCAACCTTAGCGACGGCGAATCCATGATCACCGAAAGCGGTGCCATGGTCTGGATGACCCCCAACATGGAGATGTCCACCTCGGGCGGTGGTATAGGCAAGATGTTCTCTAAGGCTTTTTCGGGTGAGGCGTTGTTCCAAAACATTTGGACCGCGCACGGCGATGGCATGATTGCGTTTGGCTCTTGCTTCCCCGGCCGCATTATACCGATCGAGATTGGCCCTGGTAAGAGCTGGATTTTGCAGAAGCGTTCGTTCCTTGCCGCGGAAAGTGGTGTTGAGCTGAGCATCCACTTTAACAAGAAGGCAAAGACCGGCGTCTTTGGGCGGCGAGGGTTTATCATGCAAAAGCTCACGGGCTCGGGTATTGCCTTTGCCGAGATCGACGGCGACCTAGTTGAGTACGAGCTTGCTGCTGGCCAGCAAATGATTGTAGATACCGGCAACGTGGCCGGCTTTGAGGAGACGGTGAGCATCGACGCGCAGATGGTCAAGGGCGTCAAAAACATCATGTTTGGCGGTGAAGGCGTGTTCAACACTGTGCTCACCGGTCCGGGGCGCATCTGGCTGCAGACAATGCCCATTTCCAATCTTGCGGCAGCAGTGGCTTCGATGACCAACAACAATAACTAATCGTGTATAGGATGACGCGCGCGGCGGGCCCGGCCTGTCGTGCGCGTTTTTTTGGTGGCAAAACGCCCTGTTTATCGGGTGCGGCTGTGCTCCTGCAGCGCATAGATCGACTTATCCATGTTGAACAGGTAGGCCACGACGCAGACAATAAAGAACGTCGGCAGACTGCTAAAGCCAAAGACCTCGCAGCCAATAAAGATGGGCGCGAGCAGCGTATTGGTGGCGCTGCCAAAGACGGCGGCGTATCCCAGCGCGGCGCAGAGCTCGACGGGCATGCCGAGAATCCCGGCGAGTACGACACCCAGGCTGGCTCCGATGGAGAACAGCGGCGTCACCTCGCCACCCTGATATCCTGCGGCAAGCGTGGCGATGGTGAGTACGAATTTGAGCGCCCAGTCCCAAGGCATGATCGACGCCTCACCGTTGTCACCCAGTGCCGCGGATATCAGGTTGGTGCCAAGGCCGCAGTATCGCCCCTGCCACAGCGCGAACAGAATCGCCGACAGCGCAAGGCCCATAACGGCAACGCGTATGTAAGGGCTGGGGAGCAGCCGCGCTGCAAGGGTCTTGGCATGGGCAAGGCACCAGGCAAAAGCTCCACCTACCATACCAAACGCGATACCCAACAACGCCAGTCGTCCAAGACCGGGGAGGTCGAGCGCATACGAGGCGGTAACGGCGACCTCAAACTTCTCGAGCCCCAGAGCGCCGGAGGTCATGCTTGCGGCGAGCGAGGCTGTAAGCGCGGGAAACAGCGCGCGGTATTCCATGCGTCCTGCGACCAGTACTTCGATCGCAAAGACCGTGGCGGCGAGGGGCGTTCGGAAGAGTCCGGCAAAGCCGGCGGCCATGCCGATAAGCAAAAACGTGTTGCCGGGTTCTCGGAAAGGTAGACGTCGGCCGATCCAATGCGAGACGGTTGCGCCGATCTGCACGGCTACGCCTTCGCGTCCCGCGCTGCCGCCAAAGAGATGCGTGGCCCACGTGCTCAGCATAATGAGCGGCACCAGACGCGGGGAGATGGCGTCCTCGCGTCCGTGACCTACGTCGAATACTAAGCTCATGCCCCGATCGGTGCCTTTGCCCCAGGTGAGGTAGGCAAATACGATGGCCAAGCCCATGAGGGCGAGGAAGGGAAGGAGCAGTACGATGTGCTCGTCACGGAAGGCGCCGATTGCCAGGAGCACACGACCAAAAAGGGCACTGATGGCGCCAACGATAACGCCGATAGGGATTCCGACGGCGCCCATGAGCACGAGACCGCTATAGGTGTTGACCAGGCGTTTGATTCTGCTCGAAGCGCTGCTTTCTGACATTTTGCTTTTCGACACTTGCTCTCTTGATAGAAAAAGAGCTGGAGTTGCGCATCGTTGAGAGGCTTTCCAGCTTTAGCAAAACAAACTTATAAGATGCGACGGGCCGCGTCAAGATAATTACCGGACGGCCTAGGAGGCGGCTGGTTGGCCGGCTTAAAACCTAGCGTGTGAAATGACGCCCCACGCTATTCAGCGCGCTTGATAGGATGACGAACCACGGTCTTAAGTTTCTCCGGTGCGCATTTGCGTGGATCGGAGAGATAGATTTCGTGATGTAAACGGGTGTCTGAGAAGTCGGGAACATAGCCCAGCTCGGTCGTGTATTCATGCATGGCGTCTACGGTCGCCGGTTCGTTGTCGTAGGGCCCGGTGTGCATGCATTGAACGCAGAGACCCTCGTCAACTTTAAGCAGTTCGACGGCGGAAAAGTCCAGTTTCTTTTGGTCGTGGCTTCCGCGACTGCCCAGTCAAAGTCATCTCGGGTGACGAAATCGGGCAGGCGGATGCACGAGATAAAGTTGAAATTGTCCTTGCGTACATAATCGATGCCGCCGCTCGGGGACTTTTGCCACCAGAAACCCTCGAGCGGCGGTACCACAAAGTCGAAATAGCCCTCGATACTCCTTGAGCCTTTCTTCGACATCTTGACGGTATAGGCGATGCCGTAAAGTAGCGGCAGGGCGTTTTGATACTCGCCACCTTCGGTATTTGGGTCGCCCTTTCCGCGAACGGCAACGTAGCTCATAGGCGGGACTGTTACGATGCTCGGCTTGCTTGCAGGTTTGTAGAGCTCCTTGCATTCCTTCTTAAAGTCGAACGCCATGTTGGCCGCCTTTCTGCGTATTGGCCTGCTTAGATAGTTGAATCATATCATAGAAACGAACAGCTGTTCGAATGATTTGGCTGACAGATTGAGATGCGTGCGTTGTGTTTGGCGGTCGGCCTGACCCCGTTGATGATTTCTCGGCCTCCCCGGCGCCCTATCTATAGCTGCCGTTTCCCCATATAAAACCTGCCAAAATAAACCTGTCCCTTTTTGGTAGGTGGGAAATGGGTAATACTAAAGAGTTATCCGACCAGATGGGAATTAATCGATGGCCTATATCGAATTCAAAGACGTCATCAAGGCATACGGCGAGGGCGATGCCCGCATCCACGCGCTCGACGGCGCGAGCTTTACGGTCGAGCGCGGCGAGCTCGCCATCATTTTGGGTGCTTCGGGTGCCGGCAAGACCACGGCCCTCAACATTCTGGGCGGCATGGACACGGCAACTTCTGGCACCGTGACGGTGGACGGGCGTGACGTGAGCTCTGCCAACGAGGCTCAGCTTGTGGAATACCGTCGCGCCGATGTTGGCTTTGTCTTTCAGTTCTACAATCTGGTCCCTAACCTGACGGCGCTTGAGAACGTCGAACTCGCGGCGCAGATCTGCCCCGATTCGCTCGATGCCGAGCAAACGCTTCGCCAGGTTGGCCTGGGCGACCGCCTCGCTAACTTTCCGGCGCAGCTTTCGGGCGGCGAGCAGCAGCGCGTATCCATCGCCCGCGCGCTGGCTAAGAACCCCAAGCTGCTTTTGTGCGACGAGCCTACGGGTGCACTCGACTACAAAACCGGCAAGCAGATCTTGCAGCTGCTACAGGACACTTGCCGCAAGCAAGGCATTACGGTCATCATCATCACCCACAACTCTGCGCTGGCGCCATGGCCGATCGCCTGATCCGCTTTAAGAGCGGCCGCGTGGAGAGCGAGACGATCCAGCAAAATCCTGTGCCTATCGAGACGATCGAGTGGTAGCGCCCATGAATCAGGACCGCCAAAACAGTCAACGCCGCGACGCGCAGAACACGGAGCGCGAGCAGGATTTTACGACCTACCGTACCGCCCAAAGCTCAAACGATATGGTGCCGACGGTTTTTCGCCGTGGCATCTACCGCACGATTCGCGGCAGCCTCAAACGCTTCTTGTCTATCGTTGTGATCACCGCGCTTGGCGTGAGCGTGATGTGCGGCCTTAAGGCGGGCTGCGAGGACCTGTGTGATTCGGTCGACGCCTATTTTGACCAGCAGAATGTCTATGACATCAACGTGCAGTCGACCTATGGTCTGACCGATGACGATATTGCCGCGATCCAAGAGGTCGATGGCGTCGAGACGGCCGAGGGCATCTATACCGAGACCGCCTATACCGCCGTGGGTACGACGCGCGAGCGTGTCGTCGTACAGAGCCTCTCCAAAGAGAATATTGACCAACCGGTGCTAGTGCGCGGCGAGCTGCCCGAGACTTCGGGCGAAGTGGCAGTGACCTCACGTTTTTTGAAGGCTTCGGGCAAGAAAATCGGCGATACGGTGAGCTTTGCCGCCAACGATGCGAGCTCGTCGAACCAAAGCGCCAAGGACCAGTTTGCCGATGGGGACTACACCATCACGGCCGAGGTTCTCGATCCTACCGACGTGAGCTCCGACTCGACAGTCAACGCCTTTCGCGCTGCTTCGACTGCGGACTACAAGTTCTACGTGAGCGAGGATGCCGCGACATCTTCTTCCTACTCCGCTGTCCACGTGGTCGTCGAGGGAGCCAAGAGCCTCAACTCCTATTCGGATGCCTACTCGGCAAAGATCAATGAGGTCAAGGGCAATATCGAGAAGATCCGCGAGGAGCGTGAGAAGGCGCGCGCCCAGGAGCTGACGGTCGACACACCGGCGAGCTTGGACGCGGCTGAGCGTCAGGCGAATATGGTCTTTGGGATCGAGCAGGACAACATCAATCGCATGGCCGAGGGCAGCGACGAGCGTGCGCAGGCGCAAGCCGACCTGGACCAGCGCCGTGCCGCCGCCGACCAGCAGTTTGCCGATGCCCGCGCCGAGCTCTCTGACCTGGGCGAATGCACCTGGTACATCCAGGACCGCGATAACATCGCAAGCTACTCGAGCGTGGAGAGCGATAGCTCGTCAATTGAGGCCATTGCCACGGTGTTCCCGTTCATCTTCTTTATCGTCGCCGTGCTCATCAGCCTCACCACCGCCACGCGCATGGTCGAGGAGGAGCGCACGCTCATTGGCCTGTACAAGGCGCTCGGCTATTCGCGCGGGCGTATCCTGTCCAAATATGTGGACTACTCGCTGTGGGCGTGTCTGATCGGTGGCGTGCTCGGCAATATCATCGGATTTGTGGGTCTGCCGCTGTTCTTGTTTACGGTGTTCGACGACATGTACTCGCTGCCCCAGATGTTGCTTTCGTACGACATCGTGTCATCACTCGTGTCGGTAGCGCTGTTTGCCGTGGGCGTGGTGGGCGCCACGATTATCGCCTGCCGCCACGAGATGGCCGAGACCCCAGCCTCGCTCATGCGCCCCAAGGCCCCGCGCGCCGGCTCGCGCATTCTGCTCGAGCGCATCGGCTTTATCTGGCACCGCATGGGCTTTTTGAACAAGGTCGCTGCACGCAACTTATTCCGCTACAAAAAGCGCGCCTTTATGACCATCTTCGGTATCGCCGGCTGCACGGCGCTCGTGATTTGCGGTATGGGAATTCGCGACACGTCGGTGGCGCTTTCGCCCAAACAGTACGGGCATATCACGCGCTATGACTTGCTGGCGGTCGCCAATCCCGACGATTTTTCGCAGACGTGCGCGGCATTGGATGAGCGCAGCACGGCCAATGATTCCAACGTGACGGTGACCTCGACCCTGCCGATTATGACCGACAACGTCACCTTTACATTCGGCGGAAAGAGCGAGACCGTGCAGCTGATCGTGGTGCCCGATGACCGCACGAACGACCTGGATGACTACGTGCGCCTAGAGGACGAGTCCAAAGAACCGCTCGCCCTGCGTGACGGGGATGTGTATTTGAGCAAGAGCTCTCAGCTGGTGCTGGGGATCAAGCCGGGCGATACGGCACACGTCCAGGATTCGTCGCTCAATGTTGCCAAGGTCAAAGTCAGCGACATCTCGCTCAACTATCTGGGCAACACGCTTTACATGACGCAGGGCACCTATGAGCGCGCGTTCGGTCGAAGTGCACGCCTTAACGGCGTCTTTGTGCTGCTTAAGGGTTCGTCGGCCGACCAGATTGCGTTTAGCAGAATCTTAAGAGTGACGGTTGGCTTACGATTTCGAGTACGGCCGAGCATTGGGAAAACTATGAGGCGAACTTTACGATTATCAATTCGGTCGTGGTGCTCGTGACCTTTATGGCGGCGTGCCTGTCGTTTGTGGTGGTGTTTACGCTGTCCAACACGAATATCTCCGAGCGCGAGCGCGAGCTGGCGACCATTAAGGTGCTGGGCTTCCGCCGTGGCGAGGTGCACCACTACGTCAACAAGGAGACGTTGATCCTCACGGCGATTGGTGCCGCGCTGGGCGTACCGCTGGGTGGTGCGCTGGCCGAGAGCTTTACGTACATCTTGCAGATGCCGTCATTGTACTTTGACGTCGAGGTCGAGCCGCTGAGCTACGTGCTTGCCGTGGTGCTTTCCTTCGGCTTTACGATCATCGTCAACCTCGCTACCAATCGCACCCTCAATAAGATCGACATGGTCGCGCCCTCAAGAGCGCCGAGTAGCCTGCCAAAAAGGGACAGGTTTATTTTGGCAGGTTTTATCGGGGCAAACGCCGGACAACCATTAGGTGGCCCGCGTTTGCCCCGTCAAACGGGCTTTCCATTTGCCTTTCATTCTATTTGGTTTTTCGCTCGCAGGCGTGGATGAGAGACTCTCTTTGGCCTCGAGATTGGGCTTGTATGGGTCGTATGCCACAAAATGGGCCTATCTACTACGTTTGCTACCACACCCTCGACCGTGACAAAGATTATGAAATTAAAACCGCAGGTAGATGGCTTGCCAGTTTTCGGAAAAGGCGGGTATGGTCGGCCCTCATCGAGTTAAACGTAGTAAATAGGCCCTTTTCTTGGCGCGCGGTCAGCTCAATGCTAATCTCCGTGCCGGAACTGACCCAGTTGTTTGTAAGTTGCGGTGATATACGGACTGTTTGGCGCTTTGGAGCTTCAAAACAGTCCCTATCTCACCGCAACTTAGGAGAAGGGCGGGGGCGGGTTGGGTGCTGGTGGGTCGGAGCGTGTTAGGCCTGTTTGCGGTGCTTCCATTGTTTGCGGCACCAGCGCATGAGCGCCTTTATGACGGGAATCGTGATGAGGATGATCCATGCAGGATGGGGCTGTCCCAAACAGAGCCACATGTAGAGGAACCAAGCGATGGCGGCTGCCGGGTAGATGGCCTCGATCAGCTTAGACAGGTGGCGCCGATCGATGAAGTCACCAATCGCGTAGTAGACGGGAACCAGAAAGACGAGGAAAAGCCCCATGCCCCATGTGCCGTAGACAATGCCGAGCACCAGATAGGCGAGAGTGACAAGTGCGGGGAAGGGGAATTTGTTCCATGCACGTCCGACCTTGGTGTGGAAATGCTTGCCATGATGGTCGAGCTTGTCGTGTGCTTCCTTCCAGCTGGAAAACGTCTCGCCGTCGATGGTGACGGTGCCGTCGTCATTGGTGCGTACGCTATGTCCATCGTCCTCAAGCGTATCGATATGCACGCCGTCCGGCCCCACATGCACCTCTTCGCCCTTGCGCTCGTTGGTCACATGGATGCCGCTCCAACCAATATGGACTTCCTCGCCTTTATTGGGATCAATGACGTGGATACCGCGCGCGAGGGAAATATCGACAAGTGGTTTGTCGCCGCAATCGGCGTGCTCGGCAGAATCCTCGGCCTCGTCAGCCACATCCGCCGTCTCGGTGTCGGCGCTACCGTCCTCCAGGTCGTCGGCATCGTTGGCCGCCTCCCCATATAACAGCTCGTCCAACGACACGTCATACAGCGCGGCGAGCGCAATGAGGTTATCGGTATCGGGTGAGGACTCGCTGCGCTCCCATTTACTGACAGCCTGACGACTCACACCCAGCTGGGCGGCAAGCGCCTCCTGAGAAGCCCGGCAGCCTTGCGGCGATCGACGAGGCGCTGTGCCATCGCAAGATCCATGGTGGTTCCTTTTCGTTTGATGGTCGAATCGAATGAGCCGAGTATGCCGAGAACAACCGGTAGCGACCACCATTTCTAGTTAGAATCTGCCCCAACCCTACCGCAACTACCGGTAGCAATCCCTAACGACCAGCCATTTCAGGACAAATGTCAGTGCAAGTAGCAGCCAAGAGCCCCCACTCAGTAAGTTGCGGTGGAATAGTTTTTGGATTCAGCCATTTGCGGACTAAGCAGGAACTATTTCACCGCAACTGAATTTCAGACCAGGCACCCGCAGCAAGAAGACGAATAGCCTCGGCGAGTATGTAAACGCAGGGCCCTCCGACCCCGCCCGACGATTTCGATTGGCGACCTTTGACGGAGTCAAGGGAGGAGCCAAATCGAAATACGTCGGGCGGGGTCGGAGGGCCCGATGGGGTGGATTCCAGCCGAGGCTATTCGTCGCCGAAGCTGATGCCCAACGCCTTGGCCTCGCGCACCAGGTCGCTCTGGGGATCGACGTACTTGAGCTTGCCGGCGACATCCTCGAGCGGCATATGGCACATCTTGCCGTCGCGCAGGGCAATCATGTAGCCAAACTCGCCGCGCAGGCAGCCGAGCGCTGCCTCGACACCGCACTGGGTCGCAAAGATGCGGTCCTGGGCGTCGGGCTGACCGCCGCGCTGCGTGTGGCCGGGGATGGCGACGCGGGTCTCGCGACCGGTCTTGGCCTCAATCTCCTTGGCGATGTCGTAGACGATCGACGGGCTTGTGCGCTCGGCGAGCTTCTTCTTGTACTCCTTCTTGGACAGCGCCGCGTCCTCCTTGGAGATAGCGCCCTCGGCGACGGCCACGATGGTAAAGCGGCTGCCGGTCTCCATGCGATGCTCAATGGTCTTGATGACGTTATCCATGTCGTAGGGGATCTCGGGAATCAGGATGCGTCCGCGCCGCCCGCGACGCCGGCGTACAGCGGGATCCAGCCAACCTTGTGGCCCATGATCTCGATAACGAACACGCGGCCGTGACTCGAGGCGGTGGTGTGGATGTCGTCGATGCACTTGGTAGCGACGTCGATGGCGCTCGTAAAGCCAAACGTCAGCTCGGTGCCCCAGGTGTCGTTATCGATGGTCTTGGGCAGGGCGATAACGTTGAGGCCCTCTTCGCGCAGGCGGTTAGCGGTCTTGGTGGAGCCGTTGCCGCCCAGCATAAACAGGCAGTCGAGCTGCAGCTTATGATAGGTGTGGACCATAGCGGGCACCTTCTCGACGCCATCGGCCTCGGGAACATCCAGGCGCTTGAACGGCGTACGGCTCGTGCCCAGGATGGTGCCGCCGCGGGTGAGGATGCCGCTAAAATCGGCGGGCGACATGACGCGGAACCTGCTGTAGATAAGGCCCTGGTAGCCGTCCTCAAAACCATAGATCTCGATAGGCTCTTCGCTATTGGTCATGAGCGTTTTGACAATGCCGCGCATGGTGGCGTTGAGCGCCTGGCAGTCGCCGCCACTGGTAAGAAGACCGATCCTGAGCATGATGAATCCTTCCGGGCAAGTTATAACATGCGCATAAGTTTACCCCCGCACACTGTTGATACGGGGGTAAAACGTGTTAGCTCAAGCGTATAGAAATGTAAGCAACGTCAGGGAACGTAAGGCCGACGGGCCTGGCTCCTTACAGTGCGAAGGCATCGACGTTGCCCCAGTGGCGGCGCAGCGTGATGGCGGCAGCGGGCTCGGTGTTGTCGAAGACGACCGACCACTGCGTGTTGCTGGTGATGTCTTCCGGATTGGGCTCTTGCGCCGCAGCGCGCAGGGCCTTCCAAGCGACTGCCTCGTCTTGGGCGCCGGTATGGGCGTCGAGGACATCGGCGATTGCGGCGGCGCGCTCTTTACCATGGCCTAGCTCGCCATTCTTTTGGTTAGGCAGCACTTCGTCGCCATAGCAGGCGTAGAAGTTCGTAACCTGGGTTACAGGAGTCGCTTTGAAAGCGCGGTCCGGATCGCGCGGATCCCACTCTACTACGCGCGCGTCACCGGCGGCGTCGTTTTATAAAGAAGTGGTAATCGCGTCCTGCCATGGCGTGCATGTCGTAGGCGGAAAGCAGGTCGACAGCTTCTTGCGTGGTGGCGGCACGGTCGAGCACCAGACGGATGGCGAGCGAGGTATTGATGACGGGGCGCTGCGTGTCCTGGTCACAGGGTTTGGAATCCAGGGTGAGCACGGCAATGGACACGCCACATTCGTTGACGCCGTCGAGCTGGGCAAACGGGCCCATGAGTGCGGCGGCGCGTCCGGCGACGGAGTCAAGCGGAGTGTTATCGCCCAGGTTGTTAAGGGCGGCAAACCCGATGGAGGCATAGCCGCCGCGTGGGTGATTGCGCACCAGCAGCGCCGAGGTGCCGTCCTTAAAGTCGTAATTGCGACCGGTACGCACGCGGCCTTCGGCATCTACGGCGACAAAAGCGCTGCAGGCAAACTGGGGCGCCTGGACATGTGCCGGCACACCGGGCAGCACCTGCGCCACCACGGCATCGATGTAGGCCTGGTCGTCGCGTACGCCGGCGGCGATGATGCGATCAAGATCGTAGTCGTAGGCGATGTCGATTGCGTACAGGTCATAGCCATCCGCGTAGCCGGTCAAGCGTTTGAGCGACGCGGCGGACTTGATTTGCTTGTGATAAACGATACCGGTGGCAGCGGCAAGGCCGACGGCGACACCCGCGACACCGCAGGCGATGGCAATGTTACGTGGCTTCATGACGGCTCCTCTCGTCCTGTTAGCGCAATTGTCGCAAAAGGAGCGCGGGCATGATGGCTCAACTTGGTGAGCGGCGCGGAATTAAGCACGGAATGAAGAGTGCGGCGCTGGCGTGGCGGGGTATGCTGGAGGGGACCATCAACCAGCGAAAGGGGAGAGCATGACGGATCAGGAAACGATCGAGCGCGTGCACGTGACGGCCGACGATATCGAGGCCTCCAACGACCTTATCGACTTTATCGAGGCATGCCCCAGCATGTTCCATACGGCAGCGACCATTATGGCCGAACTCGACGAGGCGGGCTTTACCTACCTGCCCGAGAACGCAGCGTGGGACATCGAGCCGGGCGGGCGTATTACACGCGGCGCAACACCTCGAGCGTCGTTGCCTTTAAGGTGGGCGAAGACCTGGCCGCTACGTGGGGCGAGGACGGCGTTGCCGGCGACTATCATTTTCAACTCACGGCGTCACACAGCGATTCGCCGACGTTTAAGGTTAAGGCCGTGCCCGAGCTCGACGGCGCGGGCGAGACGCTGCGCCTGAACACCGAGCCTACGGCGGCATGATCGACTACACCTGGTTCGATCGCCCGCTGGCACTTGCGGGCCGCGTGCTGGTGCGCGAGGGCGACCGTATCGAGAGCCGCTTGCTCGCTACCGAGCGCGAAGTTGCCATTATCCCGAGCCTTGCCATCCATATGAATCGTGGCGTTAACGAGGGCTTTGCGCCCAACCGGGCTGTCGACCTGTGCCCGCTCATCAGCGCCGGCGACCTTAAGCAGGGAGATTTTGACGCCTGATCGCCGACGAACTGGACGTTGAGCCCGAGCAAATTTTGGGTCGCGACCTGTTCCTGGTCAATCGTCAGGATGCACGCATTTGGGGCTGGGCCGACGAGTTTATCTCGACGCCCAAGCTCGACGACCTGGCCTGCGCCTACACCTCGCTGCAGGCATTTTTGGGTGCCGAGAATGCGCACGACGTTTCGATCTTTTGCTGCTTTGATAACGAGGAGGTTGGCTCCGAGACCAAGCAGGGCGCCATGTCGACGTTCTTGGCCGACGCGCTGCGCCGCATCAACGGGTCGCTGGGCTTCGATGACGAGTCGTACCACCGCGCACTTGCCGCTTCGATGCTCGTGAGCTGCGACAACGCGCATGCCGTGCACCCCAACCACGCCGAGAAGTGCGACGCCCGCAACCAGGTTGTGCTTAACGGCGGCATCGTCATCAAGGAGGCCGCCAACCAGCACTACTGCACCGACGCCTTTAGCCGCGCGGTGTTCCAGGCCATTTGCGATGACGCCGACGTGCCCACGCAGGCCTTTGCCAACAAGAGCGATATGGCCGGCGGTTCTACCCTGGGCAATCTGTCCAATATGCAGGCGAGCATGCATGCCGTGGACGTGGGCCTGCCGCAGCTTGCCATGCACTCGAGCTACGAGACCGGCGGCGTGCGCGACGTAATGTACGCCATCCGCGCCCTCACCGCCTTCTACGAGCGTGACCTGACCATCAACGGCGCCGAAAGCGTGGAACTCTAAAACCTGCCAAAAAGGGACAGGTTTATTTTGGCAGGTTTTATCTGGGCGAATGCAAAGGGTGAAACCGAACTAGATCTGCGATACGTGGCCGCCGAGGTGCAGTGCGCCTCGGCGGCTTTTTGTGTACAGAGTACGGCTAATGCTTATAAATGCTATACATGCTTTACGTATCTACCATAGAGCTTTATGATATTTTGAAGTATTAAGGAGGGGTCATGACCACAACAGCCGCTCAGATCAACGTACGTCTCGATGCCGATCTTAAAAGGAGTGGGGACGCCGGCTCTCTCCAAGGCCGGTATGACGCCGAGCCAAGCGGTGCGAGCGCTCTGGCAGCTTGCAGCATCGCTGGCCGATCGCCCCGGTGCGCTCGAGGATATCCTGCTGCCCAGTCGTGCCCGGGGCGGAACAGCGCGAGCGCGAAAAAGGCCGCCAACGTAAGCTCGAGCTTATGGATCAGGGGTCGGAAGCTGTTTCGCTGCCGCTTGCTGTGAGTCGGGGAATCGATATGGTCAAGGCTCAGCCATCGGACGCGAAGAG
>ENA-OQBU01000133-OQBU01000133.1-human-gut-metagenome-genome-assembly--contig:-NODE-133-length-20758-cov-2.701905_pt1 | contig 20758 bp, 29 predicted proteins | sample MGYA00242492_ERZ504566 | MGnify/ENA primary metagenome ERZ504566 (study PRJEB26092, sample SAMD00036261) | human gut metagenome | host: Homo sapiens | study: EMG produced TPA metagenomics assembly of...
GACCCGCGACGCTCGCGTCGTGGAGCGCAAGAAGGCTGGTCTGCACAAGCACGTCGCGCCCCGCAGTTCTCCAAGCGTTATTTCGCTTGTCCTGTACCGAGCATACAAAGGCTCTCCGCGGAATTCCGCGGAGAGCCTTTGTGTTTGTGTCGCGCTGTCTTGAGTGTGACTCACACCTGCTTCATCAGCGTGATGCTCAGCGCCGGCATGGTCCAGACATTGTCGTCGACGGGAGTGTCCGGTGTATCATCCACAGGGGCATCGGGCATATCAGCTGATACCTCATCCCGAGGCGCGGACGAGGTGCCGTTTGCGGCGTGATCTGTTACTGGCATCGCGAATTTGATGGTATCCGCTTCATTCTCAGTCGAGGATTCCGTACGCTGCATGGCCACTTCTTTGACCATCTTGAGTACTGTCTCGCTGGCGTCCGGTACATGCTGCGTCCAGACGGTGGTGTCACCGTTCAAATCGCATTCCTCGACCTGAGTGCCATGCCCGGCTCGACGGCCGTTGATTTCGGCCGAGCACCATTTAGGCGTCCAGTGAGTGTCTGGCGGCAGGCGGAATGTGCGGTCGTCAGCGGTGCCGTTGACCACAATGCACACGTCCACCTCACTGTTGGACAGCAATCGCATGGTGAAGCTACGTACGCCCAGATCGAACCAGTCACGCTCCATCGGCGTGGTGCCGTCGGGCAGGAACCACTGCACGCGGCTTGAGGGCTTGAGTAGGCCGAGCTGGGTCAGTCGGGTGAAGAAGTCCTCGTGGTGATACAGGTCCAGTGATTTACGTAGCGCCACCAGTCGAGACACGGTTTCCAAGCGGCGCATTTCGCGCGTCTTGTTGGTGGAATACATCCAATCCCACTTCAGCCACGTGATGTCGTTGTCTTGGCAGTAGGCGTTGTTGTTGCCGTCCTGCGTGTTGCGGAATTCGTCGCCGGCGAGCATCATCGGCGTACCCAGCGAGAGCAGCAGCATGCCGATCATGTTCATGGCCGCCTGTTCGCGTGCCGCAATGACGTCTGGATCATCGGTGACGCCTTCGACGCCGAAATTGGCGGAATGGTTCACCGACGAGCCATCATTATTGTTTTCGCCGTTGGCTTCATTGTGCTTGGAGCGGTATCTGGTGAGGTCCGTCAGCGTGAAACCGTCGTGGCAGGACACGAAATTGATGGAGGCCGGAGCGCCACGCCCTGGTTCGGTGGCGAACAGATCGGCCGAGCCGCAGAGTCGCGTGGACATCTCCTGCAAACTGATACGCCCGAAATCGGAGCCGCCGTCCACATCCTCAAGCCAGAAGGTGCGGGCCGTGTCGCGGAAGCGGTCATTCCATTCGGCGAACGGCACGGAGAATTGGCCGGTGCGCCAGCCGAGGTTGCCCAGATCCCACGGCTCCATAATGAGCTTCAGGTTGCCCAGCAGCAGATCGGAACGCAGGGCGTAGAGGAACGGGTGATGATGGGTGAATTCGCCTTCCAGGCGGGCCAGCGTGACGCCAAGGTCGAAGCGGAAACCGTCTATGCCGATACGCTTGGCCCAGTATCGTAATGAGTCGATGGCAAAGGTGACCACATGCGTGTTGGTGAAGTCCAGCGTATTGCCGCAGCCGGTGGTGTCTTCGAGTCGACCGGTATTGGATTTTTGATGGCGATAGTAGGCCAGATCGTCGAGGCGCGCCAGCAGACCGTCGGGCCTTCGACGCCGCCTTCGCATGTGTGGTTGTAGACCACGTCCATGATGACTTCGAAGCCGGCCTCGTGCAGTGCGCGCACCATGTCTATGACTTCTTGGCGCACGGCGGCCGCGCCCTTCTCTTGGGCTGCTTTGGTGGCATAGGAGGGTTCGGGGGCGAAGTAGCTGAGGGTGGAGTAGCCCCAGTAGTTCTTGCGGCCGTGTTCTTGCAGGAAGAGCTCGTCCTGCTTGGCCATAATCGGCAGCAGTTCGATGGAGGTGATGCCCAATCCCTGCAGATAGGCGAGCGTTTGTGGGGTGGGCGAGTCCGGCGTAGGTGCCGCGCAACGCTTCGGGCAGCCATGGCGCGTTGGCGGTGAAGCCTTTGACGTGCATCTCATAGATGACGGTTTTGCGCCACGGCACATGCGGGTGCTGCGGGTCGCCCTCATGCTTATGGATATCGCGATCGTCGATGGCCACGGACACCGGCACATGGCCGAGCGAGTCTACGGTGCTCATGGCACCGTATGCCGAACCGGTTACCTTGCGGTCCACGACATCGCATTCATAGGAGAAGGCGGCGGGGGTGAGCTCCATGGAGCCGTCGATGCCCTTGCCATACGGGTCAAGCAGGAATTGTATGGATTGAAGCGCACGCCGTGTTTCGGGTCCCATGCGCCGTCCACGCGGTAGCCATAACGCATGCCGTCCCATGCTTTGGGCAGGTGCACGTACCACAGGCCGTAGTTCGGCCCGGTCATGCGGAACAAGGTCTCGCGCAGATACAAATGTTCGATAATGCGCGTGCATACCGGGAACTCATGAATCTGCTGGATAAAGGAGATATTCGGGTCCTCGAACAGGCGGATGGCGTCTTGGAAGAAAGCGCTGGGCTCATCAATGGGCTCCAGTACGCATAGCCAAACCTGATCGGCAGTTTCGGAACGAACAACGACGTCAGCCCCACCGTCGTCAGTGAAGTACAGCCCTGGGCGAGTGGCGTAACGATGCAACGGTGGGTTTTTCATACCTCCATTGTAGACGTGTTGTCACTTCTGGTGGAAGCCCTTGATTTCCAAGGCAACACGCCGAATGAAAGTAGTTTTATAAAAATAATTTGCAAAACTGAGATAAAGAAGTTATGCTGTTCATCAACACCTCGCAAAGACAGCGAGATGAACGAAACCAATACGCGACCAATCGCCATGCAGATAGGCCTGCCGGCCGGTCACCTGGTTACCCAGCCACCCGGTCACCCGGCCCAACCTTGCTCATCGCAGTGGCGCGCTTTCACCGTAGAAAGGACCCATCATGAAGGCTCTTGTGCTCACCGGCGTCAAGGAATTCGAAATCCAGGACCTGCCCACTCCTGAAATCCAGCCCAACGAAGTACTGATCAACACCGCCTACGCCGGCGTGTGCGGCACCGATCACGACCTGTACGCCGGCCGCCCCGGTTCGGCCGCCGCCGTGCCGCCGATCGTGCTCGGCCATGAGAACTCCGGCGTCGTGGCCGCCATCGGTTCCGAGGTCACTGGTGTCAAGGTGGGCGACCGCGTGGCCGTCGATCCGAACATCTACTGCGGTCAGTGTGAGTACTGCCTGACCCAGCGTCCCGAACTGTGCGACCATCTTTCCGCCGTGGGTGTCACGCGCGACGGCGGTCTTGCCGAACAGTTCACCGCGCCGGCCACCGTAGTCTACAAACTGCCGGACAACGTCTCGCTGAAGGACGCCGCCGCCATCGAACCCATCTCCTGCGCCGTGCACGGCGTGGACCTGCTGAAGCTGCGCCCCTACCAGAAGGCGCTGGTCATCGGAGACGGCTTCATGGGCCAGCTCTTCGCCCAGATCGTGCAGGCCTACGGCGTGCATCAGGTGGACCTGGCCGGCATCTTCGATGAGAAGCTCAAGCGCAACCAGGAGCTGTTCGGCGTCACGAACGTCTACAACACCACGCGCGAGGCCATTCCGGCCGAGTCCTATGACGTGATCATCGAGGCCGTGGGTTTGCCGGCCACCCAGGCGCAGGCCGTGGCCGCCGCCAAGAAGGGCGCGCAGGTGCTCATGTTCGGCGTGGGCCCGCAGGAGGCGCACTTCGAGATGAACACCTACGATATCTATAAGAAGCAGCTGACCATTCAGGGCTCCTTCATCAACCCGCTCACCTTCAAAGACGCCATCAGCCTGCTCGAATCCGGCAAGATGAACGTCGCACCGCTCATCAGCCACGAACTGGGACTCGAAGAAGTCCAGGACTTCCTCGACGGCAAGATCCAGGGCGTCTCCAAGGCCGTCGTCAAGGTCGGCGAGTAGTTTCGGCACTTTGCCGGCTCCTCTCCCTGAGGGGAGCTGGCGGCGGAGCCGACTGAGGGGAGGCATCCGGCGGCGTGTATTACCACCCTCCGGTGCTGCGCACCACCTCCCGCCAGTGGAAGGAAGAGGTTTCGTCTCACGGTTTTCGCCGCCAATATAGCTTGGCCGCCGGCTTTCCCTTTTTCTTCCGGCGGCCGCATTTTTCCCTGCACCACCTCTACTGACAACGATGTTGATGGAGTCAACCCATGATTCGCTTTTTTGAAAAATTCGGTATTCCCCGTGTGCTGCTGCTTGGCTTCCTTGCCGTTGCCATCTTCATGACCGGCGACGGATTCGAGCTCACCTTCCTCTCCAAATTCATGGTCGACCAAGGCTTCTCGTCCTCGCAGGCCTCCCTGCTGGTCACTGTGTACGGCCTGTTCGCGGCCCTCGGCGGCTGGTGCGCCGGCGTGCTCGCCGAAATGTTCGGTGCCCGCCGCATCATGATGTTCGGTGCCTGCTGGTGGATCGGCATCCACCTGCTGTTTCTCGGGGTCGCCATCCCGAGTGGTCTGTATTCGCTGATTCTGGGCCTGTACGCCTTGCGCGGCATCGGCTACCCGCTGTTCATCTACAGCTTCGTGGTCCTGATGGCGCAATACATCAGCCCCGCCCGCCTGGCCTCCGCCACCGGCTTCTTCTGGACCTGCTTCTCTCTGGGCATTGGCGTGTTTGGCGCTTACCTGCCGAGCTTCATCATGCCGGTGTTCGGCGAATACAAGACCTTCTGGTTCGCACTGCCGTTCTCCATCGTCGGCACCGTCATGTGCTTCTTCTTCGTACCAAAGAACAAAATCGTCAAATCGCAAGGACTGAGCCGCAAGGAACAGCTCGCCGAGCTGGCCGAGGGTGCCACCATCCTGGTCACCAATCGCAAGGTGCTCATCTGCGCGATCATCCGCATCATCAATAACCTGCTGCTCTACGGGTTCCCGGTCATCATGCCGTTGTACCTGTGCACCACCCACAATGGCGGCATCAACATCTTCAAAACCGAGGAATGGATGCGTATCTGGGGCTTCGTGTTCGTGATCACGCTGATTTTCAACACGTCTGGGGCTGGTTCATGGACCGCTTCGGCTGGGTATGGCCGATGCGCTGGTTCGGCTGCGCGGTGCTCGCGGTCGGCTCGGTGGCGTTCTACTACATTCCGCAGTGGTTCGGCGCGAATGCCATTATGATGATCGTCGCTTCGGTCATCGTCGGCATCGGCACCTGCGCGTTCTCGTCGCTGCCCACCATCATGACCCTGTACGCGGGCGGCAAGCAGGGCGCGGCGCTGTCCGCATACAACCTCGCCGCCGGTCTGACCACGTTCGCCGGCCCTGGCATCGCCACCATTTTGCTGCCAATTGTGGGCTATGAAGGTGTGTGCTGGACATACGCCGGCCTATACGTGCTCGCCTTCGTGCTTACCTTGTTCATCCGCCCGCAGCAGCCCGGCTTCGACGCCAAAGGCCACCGCATCAAAGGCGCAAAGGTTGCATCCGCAGAGTCCTCCGAGTCCTCGGAACCTACCGACAGCGCATCCGTGCACGTTTTAGCTGCCCGAAGTAACCGTGGCCGCCGAAATGGTTGCCACTGCGAACTGATCGCAACATCATGTTGCGTCAGCAAGAAAGTATCGAGAATTGACTAGGAGTGCGGCATGGTTCTGCCGCGCCGCATACCTTGTCCGACTATCCTTAACCTTTATCCAACCACCACATTCAAAGGAGAATCACATGGCTAAGCCAATGACCGCGTTCACTACCGACCTCCAGCATTCCGGCATGATTGCCAAAGACCTGGATGAGACCATCAAGTTCTACCGCGAGGTATGGGCTTTGAGCTCGCCGGACTGTTCATGAATGGCGAGAACCGTTGCGCCTTCCTGCGCTACGGCCACCTGACCATTGAAACCTGGGAAGGCGACCCCGCCCCGATGACCACCGGCGCCATCAACCACTGGGCTTTCCGACACCCCGGACATCGAAGCCGCCTCGCAGAACGCACGCTCGGCGTGGACTTCAAGGACACCGAGATCCAGTCCATCCCGAGTTTCTGGAAGCATGGCATCCGCTACTTCAACATCTACGGCCCCAACGGCGAGACCATCGAATTCTGCCAGATTGTGGAGGAGTAGTGGCTCCGATGCGCCCGATTCGCGCGCAATATGCGTGTCGATAGTGGCCGCAATATAATACTCAGCCTTTATTACGGGCTGGCCTAATAACTAACATTCACGACCGGTGCACATGCGCCGGTCGTTTTTTTTTAGTGCCTGATGATTGTGCTGGGTTACAACAATGAGCGGCACGCTGGGCATAACAACATCCATGCAAGAAAGTTATCAATTCTTGACTGTTTTTCGCGCCAAAACACTGCTATTTTTCGCAGCGAAAACTTGTATTACGCTCCAAGGTTGGGCGGAATGAAAACAACGAAGTTGCGTAGTAAAAGGAGACGGTCATGGCACAAGGACTGGCGCGAAAACTACTGCCGGGATTCTTGGCGATCGCAGTGTTCATGACAGGCGATGGGTTTGAACTGACCTTTTTTGTCCAAGTATGTCGTCGATCAGGGATTCAGCTCGTCGCAGGCATCACTGCTGTTTACGATGTACGGATTGGTCGCGGCGCTCGCCGGCTGGTCCTCGGGCGTGCTGGCCGAACTGTTCGGAGCCAAGCGCATCATGCTTATTGGCGCGGGTTCTTGGATCGTGCTGCATCTGGTATTCATCGGTGTGGCATTGCCTAGCCACAGTTATTCGCTGATGCTGGCGTCGTATATGTTGCGAGGCATGGGCTATCCGCTATTTATCTACAGCTTCGTAGTGTTGCTTGCGCAAACTGTGGATCCCGGCAAACTGGCATCGGCCATGGGCTGGTTCTGGACTTCCTATTCCTTTGGCATCGGTGTGTTTGGCGCCTATCTGCCGGCGTTCATCACGCCGGTGATTGGTGAATACTATTCGCTGTGGGTGTCACTGCCGTTCTCGATTGTCGGCATGATTATCTGTCTGTGTTTTGTGCCGAAAACCCGTAACGCCAATCTTGACACGATGAGCTCTTCGGATAAGCTTCGTGAACTCTCTCGCGGCGTGACCATTCTCAAAGACAACCACCAGATTGCGCTTGCTGCCGTATTGCGTGTGATTTGCAATCTCACTTTGTACGGTTTTCCGGTCATTATGCCGCTGTATCTCGCCACGCATACAAACGGCGGCGGAGCTTGGTACCAGGTCACCGAATGGTCCACCATCTGGGGTCTGCTGTTCGTCGTCACCGTATTCGGCAATGTGTTCTGGGGCCGTATGGGCGATTGCTTCGGCTGGATGAGCCAGATGCGCTGGTGGGGCTGCTGGCTCTCCGCGCTCGGTACTCTCGCCATGTACTATGTGCCGCAGCTGTTTGGGCACAACCTGCCATTTATGTATGTGTGCGCCGTGGTGCTCGGCATGGGTATTTCCGCTTTCGTACCGATGGGCGCAGTATTCCCTGCTCTGGAACCTGAGCACAAGGGCGCTGCGGTTTCCGCACATAACCTCGCTTCAGGCCTGACCACATTCTGTGGTCCGTTCATCGCCACGGTACTGCTCAATACCGTAGGTTTTGCCGGAGTGTGCTGGGCATATGCCATTTGCTACATCTCTGGCTCGGTCATCTCATTCTGGATTCGCCCCGAGCAGCCGGGCATCACCCGCAAAGTGGCGGCGAACTGAGCGGTGCTCGCTACTGTTCTCGTCAAAAACCAACAATACAAGACCCTCAAAAAATAAATTACAACCAATATAAGGAGAAATACCAATGAAAGCAGTTGTTCTCGAAGAGCAGGGCGTCATCAATGTGCGTGAGGTCCCGGACGTCAAGGATCCCGGCCCCGGTGAGCTGCGTATCGCACCCCACACCGTGGGCGTATGCGGTTCTGATTTGCATTACTACACGCACGGTCGTGTTGGCAAGTATGTTGTTGAGCAGCCAATGATTCTCGGCCATGAGGCAGCGGGCACCGTGTTGGAGGTCGGCCCCGGCGTCACTGATTTCAAGCCCGGTGACCGAGTCGCCCTCGAGCCAGGCATTCCGGATATGACTTCGCGGGCCAGCCGACTGGGCATGTACAACGTCGATCCGGCTGTGCGTTTCTTCGCTACTCCGCCGATTGACGGTTGCCTGTGTGAGGAGGTCATTCACCCGGCCGCATTCACCTACCATCTGCCTGATTCCATGAGCTTTGGCGAAGGTGCGTTGCTTGAGCCGACCGCCGTGGGCATGTGGGCTGCCACCAAGGCGCGCATCAAGCCCGGCGATGTGTGCGTGGTGACCGGCTCGGGCACAGTGGGTATGCTCACTGCCTCTGCTGCGCTCGCCGGTGGCGCTTCCAAGGTGCTTGTTTCGGATGTGTCTTCCATCAAGCTGGGTATTATCGGCCAGATCCGGGCGTTATCCCCGTGGATTTGACGACGGAGGACTTGGTTGAACGTGTACGCGAAGAGACCGCTGGGTGGGGCGCTGATGTGGCATTCGAGTGTTCCGGCGCGCCGAAAGCTTATGAGACGTTCTGGAAGCTGATTGCCCCGGGCGGTTGCGCGGTGCTCGTCGGTATTCCGGTCAACCCGGTACCGATTGACGTGACCGAGCTGCAGGCCACCGAAGTGCGTATTGAGAACATCTTCCGTTACGCCAATGTGTACCAGAAAGCCATCGATTTGGTCGATAGCGGCCGACTTAACCTGAAGCCGTTCATCACTGACACGTTTTGCCATGAAGGACGCCAAGGCTGCCTTCGACCGTATGGATGAGGGTCGTCCGGGCGATATCAAATTGCAGATTACGGTCAATCGAGACTAATCTGTGACGTGTTGATGACGAGATGATTGCCCGATGAATCCTGCGGCATTATGTTGGCGTTTCCCTTTTTCCGCCCGCACTTATGTGCCATATCCGTAGGATTCCGGCGGGCAATCATCTCGCCGTAGTTGTTCCATCGGTAAAGTACGAAATATGGCGAGCTGTACTGCGCAACGTTGACAAGGAGGTCTGCGATGGATGCGCGAAACTTGACTGCGATCCTCATTCGGATGCGGGCTCGCTGGAAGTGATTGTGCCCGATGGGGATGCGGCCATACGTTGGTCAAGCCACGGGTATCCGAGCTCTCTGGCCAAATGGCATTATCATCCACAAATCGAAATTCATCTTATCCGTGAGGGAAGTGGACAACTCATGGCGGGGGGTGGACTCATGCCATTCGTGCCGGGGCATGTGGCGATGATCGGATCCAATCTGCCTCATAATTGGTTGTCGGATATCATTCCTGGAGAACGGCTCTCTCATCGTGATGTGTTATGCCATATACGTCCGCAGACTATGCGACTATTGACCGCCGCTTTTCCCGAGACTTCCGGTTTCGAGACGGTATTGCGCCGTTCGCAGCATGCACTTGTGCTGTTCGGTGATTCGGCACGTGAGGCCGGCGAGCTATTAGTGGCCATGGGAGAACATAGTCCAGTTAGACGGGTTGCCGACCTTATTGCTATTCTGACGGTATTCGAGCAGGCATCAGCGCAGGAAAGCCAGACCGTGGTAACGCCGGAATACAATCCAGAGATTGCGGTTGGCGCGGAGGATGGGATCAACGCCGCCATCACCTATATTTCCACACATCTGGATGAGGTCAGCTTGCAAGGTGCCGCTGATGCGGCGGCGATGAGCGTATCCACTTTTTTCTCGCTTCTTCAAGCGAGTTGCCGGCATCGGTTTTGCTGATTTTGTTCGACGGCTTCGAGTGGGGCGTGCTTGTCGTTTGCTGACTTGCACAAACATGCCCATTGCCAAGATTCAACAGTTGAGCGGATATACGAATGCCTCGAATTTCAATCGTCGGTTTCTGGAAGAAACCGGTATGACTCCATCTCAATATCGCCGAGAACATTGATTGCCGCCCCGGTCTGGGCGGTGTCACGGATCGTGCAAGAAAGTACCATAAGTGGGTTTCTTGGTATCAGATAGGGCCAATGCTGCCGTTTAGGCTTGAAAATACAACGAAGTGGTTAGATGCGCATAAAGTGCATCGGCTCCAAGGAGGCAGCAATGAATGATAATTCGGTATGGCCGGTAGTGACTGCGGTAATGGTCGTGCTTGCGGTGGCCGTATGCCTGGCCATGGCTGGTGACATCCGGTTTGCCGTGATTGGTGTTCTATGACTGTCTCCATGAGTCCCGAAACCGCTGCCGCCTAGGCGGAAATCAGCCGCGTACCGCAGCACCACAGATATCGTCGAGATAATTCTCGGCGAATCGCAATGCGGCACCGATGATGTTCTGGTCTTCGGCGCAGTAGCTCTTGCGCAGATTGAAATGGTCGGTGCCGAACGGGCTGCGTGCGATGACGCGCGCCTTCAGATCCTCGATGTCGCTGTCTTCAAGATGCTGGGCTGCTTCACCGCCGACAATCACGTCGCCCGCGATGATGGATCGCGCGTGACGATGGCCTGCGCCACGTAATCCAGCCACTCATCCATGCGCTCGCGATGATGCCGTTCGCCCTGCTCAAGCACGCTGAAGAAGCCGGGAATGCTTTCGTAATCCTCGGGCAAGGTCTCCGGCGAGCAGTAGGTGTCCATGCAACCGCGCTGGCCGCAGTAGCATTCGCGGCCGCCCGGCACCAGCGTCATGTGTTCGATGGCGCCGTTGCACTGGTTCGGGCCTTGATACAGCTTGCCCCCCGCGATCACCGCGCCGCCCGGGCGTCGCTCCAGATAGACGCACACCGCATCGGTGAGCGTGGAGTCGAACCAGAGTTCGGCCATGGCTGAGGCATCGGAATCGTGGATCATCATGCACGGGTAATGGACCGATTGGCTGATGGTTTCGAGCGTGAGCCCAGTGTTGCCCATAATGGTGCCGAAGATGATGGTGGTGGCGTCGGGGGAGAGGATGCCTTGGATGGCGAACGAGACGCCGAGCACCTTGCCGTGCTTCTTTTCGCGTCGGCGGCGAAGTTGTTGATGATGCCGCCGATACGCTGGTAGTAAAACGTTGGTGTTGCGGTAAGGCAGGGCATCGTTGCGTTTTTCGATGACGTTGCCGTACAGGTTAATCGCGCACAGGCGCAGTTCGTTGGAACGCATCACTACCCCGATGGCAGTGCGATGATCGGGATTGAACTCATAATTTTGCGCCTTGCGCCCGCCGGTGGAATCCTGCAGTTCGCCTTTGCGGATGAGTCCGTCATCTTCTAATGCGCGCAGATTTTGGGTGGATGGTGGGCAGGCTGAGGCCGAGTTCGCGTTCCAGTTCCTGCTTGGTGACATGGCTATGGCCATACAGATACTGGGTCATGGCACTGCGGTTGTGCGCTTTCACTGCGGTCATGGCATTGCCCCTCATATTTACCCCCTTTGTGCGATGAGATATATGCAAGTATACTTTATGAAAGTGGCTTTCATGTGCCTCGACGCGGAGATTAATGAGGCACAATCGTATATTTGTAGGCGATTTTGGGCACTTTTTTAAAACCAATTTTCTAGAAATGTGGGGAAAATGAGTACTTTTGGAAACTTGATTTAAGAAAGTTGTCGGATTGCGTTGTTTGCAAGCATGTGATTTTCGGTAAAAAGTGAACAAAAAGTACCAAATCGCCGAATAAAGTGAGGATTTGTTCGATATTTCGCACAACTCTTAACAAAAACTGTTCAATGTCGCACGTGAAACGCCGTCGATTTTGTGCGTATGCATCGCGCCGGACCGTTCGGTATATTGTGACTCAAGTCACATATGCAATGTGACAACGCATCACCGGTCATTTTCGGTTACTGAGGCGGTATCCCGCTGGTGCAACTGAGGTGACGAGGCGATGGCCCAGAACTTTGCCATATACCCCAAGAAGATCGAGGAGGACCCCAAGTGGCAGAAGCAAAGAAGAAGGTCGAAGCTACCAAGCCGACTCCAGAAGAGAAGCAGGCCGCAGCTGAGGCCGAAGTTGACGCGCTGGTTGCCCGCGCCAAGAAGGCTCTCGTCGAATTCGAGAACCTCGACCAGAAGCAAGTTGATCGTATCGTCGCCAAGGCCTCCATCGCCGCTCTGAACAAGCACCTCGTTCTCGCCAAGATGGCTGTCGACGAGACCGGCCGTGGTCTCGTGGAAGACAAGGCCACCAAGAACATCTTCGCCTGTGAGCACGTCACCAACTACTTGGCCGGCCAGAAGACCGTCGGCATCATCCGTGAAGACGACGTGATGGGCATCGATGAGGTCGCCGAGCCCGTCGGCGTGGTCGCCGGTGTCACCCCGGTTACCAACCCGACCTCCACCGCCATCTTCAAGTCCCTCATCGCCCTGAAGACACGCTGCCCGATCGTCTTCGGCTTCCACCCCCGGCGCGCAGAAGTGCTCCGTCGAGGCCGCCAAGATTGTGCGCGACGCCGCCATCGAGGCCGGTGCTCCCGAGAACTGTATCCAGTGGATCGAGCACCCGTCCATCCAGGCCACCGGCGCGCTGATGCAGCATCCGGGCGTGGCCACGATCCTCGCCACCGGTGGTCCGGGCATGGTCAAGGCCGCTTACTCCTCCGGCAAGCCCGCCCTCGGCGTGGGTGCCGGCAACGCCCCGGCCTACGTTGACACCGATGTTGACATCGTGCGCGCCGCCAACGATCTGGTGCTCTCCAAGCACTTCGATTACGGCATGATCTGCGCCACCGAGCAGGCCATCATCGCCCACAAGGACGTCTACGACCAGCTCATCAAGGAGCTCAAGGTCCGTAAGGCCTACTTCGTCAACGCCGAAGAGAAGGCCAAGCTGGAACAGTACATGTTCGGCTGCACTGCCGGTTCCGGCGTCAAGCCCGTGCTGAACTCCGCGGTGCCAGGCAAGTCCCCGCAGTTCATCGCCAAGGCTGCTGGCTTCGAGATTCCGTCCGACGCCACCATTCTGGCCGCCGAGTGCAAGGAAGTCTCCGACGACGAGCCTCTGACCCACGAGAAGCTCGCTCCGGTGCAGGCCGTGCTCAAGGCCGACAACAAGGAGCAGGCCTTCGAGATGTGCGAGAAGATGCTCAAGCTGGGTGCCGGCCACACCGCCGCCATCCACACCAACAACCAGGAGCTCGTGCGTGAGTACGGCGTCCGTATGCACGCCTGCCGCATCATCTGGAACCAGCCTTCCTCCCTTGGCGGCATCGGCGACATCTACAATGCCATCGCCCCGTCGCTGACCCTGGGCTGCGGCTCCTACGGCGGCAACTCGGTGTCCGGCAACGTGCAGGCCGTGAATCTCGTCAACATCAAGCGCATTGCTCGGAGGAACAACAACATGCAGTGGTTCAAGATCCCGGCCAAGACCTACTTCGAGCCGAACGCCATCAAGTACCTGCGCGACATGTACGGCATCGAGAAGGCCGTCATCGTGTGCGATAAGGTCATGGAGCAGCTCGGCATTGTTGACAAGATCATCGACCAGCTGCGCGCCCGCTCCAACCGTGTGACCTTCCGCATCATCGACTACGTCGAGCCGGAGCCCTCCGTCGAGACCGTCGAAAAGGGCGCTGAGATGATGCGCGAGGAGTTCGAGCCGGACACGATCATCGCGGTTGGCGGCGGCTCCCCGATGGATGCCTCCAAGATTATGTGGCTGCTCTACGAGCACCCGGAAATCGCCTTCTCCGACGTGCGCGAGAAGTTCTTCGATATCCGTAAGCGCGCCTTCAAGATCCCGCCGCTGGGCAAGAAGGCCAAGCTGGTGTGCATCCCGACCTCCTCCGGCACCGGTTCCGAGGTCACCCCGTTCGCCGTGATCACCGATCACAAGACCGGCTACAAGTACCCGATCACCGACTACGCGCTGACCCCGTCCGTGGCCATCGTGGACCCGGTGCTGGCTCGCACCCAGCCGCGCAAGCTGGCCTCCGACGCCGGCTTCGACGCCCTGACCCACTCGATGGAAGCCTACGTGTCCGTGTACGCGAACGACTTCACCGACGGCATGGCCCTGCACGCGGCCAAGCTCATCTGGGACAACCTGGCTGAGTCCGTCAATGGCGAGCCCGGCCTGGCCAAGACCAACGCTCAGGAGAAGATGCACAACGCCGCCACCATGGCCGGCATGGCATTCGGCTCCGCGTTCCTCGGCATGTGCCACGGCATGGCCCACACCATCGGTGCCCTGTGCCACATCGCCCACGGCCGTACCAACTCCATCCTGCTGCCGTACGTGATTCGCTACAACGGCCAGATTCCTGAGGAGCCCACCTCTTGGCCGAAGTACAACAAGTACATCGCCCCGGAACGCTACCAGGATATCGCCCGCAACCTCGGCATCGACACCGGCAAGACCCCGGCCGAAGCCGTGGAGAACCTGGCGAAGGCCGTCGAGGACTACCGTGACAACAAGCTCGGCATGAACAAGAGCTTCCAGGAGTGCGGTGTGGACGAGGACTACTTCTGGTCCGTGCTCGATCAGATCGGCATGCGCGCCTACGAGGACCAGTGCACCCCGGCCAACCCGCGCATCCCGCTGATCAACGACATGAAGGACATCGCCGTCGGTGCTTACTACGGTGTCTCCCAGGCGGAAGGCCACAAGCTGCGCATCGAGCGCGAGGGTGAGGCCGCCACTGAGGAAGCCTCCGAGCGTTGATTGCAGGCGGTTTGTGGTTGGTGGCACCATCAGTAGCCACCAACCGCGGTGTTGCAGCTTAGTGTCTGCATAGCGCGACACAAGGAGCCCGACCCCATTACAGGGGCCGGGGCTCCTTTGCATATGTGGCGCTCCCTCAGCCAGCAGGTACCGCCCCATGGAATCGCTGAAGCGTCGCTAAATCGCCGCAATAATGCAGCCAAAAGCAATAAAGCTGGCAAACGCCTCGGTAATGCCGGTCACCACGGGCTTCAAGGTTGTGCGCCGTGTAACCACCGGCAACGCAACGGCGCGGGCCAACAGCAGCACAGTCATCGCAATCAGATACGGGCTGCGTCCAGCCGGCACGGCGGCTAGCAGCAATAGCGCCACATGCCATACCCACGAAGCCGCCACGTACGAAGCTTCCCGCGTTCCCGGATCATGGTTTGACCACCAAAACCGACCCATACTGCGTCAGCGCAAACAGCACGGTGGCAATCAGCCCGCTCACGGGCAATGAACCCGCGGGCCACCAGGCGTGAAGGTCGAATATCTGGCTCAAATCTGGCATATTCCGAATCGCGGCGCGTGCGGCGGTGACATCAGCGGCTGCGCACGAGGCATGTGCTGCGTTGATGGGCATAACACATGCCGTCTCAACAGTGCTGCCAAACGACGCGATCACCGTGGCCATGGCCGACGCGGCAATCACCGACACGGCATTGCCCCACAGCGAGCGCTCCTTCCTCAGCCACGAGGACAGCATCGACAGCGCAACCAGCACTATATATAAGGGAGCCCAACGCAGTATGCCGGTATGCGTAATCAGGAATGGCAAGCCGATGACGATGAGCGCTACGGCATAAGTGAGCATCGGCGGCAGATAACGGCGTGAAAAGTGTGCTTTGAACCAGTGCGCGGCGCTGAACTGCACGCAATAGCACACGGCCCACGTCGCCAATAGCCAAAGCGTATCAAGATTAGGCCCGCCGATAAAGAAGCCAGCCACAGCGGGCAGCATAACCATTACCCATGCGCCAGGTTGGTTGTCGAACCAATCGCGTTTAAGAGTCTTGCGGCGGGAAGTCATATCTGTCATGATATCGCAGCGAATGGTTCTCAATAAGAAAGATGTGAGACCTGCATTGCGACAATCGAACAGACGCCGAGCGGCTATGCCGCGAGGTAATACGAACGGCATGAGCGCGACACGCGCGAACTCCACTGTCCCACCTCAATGCTTGAATAAACAAGTTGCCTGATTTGGGCTCGCAAATTGGAATTAAAAAAGCGAGCGCGGGCCGGGAGCCACTTCAAGTGAAGTGACAGCCGGAAACCGCGCACTGATGTCGGATGACCGCCAGAGGACGTATGTCCAAGGGAGGCCATGCGCGCCGGTGCCCTAGAAGCAGGTTGGTAAACAGTACAACGAACATCGCTAGAAAGGGCGGACGGCAATGGCGGGACAGAAAATCCGCATCAGGCTTAAGTCCTATGACCACGAGGTCATCGACCAATCGGCGAAGAAGATCGTCGAAACGGTGACGAACGCGGGCGCAACTGTTGTTGGCCCCGTTCCGCTGCCAACCGAGAAGAACGTCTTCTGTGTTATCCGTTCTCCTCACAAGTACAAGGATTCTCGCGAGCATTTCGAGATGCGCACTCACAAGCGCCTCATCGACATCGTGGACCCGACCCCCAAGGCCGTGGACTCCCTGATGCACATCGATCTGCCTGCGGACGTCAACATCGAAATCAAGCTGTAAGGGAGGAGGAAGCATTATGTCTAATCGCAAGGCTCTGCTGGGCAAGAAGCTCGGCATGTCCCAGGTGTGGGACGAGAACGGCTTCTTCGTGCCCGTCACTCTTGTCGACGTGTCCACCAACGTGGTGACCGCTGTGAAGACCGAGGAATCTGACGGCTACAAGGCTGTCCAGCTCGGCTACGGCGCCATCGATCCCACCAAGGTGACCAAGCCGCTGGCTGGCCACTTTGCCAAGGCCGGTGTCACCCCGCGTCGCCACCTCGTCGAGGTGCGCACCGACGACGTCGATCAGTTCGAGGCCGGCCAGGAACTGGCTGCCGACCTGTTCGAAGAGGGTGCTGAGGTCGACGTGACCGGCACCACCAAGGGTAAGGCTTCGCCGGTACCATCAAGCGTTGGGGCTTCAAGTCCTACCGCCGTACTCACGGTTCTCACAAGAACGAGCGCCGTCCCGGTTCTGTGGGCGCATGCGCCACTCCGAGCCGTATTCTCAAGGGCAAGCGTATGGCTGGCCGCATGGGTCATGTGACCGCCACTACCCAGAACCTGACCGTCGTCTCCGCTGATGTCGAGAACGGCATCCTCGCCATCAAGGGCGCCATTCCTGGCCCCAAGGGCGGCATCGTTCTCGTCCGCTCGGCTGTGAAGGGAGCCTGATAAACCATGGCAAACGTACTCTGAACGTCACCGACGCCAAGGGCCAGGCCACCGGCACCGTTGAAGCTCCTGAGGCTCTCTTCGGCGTTTCCGCCGAGGATGTCCAGGCTCACATCCCGCTGATCCACCAGGTTGTCACCGCTCAGCTCGCTGCTGCTCGTCAGGGCACCCACGCCACCAAGACTCGTGGCATGGTTTCCGGCGGCGGCAAGAAGCCGTGGAAGCAGAAGGGCACCGGTCGTGCTCGTCAGGGCTCCATCCGTGCACCGCAGTGGTACCACGGCGGCACCGTGTTCGGTCCGCAGCCGCGTGACTACTCTCAGCGCACCCCCAAGAAGATGAAGGCCGCAGCTCTGCGCTACGCCCTGTCCGATCGCGCCAACGCCGGTCGCGTTGCCGTGGTGGAGTTCGGTATCACCGAGCCGTCCACCAAGGCCGCTGTCGCCGCTCTGGCCCCGATTACCGCGGACAAGTTCACCACGGTCGTCTTCACTCGCGACAACATCAACGAGTGGCTCTCCGTGCGCAACATCCCGACCGTTCACCCGATTTTCGTCGATCAGCTCAACACGTACGACGTGATTACCTCGCAGTACGTGGTCTTCACCAAGGAAGCCTTCGAGGCTTTCGTGGCTGCCAAGACCGAGCCGAAGGAGGCCTGATTTAGATGGTCGCTATTCACAAGCCCGCTCACGACGTGATTCTTAAGCCCGTCGTCTCCGAGAAGAGCTACGCCGCTTCCGACCGTGGCCAGTACACCTTCGTGGTGGCTCCGGATGCGAACAAGGTGCAGATCAAGCAGGCAATCGAAGAGATCTTCAAGGTCAAGGTGACGAACGTCAACACCCTCAACCGCGCTGGCAAGAAGCAGCGCACTCGCACCGGTTTCGGCCAGCGCGCTTCCCAGAAGCGTGCGATCGTGACCGTCGCCGAGGGCCAGACGATCGACATCTTTGGTAACTGAAGGTTAGCCGAGAAAAGTTAAAGGAAGAACTAGATTATGGCTATCCGCGTTTATAAGCCGACGACCGCAGGCCGCCGCAACGCGTCCGTCTCGGATTTCTCCGAGCTGACTCGTTCTACGCCTGAGAAGTCGCTGGTTCGCAAGAAGTCCAAGACCGGCGGTCGTAACTCTTACGGCCGTATCACCTCCCGTCATCGCGGCGGCGGCCACAAGCGTCAGTACCGTCTCATCGATTTCAAGCGTTGGGACAAGGACGGCGTGCCCGCCAAGGTTGCCGAGATCGAGTACGATCCGAACCGCTCCGCCCGTATCGCCCTCCTGCACTTCGCAGATGGCGAGAAGCGCTACATCATCGCGCCGAAGGGCATCAAGCAGGGCGACGTCATCGAGACCGGTGCTCAGGCTGATATCAAGCCGGGCAACAACCTGCCGCTGAAGAACATCCCGACCGGTACCGTGGTTCATGCCATCGAGCTCCGCCCGCTGGGCGGCGCTAAGATCGCTCGTTCCGCTGGTGCTGCCGTTCAGCTCGTCGCCAAGGATGGCGCCTACGCTCAGCTGCGTATGCCGTCCGGCGAAATCCGCAACGTCGACGCGCGCTGCCGCGCTACCGTCGGCGAGGTCGGCAACGAGGACCACGCCAACATTCAGCTCGGCAAGGCTGGCCGCGCCCGCTGGATCGGCCGCCGTCCGATCACCCGTGGTGAGTCCATGAACCCGGTCGACCACCCGCACGGCGGTCGTACCCGCGGTGGTAAGCCGCCGGTCTCCCCGTGGGGCAAGGGCGAGGTTCGTACTCGTCGTCCGAAGAAGGCTTCGAACAAGATGATTGTTCGTCGCCGTCCGTCCGGCAAGAACCGCAAGTAAGGGAGTATCGAGAAGATGACTCGTAGCATCAAGAAGGGCCCCTTCGTCGACGCCCACCTGCAGAAGAAAGTCGACGAGCAGAACGAGAAGGGCACCAAGAACGTCATCAAGACGTGGTCCCGTCGTTCGATGATCACCCCTGATTTCATCGGACACACCTTCGCCGTTCATGATGGTCGCAAGCATGTCCCGGTGTTCGTCACCGAGGCCATGGTTGGTCACAAGCTGGGTGAGTTCGCCCCCACGAAGACCTTCAAGGGTCACGTGAAGGACGACAAGAAGGCCCGTCGCTAAGGATAAGGAATAGAACATGGAGCTAAAGCAATCGCTCGTCACGTCCGCGTGACGCCGCGCAAGGCTCGCCGCATGGTCGACCTCATCCGCGGCAAGAAGGCGACCGAAGCCGTCACCATTTTGAAGTTCGCCCCTCAGGCTGCGGCCCTGCCGGTCCGCAAGACCCTGGAGAGCGCCATCGCCAACGCTCGTGTGAAGGCCGACAAGGCCGGCGAGCCGTTCCGCGAGAACGACCTGTACATCAAGGAGACCTACGTTGACGAAGGTGTGACCCTCAAGCGCTTCCGCGCTCGTGCCCAGGGCCGCGCTGCTCGCATCAACAAGCGCACCTCCCACATCACGGTCGTCGTGGCTAACAAGGAAGGAGCCCGCTAAAGATGGGTCAGAAGATCAATCCGTTTGGCTACCGTCTGGGCATCACTGAGAACCACCGCTCCAAGTGGTTCTCCGACTCCAACAAGGCCGGCGAACGCTACCGCGACTTCGTGCTTGAGGATGATCAGATCCGCAAGGAGATGAGCAAGGACCTCGAGCGCGCTGGCGTGTCCCGCATCGTCATCGAGCGCACCCGCGACCGCGTTCGCGTCGACATTCACACCGCCCGTCCGGGCATCGTGATCGGTCGTCGTGGCGCCGAGGCTGAGCGCGTCCGCGCCAAGCTCGAGAAGCTCACCGGCAAGCAGGTCCAGCTCAACATCTTCGAAGTGAAGAACGCCGCACTGGACGCCCAGCTCGTCGCTCAGGGCATCGCTGAGCAGCTGACCAACCGCGTCACCTTCCGTCGTGCCATGCGTAAGGCCCAGCAGGACGCCATGCGCGCCGGTGCCAAGGGTATCCGCATCAAGCTCTCCGGCCGCCTCGGCGGTGCGGAAATGAGCCGTTCCGAGTTCTACCGTGAGGGCCGCGTTCCGCTGCAGACCCTCCGCGCCCTCATCGATTACGGCTTCTTCGAGGCCAAGACCACGTACGGCCGTATCGGCGCAAGGTCTGGATCTACAAAGGGCGACATGACCGAATCCGAGTTCGAAGAGCAGCAGGCTCAGCAGAACAACCGTCCGGGCCGTCGTGGTGGCGATCGCCGCCCGCGCCGTGGCAACCGTTCCGCCGCCCCGCAGGCCGCCGAAGCCCCCAAGGCTGAGGCTCCCGCCGAGGCCGCTCCGGCTGCAGAAACGAAGGAGTGAGCAAGAATGCTTATCCCCAAGAGGACTAAGTACCGCAAGCAGCACCGCCCTGTGCGTTCTGGCATGTCCAAGGGCGGCAACGAGATCAACTTCGGTGATTTCGCCATCCAGTCCCTCGCCCCGGCCTACGTGACCAACCGTCAGATCGAAGCCGCGCGTATCGCCATGACCCGCTACATCAAGCGTGGTGGCCGCGTGTGGATCACGATCTTCCCGGATCGTCCGCTGACCAAGCACCCGCTCGGTGCCCGAATGGGGTTCCGGGTAAGGGTGCCCCGGAGTTCTGGATTGCGAACGTGCGCCCTGTCGCGTGATGTTCGAAATCGGTGGTGTGTCCGAGGACATCGCTAAGGAAGCCCTCCGCCGCGCTATCGACAAGCTCCCGATGAAGT
>ENA-OQBU01000134-OQBU01000134.1-human-gut-metagenome-genome-assembly--contig:-NODE-134-length-20600-cov-2.131539_pt1 | contig 20600 bp, 30 predicted proteins | sample MGYA00242492_ERZ504566 | MGnify/ENA primary metagenome ERZ504566 (study PRJEB26092, sample SAMD00036261) | human gut metagenome | host: Homo sapiens | study: EMG produced TPA metagenomics assembly of...
CAGACAACCGCTCCATCGGTATGAACGAAGGGCACGGAGGCCAAACCAGCGGCAGCTTGGCGAAGAACCAGTGGCACTCCTATGTGTTCTCCATCTCCAAGAGTTGCTTACCGTATTTGTAGACGGCAAGCTGCCGCTGGTTTTTGGCCTCCGTGCCCTTCTTCATACCGATGGAGCGGTTGTCTGCCTGGTAGGACAGCAAGTTGAAGTTGCTCTTGTTTTGCCGGATTGTTAACACCCCAGGTAATATAGTTCCACTTGGGCGTATCAATAAAAGTCAAAGATATGGGTATTATCAACGGGTAGCGTCCGTCATATAGGAGTCAAAGGAGATGGTAATACCGCGGTTTGATGTTGGTGTCGGAGAACATACCGTCCACATTCATCCAAGCGGTAGAAACGCCCTTTACCTCTTTATCAATGGTTTCATCTGCGGCAGAACCGGCGTTGGTCTTCTTACTGTTATCAAAGTGCGCCGCCAGTCGGCCGTCCTGCACCACCATATCAATACTGCTCACATTACCGTTGTGCTTGGTGGAGCCGTTATACGCGCCAATATGGTTGCCGTTGCCGGACACATCCTCCCGCGCATTGTTAGAGGTAAAGTACCGGGCAATCAAGTGGCTGTTGGCGGTATCGCCGGGCTTCACAGCAGTCTGGGTAGAGGTCGCCTTACCGAAAGCCTGGGACAGGTTGTAATACTCCATATCGGAAATGGGAATAATGCAGCCGTGGCTGGGGTTCAGGTGATTGATGGAGCAATTATCCGCAGAAATCTTAGAATAACTCTCAAAATCAGAAGTATAGGAGAAACCGGAAGCCGCCGCTGGAGAAATAGTCTACCAGCACGCCGTAGCTGCTTGTGCCGGAGATGGGGAACACCTGCGGGCCTTCTGCAACCGTGTTGGTGGCAGACTCGAAGACCTTCGCATTGGCAGTATCATATTCGCCGTCAGAATTAGAGGGGCTCTTGCCGGTCTTAAAGGTGTACCAAACTTTCTTGGCACCGGGGTCGGAGGAAGCCTCTTTCTTATACATCATTACATAGCCGTTTTTGTACGGAGTAATATCGGCGTCGATCACACCGTAGCCCGGGTCAAAGAGCACCTGCTTCTCGCTAAAAGTGCGGAAATCCGTAGTGTAAGAATAATAGATCTTGGCGCTCTCATTGGCCGCAGAATCTGCCTCATTCGTGGCGAAGTAGACCATATACTTGCCGGCTACCGGATCCCAAATGGCCTCCGGTGCCCAGCACATGTTGGTAATGGTCTTGGAACCGCCGCCCTTGTCCGTGGCAAACTGGGGATTCGCCAGTTCGTCCCAGTGGATCAGGTCGTTGGACCCCCAGGTGTGCAGACCGGTATTATTATAGTTCTTGGTGGTGTTGGCGTCCGTTGCCACCATATAATACTTATACTCTGCACCATCCTGCGCCTTCATAATATAAGGATCGCGAGAGTGGCCGGTGCCCTGAGAAGCACTTGCCACAGCACGCCGCCGTTCAAGGACTCGTAATTATAGCCGTCCTTAGACACGGCGTAAAAAAAATGTTCTCACCGTTGGTGGACTTGGCGTCATTTCTAAAATACGCAAACAAGTACGCACCGCTGGTGCTCTTGGGCAAATTGCTGCTCTCATCTGCGGCAGAAAGCGGACAGACCTGCAAAAGGCAGGCTGGTGGCCAGCATCAGCACAGACAGGAACAAAGACAACAGCCGTTTGGATACTTTTTTCCCATAGAATATACCTCCATAAATCTCTTTCTTTACCAAGCGGGGTAAAAGCGCGCGCTGTTTACTGACGACACAGCACAGGCGCCAAATCCTGCCGGCAGCGTATGGGTATAGTTACCCACACTCATTTACAGAGTAATTATACTACGCTTGAGAATTTCTTGTCAATAGAAATTGTAAAATATTTGTTAACTAATTGGATTTTAATGGAAACGCGACAATTATTAGGGCAGTGTCTGTTAATTATGCACAAATATCAACCATTTTCTGCAAGTGCAAATCGACAATAATACCATACACAAATAGCATATAGGCAGGCAAAAAAAGCAGCAGGGACTCCCCTGCTGCACAAAATACTATTCTTTTGTATACGCGGACAGCACCGTCTCCGCCCGGGCGCGCACGCTGTCGATCAGGCTCTGGGGCTCCAGCACCTGCACGCGACCGCCGTACTGCATCAGCCAACTGACCATGCCCTCACTGACCGCCGCCGAAATGGTGGTCTCAAAATGATCGCCGTCCACTGCGTGAATCGGAATAGCCGTGCCGAAGCGGTCCACCATTTCCTCCAGAGTATCCAGCTTGCAAAGCAAGCGCACCGTTGCGGTCTCGCCGGAGAACATATTGAACATTTTGGCGGCATAGTCCGCCGTATCAAACCGGCCCTTATACGCGCTGACCTCCTCCACCGGTCGTGCCTTTTGGCTCAGTGGTGTAATACGGCGCATACGATCCAGGCGCAAGTTCATCAGATTGTCATATTTTTCGTTATTACAAACCAAATAGTAGTGATCGTCCTTCCAGATCAGCGCATAGGGCGCACGGTAAAGATCTTCTCTCGAAAGGTCTTTTTATTCTTGGGATCCACGGCCCGGCGCTTATAGGCGAACTTGACCTTACAGCCGTCACAGATGGCCTGGTGCAAATTATCTATAATGTAATAGATCTCTTCATTCGAACATTTGTTCTCGCTCTGGCAATACACCTGGCGCACCAAGCTTTCCGCCTGGCCGGCGGAGAGCAGACTCTCCAGCTTCTGTACCAGCTTCTCCGTCTTCTTCGGCGTAATGAACCCGGCGGACTGCACCGCGTCCATCAACATACGCACCTCTGCCAGCTCAAAAGTACGACCGGCCAAGTAAAAGCCCCGGCGGGGATAGTCTGTGCGGCACACATCAAAGCCCACCTCCTGGAGCGCTTTAATGTCCGCATAAATGGATTTACGCTCACACTGAATACCGTAGTCAATCTGTAATCGCTCAATCAAATCCGTAGCAGACAGCGGATTTTCCTCATCGCTGTACTGCTGAAGCATCTGTAAGATGCGCAGTGTTTTTAACTTTGACGTTTGCAAGTAAAATCTCCCCCTATTGTATGGGCATTGTACCACAAAAGGGACAGTAATGCAAGCCTACGGCAACTTTGATACAATTCGGCGAAACACCGGGCAGCAATCGGCAGCGCCGGAGGTGCCGTTTTCCCGCATCACCACAATGGCATAGGCGGGGATGACTCAAAGGGATACACCCCTGCAAAATAGGTATTGAGCACTTCCCTGCCCTGCACATAACGGCCGGACTGGGCGGTGGCGGTTTTACCGGCGGAGCGGCCACGATAATCGGCGCCGCTGCCGGTACCCGCTGCTACCACCGTGCGCATATAGGCAAGCAGCGTTTTTGCATTCCCTGCCTGCATCACGCGGCGAGGTTTCGCTGTCGCCTTGCCGGTCAAATCCGGCGAGCAATACACGCCGCCACCGGCGATGGCCGCTACGCAACGGGCAAAGTGCAGCGGTGTGTCCGTCAGCTTCCCCTGCCCAAAGCCCAGCAGTGCCAGCTGGCCGGGAGACGCCAACACCGACAGAGACGGCAGCCGCCCGGCAGCGCTCTGAAAATCCTTATACAGCGCAATCGGCGTGCCAAAGCCAAAATCCAGCCCCATTTGGTACAACCGCCCGGCGCCTAACTTCTGCGCCAGTTGCACAAAGTAGCAGTTGCAGGAATGGGCCAGCGCCTGCTCCATCGTCTGCCGCCCATGCACCCGACCATTTTGGCATCGGTACACTGTATCGCCCACTTTAATTTCACCTTTACAGGTATAGACCGGCTGCAAGTCTGCTTCCAACGCCGCAGCGGCAACAATCAGCTTAAAAACAGAGCCAACAGCGTAAGCGGACAATGCTCGGTTATAGTAGTCCGCAGGCGCACTATACACGGCGCGCACCTCTCCGGTCGGTACATCCAGCACCACCACAGCGCCGGTTTTAATTGACCCGGCCGCCTGCTCCACCGTCTTTTGAATTCCAAGATCCAGCGTGGTTTGCATGGTGGCAGGGGCGCCGGTACGGTCTGTTTGCTCCGTCATGGTATTGCCGGAGAGCACCCGCCCCATGGCGTCGGTGGCAAAGTTCAATTTTTCTCCGTTGCAACGGCTGTATATTGACCCAGTCCGCCGCTGGCACGGTCCAGCAGCTGGCGAGCGTGGAGGGTGGTGCTGTCCCGCACCGTGCGCTCCATAATTACAATGTGGTTTGTATCCGCCTTGGTGGCTACCGGCTCCAGCACCGGGTAGCCTTTTTGCAGTTCCTTTGCAATGCGCTGCACATCTCCGGGCGCAAACAGGCGCGGCAGCTCCCGCAGGCATGCCTGCGTAGGGCGGATCACAGCCACCCACTCTTTGCGGGTGCCGCCCATGGATCGTCCCTGTCGGTCTGTGATTTCCGTATCGTTCTGTTCAAAAAGCAGGGTGTAGCTGTTATAGCTTTGACCTACGGCAAAATCGCCGCTGCGCGCCACATACAGCACCCGCCCGCAAACGACGGTAAACAGCAGGCACATAACCAGTGAAAATGCGTGAAGCCGTCTGCCCATAAAAATACACCCCCGGTGTAGTATGTACATCAGGGGTGCAAAAAATGCGTATTCTGTTTAGTCCTCGTCCCGCTTGCGGCGCAAAATAGCATCCGGGGACACCGGGCGATCCACGGCAAAGGAATACACCTCCGTTGCCTTATTGGCAGCCTCCGTACGCGTGCCGTCTGCCTCTCGCACCAGGTCTCGAACAGTCAGGGTATAGGGCTTTTGCCCCGGTTCCAGCACCTCCAGGATATCGCCCTCAAAGAAGCGATTGCGCTGGTCCACGATCAACCGGTTCCCCTGCTTGTCTCGGTACAGGGCACACACATCCCAGTTGCGCACATAGCCGCCGGTGTTCAGCTCCTGCCCATTCTGCAGCGGGCCGAAGTTAAAGCCGGTGGTATAAACGCGATGGCTCATTTTTTCCATCTCCGCCAGCACCCAGTCCGGCACGCGGAAGTCCGGGGACGGGTGGGCAAAATAAGCGTCCAGCGCCTGACGATAAGCGTGGGTCACAACGGCGGTATAATAGGCACTTTTGGCGCGACCCTCGATCTTAAACGAGTCCACCCCTGCAGCCACCAGCTCCGGGATATGCTCGATCATACACAAATCCTTGGAATTGAAAATATACGTGCCGTTCTCCTCTTGATTGATGGGGAAATACTGACCCGGGCGGGTCTCCTCCATCAGGTGGTACTTCCAGCGGCAGGGCTGGGCACAGTCACCACGGTTGGCGTCTCGCCCCACCATATAATCCGAGAGAATGCACCGACCGCTAAAGCTCATACACATGGCACCGTGAACAAAGGCCTCAATCTCCAGTTCCGGAGGCGTATGGTCCCGGATCATCTTGATCTCGTCCAATGAAAGCTCTCTTGCGGTAACGATCCGCTTGGCGCCCATTTGGTAAAAGGCATTGGCCGCCGCATAATTGACGATCCCCGCCTGGGTGGAAATATGCACTTCCACCTCCGGTGCCGCCTGCTTGGCAATAGCCAGCACGCCCATATCCGCAATGATAAAGGCGTCTACCCCTGCCGCCCGGGCACTGCGGAGAAAGTCCGGCAGCGCACTCCAGCTCATAGCTGCGGGGCAAGGTGTTGCAGGTCAAATACAGCTTTTTCCCGGCAGCGTGCACCAGCTTGCAAGCCGCTTGCAGCTGTGCCGGGTCAAAATTGGATGGGTTGGAGCGCATACCGAATTGGGTTCCGCCCACATACACCGCATCTGCACCGAACTTGACTGCCAATTCCAGCCGTTCCATATCCCCTGCCGGGGACAACAATTCCACCCGCTTCATCATGCAGCCAGATAGGGGGCATAGGTCTGTATCTTCTGCTTAAACTCGGCATAGGTCTTGGCAGTGTACAGGTTGCCCTTGGTGTCGTGGAAGAAGTAATAATAACCGGTATCCGACGGATGGAGCGCCGCCTGAATGGCCGCTTTACCCGGGTTGCAAATAGGACCGGCAGGCAGCCCCACCACCGTAGAGGTGGTCTGCGTGTTGTAATACTCCAGATAATAGTCCGCCGTGTGGGCACTGGTTGAGGACAAATTGGGCTTTACAAAGTTGGTAATATAGTCTGAGGTGGACTGACAGCCCAGGGACGGGAAGTTGGTTTTATCGCTCAGGCGATTATGAATGACAGAGGAGATGGTTTTCATCTGCTTCTCACTGCCGGCTTCCTTTTGAATAATGGAGGCAATGGTCATTACCTCATACATGGAATAGCCCAGCTTTTTAGCCTGGGCGCGATCTTTCTCGGAGATCTTGCTGTCGCCGTTAGACAGGAATTTCTTCACCACGCTGGAGGCATTCTCCCCCACAAAAAACTCGTAGGTATCCGGGAACATAAAGCCCTCCAAGCGGTAAGGCACATGCTCATTGGCCTTTAAGTCCGCCACCATAGAATAGGTAAATTCTGTGGAGTCGATCACAGACAGCAGCGCCGTTTTGTCACACACATCGTTCTCTGTCAGTTTATTGACGATCTCCGGTACGGTCATACCCTCCGGGAAAGATCAGGGTCACCGTCTCCGAAGTGGCGGAGGAGCCCTGCAAGGTCTGGAGCATACCCTCCAGTCCCATTTTTCCGTTTAAGTAATACACTCCTGCCGGGTACGGTCCGCCGATGGGATCGTTAAGCACCTTATCGTGCAGGGTGGCAAAAAACTTGCAAAAGCCCTTGCACTTGATCAGTCCCTGGTCCGCCAGCAGGTCAATGGCATCCGAAGCGGTCTTGACCTCCTCCTGCATAGACACAGTGACGGTGGACTTGGTCTTGGTGATAGCCAAAATGTCATTCATACAGAACACGGCGTACACGGACAGTGCCATGGACACCGCAATCACCACAATAAAGAACACATAAGTGGACTTTACGCCGTTGCCTTTTTTCGCCGGCTTGCGTTTTGTACCCACCGGCGGTGGTGCGGGGGGTGGCGCTCCTGCACACCGTTAGAGAAATAGTAGTCCCCTTTACCGCTGAGCTCCGAGGGATTAATACCATTCTCTCGCTGATTCAAATCTCTGTTTTCATTCATACGCTGCTCCTTGCTCCACGGCGAACACCCGGTCCTCCGTAGCAATCTGCTGTACCGGCAGGTCATAGTCCCCCCACCGGCAGGCAGTCCTGCAAAAAATCATTATAGCAAAGTCCCAAGGTCGCCCCGCGGAATTTTGCCAAAAACCGGTCATAGTACCCCTTGCCGTAGCCCAGCCGATACCCTTTGTTATCAAAGCAAAGACCCGGCACCAAGCACAGGGCCTGACCGTCTAAATCCATATTGTATTGGGGCGCGGCTAAAGACGGCTCCCGTACACCGAAGCTGCCGCTTTCCAGATCTTCCAGCGCCTGCACCCGGTAAAGGCCATTTGCCCGGCATCGTCCAGACAGCGGGGCAAATAAAGTGCCTTGCCCTCTGCCAGCGCCCGGCGAAAAATGCCGTCCGTCTGTATCTCCTCCGGCAGGGCGGCATAGCCTAAAAGCACCCTTGCCTGCCCATAAGCGCTGCTGTCCAGCACCCGGCGGGCAATGTCGGCGTCCGCCGCGGCTCTGTTTATCTTTTCCCGTCGCCGCTGCCGAAATGCGCGGCGCAGGTCACCCTTTACGGACATTGAATGGTCTTGCGCACGTTGGCTGCCATTTCACGACCCTCCAACTGGCACACAATCTCCAGCCCAAAGTCCACAGCCACACCGGCGCCCTTTGCGGTGATAAAGTCGCCGTCGCACACCACATGCTTTTTAGAAATGGTGGCGCCGGTCAGTTCCTCCTCAAAGCCTGGAAAGCAAATAGCTTCTTTCTCATTAAGCAGACCCTTGTGACCCAAAATAGACGGTGCAGCGCAAATGGCACAGATCAGCGTGTTGCGCTCTGCAGCCTTGTCAATGGCGTCCTGCACCACCGGGCTTTTTTCCAAATTCTTCGTACCGGGCATACCGCCGGGCAGCACAATGGCGTCAACATTCTTGAACCGAAAAGCCTTGTCGCTAATGTCGCAGGTAACGCTGACCCCGCAGGATGCGGTGATCACGCTGCCGCCGATGCCGACGGTCATCACGCCGATTTTGGCCCGGCGTAGCATATCCACCGGCGCCAACGCCTCGATCAGTTCAAATCCATCCGCTAAAAAGACATAAACCATAGTTTATGTACCTCCGTTAATCCATATACAGGCCAAAAGTAGCCCGGTGGCAACGCCCGGCGGCTCCACAGCATACCCACCGGCTCGGCAGTCAGCACATTGCCACTCTTTTGGATATATTCGCAAATCCGACCGTCCCGCACCGCGGCGATCCCATCGTCTTTACAATAGAAGCTGCCATCCAGCAGCACATTTTCCCGATACAGGTAGTCGCTATCTACCAGTTCCACCGCAGCGTCGGTGTCCAGGCACGGCGGCGGTCAAAATACACCTGTGCCCCTGCCGTTCGCCAGCTGTCGTCCAATTGTGCCGGCATGGCGGTACCAAAAAGCAGGGACGTGAAAACCGAATTGGCATACACATCGAAAAGATACGCCTCTGCCGGCACCAAACATAGAAAATCATAATCCAATGCCTGGGAATAGTCAATACATTTTTTTGCATAAAGCCCTGTTTTTCTGTAATCCGGGTGGGTGGCTACCGCATACACATAAGCCCCTTGCTGTCCGTTATAGGTACAGTCCAGCAAAAACAGCATAGACACCAGCCGCTCCCCCACAAAGGCACCTACGCAGCGTTTGTGGCGGCAGTTATCCAAAAAGAAGCGGATATAGTCTTCATCGTCCCCAAACACCCGGTGCCAAAGATCAACGATCTGTGCGGCATCTTCCGTAAATTCAATTTTCGTCAACATAGGTGGCCACGCACTTCTCTAAGAAGATCTCCGGGTGATAGGACTGCTTGGCCTTGCGCAAGCCCTCCAATCCTAAATCTTCTTCCCGATTCACATAGGTATAGCCGCTTAGGCACTGCCGCGTGAATACCTGATTGATGATGGGGAACGCGCCGCGCATGTCTGCCGGTGCCTTTTCAAAATGGGTCACAAAGCAGTCTTTACTGTGGGGCTCACCCATGGTGTAAGCGATCACCTTGCCGCCCACCCGGATCAGTCCGCCTACAAAGCCCAGCGCCTTGTAATTGTCAAAGGCGGAGAGCACCGCTTCAAACTCCAGGGAAAACTCGGCGTCCTCTTCCTTTTGTTCCGTTTGGTCTTTCTCGTCAATCCAGCTGGTATGCAGGGCAATGCACTCCCCCACATTCTCCGGGGTGAGCACTTCAAACTGCCAGTCCGGGTACGCCTTCATAAAGTAGGTAATGTGCCCCCGCTTGCCGTGATACTTCTTGCCGGACAAATTGGCCATTTTCTCTACACTGTAAATATAATCGTTATAATCGTCGGAATAGGTGTAGTTGAATTTCCGGTCGAAATCTGCCTCCAGCAGTTCTTTATAGCTGGCGGTCACACCCAGCAGGCGCAAAGTGACACCATTTTCTGCCGCGTCCTGCTGTAACACCCGCACCGCATCGGCAAAATCGCCGGTGCCCACCGGGGGCGAATACGCAATGTCTGCCCCTCTGCCGTAACGGATCAACAAAAAGTCCTTGTAATGGCAAATGCGGGTCACATACGCCGTGCGCCAAACGAAAATGTTGCCAAATGTATACTCGCAGTTCATACTGTGGGCGTGGGACAGGCATTGATCCACCCAGGGCTTGTCCGTAATTTTCGGTTCCTTGAAATCAAGCATAAATGCGTTAATCTCCTTTGTTCTCGTTGCGTTGCAGCTTGTGCTTTTCACCGTTCGGCTCCACCACATAGGTGTTATCCAGTTGGCTGACCAAACTACGCTTAAACGAGTCAATGTAGCGACGGCGCAAAGCGCCCTGTTCTTCCTTTTCCGCCGGGGTCAGACCCTCCGCGTTTTGGCCTTACGGGCCAGCGCGTTAATGCGCGCGATTTCTTCCGATTTCATCAGTCCAAAAAGTCCTTTAATTTCTTACTTCTGCTGGGGTGGCGCAGCTTGCGCAGTGCCTTAGCCTCAATCTGGCGAATACGCTCACGGGTCACATTAAATTCCTTACCCACTTCCTCCAAGGTCTTGGGGTTTCCGTCCTCCAAGCCAAAGCGCAGACTCAGCACCTTTTCCTCTCTGGGGGTCAGGGTCTTAAGCACATCGGCCAGTTGTTCCTTAAGCAGGCTCATAGAGGCAGCGTCTGCCGGAGCCAGCGCGTCATCGTCCGGGATAAAGTCGCCCAAATGGCTATCCTCCTCTTCGCCGATGGGGGTCTCCAAGATACCGGCTCCTGGGCCACACGCATAATCTCACGCACCTTATCTACCGGCATCTCCAAATACTCGGAAATCTCATCCGCCGTAGGCTCACGGCCGTTTTGGTGCAGCAGTTGGCTGTTGGCTTTCTTTACCTTATTGATAGTCTCCACCATGTGCACGGGAATACGATGGTACGGGCCTGGTCCGCAATCGCGCGGGTAATGGCCTGGCGGATCCACCAGGTAGCATAGGTGGAGAACTTGAAGCCCTTGGTGTAGTCAAACTTGTCCACTGCTTTGATTAAGCCCAGGTTGCCCTCCTGGATCAGATCCAAAAACTGCATACCGCGACCCACATAGCGTTTGGCAATGCTCACCACCAAGCGCAGATTGGCCTCTGCCAGTCGCTTCTTGGCCTTTTCGTCATTATCCGCAATGCGGATTGCCAGTTCAATCTCCTCCTCCGGGGTTAGCAGCGGCACCCGGCCGATCTCTTTCAAATACACCTTGACCGGATCGTCCATGGCCGCGTTATCGTTAATGGCTACCGTCTCCGCAGCATCCGTCTCCTTTGGCAGATCCACTTCCAGCGGAATACCGTCCAGCGCCTCGGCAGAAAAGTCGTCTACAATGCTGATGTTGGCCGAGTCAATCATCTCGTTCAGTTTTTCCAGCTCGTCCACATCCAGGTCAAGCTCCACAATTACATTGTCGATCTCTTGGGCGGACAGGTGGCCGGACTGCTTGCCCCGCTCCACCAGCTTCTTAAAGGCAGCGTTTTTCTTTTCTTCGCTCACCTGCTGCTGGGCAGGCAAATGCAATTCGTTGTTGCTCATAGTCTGAATCCTCATTTCATCGTATTTCTATATGTAAACCCATGGTTTATGAATGATGGCGAAACAGGTCACGAAAGGCCTGGTCGTCCAGTTCTGCCGCGCTCTCCTGCTTTTTTTGCTGCTCAGCACGAATGGTTTGCAGGCAGTCGGAAAACTCCAGCTTGGCGTCCGCCGACTCACCGCCACGGGCAATAATACCGGACAGGCGACCCATCTCGTCGTCCGTCAACCGGTCCCGCAGGTCCATCAGCTCCGTACCGTCACCATTCTCCAGCCGTTGCAAGATCAGCGTAAACACCCGTTGGGCAAAGCCGGGGGTCAGCCATTGAGGGTCAAAGTCCTTGCACAGGCGGCTGCAATCCGGATAGCGCAGCAGCAAGCTGATCAACCGATCCTCCGCCCGCAGCTTACGCAGGGAGGCGTCTGTGGCCATCGTTTCCCGAGCGGTCTTTCGCATATTCTCCTGCACAATACGGTTGAATTCCCGTTTTTCTCTCCTGTTGCCTTGACGGGCAACCAGGTCTTGCAGCTGCACCTTCATATTCTGCCGCTCCACGCCCAGTTCCTCCGACAGGCGGGATACATACAAATCCTGCTCCACCGGCGGCAAAGTTGCCAGAATTTGCAGTGCGCCGCCGATAAAGTCGATCTTGCCCTGAGTAGTGGCCAAATTGTATTGACGGCGCAGTGCCAGCAGGCGAAACTCTGTTTCGTTAGACGCGCCCTCCAGCATACCCTTAAACTTGTCCCGACCGTAGGTACGAATAATTTCGTCCGGATCCTTGCCGCCCACCAGCGCGGGAATGCGCACTTTCACATCTGTTTGGTCAAACAGGGTCATGGCCTTTTGCAGTGCCTTTTGCCCCGCCTCGTCTGCATCGTAGGTTAGGATCACTTCCTTGGCGTAGCGGCTGATCAGCCGCACCTGCTCCGTAGTCAGCGCCGTACCGCAACCGGCCACCGCATTGGTAAACCCGGCCTGGTGCATGGCAATCACATCCATATAACCCTCGCACAAAATCAGCGCGTCCTCTTTGCTGTCTTTGGCAAAGTTCAGGGCAAACAGCTCGTTGGTCTTTTGTACACCAGCGTGTCGCCGGTGTTGATATATTTGGGCTTGCTGTCATCCAGCACGCGGCCGCCAAAGGCGATCACATTGCCCCGCACATCGATAATGGGGGTCATGACCCGGTTGCGGAAGTTGTCATAATACCCTTTTTGCCCTTTTCGGGCCAGCCCGGCGTCCACCAGTTCTGCCGGTTGGTAGCCCTTGGCGCGCATATGCTTGAGCAATGCGTCCCACTGATTGGGGGCAAAGCCCAAACCAAAATGATTGATCGTGGCGGCACTCAGTGCACGACCGATATAATAATCATAGCCCACCTTGCCTTCCGGGGACAGCAGCACGCTATGGTAAAAGCGAGCGGCCTCTCGGTTCATCTCCAGATCCGGCGACGCCGTTTGGACAGGGAGTCGTCAAAGCCCTCCTGGGGCATTTGCAGCCCTGCCCGCTGGGCCAGGGTCTTAACTGCGTCCAAATAGTCTAAATTCTCAATCTTTTTTAAGAAGGTGATGGCATCCCCACCGGCACCGCAGCCAAAACAGTAAAAGGACTGCGTGGCCGGGTACACGGTAAAGGACGGCGTTTTCTCATTATGAAAGGGGCACAAACCCACCAGAGTGGCGCCACGCCGCTTTAAGGTCACATAAGTGGAGATCACATCTTCTATATCCGTTTTCATTTTTAATTCCTGCAAAAACTATCGCTCAAAGCCACGATCTCTCACCTCTTTCTGTCTATACTATAATGACCCTTACTCATGCCAAAACATAGGCACAAACAGGTGGTTAAACACTTTCAGTGCATAAGTATCGCTCATACCGGCTATGTAGTCGCACACGGCACGCTCGTCGCCGTCCTCACCGGCAATGCGCACATATTCCTCCGGCATTTCCTCCACATGGTCAATGTAGTAGCCATAAAATTTTTCGTCAGCATATCCACGGCTTTGCGCTCCTCGCCCTTGCACACCGTTGGTATATACGGCGGTAAACATAAAGTCATGCAGATCGCAAAACAACTCATAAGTGTCCGAGCTCATACGAATCTTGTCCGTACTGTTCTCGATCACATCAAGCACCATGTGGTTAATGCGCTGGGATTTGGTCATACCCAATGCCATACGCAATTCCAGCGGAATATCCTCCTCCGCCATAACACCGGCACGGCAGGCGTCGTCAATATCATGATTGATGTAGGCGATTTTATCCGCAATGCGAATGATCTGCCCCTCCAAAGTGTAGGCCTCCTCTCCCTTGGTGTGGCAGAGAATGCCGTTTTTCACTTCATCGGTCAGGTTCAGCCCGGCGCCGTTTTTCTCGATCTTCTCCACCGTGCGCACGCTCTGGGCATAGTGGGTGAAACCGCAGGAGCACAAGCTGTTCAGCGCCCGCTCCCCGGCGTGGCCGCAAGGGGGTGTGCCCCAGATCGTGCCCCAGGGCAATGGCTCGGTGAGATCCTCATTCAGCTGCGCGCCCGGGCAATGGTGCGGGCGATTTGCGCCACCTCTAAGGTGTGGGTCAGGCGAGTGCGGTAGTGGTCGCCGCTGGGTGCCAGAAACACCTGGGTCTTGTGCTTGAGCCGCCGAAAGGAACGGCAATGAATGATCCGGTCCCGGTCACGCTGAAACAGGTGCGGATCTCGCACGCCGGCTCCGGCCGCAAACGGCCGCGGCTCTCTGCCGCCAAGCAGGCTTTTGGCGACAATATGCGTCTTTCATTTTCTTCCGATCGCAAACGAATTGCACTGTCCATAACGCCACTCCTATCCAATAGTCTATATTTTATACGCAAAAAGAGAAAAAATCCCTTTATTTTATAAATTCAATTTGTTTCTTGACGAAAGCTAAGAAAAAAGGTATGCTGTTGATGAAATGAGTGATGAAAATGTATTGGATTCTTCCCGTAATCCTTGCCGCGGTGGTACTGTTTCTGACCTTTGCATACAACCAGAACAACCGCCCGGATATAACCGCATACGATATGTCGGCTCCCGGTGCACCGGCCTGTACGGTGGTGCACCTGTCAGATCTGCACTCCAAGCCCTCCGCTCGTATTTTAAACGAAACAGCCGCCCAAAACCGGACATCATCTGCATTACCGGCGATTATATCAACGACAAAATCGAAATCGCAAAAAAATGCTGGACTACGGACGGCGGCTGGTGCAGCTGGCGCCGGTGCTGTACATTCCCGGCAATCACGAGCGACGGCTGGCGGATTTTGATACTTTGATGCATGAACTGTCCGCCATCGGCTTTCATGTGCTGACGGATAAGATCGAAACGGTCAAGGGCATTACCTTCCTGGGGCTGGACGAAAATCAGGCCAGCTTTGAGGCCTATCGCCAGCGCAAGGCAGGCACTTTTCACTACCGGGACTCCTCTGCCCTGTTTGCCCGGCTGGCAGAGCACCCGGGTTATAAGATCGTGCTGTGCCATTATCCGGAGAACTTCGCCGCCGTGACAGAAAACAATTACCGGCAGTATGACTTTGACCTGCAACTGTCCGGCCACGCCCACGGCGGGCAATGGATCCTCCCGGGGATCGGGCCGGTGTTCTCCCCAGGTCAGGGTCTGCGCCCACAGTACGCCCGGGGCAGCTTTGGAAAGCGGCCGCGACTGATTGTCTCCCGCGGAATCGGCAACGCCGAGTTTCCCCTGCGGCTCTTTAATCACCCGGAGATCATCGTGCTGCACTTAAATCCAACAAGAGAATAGCCCTGCAAAAGCGACGCAAAGGTCAATTACGGATCGAACTTGCTTGCAGACTGCGAGAAAGCGAGATGAATTTCGTATTTTGTGAGCGGGTGCCGTTAATATCACTCGCTACGAAACAGTCCACCGGACTGTTTCTCCCAATGCTAACGCATTTGGAGCCTCGTGTCTCTTGCGCTGTGCGCAATTCACTCCCCCGAGCAAAAGACAAAAAGCGCCAAAATCGGCTTGAACTCGATGTTCAAGCCGATTTTTTCAAGCCAATAGTGATAATAGAAAGCTGCGGCAGGAGCAAGCCCCTGCCCTACGAAACGCCTATTAGAATTTTATAAGAGGCGCGGTTTAGCCGCTTTATCGACAGTCTGAGAGCCATCGGGCAATGCCGGTGGCTCTCTTTGTATAGTCTATTCTTATTTTGCTGCGGTCTCGCAGTACAGGCAGCGGTAGGTGCCCTTGTCCGGGTCAACCAGGGTGAACACATCATCCACCTGCTCGTGGTTGCTGATACACGCCGGATTGGGGCAATGCACCATATTCACCAGCTTTTCCGGCAGACGCAGCGCCTGCTTTTCCGTCGCTTTTCCACCGCAAATCACATTCACGGTGGTATGGGGCGCCAGGTACGCCACCGCGTCCAAGTTCAAGTCAAACTCGTCCGTTGCGATCTTAAGCACATCTTTTTTGCCCATTTTAGAGGACTTAGCGTTTTGGATCAGGGCCACCTGGGCATCGGACTTGTCCAGCCCCAACAGCTTATAAATGCGCATACCCATACCCGCGGGGATATGGTCCAGTACATAGCCGTTTGGATCGAATCAATGGTCATTCCAGTGCACCTCCCCACGTCAGCAGCGTCATAATCAGCGCCATACGAATATATTTGCCGTTCTTGGCCTGTTCAAAATACTTGGCTCGCGGATCGTCGTCCACATCCACGGTGATCTCATGGACCCGAGGCAGCGGGTGCATAATGGTCAGATCGCTTTTTGCACTTTCCAGCTTCTCCGGGTCCAGTACAAAGGCGTCCTTATGACGCAGGTACTCGTCTTCCGAAAGAATCGCTCTCTCTGAATACGGGTCATATAAAGCACATCCAGCCGGGGCATCACATCTTCCATGTGCTCCACCTCTGTGTACTTCATACCGGAGGCGTCCAGAACATCCGTTTTGATATAATCCGGCACTGCCAACTCCTTGGGGGAAATCAGCACAAACTCCACATCCGTATAGCGGCACATAGCCTTAATGAGGGAATGCACCGTGCGGCCAAAATTTCAAATCCCCGCAAAGGCCGATGGTCAGGTGGTTCAAACGACCCTTTTCCCGATAAATGGTGAGCAGGTCCGTTAAGGTCTGCGTGGGGTGGCTGTGGCCGCCGTCACCGGCGTTAATGATGGGCACATCGCTCTTAAGCTGGCAACCCGGGGCGCACCCTCCAGCGGGTGACGCATAGCGATAATATCCGCATAGCAGGACACGATCTTCACCGTGTCCCCTACCGTCTCGCCCTTGGAGGCAGAGGAAGAATTGGCCTCTGCAAAGCCCAGCACATTGCCGCCCAGCTCCATCATCGCCGCTTCAAAAGACAGGCGGGTGCGAGTTGACGGCTCAAAAAACAGGGTTGCCAATTTTTTGCCGTCGCACACATGAGCGTATTTCTTAGGGTCGGCGATAATGTCCGTAGCCAAGTGGATCAAATCGTCAATCTCTTCTACCGTAAAGTCCGTTGTATCTAAACAATGGCGCATAATGACCACTCCTTCTGCTTACAGTTCCATCCAAGCCGGATCCTGAGGGTTCTTTTGGAACGCAGTCAGCTTGGCAATATCCTTGTCTGCGATATAACCCTCGGCGGCAGCCACCTTGGACAGGGTGTCAAAGTCAGACAGGCTGTAATTCACCACATCGGCAGCAGCCAGGCGCTCCACGCCCTTTTGCAGACCGTAGGTGAAGATGGAGGCAATACCCAGCACCTGAGCACCGGCCTGGCGCAGCACATCTACCACTTCCAGCACAGAGCCGCCGGTGGAGATCAGATCTTCAATCACCACGACCTTCGTGCCCGGCTCCATTTTGCCCTCAATTTGGTTTTGGCGGCCGTGGTCCTTATGACCGGAGCGCACATAACCCATAGGCAAGTCCAAAATGGTAGCGGTAATGGCTGCGTGGGCAATGCCCGCCGTGGAGGTGCCCATCAGCATCTCCGCTTCCGGGAACTTCTCTTTTACAATCTCAGCCAGTCCGGCCTCCACATCTTTCCGTACCACAGGCGCGGACAGGGTCAGCCGGTTGTTCGCAGTAAATGGGGCTGTGGATACCGGAAGCCCAGGTAAAGGGATCGTCCGGCTTTAAGAAAACAGCACGAATGGACAGCAAATCTTTTGCAATCTGTTCCTTAGTAATGGTCATAATAACACTCCTTAATCTATAAATTCACGGCAGCAGCGTCTGTACGCAGCCACCGGGTCATCGGCAGCGGTAATGGGGCGACCCACCACAATGTAGTCGGAACCGATCTCCTTTGCTTGGCAGGGGTGGTCACCCGCACCTGGTCGCCCAGGTCGCCGTCTGCAAAGCGTACGCCGGGGGTCACGGTCATAAAGGCCTTGCCGCAGCGTCCTTCACCATGCCTGCCTCCAGCGGCGAGCACACCACGCCGTCCAGACCGGCGGTCTTGGCATTCTTGGCGTACTGCACAATGGTGTCGTTGATATTCGCGTTGATGAGCAGTTCTTTTTGCATGCGCTCCTCACTGGTAGAGGTCAGCTGGGTCACGGCGATCAGCAGCGGGCGCGTGCCGTCCGGCCGGGTCAGGCCCTCCAGTGCGGCCTCCATCATCTCTACCGTACCGGCAGCGTGCACATTGGTCATATCCACATCCAGTCGGCTCAGCACCGCCATGGACTTCTTTACCGTATTGGGAATATCGTGCAACTTTAGATCCAAAAAGATCTTGTGTCCACGCTTTTTCAGCTCCCGTACAATGGACGGACCCTCTGCGTAATACAGCTCCATACCGATCTTCACAAAAAGGCTTTTCCTCTGTGAATTTGTCCAGGAACGCAAAGGTTGCCTCTGCGCTTGCAAAATCGCAAGCCACGATCACATCTTTACCCATTTTTTACCACTCCTATCACATCACTTAATTTATCAATCCCCAGGTCTGCGCACACAGTCGGCAGATCCTCAATGATTTTTTGCAAGCGTAGGGGTCTACCAAATTGGCAGCGCCTACCTGTACAGCCGTGGCACCGGCCATCATCATCTCCACCACATCCCGGGCACTGGTAACGCCGCCGCAGCCCATCACGGGAATGTTGCAGGCACTGGCCACCTGGTACACCATACGCACCGCCACCGGAAACACCGCCGGGCCGCTAAAACCGCCCATGGTGTTGGCAATCACCGGTCGACGCCGGTTAAGATCAATGCGCATACCCAGCAGGGTGTTGATCAAACAAATACCATCCGCACCGGCCTCTTCGCAAGCCTTGGCAATGGCTACAATATCCGTTACATTGGGCGACAGCTTAATGAACACCGGCTTGGTGGTCACTGCCTTTACCGCCCGAGTCACTTCTGCGGCACAGGCCGGATCCGTGCCAAAGCTCATACCGCCGCCGTGCACATTGGGGCAAGATACATTCACTTCCAAAATCCCAACCTGCTCCTCTTTGTCCAGCAGCTGGCAGGTATAGGCATAGTCCTCCACGGAGAATCCGCTCACGTTGGCGATCACCGGCTTGTGAAAGATTTTTTTCAGCTCCGGCAGCTCGTGCTGGATCACATGGTGCACCCCGGGATTTTGCAGACCAACGGCATTGATCATGCCGGCGGTGCATTCTGCAATGCGGGGGGTTGGATTGCCAAAACGAGCATCCCTGGTGGTGCCCTTAAAGGAGAAAGAGCCTAACATGTTAATATCATAAAATTCGCTGAATTCCTTGCCGAAGCCGAAGGTGCCGGAGGCAGGAACCACAGGGTTGTCCAACTCCAGCCCGCACAAATTCACACGCAGGTCTACCATATGATCTCCTCCTTTACCAGCACCGGTCCATCCTTGCAAATGCGCTTGTTGCCGTACTTGGTCTTGCAGGAGCAGCCCATACAAGCGCCAAAGCCGCAGCCCATGCGCTCCTCAAAGGAGAACTGACCGGAGGTGGCAGAGCGGTCATATACCGCCATCAGCATCGGCAGCGGACCGCAGGTATAAAAGTAGTCGTACTCTGCCGGGAAGGCATCCGTCACAAAGCCCTTGGTGCCTACACTGCCGTCCACGGTGGTGATCCGCACTTCCGCACCCAGCGCGGCGAATTCCTCGGCGTAGAACACTTCATCCGCCGTGTTAAAGCTAAGATCACCGTCACCTGCTGCCCCGGCAGCCCGCAAGCACTTGCACAGATTGTAAAGGGGCGGCACGCCCACACCACCGCCGATGAGCAGCGCGTGGTGCACAGGCTCGATTGTGTAGCCGTTGCCCAAGCCGGTAAGCACATCCAGTGTCTCCCCCGGCTGCATCTTTGCCATTTGGGCCGTCCCCTGCCCCACAACTTTATAGATGATAGTCACCGTCCGGCTGTCATAGTCGCAGACGGAGATGGGGCGGCGCAGGAACTTGCCCTCCAGGGCAATGTTCACAAACTGGCCCGGCGCCGTAATGTACCGGGTGTCCCCTTCCAGCACCATACGGTACACGCTGGCGGTCAGTGGTCGATTTTCTTCTATTGTAAAAATACCTTGTTTATACATACGCTTACTCCGCGTCAATGGTAGACACACCCAAGGTGATCTCCTCCAGCACATCCAGCAGCACCTTTACCGTGTCCAGCGAGGTGAACATGGTCACATTGTTTTCCACCGCAGCCCGGCGAATTTCAGAGCCGTCTGAGTGACTGTCGCCGTGGTTAATATCAATGGTGTTAATCACATAGGCAATGTGCCCCTGGCGCAGTGCCATCAAGATTTCGTCGCTGTCATCCTCAGTGAGCTTTTGCCGCACCCGGGTGCGAATGCCGTGGTCTTTCAGGTACTTGGCGGTGCCCTCAGTGGCTTCGATATTAAAGCCCAAGTCGTAGAACCGACGGATCAACGGCAGCGCAGTAGGCTTGTCCTGATCCGCAATGGTCACCAGCACCGTGCCGTAGTTGGACACATGCAGCCCGCTGGATTGTAACGCTTTATACAGAGCGCGGGTCAGGCTCTTGTCGTAGCCGATGGCCTCGCCGGTGGACTTCATCTCCGGGGATAGATAAGTGTCCATCCCTTTCAGCTTGCTAAAGGAGAACGCAGGCGCCTTCACATACCAGCGCTTTTTCTCCGTGGGATACACCTCCGTAATGCCCTGCTCTTTTAAGCTGTGGCCCAGGATCACCTGGGTGGCAATGTGCGCCATAGGCACGGAAGTGGCCTTGGACAGGAACGGCACCGTGCGGGAAGAACGGGGATTCACCTCGATCACATACACATCGTCGTTGCTGTCTGCAATAAACTGGATATTGTAAAGGCCCACGATGCCGATGGCCGTACCCAGTTTAACGGTATAATCAATAATCTTGTCCTTTGACCGCCTGGCTGACGGAGAAGGTGGGGTAGATGCTGATAGAGTCGCCGGAATGTACGCCGGTGCGCTCCACATGCT
>ENA-OQBU01000135-OQBU01000135.1-human-gut-metagenome-genome-assembly--contig:-NODE-135-length-20577-cov-4.112176_pt1 | contig 20577 bp, 26 predicted proteins | sample MGYA00242492_ERZ504566 | MGnify/ENA primary metagenome ERZ504566 (study PRJEB26092, sample SAMD00036261) | human gut metagenome | host: Homo sapiens | study: EMG produced TPA metagenomics assembly of...
CACGTGATTCAGAGGTCTGCAAAACTGAGGGTTATTTATGCACCCGCTTGGAAGAATCTGCAATTAGAAAACTGATTGAAACAAACCCATAACGTGAATGGAGCGTCCCACTTTTATGGCAGCCATTACTGCTGCAATGACCTTAACAGTTTGATTTCAGCCGCATAACCTGCAAGTTCGTTCGGTGTCTCCAAAATGAATGGCAATGCGCGCAAGCGACCATTCGATACAATATTCTGCATAACCTGCATACCGCCACCAAATTCCTCGCTGCCAAGGTATCCCTTGCCGATGCACTCGTGACGATCTTTATGGGCGCCACAAGGGTTCTTCGAATCGTTGATGTGTACGGCATGCAGACGATCGATACCCACCACGCGGTCGAATTCGTCGAGTACGCCGTCCAGATCATGGATGATGTCGTAGCCAGCATCGCTCACATGGCAGGTGTCCAAACAAAACGCCCAGCTTATCGGACAGCTCTGGGCACTTGGCGGCAACGCCCTTGATAATGCACGCCAGTTCTTCAAAGCTACGGCCCACCTCGGTGCCCTTGCCCGCCATGGTCTCGAGCAATACCGTCGTCTGCTGTCCCTCAAACATCACCTGGCACAGCGTGTCGACAATCATCTGAATGCCGGCGTCTGCCCCCTGTCCCACATGCGCACCGGGGTGAAAATTGTAGTAGTTGCCGGGCAGTGCTTCCATGCGCTGCAGATCCTCGGCCATGGCCTCCAGGGCAAACTCGCGCGCCCGCTCCTTAGCGGAGCAGGGGTTATAGGTATACGGGGCATGCGCCACCAGCGGTCCAAAGTCGTTTTGCGCCATAAGCTCGCGCAGAGCCGCCACGTCATCCATGTCAAGGTCTTTTGCCTTGCCACCGCGCGGGTTGCGCGTAAAGAACGCAAAGGTATTGGCACCAATGGACAACGCCGTCTCCCCCATTGCCCGATAGCCCTTCGTCGTCGAAAGATGACATCCGATTGTCAGCATCTCCAGCTCCCCCTCATCAGTTGCGGTGAAATACGGTCTATTAGTGCCTTATTTTGGCGCAAACAGGCCGTATTCCACCGCAAGTTATAAAAGGGGCATCAGAGATGTGGGCCGCCAGGCACCACGGGCGCGGCGCATGATCCCCTACGCGTCAGCGCCAAGTCCTAGAGGGCTAGACGGATTGCATCGATGATGTGCGCACAGCGCTGCGTGGCGGCAAGGGGCATGACGGGACTCTCGAGTTTCCCCGCCTGAATGAGCTGCGTCGCATGCTGGATTTCGCCGTAGAAATCATCGATCTCAAACGGGGCATTTATTTCTAGCGTTCGACCGTCGGAATACTTCACATGAGCGCGCTCGGGGCGATGGAGACGCTCGATTTCCAACGAGCCCCGCTCACAGGCAATCGTTAAGCGGCTTTCATATGTTGCTTTGCCGTCGCACGCCATATGAATGGGTATACCGCCGACGCTCATATGGATCTCGTCGGCCCAATCGACGCGGCCGCCTGATACGTCACGCCAGCGAACTTCACGGGACGAAACCTCGCACGCGCCCGAGAGCAAATCCTCATACCAACCGACCGCATAGCAGCCCATGTCATATAGACAGCCGCCCTGCAACGAATCAAGCAGATAGCCCGAAGGAGGTTCGCCGTAATCGAGCTTTTGCACGCTTTCAATCGAGACAATACGGCCAAGCTCACCCGACGCAAGCAAGTCCTTCACGCGAGTGCGCATCGGGCAAAACCGATTCTTCATCGCCTCCATAAACAGCACGCCGCGCTCACGAGAGGTGGAGGCAATCGAGAGAGCCTCTTCCTCACTCAAAACGGCCGGCTTTTCGCACAGCACGGCCTTTCCGGCGCGCAGCGCGCGACAGGCCCAACGCGTATGCATGCCATGCGGAAGAGCCAAGTAGATTGCGTCGACATCGGGGTCGGCAATCAGCGCGTCATAAGCCGCATTGCCGTTATCGTCGACCGAGACATGGCCATGCGCAGCATCGATCGAAAACGCTCGGCAAAATTCCTCGACATGTGCAGAAGTGCGGCCGGCCGCAGCCACCAGCCGTGCCCCGTCGACCTTCTTGAGCGACGATGCAAATCGATGAGAAATGTGCCCGGCGCCCAAAATGCCCCAACGAACCTCACGCGAATCATTACGTAAACCTCGGTCACCCACGATAGTCTCCCATTAGTTGCGGCGAAATAGTTCCTGCTATTGCCCTATTCTGCCGTAAACAGGAACTATTCCATCACAGGAACTATTCCATCACAAGATATAAAAGGATCATGAGGAGCGCGTTGTGCGGAAGGCTTTAAGCACAGCCGTTACGGGGCCAGGCTGGAAACGTCGGCGCACGTCATCGAGACGCTCGGGAATATCGATGTGCTGCGGGCAGTGACGTGCGCATTTACCGCACTTGACGCAATTGCTCACCAGCTTGGGCTCGCTCGTGCGCACCGCGCTCGCCGTAAAGTATTGAGACAGCCCCGTAAACCAGCTGTGCGCGTAGCTCGCGTTGTAAGCGGCAAAGCAGCCGGGAATGTTAATACCCTTGGGACATGGCATGCAGTAGCCGCATCCCGTGCAGGGCACACGGTTCGATTTCTCAAACTCCATCAACACGCGCGCAATCGTGTCGAGCTGGTTGGCCGTCATCGAATTCGGCAACGCGAGGTCTGCCAGTGACGAATTCTCGTCCACTTGCGCGGTATCGGTCATACCAGAAAGCAACATGGTCACCTGGGGATGATTCCACACCCACGAGAGCCCCCAAGCGGCAGGCGTATGCAAATGCCGATCGCATGCACCATCGAGAACAGCGCGCGCCCGCGGAGGCAATTTGCCTGCCAAGCGTCCGCCCAAAAGCGGCTCCATCACAAACACCGCGAGACCTCGCTCGGCGGCGGCCATGAGCCCCGCCGCTCCCGCCTGATATCGCTCTCCAGCGTAGTTGTACTGGATCTGGCAAAAGTCCCACACATACGCATCGAGCATCGTGAGGAAGTCCGCCGCGCTGCCGTGGTACGAAAAGCTATCTGACGAATACGCCCTGCAGCCTTTTGCTGCGCGATCCAGTCCTCGATGCCCAGCGCCACCACGCGCTCCCACTGCGCAGGCGAGGTGATGTTGTGCATAAGGTAATAGTCGATATGGTCGGTCTGCAGGCGGCGCAGCTGCTCGTCGAAAAACCGATCGAAATCCTCCGCGCATTTGCACGAAGCATGCGGCAGCTTGGTTGCGAGCAAAACCTGGTCGCGCAAGCCCAGGCGTCAAGCGAAGCGCCCACGCAAGCCTCGTTGCCGGGATAGAGATAGGCCGTGTCCAGATAATTAATCCCCTGCTCCACCGCACGGGGAAATGATGGCATCGGCTGTCTTCGCATCCGGACGTCCCGGCGCACCGGGAAACCTCATGCAGCCCAGACCCAACGCCGAGATACGGTTGCCGCTTTTGGGGTCAACGCGATATTGCACGGCCCCTCCCTTCGCCATCAGCGCCCCGGCAAGGCGAAACACAATGGTCACGCAGCCGAAACATCGTGGAATCGCAATCGAGAACGTATCGTAACGCAGCAGAAATCGAGCTGTCACGGCACCGCTTTAACATCAGCAAAAAGCCCGATGAAAGGAGCCGGGCATGACCACGCGCGAAGACGCTACCCCTACCCCGGCGAGCAATACATCCTCTCGGTCGACCGCTATCAGATCGAGGTCATGGACCATCTGGACGAGCCTCCCGCCACGGGTGCCGTCATCTTCTGCACCTTCCCCAAGGTCCGCGATGGCGTCGGATACCCCGCCCGCGTCTTTGCGGTCTGCCCTGCAGCGTAGCGTCCAGGCAAACGTTTCTTTTTTATAACAGCCGCCCCGCGCACCCACCAATCACCCTGGCAGCATACAATCCATCAGCGCCCCTTACGCGGGCGCTTTTACATGGGGAGATGATTCACATGCAGATCAACAAGGTCGCCTTTATCGGCAAGGGCGGCGTCGGCCTGCTCTACGGCAGCATGATCGCCCGGGCGCTCGGCAACGACGCCGTCGAATACGTCATGGATGACACCCGTTTTGAGCGTCACGCGGGCGATGCGCTCACTGTCAACGGCAAGCCCTGCGATCTCACGTCCGTCCGCGCCAGCGAGGCGACGCCCGCCGATCTGGTCATCCTGACAGTCAAGACCACCGGTCTCGACCAAGCACTCAAGACTATGGAGCGCGTCGTGGGACCCAACACGCTCATCGCCTCGCTATGCAACGGCATTACGAGCGAGCAAAAGATTGCCGAACGCTTTGGCTGGGAGCATACCGTTCTTGGTATCTGCCAGGGCATGGACGCCGTGTTCCTCAACGGCGCGCTCACCTTACCAATGCGGGCGAGATCCGCTTTGGCGCGGCGGCCGGCACGGACCCCGCGACCGTCGCCGCTATCGACGGGCTCTACACGCGCTGCGGCATCGCCCATACCGTCGAGCGCGACATCGCCCACCGCATGTGGGCCAAACTCATGCTCAACGACGGCATCAACCAGACCTGCCTGCTACGGCGGGACCGTACGGAAGCGCCACGGAGCCGGGCTCCGAGCAGCGTCGCTGCTTTGTTTCCGCCATGCGCGAAACGCTTGCGGTCGCCAACGCCGAGGGCGTTGAACTGACCGAGGCAGACCTGACGCAAATGGTGCACCTCATCGAGGGAATCGACCCCGCCGGTATGCCCTCGATGGCTCAAGACCGCATCGCAAGGCGCAAAACCGAGGTTGATGAGTTCGCGGGCACCATCTGCCGCCTCGCAGCCAAACACGATATCCAGGCACCGCAAAACGAGTGGCTCTATCGGCGCATCCGCGATATCGAGAAAAGCTGGTAGCGCCAACGCGCCGCATTCAACAGCCTTAACAGCAAAGCCGCCGCAAGGAGCACTCCCCTTACGGCGGCTTTCATCTTCGTCTATGACCGGCGGTCAATCTCACAACAGCTAGCGTTGCGACTCCGGAACCTCGTCCTCATCGTCGCGACAAAGGACAACACCGGTGCTTCCCAGCAGCGTGGCCGCGATCAGCGCGCCGGCCACGATAGGAGCAGCCCCGCATGTCCCCAGCATGCCCGCGACGAGCGCGGCCTTGGGGCCAAGGCAGCCAAGCATCAACGCGACGGCGGCAACGGCAATATCTCGAGCATTCACAAGACCACTTCCTCCAAGAGAAAGACCTTATTTCTCAAGAACCAGTGTGCCCCGCATCCATACGCCCAGCGTACCGCCACGGTAAGGGCTCTGTTAACTCAGACGCGCATAAAGAACGGGCGGCTTTACGTTGCCCTAAAGCTCGGTAAAGACGCCCGTCCGCCAAATATCCGTGATGCAGAAAAATTACCAACCGGTGTAGTAGTCGGTGGTCCGGCAGCGCAGCCGGAGTCATAGACCTTGCAATCACCCTTGGAGCCCGTAAAGGTCGAGCCCTGGGCCATATCGCCCGCGGCAACAACGTAATAGCCGTCGGAATCGCGCCAGAAGCCCTCAGAATCCTGAGTCCATTCGCCCGTGCGATAGTGATAAAGCACATTGCTGCTGTAATAGGTCTCGCGGCGCCCGTTGTAGTTATTGACACCCGCAGAGCGCGTCAGGCCCGATCCGTTCGCGTAGGACGCGGCAGACGCGTAAGACGGAGTGTAACCGGCGTTGTAGTACGAAGCCTGGGCGGCCTCGGCAGCCTCCGCCTCGGCGGCAGCCTCGAGCGCTTCGCACTTGGCATCCTCAAGCGCAGCGCGCAGCTCATCGAGCTCGGTCGACTTGGCGTCGACCTCCCCCATCGTCAACAGGCTACCCGCACCGTCGATGCAACCCTGCAGCACAGCACGCTCGTCATCGGTAGCATAGTCGCCATACATATTCATAATGATCTGAGCGCGCATCTCAAGGGAATCGCGCTTGGCCTCCATCGAGGCGTTCCACTCCTGCATGGAACCATAACCATCGCCGCGATAGTCAACGGGCTGCACCAGCGTCGCCTCGGACGGCGTAGGTCCAACCGTATCGGATAGTGTTGCCGCGTGGGCATCGGTTGCACCGGCGCCCGCCAAAAGTGCCACGGTCAGAGCGGCGGAAAGGGCGGCGGCTTTCGGTTTTCGTGAATCGATCCTCATGTAGCTAGAAACCTCCGTAGTGCGTTTTTGCTGCGTTTGAGCTGCGTGTAATTCGATCGCGCTGCATAGTACCCCGAGCAAATCGCGACCTGCGGTTTTACTCAAAAGGCGCACGTCAATTGCGTAAACTCACATCCTCTTAACAGGGGTTTTCCACATCTCGATTGCATAAAGCATGCCAAAAACCCTGTTTTTGCACCCTCTCTATGCAAATAAGGCGCCTGTGCAACCATTGTTCGCACAGGCGCCTTGAGCAGGCATTTTTATGCAGTTATACCTATCGAGTCGCAAGGGGTCCTTGCACAAGTCGCCTTACTCGTCCAGCGCGGCGAAGGCCTGCTTCAGATCCCAAATGATATCCTCGGCGTTCTCGGTACCGATGGAAAGACGGATCGTGGAGGGCGTGATGTTCTGCTCGGCGAGCTCCTCGGCAGAGAGCTGGGAGTGCGTGGTGGTAGCCGGGTGCACGACGAGCGACTTGACGTCGGCCACGTTGGCAAGCAGCGAGAACACCTGCAGATGATCGATGAACTTCCAAGCTGCCTCCTGGCCACCCTTAATCTCAAAGGTAAAGATCGAGGCACCGCCACGGGGGAAGTACTTCTGATAGAGCTCGTGATCGGGGTGCTCAGGCAGGCTCGGGTGGTTCACCTTGGCGACGTGGCTGTCACCAGCCAGGAACTCAACGACCTTCTTGGTGTTCTCGACATGGCGGTCAACGCGCAGCGACAGAGTCTCGGTGCCCTGGAGCAGGACCCAGGCGTTGAACGGACTGATGCAAGCGCCCTCGTCACGCAGCAGGATAGCGCGGACGTAGGTTGCAAAGGCGGCGGGACCGGCAGCCTCGGCAAACGAGACACGTGGTAGGAGGGGTTGGGCTCAGCAATCTGGGCGTACTTTCCGCTCGCCTTCCAATCGAAGTTACCGCCGTCGACGATCACACCGCCCAGCGAGGTGCCGTGGCCGCCGATGAACTTGGTTGCGGAGTGGACGACGATATTGGCACCATGCTCCAGCGGACGGAACAGATACGGGGTGCCGAAGGTGTTGTCGACGACAACCGGCAGACCGTGCTTCTTGGCGATCTCGGAGATGGCGTCGATGTTGGGGATGTCGGAGTTGGGGTTGCCGAGCGTCTCGAGATAGATGACCGTGGTGTTGTCCTTGATGGCACCCTCGACCTCTTCAAGGTTATGGGCATCGACAAACGTGGTCTCGACGCCAAACTGGGAGAGCGTATGCTCCAGCAGGTTGTAGGAGCCACCGTAGATGGTCTTCTGAGCCACCACGTGGTCACCGGCCTGGGCAAGAGCCTGCAGGGTATAGGTGATGGCAGCAGCACCGGAGGCGACGGCAAGACCTGCCACGCCATCCTCGAGGGCGGCGATACGGTCCTCGAAGACGCCCTGGGTGGAGTTGGTCAGACGGCCGTAGATGTTACCGGCGTCGGCAAGACCAAAGCGGTCGGCGGCGTGCTGGGAGTTGCGGAACACATAGCTCGTGGTCTGGTAGATAGGCACGGCGCGGGAGTCGGATGCAGGATCGGCGCTCTCCTGGCCAACGTGCAGCTGCAGGGTATCGAAACCAAAGGTGTGCTCGGGGTTGTTGATAAACTGGCTCATGATGATCTCCTTGATCGAACAAAAGTAATAAGAGTAAGAGAAGTGAGTCGCTGTCTCCTGATCACGCCGACGGGCGCAAACAGGAGCCCGGCATTCGTCTTGGTAAGCAATTCATATGCGGGCTTCCTTTCGCATCCCGGTTCCGTAGTTGGCTTAATTACCTACCGTCTTTGTGTGTTTTGAATAGTACGAGCATTGTTTTCCTCGGTCAATCACTTTAAAGCGCTAACCTGTTATCGGTTTTATAGATAACACTCGAAAGGACGGGCGCCGATGACCCTCCAACAGCTTCGCTTTTTGATCGCCGTGGCAGAGTCCGGTTCGATCAACGCCGCAGCCCAGCGCCTCTATACGGCACAGTCCAATATCTCCAATGCCGTCAAAAGCCTGGAGCAGGAACTTCATATCGAAATCTTTACGCGCTCCAGCCGCGGTGTTGCACTCACCAACGACGGCACCGAGCTTTTGGGTTATGCACGCCAGGTCGTAGAGCAGGCCGACATGCTCGAGGCCCGCTACGAGGGCGGCGGTACCCCGCAAGCCCGCCTCGCCATTTCCGCCCAACACTACGCCTTTTCGGTCGAGGCCTTTGTCAACGTAGTCGAGCGCTGCCGCGACAGCAAGTTCGAGTTCATCATGCGCGAGACCACCACAGCGCAGATTATCGACGACGTGCGCGCGTTTCGCAGCGATATCGGCATCCTCTATCTGGATGACTTTAATACCCGTGTCTTGCAGAAGGCCTTTACCGATGCCCGAGCGAGCTTTCATCCCCTCTTTGATGCAAAAGTCCACGTGTTCGTCAGCGAACGCCACCCGCTCGCACGCCGTTCGCAGCTGTCCCTTGCCGACCTCACGCCCTATACGCGCTACAGCTTTGAGCAAGGCACCTCGAACTCCTTCTATTACGCCGAGGAACCGTTTAGCTATATTCCCTGCAACCGCAATATCCGCGTATCCGACCGCGGGACGCTCACCAACCTGCTTATCACCTCGAACGGCTATGCGCTGTCGACCGGCGTACTCTCCAGCGAAATGCAGTGGGGCATGGCCTCGATCCCCCTGGCAGACGCCCCGACGATGCATGTGGGCTACATCATGCATGACGACCGCAAGCCCTCTCCCCTCTTGCAGCAATACCTCGACGAGCTCAACCGCATCATCCATGCCAACCAACTGTCGGAAGACGGGGTAGAAATCGTAGATTGCTAGCCCCCGGCGGGCATGGCGCTACAATGGTCACTCACGCGAAACGTACCCAACGAAAGGAACCATGTGAAGGTCATCATCTATACCGACGGCTCGGCCCGATCAAATCCGGGACGCGGCGGCTACGGCGCCGTGCTCAAATACACCAACCCCGCCGGCAAGACCTTCACCTCTGAGCTTTCGCGCGGCTACGCCAAGACCACCAACAACCGCATGGAGCTCATGGCCGTTATCGTGGCACTCGAGGCGCTCAACCGCCCCTGCGACGTCGAAGTCCATTCCGATTCGCAGTACGTCGTTAACGCCTTCAACAAGCACTGGATTGACGGATGGAAAAAACGCGGCTGGAAGACCGCCAACAAGCAGCCCGTCAAGAACCGCGACCTGTGGGAGCGCCTGCTCACCGCCAAAAGCAAGCACAAGGTTGAGTTCATCTGGGTTAAGGGTCACGCCGGCCATGAGCTCAACGAGCGCTGCGACGAGCTCGCCACCACGGCGGCCGACGGCAGCAACCTCGATATCGACACCGGCTTTAACGAGAGCGACCTGTAACGGCGTTTTCGTACGCTATTTCCTGCCCCTTCGCGCTACACTCATCCTGTAAACCGAACGCACGAGGGGGATACATGCTGCGTATAGCGACCATCGGCACATCCATGATTACCGACGACTTTATCCAGGTCGTCAACGCCAACGACCAAGCCGCGTTTGTGGGCACGCTCTCGCGCGATGCCAATCGCGGTGCTGCCTTTACCGCCGAGCGCGGTGGCGAGCGAAACTTTACTTCACTCGATGAGCTCGCGGCAGCCGCCGACGTCGACGCCGTCTATATCGGCAGCCCCAACGCACTTCACTACGAGCAGGCCCTTGCCTGCATCGCCGGTGGCAAGCACGTCATCGTCGAGAAGCCCTTCTGCGCCACCGAGGCGCAAGCGCTGGAAGTCTTCCGCGCTGCCGAGGCAGCAGGTGTCGTGGCCCTCGAGGCCATGCGTCCCCTCCACGATCCCGCCTTCCACGCCATCGAGGACGCCCTGGGTGAGATCGCCCCCATCCGCCGCGCCTCATTGCGCTTTGGAAAATATTCCTCGCGCTACAACGAGATTCTCGCGGGACGCGCCACCAATATCTTCGACTGCAATATGGCCTCGGGTTCCCTCATGGATATTGGCGTCTACACCGTCGAGCCCATGGTCGAGATTTTCGGCATGCCCTCCGGCCTTACGAGCATGACCACCCTGCTCGATCCCACCACGCGACAGCTCACGCACGGCCCCATCGACGGCTGCGGTTCCATCCTCGCCAGCTACGGCGGTGGCCGTATCTCCGTCGAGCTCGCGCACTCCAAAATTACGAATGACCTGCTGCCCTCGCAGATCGAAGGCGAGCGTGGCACTATCCAGATCGACCATCTGTCCACGCCCCGCAACGTCCGCATCGACTATCGCGGCGACGTCGTACGCGGCTCGGCGACCGAGGCGCCGCGCGAACAGGGCGACAACGGCCGCGTGCTCGACCTGCCCAAATCGAGCAACACTATGGAATACGAACTCACAGACTTCATCACCGCCATCGGCGGCATCGATAACGTCAAGGAAGAGATTTGGGAGACCCCGGCGGGACGCCACGAGCTTGGCCACTACCGCGATGTCACGCTCGTCTCACTACGCATCATGGATGCCGTGCGCCAGCAGGCCGGCATTACCTTCCCGGCCGACGCAGGCAAGCAGGCATAGCGATGGGCCTCTTCGATACGTTCTTCTCCAGCGTCACCGGCGCAGTCGAGAGCCTCAAAAACCATCAAACGTCGAGCTCGAGCTGCGCCGCAGGCTTACTGTGCTCGCAAGCGACGAGGCCACTCAAGACACTCCCCTGCGCTATTTCCTGCGCTGGGAGGGGCAAGTCCAAGGCGTTGGTTTTCGCTTTACCAACACCCAACCTCGCGCAGGCACGCGCACTCACCGGCTGGGTGCGTAACATGGAAGACGGCTCCGTCGAGATGGAGATACAGGGGGCTCCGGCAAACATCCTATCTCATCTCGAGGCGCTTCATGCCTCCTACGAGCGCATGGGAACGCGTTTTCGCCTCGCAGACGCCCAGGCCCGAGCCCCACTTACCAATGAAGACGGTTTCAGTCCTCGTTATTAGTATTGTGTGCTAAATACGGTATCATTTACCTACGACCGTTGATAGAAAAGAGGCGAGGCGCATGGCGGTGCAAAGAAGAAACACCAAGCAGCGGAAGCTGGTTCTTGACGCCGTGCGCCAAAGCTATAACCACCCCACCGCCGATGAGATCTACAACGCCTTGCGCGCGCAGGATGACAAAATCAGCCGCGGTACGGTCTACCGCAATCTCAATCTCTTAGCCGACGCCGGCGAGATCCTCTCCATCAAGACGCCGGGCGGCAGCCGCTCGATCGCACGATCGAGCCGCATGCGCATATCATCTGCACCTCGTGCAGCCGCGTCATCGACGTACCGCTCCCCTTCGATGCCCAGCTCGACGCAAGGCGTCCGAGCAAATCGGCTGGAACGTCACCTCGCACTACACCATCTTCGAGGGCCTCTGCCCCAACTGTAGGTAGATTTTGGGACATGCCTACTCAGCAAGTAGACGACGCAGCTCTTCTTCGACCGTGCGCACGTAGCGGACACGGTCATTGACACCGCGCATGCTGGGATTGCAGCTCCCCATCAGATAGGGATGGCCCACCACGTTGAGCATGTCGCGATCGTTTTCGTTATCGCCAAACGCCATCATTTCGTTAGGTGAGATCCCCAGTGCGCGACCATAATCGGCAAGCGCGGACCCCTTGCCCGAATCAAAGCCGATAAAGTCGGTCCATTCGGTTCCCGACGTCATCACATCGACCCGGTCGCTAAAGCGACGCACAAAATACTCCAGCGCCGCCGGCTGCTCTGTCTCGGGCGTTTGAAACGCAATCTTAATGACATCCTCGTCAATGTCCTCGGGACGGTCGACCACCGCCACATCGCAGTGGACCTCGTAACGCAAATGGTCGACGAACGCATCGTTGCCGCTCATGGTATAGAGGTGCCCCTCACACGAAAGGGTCACGTCGGCATGGGGATAGGCGACCACGGCATTCGCGATATCCATAGCAAGGCTACGTTCCATGGAACGTTTGACAACGGCGCGCCCCTCGCTCATCACCAGGGCTCCGTTTTCGCATACATAGGCGAGCTCATCGGCCACCGGGGCAAACAGGTAGCGCAAGCTCGCATATTGACGGCCACTCGCCGGCATAAACACAATGCCGCGACGATGCAGCTCGTCGATGAGCTCAAATGCCTCAGGACGCGGCTCGCGCTCCCCCGGATGCAGCAACGTGCCATCCAAATCGCAGGCGATCAGTTTGATTCCCTCAAGACCCATATGCCTCCCCCAAAGCACCCCATCAAAAGTAAGACGGACTTTGAATAGTTACCTCTCAAAGTCCGTCTTACGCATACGCACATTAGCCGCGCGCCTTCTTTACGATCGTAAAGTCTGGAGCCATACTCACAACAACATCCGCCGCGCTCGATGCAAAGCGTCGACTGGCATCGAGCTCGCGTGTGACCACCGAGAGCCGAACACCCTCGACACCCCGGAGCATGCGGCCCAAAACAGGCTGCACCGGCGTATACATACGCACGGTATGCTCGTCCGAGTCGCCCCGGAAGAGCGGCGCATGCATGTTGCCGATCTCCCAGCACGCATGCGCGAGCGCAATCGGATCCATGCGGTCGACTTCGACCAAATAAACCTCGGCGCTGCGCAGGCGTACGACAACCACTACGGGCACCGCGCCCGCGCGGTCAATAGCGAGCACGTCACCGTCGGCAAGGCGTTTGCCACCGGTGGCATCCAGCCGGGCATTCACGGTGCGCCCTAACTCCGTCACGCCCACAAACAAACGCGTATCAGCCTGGTCCCAATCGAGTAGCAGCTCGTCAACCTCAAAAATGCCACCCATCTCCCGACGAAGCAGGAGTTCATAGGACGGGTCGCTGAGATTTCCCAAGCGCTCCGCAGCTACCAGGTCCACGGACATCAACTAGTCCTCGACCTCGACGAGCTCGATATCAAAGTTGAGATCCTTGCCGGCGAGCTCGTGATTGGCGTCGAGCGTCACGGCCTCGGGCGTCACGTCCATGACGACGGCGGGGACAGGCATGCCGCTCGGCGTGGACAGGAAGAGCTTCATGCCCTTCTCGATCTGCTCGATGTTGGGAACCTGCTCGGCCGGGAAGGTGATAACCATCTCGGGATTGTGCTCACCGTAGGCATCGGCCGCAGGAATGTGTACGGACTTCTTCTCGCCCACCTGCATATCGATAACGGCGGCATCGAAGCCCTTGATCATCTGACCGGCACCGCAGGTGAACTCCAGCGGCTCACCGCGATCGTAGGAGCTATCGAACTGCGTGCCGTCGTCGAGCGTGCCGCGATAATGGGTCTTGACCTTCTTGCCCTTGTTGGACATGGTAACCTCCGTAATAAGGGCGGCGCACAACGCGGGCCGCCATGAACATATGGCGCTAACTATACCCTAGTCATACAATTCAAAGACAGTTTGCAAAGAAACGCTGCAACCGGAGGAACCATGGCATATCCCGTATTTGACTTGCACTGCGACACCGCCGACCGCATCGGCTGGGCCACGCTCGATCTCGACCTGCGCTTTACCGCCGGCACCGACGGTTATTTCCCCGGCGACGAAACGCATCCGCAGGATTTCGACCTCATCGAGGGCAACGCCTGCGCCATCTCGCTCGCAAAGATCGGCAACACGCCGTGGGCACAGTGCTTCGCCACGTTTGTCCCCGACGAGATTCCCACCGCCCACGCCGCACGCTTCCAAGCACAGATCATGGCGCACATGAGCGGCCAGGCAATGCTCAACCACGACCGCATGGTCAACGTACGCAGCGCCGCTGACATTCGCCCTGCACTCAAAGACGGCAAGGTCGCCTGCATCCACACCATCGAAAACGCCACGTTCTTTGCCGAGGACCCCGCGCTGATCGAGGCGCTCAAGAGCCTGGGCGTACTCATGTCATCGCTCAGCTGGAACGCGCAGGGACCGCTCGCGAGCGGCCACGACACCCACGCCGGCCTCACCGCCGCCGGCATCGAGGCGCTTACGCAGATGGAACACGTCGGCATGGTACTCGACGTCTCCCACCTCAACGACGAGTGCTTTGACGAGGTTGTCGCCCACGCCACGCGCCCCTTCGTCGCCAGCCACTCCAACTCCCGCGCGGTTTGCGGCGTCAAGCGCAACCTCACCGACGACCAGTTCCGTACCATTCGCGACATGGGCGGCATCGTCGGCCTCAACTACTGCAGCGAGTTCCTCTCCAACGACGCAACCGACGAGACCGCCGCAGATGTCACCTTCGACCAGCTGGCAGCCCATATCGAACACTGGCTCGACCTGGGCGGCGAAGATGTCATCGCACTCGGCGGCGACTGGGACGGCGCCAAGTGCCCGCTTTCCTCTCCGATGCCAGCAATGTGCCCGAATTCCAGAACATGCTCTCCAAGCACTTTGGCAAGACCGTGATGCAGAAGCTCTGCAGCGATAACGCCCTTGCCTTCTTCGAGCGTTATTAATTTCACATCCCTTGAGCGGGCCGGCATACCGAACGGTCGAAATGCCGGCCCGTCCCCAATCTGAAGGACCGCTTTTACGCAGCAGTTTACGATTTCCGTATCCCGACCGGGATGGGATGCCCATCCCCGTCGTCGTTACCAAAAAGCGCGTCAAGAACTTCAACCTACGCGTCACATCGAGCGGTGAGGTCCACGCCAGCGCACCGCTCGGCGCCAGCCGCGAGCGTATCGAAGCGTTTGTGAAGCGCAACAGCGCCTGGATTATCAGCCGACTTGCCCAGCGCGAGCAACGTCAGACGACGGCACAGGAGCCGCTCAGCCCCTCATCCATCATTGCGCTTTGGGGCAAGCCCATCACGGTACAGGACGCACTCGATCACAACTTTGTATCACCCGCACCGCGACCCAAACAGGCCACCTTCGCAAGTTTTATGGGTACCGACGAATCGAACGAAGGCCCACAGGCCAAGCGGCGCGCAATCCTCGACGGCCTAACGTCCGACGAGCTCCAAGTCCATATCGACCAGCTCTATACGTCCGAGGTCACATCGGCGCTACGCGATATTGTGCACGCATACGAAATCGCAATGGGTGTCGCCGTTTCCCGCGTTCCGTACGCAGCATGAAAACGCGCTGGGGCTCGTGCACGCCCAAAACCGGCGCCATTCGCATCGCACGAGAACTTGCCGCTTACCCCGTCGAATGCCTCGACATGGTTGTCGCCCACGAGCTCGTCCACTTGCTCGAGCCAAGCCACAATCGACGGTTCCACGCCCTGCTCGACACGTACTGCCCCAACAATAGAGCCCTATCGCAGCGGCTCAAAAAACCGCCCGCCAACGAGCTCTAGCGTCGGCTAGCGCACGCGCTCGATCTCGACACCGCAGCTTGCCAGGGGAAGACCGACGGGCGCCCAAGGCTTATCGAGCTTAACACGTACGCCAAGCAGCAAGGGGTAACGACGCAGCAGCATCGAGGCCACACCCTCGGCTGCAGCCTCGATGAGCTTAAACGTATGCTCGCGCAGATAGCCGTCGACATCGTGGCACACCGAGCCGTAATCAATCGAGACATCCAGATTGTCGTGCTCCCCTGCCGCGCGCAGGTCGGCATAGAGCACCAAGGACACGACAAACTTCTGCCCCAGGGCGTTCTCCTCGGGATACACGCCGTGGTTGGCAAAGACCTCGAGACCGTCGATAGTAATGCGGTCGGCATGGCGCAGATCGTCATAGCTCACATGGGGCACCGCCGTAGCAGTAGAAATCTCGCCCCTGCCACGACGGGCGAGCTCGGCACCCTCGGTCTTGGTTGCATTCTCGGGCAGCTTTTTGTTAGTCATCGCGATCGTCTCCTTCGTTCAGAACCCCGACCGCGCATACCGACTACACGCGAATCGACAGGTTCTTTTTATCATCGCTCCAGTTGCAAGCATTGCGCGCAGGGCATGCAAAACAGGCGCGCGACGCTTTGTCGGCTGCATAAAGCAGACGCTCGAGCGGCTGGCTGTTCACGCGCAGCTTTCGATGGCCCAGAATGGCTGTCTTAATGGCTGCGGCATCTGCCGGCTCAAACGCCACGTCTTCGGGCATGCCGCCAAGAATCGCATCAGCGACGCGTTCGCTTGCAACATCATGGGATATACCCGATTCATACTGTTCATCTTTGCCGATATCGTGAAGAAGTGCCGTGGCGTAGATGACCTCGCGGTCAAATCCGAGCTCTTCCTCGAGATTCTTGATCCACATAATACGGGCGACATCCAGCAGATGGTCGATACCGTGGCGGCAAAAGATGCGCCCCGATTCCAACTGTGCAATGTTGCCCAGGTGCCGCCGGAACAGCCCGTTGGCACAGATGAAATCAATGCGAGGCATGGCACCAAAGGGAGTCAGGCCCGAAGCCATAAAGCCGCGACGCGGCGTCCCCTCATCGGTCTTCGATGCAAAGTCGTTGACGACCCTCATGGTTAGCGGCCCATCATCCTAAAGAATCGCTCCTCGAGCAACGGATCAGTCTCAAAGACGCCGCGACGAGCAAGCGTCACGGTCTTGGTACCGGGCTTTTGCACGCCGCGCATGGTCATGCACATATGCTCGGCTTCCATCAGCACGATCGCTCCTTGGGGAGCAAGATAATCCATGAGGGCATCGGCAACCTGTGCACACAGCTGCTCCTGCAGCTGCAGTCGACGGGCATAGACCTCAACCGTGCGAGCAAGCTTAGACAGACCCGCCACGCGACCGTTAGGGATATAGCCGATCGCAGCCTTACCATAAAACGGCAGTAGATGGTGCTCGCACAGCGAGTAAAACGTAATGTCGCGCTCGATAACTAAATCGTTCGAAGCGACGGCAAAAGTTTTGGACAGGTGCTCCTCAGCGCTCTGGTCCATGCCGCCGCAATCTCGCCATACATACGGGCGACGCGTGCCGGCGTCTCCAGCAGGCCCTCACGAGTTGGGTCCTCGCCTATGCCCTCAAGCAACAGCTTTATGGCGGTCTCAACTTTTTCCTGATCGACCATCTGGGCCTCACTCTTCCGATTTTGCGTTCGGGCTATGGTACCACGCCCTCCGGCATCGGCCACAAGCTACATAGTATGGGTCGAATAGACCGGATCGTCTCGCCAAAGCTCCACAGCATCGCACAGCGCAACGCCCTCACGCGCGGCACGAGCGCGCGTGGTGTTCATGTCGATCACCCGCTGATTACTCGAACCCCTAAAACGCAAGGAGATATCGTGCAGGTCTTGAACGAACGGGCCGTCCACCAACATATCGAGGCAGGCAAGGATACGGTCCGTCACTTCGGTATGATGACGGCCGCCCGGCATAAGCTCCTCGAGCACGTCGCCAGTAAAGCACCAAATGGTCTTCCCCGACTCCACAGGATAGGCCGCACGCACGCGTTCGATAAAGTCAACGAGACCCGCCTGATTCTCGGGTTCCATGGGCTCGCCACCCAGAATCGTCAGGCCATCAATAAAGGGATGGTCGAGACTCTCGATAATCTTGTCCTCGACGGCACGGTCGAACGGTTCACCCGCGGCAAAGTCCCACGCGACGGAGTTAAAGCAATTTTTGCACCCGCGACGGCACCCGCTCACAAACAGAGAAGTACGAACACCTTCCCCATCAGCAATGTCGAAATACTTAATGTTCGCGTAGTTCATAGGTAACTCTCCCGGGAGGCCGGGACATATCATCCCCGTCCTCAAACATTCTCGGCCTGCGGCCTGCGAAACTGCGGGCGGGGGACGATATGTCCCGGCCTCATGCAAAGGGTAACTCAATGAACGAAGCGAACATCGAGCATAGGGTTCGAGGTCCAATAAATACTTTGTTGCAGCTCAACCGACTCCGCAAGCAAACCGTTGTTGCAAGTCAACTCATTTCCGCTAAGAACTTCGAGGGGTGAGCAGACCGCGTGCTGCATCTCAGCTACATCAACTTGGCTGAACCGAGAGGGCCGCTTGGGCTTTTGCTCGATATGAGTTCCGCACGCAAAGAAGGCCACTTAATGTGGCCTTCGTCTTGCGCAGGACTGTCCGAAATAGCGAGCAAAAGCCCAAGCGGCCCTCTCGGTTCAGCCCCGGAGCGGTATTAGAGATGCAGCACGCGGTCGCGGATCTCCTCGGTTCGACCCTGGTTCCAGAATTGAGTACCGATGTAGCCGCACGTACGACGGGCGACATTCATCTTCTCCTGATCGCGGTTGCCGCAGTTGGGGCACTCCCACACCAGCTTGCCGTCATCCTCGACAATCTTGATCTCGCCGTCATAGCCGCACACCTGGCAGTAATCGCTCTTGGTGTTGAGCTCGGCATACATGATGTTGTCGTAGATGTACTGCATCACGCGAATGACAGCCTTAAGGTTGTCCTGCATGTTGGGAACCTCGACGAGGAGATGGCACCGCCCCGGCGAAAGCTGCTGGAACATGCCCTCAAACTTGAGCTTATCGAAAGCATCAATCTCCTCGGACACATGGACGTGGTAGCTGTTGGTAATGTAGCCCTTGTCCGTCACACCCGGAATAATGCCAAAACGGCGCTGCAGGCACTTGGCGAACTTGTAGGTCGTCGACTCAAGCGGGGTGCCGTACAGTGAGAAGTCGATATCGCTTTCGGCCTTCCACTCGGCGCATTTGTCGTTCATGTGCTGCATGACGGCCATGGCAAACGGCGTGCCTTCCTTCTCGGTGTGGCTGTGGCCCGTCATGTACTTGACGCACTCATACAGACCGGCATACCCCAGGCTGATGGTGGAATAGCCGCCCACGAGCAGTTTGTCGATCGTCTCGCCCTTCTTAAGGCGCGCCAGGGCGCCGTACTGCCACAGAATCGGTGCGGCATCCGAAAGCGTGCCCATCAGGCGCTCATGACGGCACAGCAGGGCACGATGGCACAGCTCAAGGCGCTCGTCGAAGATCTTCCAGAACTTGTCCATGTCCTGATGCGAGCTCAGTGCGACATCGGGCAGGTTGATGGTCACAACACCCTGGTTAAAGCGGCCATAGTACTTAGGTTTGGTCGGGTCATAGTTCAGCGCGTTGGCAACATTGTTAAAGCCGTTGCGAACGGTCGGGCGTCAGGAAGCTGCGGCAACCCATGCAGGTGTAGCAATCGCCATTGCCGGGCGGTCTCACCCTTAGACAGCTTGAGCTCACGCATCTTCTTCTCAGAGATGTAGTCGGGCACCATGCGCTTGGCGGTGCACTTGGCAGCCAGCTGGGTCAGGTAGAAGTACGGGGAATTCTCGTGAACGTTATCGTCCTCGAGCACGTAGATAAGCTTGGGGAATGCCGGGGTAATCCACACGCCAGCCTCGTTCTTACGCCCTCGTAGCGCTGGCGAAGCGTCTCCTCCACGATCATGGCAAGGTCGTGCTTCTCCTGAGGCGTACGGGCCTCGTTGAGATACATAAAGACCGTCACGAACGGCGCCTGGCCATTCGTGGTCATAAGGGTCACGACCTGATACTGAATCGTCTGGACGCCGCGACGGATCTCATCGCGCAGGCGATCCTCAACGACCTCGCGAACCTTCTCGGCAGATGCCGAAACACCGAGCTCCTCAAGCTCGCGAGCGACCTCGCCGCGAATCTTCTGACGGCTCACCTCGACAAACGGAGCCAGGTGGGTCAGCGAAATCGACTGGCCGCCATACTGGGAAGAGGCGACCTGGGCGATAATCTGCGTCGCGATATTGCAAGCAGTCGAGAAGCTGTGCGGCTTCTCGATCAGCGTGCCCGAGATAACGGTGCCGTTCTGGAGCATATCCTCCAGGTTCACCAGGTCACAGTTATGCATGTGCTGGGCAAAGTAGTCCGAATCGTGGAAGTGAATCAGGCCCTCGTTGTGGGCATCCACGATCTCCTGGGGCAGCAGCACGCGCTGCGTCAGGTCCTTGGAAATCTCGCCGGCCATGTAGTCGCGCTGAACGGAGTTGACGGTCGGGTTCTTGTTGGAGTTCTCCTGCTTGACCTCTTCGTTATTGCACTCAATCAGCGACAGGATCTTGTCATCGGTCGTGTTCTTTTGGCGCTTCAGGCTCTGAACATAGCGGTAGATGATGTAGTGGCGAGCGACCTCGTAGCAGTCGAGACGCATAATCTCGTCCTCGACCAGATCCTGGATCTCCTCGACCGATACGGTGTGGCCGGCCTTCTCACATGCCTCGGCGACGTTTTGCGCCGCATAGATCACCTGGCGGTCGGTAAGGCGAGAGCCTTCCTCGACCTCCAAGTTTGCGGCGCGGATCGCATTGACGATCTTATCGATGTCAAAGGTAACCTCGGTGCCGCTGCGCTTGATGATCTTCATCCTCTTGCCTCTTTCGCATCGTAGCCTCATTGCGCTTCAGGGCCAAACGATGCCCGGCAGGGTTTGCCCTTGATCGGCTGCGAGGATTGTCCGCATGAGGGCCTATGGTTATCGAGAACACAGATTGCGTGACGGCGCCGCAAGACAGGGGCAAAGCCA
>ENA-OQBU01000136-OQBU01000136.1-human-gut-metagenome-genome-assembly--contig:-NODE-136-length-20559-cov-3.046202_pt1 | contig 20559 bp, 29 predicted proteins | sample MGYA00242492_ERZ504566 | MGnify/ENA primary metagenome ERZ504566 (study PRJEB26092, sample SAMD00036261) | human gut metagenome | host: Homo sapiens | study: EMG produced TPA metagenomics assembly of...
CTGAAAACTGCAGCCTGGCTTGAAGAAAACAGAACATCTTGCGTGCGTTATGTACTGGTACAAAAAGTACAGCTACTTTAAAGAAGACATAGAAGCACTCGGCGAGCATTTCAAAGACTATCGCATGATTGAACGGGTTGAGATACTTCCCTATCACACTCTAGGTGTACATAAATATGAAGCCATGAAAATGGACTACCAGCTGAAAGAATGTACAACTCAACACGCAAGCGCAATTAGATGAAGCGAAAGAATTGTTTGAAAAGTACTTCAGGACGGTTTACATAAACTAAGTAATTAGTTTACAACAAATTACTCAATCTCAGTACTCCTTAAGAAGTACTGTAGTACTTCCAAGCAAGTACTGGAGTACTTCCGCGGCAGTACTACGATACTTTTTAGGAAGTACTGACCGACTCCAACTTAACCTGAATAATTCATAGTCTCCACAAAAAAGAGAACGCCCTTCTTGTATATTTGCAAGAAAAGCATTAACTTTAAGGTGTTAAAAATAAACTTAATACCGGCGTTCTCATGTGCAAAGATACAACAAATAACGGAGTCAGTCAAGAGAAAAATCTTTTTTCTTTTCAAGACGTGCTTCCTGACAGGAAAATTCAGGTCGATTTCAATGCCCCGGACATCTCGTCCAATGGAGGACTGGTGCTTGTCGGTCTAATGAAAGACAGCATAGCGCGAAAGATAGCGCGCCTAATTCCGGATTATCGAAATCAACTTTTCGTACAGCATTCCTACGAAGAGATGGTCTGCCAGCGTGTCGGACAGATAATGTGCGGCTACGAGGATGCCAACGACTGCGACCGCCTGCGCCACGACAGTGCCCTTAAGATGAGCGTGGGCCGCAAGGCATCGGATCCCGGCCTGTGCTCACAACCGACGATGACACGGCTTGAGAATCATATTGACAAAAGGACCTTATGGAAAATAGCAGAACTGTTTGTCAAGGACTACATCTCATCCTTCGACAAAGCTCCGCGTAAGATTATTCTTGACGTTGACGATACAAATGCCAACACATACGGGGCGCAGCAGCTGTCGCTGTTCAATGATTACTATGACGAATACTGCTACATGCCGATGGTTATTTTCGACGGTATGAACGGCAAGCTGATACTTCCTCTACTGAGACCGGGACGACGCAACAAGTCGCTGAACATCTTCGGTATACTGCGCAGAGTCATTGAATACATCCATAAGGAATGGCCTCACACAATAATAGAACTCCGCGGGGACAGTCATTTCTGCAGCCATGAGTTTATGGACTGGGTCAAGACACATCTTTATGTGAGATTTATCACAGGGCTGTCGGGCAATCCTGCGCTTATGAAGAAAATCGACAAGCAATTGCGCCGTGCCAAGGGGGATTTCGAACTTCACCATGAGGATGTACGCCGTTACTACAGCTTTGAGTACAAAGCCAAATCATGGAAATACAGACAGAGGGTGATTGCAAAAATCGAAGTCTCCGACAAGGGTGTAAACGTCCGCTTCATAGTCACAAGCAACCGTAACAACAAGCCCGAGACAGTATATCGACGTTACTGTAAGCGCGGCACAATGGAGCTATGGATAAAAGACCTGAAGTATTTTCGAGCCGACAGGATGTCGTGCAGTTCTTTCAGAGCCAATATGTTCCGGCTGTTTCTATATGGCGCGGCATATGTGACCGCATACCGTCTCAGGTCGAAGGCTTTCTCCAATACAGAGGTCGGCGCCTTCACGATGGACAGCTTCATGAAGCGGATTATGCTGAGTGCCGTCTTCATAGTCGAAAAAAAGACTTTTATAAGGTTCAGCTTTTCCCCACACCATCGACACCTTGAAGCTTTGTCGCAAGCCTTGACGAGACTCTCTGCCTGACAAGTGGAATAATCTGAAATCAACCTGAGTCCGATTCTGTAATCGGACTTATAAGTCATATCCGCTCCATAAAAATGGACGTGATAATCAGACCTGAGCATGCCGAAATCAAGGCTTCGGACAGGATTATAACTCTACATCAAGCGGTCATTCGATGATAGACATTAGTTGGAGGCTTCAGATTGTCCCCATATCTGTTTTGATAACCTGAAATGAATCCACTATGAATAATGTAGGCTAAATACTTTCTTCATAATTTCGCTATACTTTTTATGGTTAATAACTATGTTTTGTATTGCTCTCACAACACTTACAACTTGAAGTGTTATTTGGAAACCGATAGGCAAAAATGGCTCAACGATGTCAATTAACGAGAAAATCCTACGATAATCTATCAAGTGATAGAGCAAAAGACGTGCCAAGTTAAATATGGCACGTCTTTTGCCAGTTTTGTCAGTCCTTTTATGGGATATACAACAGCGCAAACTCCGCCTTTCTCCGTTTGAGCAGCATGGCGTGGCGTTTTCCTTTGTAGTTGCAGAAGGCTATATACTCACGGTAGATGTTCCTGTCACCAGCTTCCAGCTTCTTGATTAAGGTGCTTTTGGGGATTGTTTTGCTGCCTAACAGCTTCGCCGGTCCCACATTGTAAGCTAACGTGCCAAGCAAAATCGAATCAACCCCGAATTTACGGAACATGGCGACAAATTTGCGCAGGTCTTTCCGCAAAAGTTCATCCGCATCCCGTTTTGTCATGGTTCGTGCCGAATACTTCTCGTTTGGCAAAAGTTTGTGACCCCAACCGACGTATGGGTAGTGTTTTTCTGAGTGCCAGCCTTCAAAGTAGCGGCAGCATAAAAAAGCACGTTCCATAAGCGGCAGTCGGTAGATTGCCGCCTGCCCGTCCGTTCCCTCTTGGCGGCTGATCTGCGCGGACACAGAACAGACCGTCAGAAGTGAACAGAGCATTGTCATGAATACACGCATCATTTCAACAAGGGGCTGAAGTTGCCGATGGGAACGATGGTAAGATCGTCGTCCTTTACATTCCTGTTGTTGAAGTCAAATTCCAGTTCGTAGGAGTTGCTAAAGTTATCCTCCACCACCACGATGAAATTATGCGCCTCATCACCCGCCGCCGTGTAGTACAGGCGGAATTTTTCGTTCTCCAGCAGGTAGCGGTCGTTAGGCAGGAAGGTGATGCCGTTATCCATTTTGAGCGAGCCTTCCCCCTCGAACTGGAAATAGCGGATGGTATAGAGCGTACCCGAAAAGTCGCCCTCCTTTTTCAGTTCACAGCGGATTTCCACTGTCTGCCCCTTTACTACCTTGTTCGGCACGGGCATGACCTCCACCGTGAAGGGATAGGACTGCTGGATGTCCATGTCATCGTCACATGACACGAGGGTGAATGACATGGCGGCTATCAGGCATAACGCCACTGCCTTGAATATTGATGTTCTCTTGTTTCTGTTGTTCAGTATGTTCATTGTTCTTCGATTTTTAGATGGTTGTTTTTCTGTTTTTTCGTTGTCAGTTGCAGGTACTCGTTCAAGTCCTTGCAACCGTCATAGAGGGAGGAACGGTCGGTGACACGTTCCCCGTATCGCATGGTAAGTGCGGCAAGCGTCCGCCGTCCGGCTTCGTCACGGTCGAGGAAGCAGCCGATGCGCCCGTATCCGTCCAGCAATCCCGCCGCCTTCTCCACGTTGGCGACTGAGTTCAGCACAAGACAGTCAGCGTTACCGGTTACACCAAGCGTCACGGCAGAGAGAAAGTCCATGAAGCCCTCGAACACGAGGCACTCGTCAGCCGGGATGTCATTCGCCTTTACCAGTGATACAGACTTCGGAGGTATGCAACCCTTGAAATATCGGCTTCTGACTTCATAGCCACCTGCCATGTTCGGAAAGCCAACGGCAAAATACCGTTTCCCACGCACACCGTAGTTCAAGCGGCAGCAGTGACGGGATGCGATGGCGTAAGGGATGCCCCGTTCCTCTAAATACTCCGTCAGCAGTGAGCGGAGCAGCGGAGCGACCTCCACATCCTCAAAAACGGATTCGGTCGGCTTCGAGAGATAGACGGGCTTTTCCCATCCGGCAACCGTCATATTGGCGGCTTCCGCTATGAACTTCGCTTGCTTCATGAAGTCATCGCTTTGCAGAAACTCCCCGGCAAGCGTGAAGATGTCGCCGCCCTTGCCCAAACCGAAGTCGTACCAGAGCTGTTTCGCCACGTTCACACGGAAAGAGGATGTGCGCTCGCCCCTGTACGGGGCAAGATACCACAGCTCGTTACCGCTCCTTCTGACAGGCTCATGCCCCAGCCGTGCGAGAAAATCCGCAAGCGGCATCCTTCTGACAGCATCTATTTCCGTCCTTTCCATGCCCGTGTCAGTTGATGACGAACTTGATGCCCACCCCGAATTGGGTATGGAACTTCTTCGTGTCGCCACCCCACAGGCAACGCTCCCGGAGGTTGGCGAGCAGGGCGATACGGTCTGCCACGTAACACTCCACATCGAGCGTCAGCGCACCGCCGTAGATGAAGGCGTCCCGGTCGTGCAGTGTCGAACCGTCATGCAGCACTTTTTTCGCCCCAATTCACCGATTCATACCCGCGAGAGCCGAAGCCCCCGCATAGACGAACACGATTTTACGGGCATCGGAAAGTATCTTGAAATAGTAGCCGCCTTCCGCCGTGAACTGCGCCACAGGTATGGCGGTGTCCTTGTACGGGTTGTTTTTCAGGAGATACTCACCTCCGAACACCCATTTGTTCCCCTTCTTCGTGTAGGTGGAGAGAGCCGCCCCGAAACTGTACCCGCCGTCGTTGCCGCCGGGTTTGAAGCCGTCCGCCAGATTCGCCCTGACCTCGATGCCCTGCATCTTCGGCAGGCATCGCTGGGCGTGCGCCTGCCCCGTGAACAGGGCAAGCGACGCGATGATTATTGCGATGTACTTTCTCATGGTCAGCGCACTTGAAGTTCGTTGATGGTATTGGCGCGCACCAAGTCCTCGTTCTCGATCACGAAGGACTGGTGACGGCCGCCGTTCTTCTCGTTCAGCTCCACCACGAGGCACTTGCCGTCGGGTATGGTGAACTTCGCCATCGTGAAGACCGTGCGTTCGCTTTTTTTGCCCGGCACGAGCGTGGCGTAGTTCTGCGCGCGGAGCGGCAGGATGATACGCTCCTGCACGGCGGTACGCTTCGCCACCTTCTTGTCCACGATTTTCCATGTGATGTAGTCCACATCGAAAGGCACGTTGCTCTGGTTCTTGATTTCCGTGTGGAAATACAGAAGCCCGTTGTGCGTGTAGATGCCTTTCAGAAGGTACTGGATGCCGAAACGCTTGCAGCCGATATGCTTCACCTCACGTTTGTTCTGCTTGTGGATGGACTTCATGATAAGGCGCACCAGCATCGGACTTTCGCTGCCTAATTCTTTCAGGTAGATTTCCTGCGCGTTGTTCGGACGGTTCACCGCCTCGCCGTCATGGATGAAGTCGCACATCTCCACGTTGAGCAGCAGCGGTTCGGCGGCGTATTTCACGTTGAAGGTGTAGAAACTCCCGTCCTCCGTGATGACGGACATGTTGGTTTCGTTCGGGAAATTCCTCACGGTAGCCTTCACACGGATGACGTTCTCCGCTCCGTCGGCTTTGCCCGCAATCAGGTCGGGCGAGCCTAAATCGACATAGCGCACCTCCGCCGGGAAGATGACATGCACGGTCTTGTCGTAGGTCACTTCCAAGCCGTGCGGGGGAACCATGCGGTCAAAGCCCAGCTTTCTCGTCAGACCGTGATACAGGTCGCCGTCCGCCTCCTTCTGCGGATAGACCTCTTTTGTCAAGGTCAGTTCTTCACTTCCGTTGGTCGTTTCAACGGTTACGTTTTCCTGCGCGTTGGCAGTTGCGATGCCCATAGCGAGGGCAAACATCATGATTACTTTTCTCATTTTACTTTGAATTTAGTGGGTTGTTGTTATTGATTGGATTTCTTTATGATTATACATCAGTTCTTCTCCTGATAGAGCATGACCCTGTACCCGGCTTTCAGATGCACTTTGACGGTGCGCATCTTCTTGGCAATGTACTGGCTCGTGCCTTGTATCAGCCCCTTGCCCAAGTCGGAGGCGAGCTGCGCCCCGGCATTGGTGGAGATGTTGATGCTACTGCCGAGCGAACCGCCCATGTTGGCGGCAACCTCCCTGACGGGCGTTCATCTCCATCGAGTTGGGGATGAATATGCCGGGCTGCCCGTCCGTGTCATAGACCTCCAACTCCACCGGGATAACCGTACCGTCGTGTTCCAGCGAGGTGATTTCGATGCCGAGCCGTTCACCCTGAATCTTGCTGCGCCGACCACCACCGCATTACGGGGGATGATCCGGTCTGCTACCGCCATCGGCTCCAACAGCCGCAACCTGACCGCCTGCCCGTCCGTCACGCTCTGCGCCCCATAGACGCATGCCGGTATGGTGTTCCTGTCCGGTACGGTTGTAACGCCCACCGCCGTGTTGAAACTGCGGTTGCGTTCCTGCGAGAAGGAAGCGACAAATTCGGCATTGCTCATGGGCTGTCCGAGCGAGGACACCACCTGATGCGTCACTTGCCTGACGGGTTTTGCCGTGTTCTTTCCGGTTTTCTGCACGGGGGACGGCTCTGCGGTCTGTCCCGCTGCCGCCTGCGTGCCGTTCTGACCGCCCATGTACTTCGCCGCCAGTTCGTAGGATTTTTCCATGAGTGCCACCTGCTCGTCCATCGTGGAGCTTCTCTCTTTTCCGCTTTCCAGTTCGGATTCGAGGGTGGCGATGCGTTCCAGCAGCTCGTCCATCTCCGCATTGTCGTTCTTCGGCTGCTCGTAGAAGTTGCCGAGCGTGGCATTGAGGTCACGGTAGGCGGCTGCCGAGGACTGGATGGTCTTCGGTGCTGGCTTCACCGCCTCTTCCGTTCCGCCGGGATTGGCAAGGTCGAAGTCGCTGTCCCCATCCGCTTCCACCGTTTCGCGGTCGAACAGGTCGCCCAACTGCTGCATGGCGCGGCTGCGGTTCTCCTGCCGTTCCTCCATTGCCCCCTGCTCGTAGGCTTTCGCCTTGTCACCGATAATCCGGCGGTTCTCCTTGTCCGCATCGGGCATCTCGATGTTGTAGCCGCTTGTTCCCGGCTCCTGCTCCTTGCCGGAGGACGGGGCGAATATCAGCCACATAGCCCCGATGAATACCAGCACCATAGCGGGAAGCACTATCATTTCTGCGTTTCAGCCGTTGGGCTTCGGTCAGCGGCTTGCGCTCCTTTTTCGGCTTGTCGTTGCCGGGAGCCGCCTTGTTTTCGTTCTTGGGTTCATTCTTCGTCTGTTCCATATAAATAAGGTATTACATTGTGATTGTTATCCGGCTTCACGGACAGTTCCACCTGTCCGGCATGGTCTATCTCCATCCGGCTGCCGTCATTCCTGCCGATGTCATAGACGGCTTTACCGAAGGTGTAGAGGGCAAGTGCGGCGAATGCGATGAGCATCGCCAGCACGATGCGCCTGCGTGTCTTCGGCGGCAAGCGTCCAGATACCCTTTGAGCCGTTCCACCAGCATTTTCTTTGTCGTGGAGTTTCCAGTACGCACTCCACAGTGATTTCTTGATTTTTCTTCATGTCCGTTTACCTTTTTGATGGTTTGTAAATCTTTTGTTCTCGATGATGGTGAATCCCTCGATGGTGAACCCGTTGGGGTTGTCGTCCGAACGGGACGAGTTCAAGAGGCGGCACGTGGTCACGAGGCTGCGCTCTGTGACGTTGCTCTGCCGGATGATTTTCTGCGTGGCGTAGGTCACGGTGCGGTAGGGATAGCCGTTGAAGTCGCACACCACGCTGTCCACCTTCAGCACTTGGTTGATGTTACCGGCGATGATGCGGTTGTAGTACCCCTTCTCGGCGAAGTCCGAATAGTAGTTGTACACGCTCTTGTCTGCCAGCAGCAACGCACGCTTCACGTTGTGTTCTATCGCGCTCTTTTCGGGCGAGAGCGTGAAGAACAGCTCGTGGAAGCGGCGCACATGCTCCCTCGCTTCCGCCGGACGGTTCTGCGAGAGGTCCTGCGAGAGTGCCAGCATCAGCGACTTGCCGTTGTCCAGCACATAGATCTTCTCACGCTGCCGCTCCGCGAAGCGGTAGGAACTCCACACGCTCCATACCGTTATCACGGCGCACAGCGAGAGGAAGACGATACCGAACAGGCGTATCTGCCTGAACGATGATTCGATGTTTTTAAGTGATTTGAATTCCATTTTACTTTTCCGTTTATAATTGCACATTGATTATTTCAGCAGTTTCCCGGCACGTCCGACCATGTTGCCTGCGGCTGCACCCGCCACGCTGCCCGCCATGCTTCCGGCGCGTCCCGCCATCTGGTTCACGTTGCGCCCGTAGCCGCCCATGCCCCCGGCTTGGATGATCCAGCCCGCCACCGTCGGAATGGTGAAGTAGCCGATGATGCCGATTATCATGAACACGATATACACCCCGTCGCTGGAATCCAGCGAGAAGTTGGGGTCGGTCTGCATGCGCTCGATGTCGCTCTGGAGCATCAACACCTGAATCTTGGCGAGTATGGTGCTGAATATGTCCGACACGGGCAGCCACAGATAGACCTGAATGTAGCGGCATATCCACTGCGTGAGCGTGCTTTGGAAGCCGTCCCACACCGATATGGCGAAGGCTATCGGACCGAGTATCGCCAGCACCACGAGGAAGAAGGTGCGGATGGTGTCTATCACGAGGGCGGCGGCTTGGAACATCAGTTCCAGTATCTCGCGGAAGAAGTCGCGGATGCCCTTCTTCATCTTGTACATCCCCCGGTCGATATACATCCCCGCCATCGTCACCATGTCGGAGGGCGACCAGCCCAATTCCTCCAGTTGCTTGTCAAACTCCTCGTTGGACACGAGGTAGGCGGTTTCGGGGTTGCGCACCATCGCCTCGTATTCCAGCCTGTCCTTCTGCTCCCGGTACTTGTTCATGTCCAAAGTCTGCGTTTCGAGCAGTTTCGCCGTACCCTGCACGACGGGCGAGAGGACGCTGTTTATCGTGCCAAGCACCACCGTAGGGAAGAACATGATGCACAGACCGACGGCAAAGGGACGGAGCATCGGGAAGACGTCTATCGGTTCGGCTCTCGCCAACGACTGCCATACCCGGTAGGCGACATAGAAGAGCGCGCCCAGCCCGGCGATGCCTTTCGCCACGCCCGCCATGTCGGCGCACAGCGGCATCATCTGCTCGTAGAGCGAGCGGAGAATCTGGTGAAGGTTGTCGAACTCCATAGGCTACCAGTATCTTTCGTTCATGCTCCCGTACAGCCCCATGATGCGGTCAAGGTCGTTTTTCTTCTTCGCACGCAGGTAGCTCACGCTGATATTCTTGTTGGTGTAGTAGCTCACGAGGTTGCGGTAACGCTTCATCTTGGAGTGGCAGCGTTCCACCACGTCCATGCGCTCCTTGTCCGTCATGGAGAGCGTGGTGATGTTCACCACGTTCTTCAACTCCGTAAGCACGTCATTGGATTCCTCCAGCAGCTTCGTGTACCCGAAGGCGATGGCTCCGAGTTCCTCCACCGTGAAGTTGTCGTCGCGCAGCATCTTCTGGAAGCTGGTCACGTAGATGTCCGTGATGTCGCCTACCATCAGTATGGTCTGCTGCACCTTGCGGGCGTCCTTGACCAGATTGTTCACGGATTTGAGGGCGTCGTAATACTTCTTGCCCTGCTCGTAGATTTTCACCGTTTCCTGAAAGTTATTCACCATGTTCGTGGCGGTCTTCGAGGTGTGGATGATGTTCTTCGAGGCATTGATGATGCCCTGCGCCAGATTGCCCGGATCGCTCACGACCCATTGGGCGGAAGCCCTGCCCGCGAGAAGCAGGCACAGGCAGATGACGAATGTTATTCTTGTTCTCATGTTTCTTTGGATTTTAGCGGTTCTTATTTTCCTGCCGGAGTTTCCGGCTGCGGCTTCACACGCACGTAGTCCCCGTTCGGTGAGAAGGTCAGCACGTCGGTGGCTTCGTTATACGCCACGTCGATGCGGAAGCCGGTGTTCATGAACAGGTTGCCGTTCTCCTCCTGCAAGAGGTAGGTTTCCGGTTTCAGCCTGCGGCGGATGCCGCTCCGTTTGAATACCGTCACCTTGTAGGCTTCGCCCTCCTTGTAGATAAGCACGTCGGGCTTGCCCTCCACGCTTTCCCAATTCCCGCACAGCAGGTCGCGGCGGTTCTCCGCCACGTCGCAGGATTGCAGCACCATGACCGCCAATCCGATCAGACACTTGCTGACTTGCAGCATCTTCATTCTTGATATGCTCATACGCTTTTCTTTTTTCGTTGATAAATCTGTTTTACCGATTATTGATTACTTACTGCTTGTTTCTCCGTCTTTCGGCAAGCTGTCGGATGGCGGCTTCGATGTCGCCGCCCAATTGCTCCGCCAGACGGTACACCTCCACCTTTTCCGTTTCCTCGGTGGTGTACGCCAGATACTCTTCCGCGCTCACCTCGGTGGCATAGACCGCCGACTGCGTGCCGCCCAAGCCTATCCACACCTCCTTGTAGAGCCGTGAGGGGTTGTTCGCCATGTTGATGGAGAGTATCTGCGACTTCTCCTTCTCCGTCAGTCCGAGCAACGCCTGAATCTGGTCGAACTTGTTCATGTACTTGCGCTGGTCAAGCAGGATTTTACAGTCCGAGTTGTTGATGATGCTCTCCTTGACGACGGGCGAGGAAATGATGTCGTCCACCTCCTGCGTCACCACGATTGCCTCACCGAAGTATTTGCGCACCGTCTTGTACATATAGCGCAGGTAATCAGCCATGTTCGCCGACGAGAGAGCCTTCCAAGCCTCTTCCACGATAAGCTGCTTTCTCACACCTTTCAGACGCCGCATCTTGTTGATGAAGGCTTCCATGATGATGATGGTCACTACCGGGAACAGTTCGCGGTTGTCCTTGATGGAATCGATCTCGAAGACGATGAACCGTTTGCCCAGCAGGTCGATGTTCTCCGCCGAGTTGAGCAGGAAGTCGTAGCGTCCGCCCCGGTAATACTGCCGCATGGTGGTGAGCATGTTGTCGATGTTGAAGTCCTCCTTCTCCACCTTGATGTCGCGTTCCGCCAGTTCCCTGCGGTAGTCGTCGCGCATGTACTCGTAGAAGGTGTTGAACGAGGGGACATGCTCCGGTCAGCCCTGATGCGCTCGATGTAGGCACTCACGGCACTGCCCAATTCCCCGCTTTCGGTTTTCGTCACCTTGTCGTCCTCCGACTTCCAGAGCGTCAGCAGCAGCGTCTTTATGCTGTCCTTTTTCTCCACGTCGAACACGTAGTCGTCGGTATAGAACGGGTTGAAGCTGATGGGCTTCTCCTCCGTGTAGGTAAAATACACGCCGTCCGTGCCGCCCGTCTTGCGCCGTATCATCTCGCATAGCCCTTGATAGGAGTTTCCCGTGTCCACCAATACCACATGCGCGCCCTGCTCGTAGTATTGCCGCACGAGGTGGTTCATGAAGAACGACTTGCCACTGCCCGAAGGACCTAATACGAACTTGTTACGGTTCGTGGTGATGCCCCGCTTCATCGGCAGGTCACTGATGTCGAGGTGCAGCGGTTTTCCCGTGAGCCTGTCCACCATCTTGATGCCGAAGGGCGAGAGCGAGCTGCGGTAGTTGGTTTCCTCCGTGAAGAGGCACACCGCCTGTTCGATGAAGGTGTGGAAACTCTCTTCCGCCGGAAAGTCCGCCGCGTTGCCGGGCATAGCCGCCCAATAAAGTGTCGGGCAGTCGATGGTGTTGTGGCGCGGCACGCACTCCATGCTTGCCAGCTGGCTGCCCACGTCGTTCTTTATGTGCTTCAGCTCTTCCGCGTCGTCGCTCCACGCCATGACGTTGAAGTGCGCCCGCACCGAGGTCAGCCCGTAGGAGTGCGCCTCGTTCAGGTAGCGGTCTATCCACTCGCGGTTGATGCTGTTGCTCCGGCTGTATCGGGATAACGACTGCATATTCCTTGCGGACTTCTCGAATTTTTGAAGGTTCTCCTCGCTGTTGTCGATAATCACGTACTGGTTGTAAATGTGGTTGCAGGAGAGCAGCAGCCCCACCGGGGAGGCGAAGGAGAGGCGGCAGTCCGAGCGGTCGGTGGAGAGTTTCTCATACCGTGTGTCGGTAGCCACCGTGCCGGGAAGGTCTTCCGCGTCGGACAGGGTGTGCAGGCACAGGCGATTGTCGCCGATGCGCATCTCCCGTGCCGAGAGGTCTATGTCCTGTAACGTGGCGTCGCTTCGGGCATGAGCGAGAAGTAACGCTCTATCAGTCCGGCTTTGCCGTCTGTCCCCACGATCTCGTCGGTGGAGAGGCGGCGCAGCCTGACAAAGCCGCTGTCGTTGATGATGCGCTCGAACTGTTCCGCAGCCTCCATGAACTTCGCGGCTGTTTCCTTGTCCAGTTCCTTCGGGATGATATGCCCCCGGCACAGCGTGCTGAAATTGCTCTGCATCCGGTTACGCTCCTTCGTCGTCTTGGTCAGGTAGAGGTAGCACGTGTGCTCCAGGTACGGTCGCTCGTTGAAGTGCCGCTCGAAAGAGCGGCTCAAAAAACTCATGTCGTCCTTGTGAAGTTCCGGCGTGTACTTCTCCTTGATGAACCAGTCCTGCTTGTGGACGACGGAGAAGTCCGGCAGCACCTTGATCGCCTTGCACCAGCAACTGTGTATCGCCTCGTACTCCGCACCCGTCACGGTGTAAAGTTCCGGTAGTTCCACCTCGAAAGCCACCGTGATGTCGGCGTCCTTTGAGATGATGCAGCCATGCTCCACCGCTAAAAGTGGGAACCTGTTTTCCAGTGTTGTCATTTTCGATGTATTCCTCATTGTCTTTCTTCCTTTCGTTGTCGTTTGAACAGACGGGTTATCCGCCGCCGGTTGATAAGGTATCGGGGATGGCTCCGTGCCGCTCCTAATTTCATCAGCCCGTGTTCACCGTACCGGGCGTTCAGCGCGAAGGTCTGCCATACAAGGAGGGAGGACGATGCCGCGCCGAAGCCGATACATATCCACTGGTCGATACCGACCATGTAGAGGATGACGAACAGGACGAAGAGAGCCAGCAGACCTCCGCAGAAGATGAAGAGGTACTGTGCCTTCAAGCCCTTGAACTCTACCGGACGGCCGATACCCTTGTTGATTGGGTATTCAGCCATACATTATTTATTAAAGGAAGAATGAGCGCAGGATGGTGGCGGCAACAATCAGGAAGATGCACGCGCCGAACCACGAGGCGGCTGTCTTGCTGGTGTCGGGGTCGCCCGATGAAAACTTGCCGTACACTTTTACGCCCCCCGATAAGCCCGACGACTGCACCGATGGCGTATATCAGTTTAGTTCCGGGGTCGAAATAAGAACTCACCATAGAGGTGGCTTCGTTGATGCCCGCGATGCCGTTTCCCTGCGCGAAAGCGGAGGCGGTTGCGGCGATGACAAGTGCCGCGGAGAGGATTGCTTTTCTGTTTTTCAAGATGTTCTTGTTCATAAACTGTTCTTGTTTTTTGCCGTCAAAAGGGTGGATGGTCCTTTGTCGGGCGGTTGATACTTTGTTTCTTTACTTTGGTTTTAGTGGATGCCCGTTTGTTTCCACGGACGTGGGCGTGTCCGTTGCGGATGGGGATGCGCCTTGCGTTTCCTCGCCGCGTGGGTTGATGTCATTCTTTCATGTTCATTTCTTTTATTGTTGTCATACATAGTTGCGAATGTCGAACTCCTCGATGTTGTCCGGCACGACGAACTCCTTTTCAGATTTCTTCAGCCGAATCTCGATAAGCCCCTTGATGCGGATGCCTATCTCCGAAGAGCCTTCCATCATTTTCTCGTACAACTCCGTGCCCTCCATGTCGGTGAACACCTTAGCCGCCTTTTCACGTTCCGCCTGTGTCGCGTCCGGGTTTTTGGCGGTCTTGCAGGCGTCGTCAATCTCGTCAAAGCTGCTGCCCGAAGCCCGTGGCGTGTCCGAGGCGTCCTCTTCCGGTTCGTCGTCCCCGTATCCCAGTTCCTCCGGCGGTATGCTCGTGAAGGTCTCATCGAGTTTTTCCTCCGGGACTTGTGCCGGGCGGGATGCGTTTCCCGTTTTTCCGTCGTCAAAAGTAGCCTCTTCCTCCGACAGCTCAATGCCTTTTTCAATAGTGGCGGCTTCTTGCGTCGGTATGGCAGCGGTTGTCCGGGTGGATGCCATCCTGAAACGGCTCTTGCCGATGATGTCCGCCTTTTCCGCAGGGACTTCCTCGTGTGCCGCTATGCGTTTAGCCTCATTCCCGTCCAGTGACCGCCATAATCCGACAATGCCCTTGAAGAAGCGGACAATCCGCGTGTCCATGATGCGCTCGTAAAGGAGCAGGAACAGGAACCAGAGGTTGCAGCCGACCGATACCGCCAGCAGAATGTCTGTCATGCTGATTGTGTAATTCATATCCTTCCGTTTTTGGTTAGAATACTGAATTGTAATTTCGGGCATAAAGGCTCTTTATCGCATCTTCGCACTGGTTGAAGTGGGTGCGTCAGCACATGGTCGATGTAAGCGGACAGCGTAAGCCGGTCATGCCCGATTACACGGGTGATACGCATGATACGCTCGTGGTACTCCGGGCGCACATACGCCATCTTCCCCTCACGTGCCTTTACTTCCGGGTCGCGGATGAACAGGCGTTCATAGTCCTTCTCACTGCATTTGCCGCTTACCGGGACAGGCGACAGTATTTCCACACTCGCCTGCACTTGGGTAAACATACCTCCGCAGTCTTGCTGTGGTCTTTTTTCATTCGGTGTCATTTCTTTTTCCATTTTCAAATCAGATCTTCACGTTGTTTCTTGTACAGTTCGTTGATTCTCTCCTTGTGCTGTTCCAGATGCTGGCGCAGCACGGTATCCACATATCCGCCTACTGAGATTTCCCCTCCGGCGATGTCGTTCACGATTCTGAGGATCTTGCCGTGGACGTCACGGCTGATATAGACACATTGGCGGGTCTTTATCTCGTTGCGGCGCAGGAATAGCTCGTTGTAGTCCTCGTCCTGCCTTTTCCGGCGTCCACTTTCCCTCTGCGCTTTTCCCGTGTTACGGGTTGCACAGGAGATGGTTCCGGTGCGGCGGTGTCCTCTTCGGTCGGTGCAGCTGCGGGTACTTCCTGTGCGGGGCGCAGTGTCCCGTCCTGTGTGCGCCGCCCGATGGAGGCTAACAGCAGTTCCTCGTCGATGCCTTCCGTGTTCACTTTCCTGCTGCCCATGCTCACTGCGGTCTGATGATGTCGCTTATCTCTTCGGAAAACTCCCGGATGCCACTCCCTTTCAGCAGTGCCGTGTCCATCGGGAAGATGGTGGAGCGGAAAACGCTCTTGCGCTCTTCCGAAAGGTCACGGCGGAACTTCTTGCTGTCGGGCAAGCGGGTGGAAAGTACCGGAAAGCCCATTTCGGCTATCACTTCCTCGTAGATGCCGTACAAGTCGTTCCTCTCCCTGCCGTCCACCATCGTCCAGAACAGATGCAGCCCCTTTGTTTTCGCCTGTCCGGTAGTCATCAGCCTGTCGCGGAACATCGTGACGAATTTCAGGGTACTCTCCACGACAAAGCGGTCGGCACTCAGCGGAGTGAAAATGTAGTCCATCTGCGAGAGCGTCTTTATCACGCCGTTGCTTCGGAGTGTGCCGGGCATGTCGAAAGAACACCACGTCGGGTTTCACGTCCTCAGTGGCAATCATCCTCTCGGCATCGTCGAGGGCGTTCACCGCATTGCTTTTGACGATGGTGTAGGCGTTCTTTTTGATCCGGCGGAAATGGTCGCAAGCGAGAGCCTTGAAGTAGGTGCTGCTGTCGATAAGCCCCATTTCGTGTTCGCGCAGCCCGTGGATGCTGTGCTGCGGGTCGTCGCAGTCCACGACGGCGACATTGTAGCCTTTCACGTTGTGCAGGTAGCTGGCGGCAAGTGCCGTGACAGTGGATTTGCCGATGCCACCTTTCTGTGTTGCGAATGCAACGAAGATTTCCTTACTCATAGTTCCATTTATTTTAATTGTTGATGATTTGTTTTTCTGTTTCCATACGGATTTGGCTGTCGCACCATCCGCTTCCGTGACTACACACGCAGGCGGGTCGTCGCGTATCCGGTTCTGTGGTGAAGCGGTGCGTCGGACAAATGGTGATTGACGACATTGCGTCATGAAGTCATTGAATCCATACGTCACCGAATTGTCGGAGAACCGGGTTTCCGACAGTTCGGGTATCCGTTTCGGCAAGTATCCGAAGAAGCGGATTTCCGGGTATTTGAATGTTCCGTTTATCATATCTTCAAATCGTTCGTTTCTTGAATCATGCTGCAAATAAACAAGTATATTTTGGAACCTGTATCACTTCTCCGGCAAGTGGCGGCACGTTGCGCCGGTTGGCAGTCATTGACCGGGTCAAGCATCTGTCCGATACCGCTTTAAGGGCGTAACTTTGCACCCGGACAGCAGGGTTCGCCGATGACGCGCGGCCCGGAGTCCTGAAAGGTATTTTCCCAATCCGTCCCCTGACGGATTTTTATGTTCACCTGAACATAGCAAGATGTCTTTTCAGCCGCTCAAAATATTTTGAGCAGCCACGAAAAGCACTTGCCCTTGCAGGGGGCGGGCTTTCCCTCCGAAGTCGGGAAGCCTTTCAGAACTGCGGTGCTGTAATCCGAAGCGGCGGCTTATGCCGTCAATCCGCTAAATCCAAAGTAATATGAAAGAGAAAAGGAAAAGCAAATCAGGGAGAAATCCCAAACTTGATCCGGCGGTGTACCGGTACACCGTCCGTTTCAACGAGGAGGAACACAACCGTTTCCTCGCCATGTTCGGAAAATCGGGTGTCTATGCACGGTCTGTTTTCCTCAAAGCGCACTTCTTCGGGCAACCGTTCAAGGTGCTGAAGGTGGACAAGACGTTGGTGGACTATTACACCAAACTGTCGGATTTTCATGCACAATTCCGTGCCGTGGGTACGAATTACAACCAAGTCGTGAAGGAACTGAGGCTGCATTTTTCAGAGAAAAAGGCGATGGCGTTGCTCTACAAATTAGAGCAACACACCGTCGAACTCGTGAAACTGAGCCGCCGGATTGTGGAACTTTCAAGGGAAATGGAGGCAAAATGGTCGCAAAAATCAGTGTAGGAAGTTCGTTGTACGGCGCGATTGCCTACAACGGGGAGAAGATTAACGAGGCGCAGGGGCGGCTTCTCACCACCAACCGCATCTACAATGACGGTTCGGGAACGGTGGACATAGGCAAGGCGATGGAGGGTTTTCTCACCTTCCTGCCACCGCAGATGAAGATCGAGAAGCCGGTGGTGCATATCTCTCTCAACCCGCACCCGGAGGATGTGCTGACCGATATTGAGTTGCAGAATATCGCCCGCGAGTATCTGGAAAAACTCGGTTTCGGAAACCAGCCTTATCTTGTATTCAAGCACGAGGACATCGACCGCCACCACCTGCACATCGTGACGGTCAACGTGGACGAGAACGGGAAAAGGCTCAACCGGGATTTTCTCTACCGCCGCAGCGACCGTATCCGCAGGGAACTGGAACAGAAGTACGGATTGCATCCGGCAGAACGTAAAAATCAGAGATTGGATAATCCGTTGCGCAAGGTGGCCGCATCGGCAGGTGATGTGAAGAAGCAGGTAGGCAACACCGTGAAGGCTCTGAATGGGCAGTACCGTTTCCAGACGATGGGCGAATACCGTGCGCTCCTTTCCTTATATAATATGACGGTGGAGGAAGCGAGGGGCAACGTGCGCGGACGGGAGTATCACGGGCTGGTCTATTCCGTCACGGACGACAAGGGTAACAAGGTGGGCAACCCGTTCAAATCCTCGCTTTTCGGGAAGTCCGCAGGCTATGAAGCCGTACAGAAGAAGTTTGTCCGTTCCAAATCGGAAATCAAGGATAGGAAACTGGCAGACATGACGAAACGCACCGTCCTTTCCGTGCTGCAAGGCACTTATGACAAGGACAAATTTGTATCCCAACTCAAAGAGAAGGGCATCGACACCGTACTGCGCTACACAGAGGAAGGGCGCATCTATGGGGCTACCTTCATCGACCACCGCACGGGATGCGTGCTGAACGGTTCGCGCATGGGTAAGGAGCTTTCGGCGAATGCCTTGCAGGAACACTTCACCCTGCCATACGCCGGACAACCGCCGATACCGCTATCCATCCCTGTGGATGCTGCGGACAAGCACACGGGCAGACCGCCTACGACAGTGAAGATATATCGGGCGGTATGGGCTTGCTCACTCCCGAGGTCCGGCGGTAGATGCCGAGGAAGAGGCTTTCATCCCGGGCGATGAAGCGACAAAAGAAGAAAAAACGCAAGGGCTTGGGTATGTAATCAGAGTATCAACAATTAAAAAATCAATGTATGTCACAACAAGAAGACGATTTGAGGGCATTGGCGAAAATCATGGATTTTCTGCGTGCCGTGAGTATCATTTTAGTGGTCATGAACGTGTACTGGTTCTGCTACGAAGCCATCCGGCTGTGGGGCGTGAACATCGGCGTGGTGGACAAAATCCTTCTGAACTTCGACCGCACGGCGGGGCTGTTCCATTCCATTCTCTACACGAAGCTGTTTTCCGTCCTTTTGCTTGCCTTGTCCTGTCTGGGTACGAAGGGTGTCAAGGGTGAGAAAATCACTTGGGGGAGAATCTGGACAGCATTTGCCGTCGGGTTCGTGCTGTTTTCCTGACTGGTGGTTGCTGCCCCTGCCGCTGCCGCTTGAAGCGGTGACGGGACTGTATGTCCTTACCATTGGAACGGGCTATGTCTGCCTGTTGATGGGTGGTCTGTGGATGAGCCGCCTGTTGAAACACAATTTGATGGAGGATGTTTTCAACAACGAGAACGAGAGTTTCATGCAGGAAACGAGGCTTATCGAAAGCGAGTATTCGGTCAATCTGCCGACACGTTTCTATTACAGGAAACGCTGGAACAACGGTTGGATCAATGTAGTTAATCCCTTCCGTGCGTCCATCGTGTTGGGTACGCCGGGCAGCGGCAAGTCCTATGCCGTGGTAACAATTTTTATCAAGCAACAGATTGAAAAAGGGCTTTAGTCAAATACATCTACGATTTCAAGTATCCCCGACCTATCTACTATTGCCTACAACCCATTTGCTGAACCACCCGGACGGCTACAAAGGTAAAAGCCGAAGTTCTATGTGATCAACTTCGACGACCCGCGACGCTCTCATCGGTGCAATCCCATTCACCCGGATTTTATGGAAGATATTACGGATGCCTATGAGAGTGCCTACACAATAACGCTCAACCTCAATAAAACGTGGGTGCAAAAGCAGGGCGACTTCTTCGTGGAGTCACCTATCATTCTGTTTGCCAGTATTATCTGGTATCTCAAAATCTATCAGAACGGGAAGTTTTGCACGTTTCCCCATGCTATCGAGTTTCTGAACCGCCGTTACGAGGATATATTTCCGATACTGACCTCTTATCCGGAGCTGGAGAACTACCTTTCGCCGTTCATGGATGCGTGGCTTGGAGGGGCTGCGGAGCAGCTCATGGGTCAGATAGCGTCGGCAAAAATCCCGCTTTCGAGGATGATTTCACCGCAGCTCTACTGGGTGATGTCAGACAGCGAGTTTACGCTGGACATCAACAATCCCGAAGAGCCGAAAATCCTCTGCGTGGGTAACAATCCCGACCGTCAGAATATCTACGGTGCGGCACTCGGTCTGTATAATTCCCGTATCGTGAAGCTCATCAACAAGAAGGGGATGCTGAAGTCATCGGTCATCATCGACGAGTTGCCCACAATATACTTCAAAGGGTTGGACAATCTTATAGCTACCGCCCGAAGCAACAAGGTTGCCGTGTGTCTGGGCTTTCAGGATTTCAGCCAGTTAGTGCGTGACTACGGGGACAAAGAGGCGAAAGTGGTGATGAACACTGTCGGCAATATTTTCTCCGGTCAGGTGGTGGGGGAAACAGCCAAGACGCTCTCCGAGCGGTTCGGTAAGGTGTTGCAGAAACGGCAGTCCATCTCCATCAACCGGCAGGATGTTTCCACCTCCATCAACACGCAGATGGACGCGCTCATTCCACCGAGTAAGATTTCCGGGCTTACGCAGGGAATGTTTGTCGGTTCTGTATCCGACAACTTCAACGAGCGTATCGAGCAGAAGATTTTTCATTGCGAGATTGTGGTGGATGCCGAAAAGGTGAAACGGGAAGAAAGTGCCTACAAGAAAATTCCCGTCATTACAAACTTCACGGACGAGGACGGCAACGACCGCATGAAGGAAACGGTGCAGGCGAACTACCGGCGCATCAAGGAAGAGGTGAAGCAGATTGTGCAGGAGGAACTGGAGCGTATCAAAAACGATCCGGTGCTGTGTAAACTGCTACCAGATAATGAGACTGTCTAACAAGTCCCCAAAATTGAAAATTATCCCTATCGAAGTTTGAAGTGACCCCCAAAGTGGATACAATTTTTTGGGGCGGACTTCAGTTCTGACGGGGTAAAATCTAAAATTCGGACTTGTTAAGACAAATACTTACGCGGTTTCAACCTCAGGTACTGAATCTATCGAATTGACAAATTTAACCAATTGCG
>ENA-OQBU01000137-OQBU01000137.1-human-gut-metagenome-genome-assembly--contig:-NODE-137-length-20546-cov-5.450904_pt1 | contig 20546 bp, 18 predicted proteins | sample MGYA00242492_ERZ504566 | MGnify/ENA primary metagenome ERZ504566 (study PRJEB26092, sample SAMD00036261) | human gut metagenome | host: Homo sapiens | study: EMG produced TPA metagenomics assembly of...
CGATACTGGCGGTTTTCCAGTATCGACGGCAATGGGACCTAATGAAATCATCCTCAGCCGAACCATGGTTAGCACACTCTAGCGTTGCTTGAAGAAACGGAACAACTGCGTTTCACGTATCGTCATACCGACGAGCACGCTTGATACCATCACTCCAGCGAATATCGCACATGGCGCGCGCATCGCACCCAACCATACGGTCATTGAATCGGCGATGCTCATGCGAACGCAATACGCGCCCAACAGCGCGGCCGAAGAGGCACACGCCAAACCGCTCCAAATCAACGTTTCCACAGCGATTTCCAGCAATTGCGCACCTTTGGACTGCCCTGAATGCAATGCGCCAGCATATTCCAATCTACGACGACGCACGCCGAACGCGCCGAGCACCAGCCCCACAACCAATCCCAGCCACGGCATCCAACGAGTCATACGCTGCCCGTACGAAGCCTGCGCATCGTAATGCGAATCGAAACTCTTATTCACCTGCGTCACGCCAGCATTGGATGACGAACCCGACGCAACCAGCGTGGAAAACAACACATCCTCCGTCTGCCCGCTTTGCGGCCACTGTCTGACCCAACATTCGTCGAACGTGCCATTCGACGCGGATACAGGCACAAGGAGAGCGTAAGCGAATCGCGTGTCACGACCATCGTTCGGCCAATCAAACACGCCTGCGACGCTCATCGTTCCCTGTTCGGTCTGCATTACACTGCCTTTGGTGAGACCAAAATCCTTGGCCACGTCGGTAGATACCCACACGCCGGACACATCGGTTTTCGTGGTCCTGGCGATCATCCTGATCATGCCTGGCGTCACTTCATACGACGATATATCCTTGCCGGGCGTGGCAAGCGGCACAATCTGTTGACCGGCACGCATCGCACCGGCCAAGGTGCCCATCACACCGCCGCCAGCGTCGGCGAGCCTGTCACATGCGGCTCCGTCCACCGTTCCCCCAACGATGGCGCCAACGTCGGCATAGGCGTTGATGCGTTGTAGCACCTCGGTTTCGAGCCCCACCACATTGGCGGCCTCATATCCGCCGAGCAATGTAGACGCGAACAATACCGCTGCAAACATAAGCAGCGCATGACTCACTCCCGCGCCAATATTGCGCAACGCTTCGGAAAGCACCGATCGTAATCGCATAATCGCCTACTCGCAGGTGAGATTGTTAAGTCCGCTGCCGATTTCCACATTGGAGATCGAAGCGATGTCTCCGCTGTCGGCTTGCACGAGGCTCACGCCAAGTTCGCCTCCCACGATCGACACTTTCACGGGAGTGTTGCCATGATTGTTGGATGTGGGCACGATGCAGCCGGTTGAACCGTTGATGCCGAATACCGCACCGGCTGGAACGCGCAGCACTCGCATCCGTTCGCTCAAGGCCAGAGTGGCGTCCAATCCCGCTTTTTTGGATTCCACGTCCACGGATTGGTAGCTGTCGTTCGCTTCGACTTGTTGCAGGAACCCGGCATCCGTGATTTCAGTAGTATTGGCTGGCAATGTTCCCGTAATGCCGAATATCGTCAACGTGCGGTCCTGCGCGGATGCGGTGCCGTTTTTGATGGTGAGTTTCGTCAATGATCCGGGGATTTTGCCGATTGCGGTGCCGCCCGTCACCATGGATCCGGCGGTTGCGCTCCACTCGTCAACGGCGACTTCGTGTTCGGGAATCCACAATGTGTCGGCCAATGACAACGATCCATCCGACGTATTGCCGTTGTCGGCCATCAACTGCTTCCACCCGTCCGATGTGGCCCGCCAATAGGTATCCGATCCGGGAACGCTGTTGTAGCCAAGTAAGCTGAGTTCATTATTCAGGGCGAGCACATCGCCGCCGATGTCTCCGGTCTTCAAATCGCGATACAAGGGGGTTGCGGTGTTCAACGCCACTACCGTGCGATCGTTCACCTGATAGGCACCTTTGCCTGAGGTCAGGCCGTCGCCGGACCAGTCCGCGGTGACCAGGCCACTCGCATTGCCGAAAAGATCACGGTCACTGGAAATGGTGGGCACCACAGTAACCTGCTGCATGCCCGCGTATTCCTGTACGCTGGCGGGAGCCACAGCCTTTTCCCCCGCCGAACTGAGCAATGTCGGAGTGCGGTCAGGCAGCCACAATGCGCAGGATCCGACCGCAATACAAGCTGCCGTGACAGCCGCCAGCAGAGTCCAAGTCACAGCAGTGCACTTCGAACGCTTACCGCCCGTCCTTTGTTTCATTCCGAATCGTCGCGTCATACTCACATATACCCCTTCAATCACGACCAACAAGCACCATCAGCGAATACATCACCATGATTCCCCTGGAATCACTTACCTTCTCACCACAACTGTTCCGTATCGTCGGTCGCATATCCCACGTTGTAGCCGTTCGACACAAGGCAACTGCGCACTTGCAAGTTCTGCATGTCAAACGAAGTATTGCCATCCGTTCCGGAAAACTCCTTGTTGAACCGGCTTACGGTATAGTCCTTCGGCACGAGCGAGTCTCTATGCAAACAATCGACCACGGCCTGCGCTTGATCGGCATACAGATTCGGATTGCCTACGATAATACCGTACACATCTTGCACATCTGCAACATACTCATCGCCGCATTCCGTGGAATCATCGGAATATCGGGATTCCTGAATGGTCGTCCCCTGTTTGTGTCCAGCTTCGGCATAGAGTCCGCTCGGATATTTGATGAGTTTGATTTCCTTATATCCTTTGTCGATCAGGCACTGCCGGTAATCGGACCAGGCTTTCTCATAATCCGACGTCGAAATCTCACCCGTACTTTTGGCTTTGTCCAATATCGTTTTCTGCGATTCAGCGATATTACCTTGCGATTCCCGCTGTTCGATCCATTCACTCAACGACGCCGCCAATTTCTGTCCGCCCGCCGACCCATTTTCGGATGATGAGTCCGATGTGACAGAATCAGAAGACGCGCCTGTGGCATCCCCCATTAATTGAACATCCCGCCAAAAAGCATTGACAATGCGACGGCAAGAACGCAAGTCTTGCAAAATGACATCCAAGAAGTCACCATCTTCACCCCCCGTACTAATGTGTAACAACGAGTGTAGCACCGCATGATAATGTGCATAGCAGGCGGCATTTCCGAAAAACTTACTTGCATATACGCAAATGAGGTAGGGTGGGTGTTGCACGGGGGGCGATTGGCGGACTATAAATGATTGGCAAGGGTGCGTCGGTAAGGTGATTGCCTCGTGAAAGGTTGGCTATGCGCGTTGCGGTTGAGGGGTTGGCTCATCGATTTGAGGGAACCGATCTGCTGTTCGAGAATTTGAGTTTCGTGGCCGAACCTGGTGTAACCATTGCGATATGCGGTCCGTCGGGATGCGGCAAGTCAACATTGCTGTCGATTCTTGCAGGATGGGAGCAGCCTTACGCTGGCACGGTGACGCGAGAAGGTGTGGATCGTGTTGGATGGGTGTTTCAGAATCCGTATGGTGTTGCGGAACGCACGGCGCTCGACCATGTGGTGTTTCCACTGCTCGCCAAGGGAATGAGCCGCCGCGAAGCGGAACCAAAGGCTTTGGAAGCGATGGAACTGTTCGATCTGGCGTATGCGGCGGACAGGCGTTTCTGCGATTTGTCTGGAGGCGAGGCGCAGCGTCTTATGCTCGCGCGTGCGGTATGTTCCAGGCCGAACATGCTGCTGGTTGATGAGCCGACCGCCCAGTTGGATACGCGTACATCACATTCCGTAAGCCATGTGCTCGGCAATCTGGCCGGTCAAGGCATGATCGTGCTGGTGGCAACCCATGATCCGGACACGCGGGACGCCTGCGATCGCGTAATCGATCTAGCCGACTACGCTCCGCAAGTCGGCGGATCTACTGCCCAGTCCGCCAACATCGCAGTCCACTAATCGCTTTCCGCAATCTCAACGAATTACAGATAAAACTTCTATAACTTTGCCGCTTTCAGAAACCGCTCGTTCAAACCCGACCAAATGCCATCAGGCTTGCTGTTTGGTGTAGAAATCGCGTTCTCGAGCTACGAACGGGCGCAGCAGTGTTGTGGTGCCAACCGCACACAGCAGGAAGATCGCGCCCACAGGGCCAAGCCACATCAGTCCCAAATGGGCGTTGACCAGTCCACCAACCGCGGAGCCGACCGCGATGCCGATGTTGAACGACATGGAATTGAGCGATGCGGCCAGATTCAGCGATCCCGGATGCGACTGAGAGGCAACATCCATATATAGCACCTGCGAGGCGGAATTCTGCAGATACATGAACATGCCAAGCACCACCAGCAGCAACGCACCATACACCGGCACCCAATGCGTTACGATCAGCGATGCCATGAGCACGGCGTGCGCGCAGTAGATCGGACGAATATGCGTCAGTGGTTCCACTCCCCTGCCACGGTCGGCAAGCTTGCCGCCATACAGGTTGCTCCACAGGCAGGCCGCGCCGAAAATCACCAGGCCGACGCTTAAATACTGTTCGGGAACATGCACTTCGTCTCGCATGATCGGCGTCAGATACGTATAGAACACGTAAGTTGCCGCCGCGCCAAACACCACGGCAAGCACGCCCAACTGAATACGACGGTCGAAAAACAGGCGGAACTGCGGCAGAAAACCAATCTTCACAATACGGCTGTTGCGCGGCAACACCATCACCATGAGCACAATAAGCACCACTGTGAGCACGTTCACCAAATGGAACGCCCAACGCCAGCCGAACGTGTTCGCAACCCACGTGCCAACCGGCACACCCACCACGGATGCGATGGAGAAGCCGGAAAACACCCATGCGATGAACTTCGTGCGGTACTGTTCAGTTGTTACATCGGGCGCGTACGTCATGGCAATGGCCACCAGCGTGCCGGACACCAGCGCGATGAGAATTCGCGCCACCACGAGCACGCCATAATTCGACGCGAACGCGCACAGCACGTTGCCGATAAGGAACACCCCAACCAGCGTCAGATGCGTGGCAAAACGCGGAAAACGAGCCGACAGCGCCGATCCGAGCGGCGTGACCGGCGCATACACGAACGCGAACAGCGACACAAGATTGCCGACCGTCACCTCCGACACCTTCAAGCCAGCCGCGATATCCGGCAGAATGCCAACGACAATGAACTCGCTCATGCCCAGCATGAAACTCAGCGAGATCAGCACAATCACAGGCAGATTGAAAAACCGTTCCTTCGCCACATCACTCTTCGCCATACACTTCTCCTCCATAGCCCCTCGAACTCCCCACGCCTCGCCAAACTCGCATTGTCATTAAAGCTTCTCACGTCAATCGATTGACGAATCAATCGTCAAACAAAACGATAAGCCAAACGCGATACAATGACGCGCGATGACACGCAAAACAACCACCACAGCAAAAAACAACCGCAAACCCAAGAAAAAACAAGCAGCCAAGCCTCACCAAACTCCGTAACGCCTGGAAAAAGCAAACACCCCAAAACGCATCCTCATAGTCGGCGAAACACTGATAGCCAGTATCGTCGCGCTCGCGTTGATCGTTGGATTGGTGCGATTCGTCGGTTGGCGTGTGCAAGTGGATGAAGCGGTCGCATCGCAGGAACAATTGCAGACGCAATACGATTTCAATCCGGGCAACATCATTTCAGATGGTCTGTTCTTCAACGGGAACGCGTTGAGCGAGCAGCAGGTGAACGCCATCATCGAAAAACAGGGTGCCGCATGCAGCGGCGAGAAATGCTTGAAATCCATGACGTTTAGCACCGAATCGCAACCCGCCAACGAATACTGCGAAGCATATGAGGGAGAGCCGAACGAAAGCGCCGCGGCGATCATCTACAAGTCGGGAAAGGCGTGCGACATCAGTCAAAAAGTGCTGCTCACCGTGCTGCAAAAGGAGCAGCATCTGCTTACCGCCACCGATCCAAGCGACTTCCAATTCAAGTCGGCCATGGGATTGAGCTGCCCGGACGACGCGAACTGTGACCCGGAATATGCAGGTTTTTTCAAACAGGTGTATGGCGCGGCGAAACGCTACCAGTATTACGTGCAACATGAGGATCGCTATGGATACCATGCGGGCACGCTCAACTATATTCAATACAATCCGGACGCCAGCTGCGGTGGCAGCAACGTGTACATCGAAAACAAGGCGACAGCACTGCTGTACATTTACACGCCTTATCAGCCGAATGCAGCCGCATTGGATGCGGGAGTCGGCGAAGGCGACGCCTGTTCGACTTACGGCAATCGTAATTTCGCAATCATCTACAATTCGATGTTCGGCTCTCCTCGAGGCTGATTTTTCGATACAATTGCTCATGGAAGGGACTGACCAGAAGGAGCCTTTCATGGGCCTACTCAACAACAACGACTATATCGACCCATTCAAGGGTTCCGATTACATCGATCCCAGCAGCAACGCCGAACGCCTGTCTAATCAGGTGAACCGTGACCATGCACGGCGTGAATCCTATGTCCAGCGGCGATATGTGAAACCCGCGCAGAGCGATCAGGCATCGCGCGACAGGCAGGCCCCACAAAACACCCGATCCAAGCAAGACGGTAGATCTCAACAGGCGCAAGGCGATCAGTCCACACGAGGAGACACGCTCCAAACCATGTTGAACGACTGGTCCACGCAAACCATGCGGTATGCCCAGTCCATGCAGCAAAGCTTGCAACAGGCGTTGCGGCAAAATCAGCAAAACCCGCAGAACCCGCAAGGACGCCCATCGCAGCCCTATAATCCGCCGCGCATACAAACGGAACGAGCCACACGCGAGTTCCAATCCACTTCCGACAAGAAGCAACGCCGCCATAAAAACGGCTTCGTCACCGTTTTGGAGATCGTTATCATCATGCTGTAATAGCGTCGATTGGCGGAATGCTTTCTGACAGCATGTCAAACATCATCTCCGATTTCGATGGATCCACAAGCCAGTTCGAGGAGCTGTCCACACAGGAAACCGTCAGCGAAGACGTGGAAAGCTCTACTCCACCGGAGGAAAAGCATTGGAAGTGAACATCGAAGGCGTGCAGACAGGTCCGGAGGATTGAACGGCGACGCCACGCTCACGGTTTGCTCACCTGCACGAACATCGGCAAGAAAACGATGTATCCTCATGCCGTCGCAGATCTGATGGTCATGCAAAACGGCATCGAGCTTGCCCCTGCATTCACTTCCAACGAGGATTCCGACCGCACGGAGTTCTCCGGCGCCGAAATGAAACCGAAGAAAAAGCTCGCAGACCACCAGCAGTTTCGTTCTTACGGACACCAATTCACCAGTGTGGTTCAGCTGATGAATTATTCGCAACATAATGTTGTTCGCGCCGCGTTTTCCTTTGACGAAGTCGACATAGAAGGATCCTTGAAACATATTGATTATGCGGCCGTCCCTCAGCCCGAGCAAGTGGACGCTTCGAATTTCGACGAAGACGGATCCGTAACCGATTATGACGAAAGCACCCTGCATTTCCGCGTAGACTCCATTGAGAAGACAAGCCCCTCATATGCCGATCATGACATAGCGTTCGCACGCATATCCTGGTATGTCGAAAATGGAAGCAAATACCGGGCTTTCCTGAACTATATGGATGTTTCCGCGACCCAAGACGGCACTGAGTTGCATAGCACGTATCTTGACGATGATAGCTATTCCACAACACGCAAGGTCACTCCCGGCGTGAAAATGACGACGACAGTCGCTTTTGAAACGCAAAGCAACTCGCCTGTGACATTCATATTTTCTGACTATGGTGATGAGATTCTTCGCAAAACCGTTAATTTACGGTCAATTGAGTCATTGGAACTTTAATCCGATACTTGCAGAAACATCAAAAGAAGATTCAAATAATCATTCGGAAAGCAAAAGACCGTTGTTGCAATCAGTTTTCTCATGATTGCAACAACGGTCTTTGATGAAACGATTGCGGTTCGCTTACAGCTTCGGCAGGTACTTCTTCAGTTCGAAAGGAGTGACCTGCTTGCGGTATTCCTCCCATTCCTGACGCTTGTTGCGCAGGAAGTATTCGAACGCGTGCTCGCCGAGCACTCCGGCCACGAAGTCGGACTTCTCCATAACCTTCAACGCCTCGTCAAGAGACTCCGGCAATGGCTGGATGCCCATGGCCTGACGTTCCGCATCGGTAAGCTCCCACACGTCGTCGCTGGTCGGCTCGCCCAACTGCATCTGCTTGTCGATGCCGTCAAGGCCTGCTGCCAAGAGCACCGAATATGCGAGGTATGGGTTGGCGACCGGGTCGAGCGCACGGAATTCCATGCGGGCGGAATTGCCCTTGCCTGGCTTGTACTGCGGAATGCGCAGCAGCGCGGAACGGTTGTTGTGGCCCCAGCAGATGTAGCTCGGAGCCTCGTTGCCGCCCCACAGGCGCTTGTAGGAGTTGACGTACTGGTCAGTGACCGCGCAGATTTCAGCCGCGTGGTACAGAATGCCGGCCGCGAACTGGCGTGCGGTGACGGACATGTTGAATTCCTGGCCCGCCTCGTAGAACGCGTTGGCGTCGCCTTCGAACAGGCTCAAGTGGGTATGCATGCCGGAACCTGGAGCGTCGGAAAGCGGCTTCGGCATGAAGCTGGCGTGAATGCCGCGCTCCAGCGAAATCTCTTTGACGACGGTACGGAAGGTCATGATGTTGTCGGCCGTGGTGAGCGCGTCCGCATAACGCAGATCGATCTCGTTCTGGCCTGGACCCGCCTCATGATGCGAGTATTCCACCGAAATGCCCATCTGTTCGAGCATGTTGACGGTGGCGCGGCGGAAGTCCATGCCTGGGCTGCGCGGCACATGGTCGAAATAGCCGCCCTCATCGATTGGGGTTGGCGTCTGGGACCAATCATCCTGTCTTTCGAACAGATAGAATTCGATTTCCGGATGCACGTAGAAGGTGAAGCCTTTTTCCTTGGCTTTCGACAGAGCCTGCTTCAGCACATGACGCGGATCGCCCAACGACGGCTCGCCATCAGGGGTAAGCACGTCGCAGAACATGCGCGCGGTGCCTTGCGGGCCTCCACGCCACGGCAGAATCTGGAATGTCGACGGGTCGGGCTTGACGATCATATCGTCTTCGGACACACGGGTGAGGCCTTCCACTGCGGAACCGTCGAATCCGAGCCCTTCCTCGAACGCAGCTTCCAATTCAGCCGGTGCGATAGCCACGGACTTCAGCGTTCCCAACACATCCGTGAACCACAAACGAATGAAGCGCACGTCGCGTTCTTCGACTGTGCGCAAAGCAAACTCTTGCTGTTTATCCATAGTGCCCCATCGTTCCATGCGCATGTTACGAAAGTCGTTAACACGCGCCGAATATGACGAGACCGTCCACGTTGTGGACGGCCGTATCGTCATGGGTTTGCGAACAATGCTCAACGTGCGACTTCAAGCGCCTCTTCCAAAGTGAAGGCGCGCGCATACAGCGATTTGCCGAGAATCGCGGAATCCACGCCCAGATCGGCAAGTTCCTTGATGGCGCGCAGGTCATCGAGCTTGGAAATGCCACCGGACGCGGTGACCTTCGCATCAGTGCGTTCCGCAACCTCACGCAGCAGATCGATATTCGGACCGCTCATCATGCCGTCGCGAGCCACGTCGGTGACCACGTAACGAGAGCAGCCAACGGAATCCAGGAACGCCATGGTTTCGAACAGATCGCCGCCTTCCTTCACCCATCCGCGGGCTGCGAGGGTGTGGCCGCGCACGTCAAGGCCAACGGCCACGCGATCGCCGTACTTCTTGATGACGGAAGCGGTCCAATCCGGATTCTCAAGCGCTGCCGTGCCAATGTTCACACGGGCGGCGCCTGCTTCCAAAGCTGCGTCGAGGGATGCGTCGTCGCGCACGCCACCGGACATTTCGATATTGACCTTGTCGCCAAGCTCCTTGACGATGGCGCGCAGCTGGTCACGGTTGTTGCCCGTGCCGAATGCCGCGTCAAGGTCGACCAGATGAATCCATTCCGCACCGGACTCGACCCACGTGCGGGCAGCCTCCAGCGGCGAACCGTAATCGGTTTCCGAACCGGATTCGCCTTGGCGCAAGCGAACGGCCTTGCCATCACGAACATCGACTGCGGGAAGCAATGTCAAAGACATGTCTGTACCTCTCTGTGATCAACCGACCGCCACTAAACGGCAATCGCAAATAAATGTACCAAGTGGTCGTTTTAAAAGCGTATATGTCAAAGCATCGTCGAAACAATCATCGGCGATCTCGCACCATCAGACGTCGCAATCCAATTGCGCAGCAGCTGCGAGCCCGCTTCGGCGGATTTTTCAGGGTGGAACTGCGTGGCGAACAGCGGACCACGCTCGTAGGCCGCCACGAAACGGCTACGTCCGTACGTGCACCAGGTCACGCGCTCCTCGGCGTCACCGAAATCAAGCTGGTCGCCGGACGTGTCGGCGGGAGCGGCACTCATCGCGGCGAAGGAATGTACGAAATAGAAACGTTCACCTTCCACACCCTTCATGAGCACGGAACCTTCCGGCGCCTCGACGGTGTCCCATCCCATGTGAGGCACCACATCGGCGTCAAGCAGTTCCACGTCGCCCTTGATCAGGCCAAGGCCCGGAGTGCCGGTGCCGTGTTCCATACCGCGTTCGAACATGATCTGCTCGCCCACGCACACGCCGAGCACCGGTCGCCCGGCACGCAGACGATCCTTGATCACGGTGTCTCCGCCCACCGACTTGAGTCCTTCCATGCATGCGCCGAAAGCGCCCACGCCGGGCACTACCAGACCGTTGGCTTCCAAGGCCTGCCGATGGTCGGAAGTGAGGGTCACGTCAAGGTCGAGATCAGCCAGTGCACGAACCATGGAACGCACGTTGCCGAAACCATAATCGAAAACCACCACGGAAGTCATGGGCGTTCTCCTTCTTGTGTCATTCGTTGTTCTGTGACGCGAGTCGTCTTGTGTCGCATAACGCATGTTCGGCAGGATGACTCGCGTTTACCGTCGTTAACTGATGCTTGATGTGCCGCGTCCGAACCGCGTATGCTCGGCGATAATGCTCATCGCCGCATCCCGATCAAGGTCAGCGGAATCGAAAATGGTCATATCCGCCTGTTCCAGCGCGTTCATATCGGTGATGCCCAGCATGAGATCCTCAACGAACGGCGCGGTGGAGGTGAATAGCACCGGCGGAGCGAAGGTTTTGCCCGCTCTGCCTTCCACGTACATCGTCGCTTCGAGCTTGTCCGCACGGTTGACGGCAAGAATCGCGGGCATGCCGGCAACGACGATCGTCATGTCTTTGACCGCCGCTTCCGGACCGTCTCCGTCGAGATTGCGCAGCACCGCGACAGCACCTTGCGCCGATCCGATGCATTGCGCGGAAATGTCGGACAATTCACAGAATGCCGACAGCAATCGTGGCGAGGTCAGTCTGGTGATGATCACCGCCACTTTCGCGCGATTGCCAAGCAGTCCCTGCAGCTCGTCTTCGAATTTCAACGAATCCTCAGCCGCGTTGAGCATGTCGTCGACTTCCGAGGATTCGGAGGATTCCGCGTTATCGGAAGCTTCGGAGGAATCGAAAGCTTCAGATGGCGGATTGTCCGCCCGCTCATGCTTGGACGCTTCGGCATCCTTGAATTCCTGCTCGAAGCCGGCCATGGCCGCTTCCAGTTCCTCTTCGCTGAAATGCATGCCATCGGCGTGAGGTCACCGAAATCGTTTGATCCATCGAATCCTTGGAAATCGTCGAAATCGTTATTTCGATCGTCGCTCATCACAGAGCGCCCTTCGTGCTCGGAATACCGTCGACACGCGGATCCGACTCGATGGCGAAACGAAGCGCACGTGCCAAGGCCTTGAACTCGGCTTCGGCGATGTGGTGCGGATCACGGCCGGAGATCACCTGCAGATGCAGGCAGATTCCGGCATGCATGGCGATGGATTCCATAACGTGACGCACGAGGGAGCCGGTGAAATGGCCGCCGATCATGCAGTATTCGAAGCCTTCCGGCTCGCCGGTGCACACGCAGTACGGACGCCCGGAAATATCGACCACGGCCTTGGCAAGCGCCTCGTCCAACGGCACGGTCGCATCAGCGAAGCGACGGATGCCGCGCTTGTTCCCCAGCGCCTGCTTCAACGCCTCACCGAACACGATGGCGATGTCTTCGACGGTATGGTGCGCGTCGATGTCGGTGTCACCCGTGGCCTTGATGGTCAGGTCAATCAGCGAATGCTTGCCGAGCGCCGTCATCATATGGTTGTAGAACGGCACCGACGTGTCGATGTCAGTTTTGCCGGTGCCGTCGAGATTCAGGCTCAGTTCGACCTTGGATTCGCTGGTTTCACGAACGATGGTTGCGGTACGCGCCATGTTGCGACTCCTTTTGGAAAATGTTCGGTCCTGTTGTGTTGGTTCAGTCCCGTATGTGCTCAGTCTTGTTCCACAATACGCAACACTTCGACCAAGGCTTCACGGAAACGCGCCATTTCCTCGTCGGTGCCCATGCATACGCGCATCCAGCCGTCAGGGCCGACGGTGCGGATGAGCACACCACGCTTGAGCAGTTCGTCGAAGATGCGGTCGCGATCGTCGAAATGACCGCCGAACAGAATGAAGTTGGACTGCGTCTCGGCCACTTCGAGCGGCTGGCCCTTGTAGGTTTGTTCCTTGAGCCATGCCGCGGTCTGATTGCGGGTGTCACGCAGATGCGCCACACGGCTGAGCTGTTCGTCGGTATGTTCGAACGCGGCAAGCGCGGCTGCCTGGGTGACGGCCGACAGGTGGTACGGCATACGCACGATGCGCACACAGTCGATAATGCCCTTGTTGGCGGCCAGATAGCCGACTCGCGCGCCTGCGAAGGCGAACGCCTTGCTCATGGTTCGGCTCACGGCGAGATTCTCATACTCGCCGATGAGTTCGAGCGCGGTGGGCGTGCCCGGATCACGGAATTCGATGTAGGCTTCGTCCACCACGACCACCGGATGCACGCCTTCGGCGGCACCGGCCACTTCAGCGGTTTCGGCGGCGCCGAGCACGCGCTTGAGATCATCCATCTTCAGCGGTGTGCCGGTCGGATTGTTCGGGCTGGTGAGCACGATCATGGCCGGCTTGACGTCTTCGATGGCCTTGATGGTGGCGTCGACGTTCAGCGAGAAATCCTCGTTGCGGTGCGCAAGCTTCCATGTGGTGAACGTGTCGCGGGCGTATTCCGGATACATCGAATACGTCGGATCGCAGCCGAGCGCAATGCGTCCTGGACCGCCGAAAGCTTGGAACAGCTGCAGCATGATCTCGTTGGATCCGTTGGCACCCCACAACTGGTCGACTTCCAGCTTGACGCCGGACTCGCGTTCGAGATAGTCGCAGAATGCCTGACGCAACGCGATATGCTCACGATCCGGGTAACGGTTGAGCGTCAGAGCGATTTCCTTGACTCGCTGCGCGATGGTTTCGACCACTGCCGGTTCCGGCGCATACGGATTCTCGTTGACGTTGAGGCATACCGGCACGTCCAATTGCGGCGCACCGTACGGCTCCTCACCGATCAGATCGTTGCGCAGCGGAAGATATGCCGGAATGGCGTTGCTGGAAGTCTCACTCATCGAAGGCCTGCCTGCTCTTCCTGTTCCTTGATGGTTTCCTTGTTGTACGGATCGTCGATGAAACGGCTCAGCACGCTTTCACCGTGTGCCGGCAGATCTTCGGAAACGGCGAAGGCGTTCACACGAGCAGCGAGGGTCTTCAATCCCTGCTCGTCGTATTCGATGACTTCGACCGGCTTCATGAAGGTGTGCACGCCCAGACCGGAGGCGAAGCGTGCAGTGCCGGAAGTCGGCAGCACGTGGTTGGAGCCGGACATGTAGTCGCCCAGCGGCACCGGAGAGTACGGGCCACGGAAGATGGCACCGGCGTTGCGAATCTTGGCGATCACGGCATCCGGGTCGGCGGTCTGGACCTCAAGGTGTTCGGCGGCATACGCATTGGCCGCGTCAATGGACTGCTCGATGCCATCGGTGAGGATGATGCCGGACTGGCGTCCGCGTAGCGACGTGTTCACACGCTCGGAGTGCTCGGTGCGCGGCACACGGTACTTGAGGTTCTCCTGCACCTGTTCGGCAATCTCTTCGCTGTCGGTGATGAGCACGGAACCGGCGAGTTCGTCATGCTCGGCCTGACCGATCAGATCGGCGGCCAGCCAGCTCGGGTTGGCACCCTTGTCTGCGATGATGGCGATTTCGGTCGGTCCTGCCACGGCGTCGATGCCTACAATGCCCGACACCATGCGCTTGGCGGTGGCGACGAAAATGTTGCCCGGACCGGTGATCTTGTCAACCGGATCGCACAGGATCTCGCCGTCCTGCGGTTCGGAACCCTTGGCACCGTAGGCGAACATGGCCACAGCCTGAGCGCCGCCGACCGCATACACTTCGTCAACGCCAAGAATGGCGCAGGTGGCGAGAATGGTCTTGTCAGGCAGACCGTCGGCATTGTTACGGCTCGGCGGGGTTGCGATGGCGAGGGATTCCACGCCGGCGGCCTGTGCCGGAACCACGTTCATGATGACGGAGCTTGGGTAGACGGCCTTGCCGCCAGGCACATACAGACCGACACGCTGCACTGGAATCCAACGTTCGGAACGCGGGCGCCCTCAGCCAGATCGGTGTGGAACGGTGCCGGCACCTGGGAAGCGGACACGGCGCGGGAACGACGCACGGACTCTTCGATGGCGGCACGCACTTCCGGATCCAACTCGTCGACGGCGGCCTTCATGGCTGTCACCGGCACGCGCAGATTCTCCGGACGGATATGGTCGAATTTCTCCGCGAAGTCACGCAATGCCGCAGCACCGCGGGCCTTCACATCGTCAAGAATGGGCTGCACGAGTTCGGTCGCCTCGTTGGTGCCCATCTCGGCACGGGGCATAGCCTCCAGCATTTCAGCTCGGGTCAGCTTCTTACCACGCAGGTCAATGATTCGCATATAGTTTTCTTCGCTCATAACGCCCCATGGTAACAACGTGATGTCACGAGAACGCCCGCACGTCTCAAGTTCAGCCGCATAGTGAGATATTCAGCCGAACTTTCGGCATCATCCCCACGACCGGTCAGCCCAAAGGCAGCGAACTGGGACCGAAAAGGATTTTGATCTCAGCGAACAGACTCGTGTCGCGGCGCACGCGGAAACGGTCGCCGAACGTCAGCACCTTGGCATTGCCCTTATCGTCCATCAACGCGAGCTTCACTTCGCAAGGTCCAGGATGATTTGAGAGAATCTGCCCCAACTGCTGCACATGCGATTGGTCAAGCGCGATCGGCGGCAGCATAATCGTCACCGGCTTCTCATCCTGCGCCTCTAACGTTGGCACGTTAAATTCCGTGGCACGCATGCTCACCGTCTCATCACGTTTTTCAACCTGCCCACGAATCTGCACCACCGTATCGACCGCCAGTTCGGGAGCGGCGGCCTCATATACCTTGCCGAAGAACATGCACTGGATGGAGCTTTCCAAATCCTCAATCGTCACAATCGCCCAAGGATTGCCCTTCTTCGACACGCGACGATCCACATTCGTGATCAAGCCTGCCACCGTCACCTGCTGGCCGTCAGGCATATTCGCGGCACGATCGATCAGATGCGCGATCGACATTTCACTCAACGACACCAGAATCGACTGCATACCGCTCAACGGATGGTCGGACACATACAAGCCAAGCATTTCACGTTCGAAATTCAGCTTGGTTTTCTTATCCCACTCCTCCACATCGGGCACATTCACCATGGCATCGCCCATGCCCGCATCGTCTTCGCCGGCATCTTCCAAATCGGAGAACAAATCAAACTGGCCTTCGGCCCTGCTTGCGTTTCAAACCGACCACCGAATTAATCGCAGCCTCATGAATCGTAAACAAGGCACGACGGTTCGGATCGATCGAATCAAACGCACCGGCCTTAATCAACGATTCAACCAATCGACGATTCAACGCCTCCATCGGCACACGCCTGATGAAATCAGGGAAATTCACATACTTGCCATGATCGTTCTCACGTTCCTTGACAATCGCATCAACCGCAGCCTTGCCAACGTTACGGATGGCGCCAAGACCGAAACGCACCACATCGCCGACAGCGGAATACTCGTACACCGACTCGTTCACGTCAGGAGACAACACCTGGATGCCCATGCGACGAGCCTCGCCCAAATACAACGCGGTCTTGTCTTTGTTCGTACTCGCACCCTGCAGCAACGCGGCCATGAATTCCACCGGATAATGCGTTTTCAGATATGCAGTCCAATATGAAATCAAACCGTATGCGGCCGAATGCGCCTTGTTGAACGCATAGCCCGAAAACGGCACAAGAATATCCCACACGGCCTGCGCCGCCTCCTGGGAATACCCATGCTCCTTCATGCCCGCGAAGAACGGCACCTTCTCCTTGGCCAGCACCTCGGGCTTCTTCTTGCCCATTGCTCGACGCAACACGTCTGCCTTGCCCAACGAATAACCCGCCCAGAATACGCGCGGCCGACTGCACCTGCTCCTGATACACGATCAGACCATACGTTTTCGTCAAGCACTTCCTTCAACGGCTCGGCCACTTCAGGATGAATCGGCGTGATCTTCTGCAAACCATTCTTACGCTTCGCATAATTCGTATGCGAATCCATATCCATCGGACCAGGACGATACAACGCGATCAATGCGGAAATATCGTTGAAGTTATTCGGCTTCAACGTTTTCAGCAACGAACGCATACCATCAGAATCCAACTGGAACACGCCAAGCGTGTCACCTCGCGACAACAGATCGTACGTGGCACGATCGTCCAATGGATCTTCGTATGGTCGATACGCGTCTTGCCATTCGCCTCGATATTGTTCAACGTATCGCGAATAACCGTCAAGTTGGAAAGACCAAGGAAGTCCATCTTGACTAAACCAAGCGTTTCACACGTATGATACTCCAACGTGGTCGTAACCGTACCATCGGTACGTTCCAGCAGCGGCGACGTATTCGAAATCGGCTCGCTACCCATGATCGTGGCGCACGCATGCACACCGGTCTGACGGATCAAGCCTTCGATACCCATCGCCTCATCCGTGACGCGCTTCACATCCGGATCGGAATCATAAAGCTCACGGAATTCGCGGGCCTCCGCATAACGCTTCGAACTCGGCTCGAAAATATCATGCAGCGGAATATCCTTGCCACCCGTCTGCGCCGGCGGCAACGCTTGGTGATGCGCTCGCCCATGGAGAATTCGTAGCCCATGATTCGTGCGGAGTCCTTCAGCGCCTGTTTGGTTTTGATGGTGCCGTAGATCACGCATTGCGCGACCTTGTCTCGCCCGTACTTGTCTCCGACATAGTCAAGCACGCGACCGCGGCCGTCCGGATCGAAATCGACGTCGATATCAGGCAGCGACACACGTTCCGGGTTAAGGAATCGTTCGAAGATCAAGCCGTGCTTGATTGGATCGAGTTCGGTGATGCCCATGGCATACGCCACCATGGCGCCTGCCGCGGAGCCACGGCCAGGCCCGACCATCACACCATGCGATTTGGCCCAGTTGATGTAGTCGGCCACCACAAGGAAGTATCCGCAGAACTGCATCTGACAGATCACACCGCATTCGTAATCGGCCTGCTTGAGCACTTCGATCGGCGGATGCCCGTCATAACGCCGTTCCAAGCCTTCCTCGACTTTTTTCAGGAACAGCGACGTCTCATCCCAACCTTCCGGGCAGTCGAATTGGGGCATGAACGCGCCATCTTCATGATCGTCGAACATGACATTGCAGCGTTCGGCGATTTCCAACGTATTGTCGCATGCTTCGGGAATGTCTTTGAACAGCTCACGCATTTCTTCGGCGGATTTCAGATAGTAGCCGGTGCCGTCAAATTTGAATCGTCCCGGCTCGTCAAGCGTGGATCCCGAATTGATGCACAGCATGGCATCCTGAGAGCCGGCGTCTTCGGCGCGCACGTAATGGGAATCGTTGGTGGCGAGCAGCGGCGCGTTCAGTTTTTCGCAATGTCCAGCAGACCGTCGGTCACCTGTTTTTCGATTTTCAGACCGTGGTCCATGAATTCGATATAGAAATTGTCACGTCCGAAAATATCCTGCAATTCGCCTGCCGCACGTAATGCCTCGTCGAATTGGCCGAGCAGCAGTCGCGTTTGGATGATGCCCGACGGGCATCCGGAAGATGCGATAATGCCTTTCGAATATTTGGCAAGGATTTCCTTATCCATTCGGGGGTATCGCATGACACGTCCCTCGAGATTCGCGTCAGTGGACGCCTTCATCAGATTGACAAGGCCCTCATCGGTTTCCGCCCACATCGTAAGGTGGGTGATCAGGCCACCGCCGGATACGTCGTTGGGGTTGCGCCTGCGATGTTGCGGATCGATATCGGGATTCCAGTTGGTATCCCAGCTGACGCGGGTTTGATCTTGGCGTGCGGTTTCCGGCGTCACATACGCTTCAATGCCGATAATCGGTTTGACGCCTTCCTTGACCGCAGTGCTCCACATTTCGTATGCGCCATGCATGTTGCCGTGATCGGTGATGCCGACGGCCGGCATGTTGAGTTCTTTGGCGCGCTTGACCAGATCCGGAATCTTTGACGCCCCGTCAAGCAGTGAATAATGCGTGTGATTATGCAGTTGCACGAAATTTCCGGAAGTAGCCATACGTTCCAATCTACCGGTGATTGGTGACGTGCGATCACACTTCAGGCTTGTCTTGTGTGTCGTGCCTGCCGCGCATCACGTCGAGCGCATGCTGCAAATCAGCTGGATAATGCGATTTCACCGTGGTCCACACATGGGTTCGCGGATGGCGGAATTCAAGTTGCTTGGCGTGCAGCCACTGCCGTTCCAATCCCAATGCCTCACCCAGCTGCGGATTGGCACCGTACATGGCGTCTCCCGCAAGCGGATGCCCGATGGACGAGAAATGCACGCGGATCTGATGGGTTCGACCGGTTTCCAGATTCACGGAAACCAGCGTCGCCTCACCGAAACGTTCCATCACATCCCAATGGGTGATGGCTTCTTTGCCGGCGGGCGTAACGCAAAAACGAAAATCGGAGACTTTGGCACGTCCGATCGGCGCTTCGATCGTGGCCTTGTTTTCCTTGAGATTGCCTTGCACGAGCGCATGATAGGTTTTGACGACTTCATGTTCGGCGAACTGCCTGCGCATTTCCACGTAGGCGAGGTCAGATTTGCACACGAGCATCAATCCGGATGTGCCCACGTCGAGGCGGGATACGATACCCTGACGTCCCGCGGCGCGTAGGAGGTGATGTGCACTCCCCTGTCAAGCAGACTGCCGAGCACCGTCGACCGGTCCAACCGACGGAAGCGTGAGCAGCCACACCCACTGGCTTGTCGACCACTATGACGTCATCGTCTTCGTAGACCACTGCCATATCTCGTGCGATCGGTTCAGGCTCGGTCCGTTCCTCGACAATATCGAATTCGACGGTTTCGCCTGATTGCAGAGTCGATGATTTGGAAATGTCACGACCAAGCACGCGCGCCTGTCCACTTTCGATGAGTTCCGCGGCCTTGGCTCGGGAGATACCAAGCATCTTGGCCACGGCCACATCGAATCGTTTGCCGACAAGCGCGTCGGGTGCGGGAACAAGACGGCTCATGCGTTCTGGTCTCCGGTCGTCTGTTTCGTCTGTTCTGCGGCCTGTTCGTCAAGATCCTTCTGGCTGAAGGGCTCTCCGACAAACAGCAGTACGACGCGGCGACGCCCGCCACCATCAGGAAAATATCCGCAACATTGCCGACCGACCATCCGTAATTGAGGAAATCGACGACCTTGCCATTAAGGAAACCTTCGGCATACATCACACGATCGATGAGATTGCCCAATGCTCCTGCGAAAGCAAGAGCGAACACCACCGTCCATTTCATGGAAATGGTACGGATTGCCAGTACGGCCAACGCCACGCATGCCACGATGGCAAGCAACGAAATCAACCAGGTCATGTTGGATCCCATGCCCAAGGACGCACCCGGATTATGCACCAGCGTGAATGAGAGGATGCCCGGAATCACACGTACCGTCTGCCCGTCGGCAAGCGCCGACTGCGCCCATGCCTTGCTGATCTGGTCGAGTACCAGTGCCACAACGGCGATACACGCAAAGACGGCCACGCGGGTGCGCAGCCGTCTTTGATCATTTGTCATGATGTCAGACACAGCCTAATCTCAGTCGTCCTGGGAGTCCTGATCATAGTTGTTCGTGTCGGACACCTGGGACACGAGCTGGCCGAGGAATTCGGTAAGACGTGCACGGTATTCGGTTTCGAACTGCTTGAGGCCCTGAATGTTGCCTTCGATGACCTTGGTCTGCGCTTCGAGATTGTCGCGGACCTGCTGGGCGTAGTCGTCGGCTGCGGTACGGGTCTTCGAATCGTAGTCGAAGGCGCGCTTCTGCACTTCGGACTCGTATTCGTCGGCTTCGTTGTGCTTCGTGGAGAAGTAGGTATCACCATCCTGGGTCTTCTGCACGAGGTAGGCGTCGCCTTCCTGAGTCTTCTGATCCAAGTAAGCATCTAC